>Ga0315277_10013626_pt1 | contig 10127 bp, 5 predicted proteins | sample YL17G05_15_MG_FD_203695 | JGI IMG/M metagenome (GOLD analysis project Ga0315277, IMG submission 203695) | Sediment microbial communities from Yellowstone Lake, YNP, Wyoming, USA - YL17G05_15 | ecosystem: Environmental > Aquatic > Freshwater > Lake > Sediment | place: USA: Wyoming | collected...
GTGGATCGTGGGGCTGGAATCCTTCGCGTCCACGACGTGAAGGCCATGAAGGATGTGGCTCAGGTGGCAGCGGCGATTAATCGACAGACGACGGTTTCCATGAAAGCACAACATGCGTAAATTGTTCGGTACCGATGGGATCCGAGGGGTCGCCAACCTCGATCCGATGACGAGCGAAATGGCGATGCAGCTGGGGCGGGCCGCGGCACATTTGTTTATGCGCCGAGCCGGACGCCATCAAATCGTGATCGGCAAGGATACCCGCATCTCCGGCTATATGTTGGAATCGGCGTTGACCTCCGGGATTTGCTCGATGGGTGTCGATGTCTTACTGGTCGGTCCGATGCCGACGCCGGCGATTGCGTTCTTGACGAGGAGTCTCCGTGCCGATGCCGGAGTGATGATCTCGGCTTCGCACAATCCCTACCAGGATAACGGCATCAAGTTTTTTTCCAACGACGGGTTCAAGCTGCCTGATGAGATGGAAGCCCGTATTGAGGAACTCATCGTTTCAAACGGGATTGCCCATCTACGTCCGACGGCCGATGCCATTGGGAAAGCCTATCGAATCGACGATGCCGAGGGACGTTACATCGAGTTCGTCAAGCGGTCTCTCCCGAAGGAGCTGGACTTCCAGGGGATCAAAGTGGTCGTCGATTGTGCCAATGGTGCAGCCTACAAGGTCGCGCCAAAGGTGTTGCGCGAACTCGGGGCGAAAGTCGAAGTGATCGGTGATGAGCCAAACGGGATGAATATCAATGCCGGTTGTGGCGCGGTCCATCCTGAACTGCTGCAGAAGGCGGTCCGCCAGCAGGGGGCCCATCTCGGAGTGGCGCTGGACGGGGATGCTGATCGTGCCATTTTCGTCTGCGAACAAGGGAAGGTCGTGGACGGAGATCATATTATGGCGATGTTGGCGCTCGATCTTCATCGCCAGGGGCAGTTGGCCAAGCAGACGGTGGTGGGGACCGTCATGAGCAACTTCGGACTGGAGCTTGCCATGACGAAAGCCGGTATCACGCTCGCGCGGACTGCCGTCGGTGACAGATATTTACTCGAACGGATGTCGGCCGATGGGTATAATTTCGGAGGAGAGCAGTCGGGTCATTTCATCTTCCTGGATCATAATACGACCGGTGACGGGTTGCTGTCGGCACTACAAGTGTTGTCACTGATGCAGCGCACGGAGATGCCCTTGTCCGAGCTGGCCCAAGCCATGACGGCGGTGCCGCAAGTATTACTCAACGTGAACGTGACGAAGAAGCCGAGCCTCGACACTGTCCCCGAACTGCAACGCGCGATCCGCGAAAGTGAACAGCGTCTCAACGGCAGCGGGCGAGTATTGGTGCGCTACTCCGGGACCGAACCGCTCTTGCGGGTGATGGTCGAGGGTGAGTGCGATGACACGATTCGCGAAGTGGCCAATCATCTTGTCGATGTCGTCAAGACTCATCTGGGTTAGTGGTGTTGCTCCCCATTGAGGGAAGCTTATGCTGCCGTCCCTCACCGTTGCCTTCATTGCCGGACTCCTCGTCGGATCACAGATTCCCTATTTCCCCCTGTCCGCCTCGTTCCTGCTCCTCCTCACCGCACTAGGCGCCTTCGTCCTCGAACGACTCAACCGGTTTTCCGTCCGCCAGGCGACTTGGCTCTACGGAGCACTCTTGGTGGGAGTCGTCTATTGGGCGGTGGCCGTCAACCTGGTTGCCCATGACCCGATGGTCGATCACTCGTCCGATGCGATGATCGAGGTGACCGGTCGTATCGTGGCTCCCGTGCAACAGACGCCAGATCGACTGGTCATGATCATCAGGTCGGACGATCCAGTTACCGCGTCGGGCGCGTCCAGACATGTTCGGCTGACCTGGCGCACACCTGAGCGAGTATTCTTCCAAGGCGATCGGGTCCGCTTTCGGGCGATATTGCGCCGTCCGAGCGGGTCATTGAATCCTGGTGGATTCGACTATGCGGTCTATCTTGAGCGGCAAGGCATTGATGTGATCGCCACGGTGACCGGATCCGAGGCGGTGCAGTTTCTTGAGTCTGGGCGTGCGCATGCCTGGTGGGCGATCTGGAATCAATTCGATCGGTGGAGGGGCAGTATCCGTCTCGCCGCGGTGCAAACCCTTCCCCAGCCTGCACTGGGACTATATGTGGGCATCATCATCGGTGATCAAGGGTATTTGGATCCAGATCTGCGTGATCAGTTCATGGTGACCGGGACGGTCCATCTCCTTTCTATTTCAGGGAGCCATTTGGGGCTCGTCGCGCTACTCATCTTCGCGGTCGTCAGATGGGTGATGATTCTGTTGCCTGCCGATTGGCTTCTTGCTCTGTCCAGGAGAATCACGCCAACTCGCATTGCCGCTGTCTGTACGCTTCCTCCTGTCGCAGGCTACGCTTTCCTGGCAGGGGCGGAGCTTGCTACGATGCGGTCGTTGCTGATGGTAACTGTTGGGCTGAGTGCGATCTGGCTAGGCCAGGAGCGCCGTCTCTTCCATGCCCTCTCTGCCGCCGCGGTTGGGATTTTGCTGCACGATCCTCAGGCGCTGTTCGATATTTCTTTTCAGCTCTCCTTCTTGTCCGTCTTCGCCATTGCCGGGTGGATCTCCTGGCCGACCGCGGCCGAAGTGGAGGAGCTGCCGAACGAGCCGTCATTCCTGAGAACCTGCGCTCGTTGGGGGAGAGACGCTGTGGTCATGAGCGGGGTTGTCACCGTGGTGACCCTTCCTCTTGTTGCGTACTATTTCAACCAATTGCCCTGGCTCGGTCTTTTCACCAATGTGCTGGCTGTTCCCGTGATGGGAGTCCTATTGGTTCCGATCGGACTTGGTACCGGAATCTGGCAGATCGTGGTAGAGGGAACCATGCTGCCCCTGGCTTCGTTGAATCAGTGGTTACTTGAATACTTTGTGGCTGCGGTTCGTCTGGTGTCGACGCTACCGGGAGGGGAATGGCATGTCGCAGCCCCTTCGGGTCTCACCATGTTGTTGTTCTATGGCTGTCTCGGATTGCTGTGGCAGCGAGTGGGCGGCACAGCGGTCCGCTTGGCGGCAGGCGCCGGAATGCTATTGGTATTACTGTGGTGGGCTTGGTCCCCGCGGATGTTTCTTGATGGGAATCACTTCCGAGTCACGTTCCTGGACGTCGGGCAAGGTGATAGCGCGGTCGTTGAGCTGCCTGATGGACAGGTAGTGTTGATCGATGGAGGGGCGACGTATGAGCGATTCGACATGGGCCGTGGGGTGGTGGCTCCGTTTCTCTGGAACCGGGGAATCCATGCCATCGACCAGGTCATTGGCACACATCCCCAACTTGATCATGTCGGAGGTCTTGCCTGGGTGGTCCGCCATTTCATCGTGAAGCGCTATTGGGGGTCGGGAGAGACACGGGAGGAACTGTTCTATCGACGATTGCAGCAGTCATTGGTTTTTCGGGGGCTAGAAGAAGGGGCGGCCAGAGAAGGACAGGAGATCGTGTCATCCGGACCCTGTCGGATGGTGGTCCTCAACCCACCAGCGGACGAGCATGTTGATGTGCCGTCCCTCGATAGCCATGCAAGCGGGCATGGGCTCAATAATCACTCGGTGGTGACGCGTCTGACTTGTGGAAGCCATACAATGCTCTTCGCTGCGGATGTCGAGCGAGATGGCTTGTCGCGAATGACCGGCTCAACGTCTCAGAGTCCGATCGAGGTCCTCAAGGTGCCTCATCACGGGGCAGTCAGTTCATTGAATCCTGACTGGTTGGCATCGTTGCATCCCCAGTATGCCGTATTTTCGGCAGGGCGCCACAATCCCTACAAACACCCGGCCGCGGCCGTTCTCGATGCATATGAGTCGGAAGGCAGCACGGTGTTGCGAACCGACCATGACGGCGGGGTTTGGTTTACCGGAGGAGTCTCCGACACGGCGCTTCAAGTGCACCGAGCGAGAGACTTGGTGTGGCAGCCGACGAACAGAGCCTCGTGCCTGTGGGCCTGCGAACAGGCGAACTGGGCTCGGATTTTGAAACAATGGCGTGACCGTCGTTGACCAGCGAGCCCGGTCTGTCTGGTCCATCTGGTTGATCTGGTCTATCTGGTTAGTTTCGTTCAACCGATCCCACGAGACAGACCGAATAGACCAAATGAACAAGACAGGCCGGCAGACTTTTTCAGCAGCCTGCTGGCGCTGATTCTCAGGTCAGTCCGAGCGAATGAGAAATCTGCACATTTCACGTCTTGGCAAGACGAAATTCGTCTGCTCTTTTACCCTCATTGGAGATTTTATAGCATAAGACCTCAATTTTGTTCATCTCTCATCACTTGCTAGCAAGGCATAGCATGTGCATCCATTCGTGCTGGCTTAGCATATGTGTGTCTAATTTTTAAGGGAGCTAGGGTATGCCAAACCTCGTACGAATCGTGATTCAGTTACCCGTCAATCTCAAAGCCCAGCTCGATAACCTGAAACAGCAGGGATACACGACCAGTGGCTTCATCAGGGCCATGTTGGAACGCGAGTTTGCCAAAATGGAGGAGAAACCTGTGACGCCATTTCCCGTTGGGAAACGAGTGAATAGCCGGTAGCCCGCATGTGATACGCCTGACTATGAGAGAGTGGCTGGGGGTCTGTGACGCGGTTAACTGAATCACGATCTTAAAGTAGAACGGTCGCCAGAAACATTCGCCCCTTGCACTGCATCCCAGTTCCCGCTACAAGAGTCCGCATGGTTCCTACCGTTGAATGGAAAGATGGCGCAGTACGGCTGCTCGACCAGAGCCGGTTGCCGGAGTCCGTCGAGTTTCTGGATTGCCGGGACTATCGGACCGTCGCCGACGCGATTCGCAGCCTCAAAGTCAGAGGCGCTCCGGCGATCGGTGTGACTGCGGCGATGGGAGTCGCACTTGGTGCCCAGACCGTCGTCGCATCTGACTACGAGGCCTTCGCCAAATCGGTGCTCGTGATCTGCGATCACCTCGCGGCGACCAGGCCAACGGCGGTCAATCTGTTTTGGGCCATCGAACGAATGAAACGCCTGCTCGCCTCGTGTCGCACGCAGCCAATCGCGTCCATCAAAGCCGCCCTGTTGAAAGAGTCACAAGTGATTCTCGATGAAGATATCGCCCTCTGTAAGGCGATGGGACAGCACGGAGCAAAACTCATTGTGAGCGGTCAAACGGTCCTGACCCATTGCAATGCCGGTGCACTGGCAACAGCCGGCTATGGAACAGCATTGGGCGTTATTCGCGCCGCCTGGGAGCAGGGGAAGAAGATTCAGGTCATCGCAGACGAAACCAGGCCGGTACTGCAAGGCGCGCGGCTCACGGCCTGGGAGCTGATGCAGGACAAGATTCCTGTAACGCTCATCACGGACAATATGGCCGGTTCACTCATGCGCCAAGGGAAGATTCAGCTCTGTATCGTGGGGGCAGATCGGATCGCCGCCAACGGGGACGTGGCCAACAAGATCGGCACCTATTCAGTCGCAGTGCTGGCCAAGGCCCATGGCATTCCGTTCTACGTGGCCGCCCCCTATTCCACGATCGATTTGAAAACCAAAACAGGAGCAGACATTCCAATCGAACAACGGAACCCATTAGAAGTCACCACCATCCACGGCAGCCATCCCGTGGCGCCCAAAGGAGTTGCAGTCTACAATCCCGCGTTCGACGTGACGCCGGCGGAGTTGATCACCGGCATCATCACCGAGCGAGGCGTCTTCAAGCCGGGCGAACTCGCAGACCAGTTTCGGTCATAGCAGTTTCCCCATAGTCCATGCTGTATAGCGTCCAACGCGATCGCCATTGTTAGTCGTCGCTTGAAGCAGGCCGAGCAGGCGAATGTGCGATTGCAAGACTTGAGATCCCCTAGTTGGGTTCAATGCTTGAGGTGTCGCGGCTCCTGTTCTATGGCTTGCATCCGAGTGCAACCCCCTTCCCCTTGCCTCCAGTTGTCGCACGTTTGTTCGGTGATCCTGCGCGGGCGTCAGGCGGCGAGCACCCATTTTAGGTTTGGCAAGTCTACTTCTTCTGGAGGACGTCAGTCTCGATCTATATTCACACGAAACCGGTAGCGCTGAATTTTGAATAAACGGGTATCCCTTTGACCCAAGTTGAGAAGTCTGGTCACGTTGGTGGATGGAACATGCGAGACACCTGGTCCGAGGGATAGATTACCCGCACACACGCTCGGGGATTGTGCTTTCATCGCCTCGCCCAACAGGCGGTTGCTGTCCGTCCTGCATCCTATTGACACGATCGTCGGCCCCCATCCTGACGTACTTGGGTGAAGGGGATACCCACTTTGAATAAATGCCCAGCGTGTGATTGAAACTTTAGATAGCGGCCAAGAATACACAGATTAAGACTACGCGTGTTTTCCCATTTGATGCCGCCATTGCGTTGTTGGAGCAATCTTTGCTTGCGCTCTCCGCTGGAGTAAGGTTGCTCAACCTCAGTGGTTGGTCTATAGTGTGCACCTTGTCCAACCGTAGAAGCATCTAGAATGATAATTCCAGGAAAGTCTTCAAGTGAGAACGCGACTGCAGTCGCCAGCGAGTCCACGCTAACTTAAAGTCTGGCTCCCAAAATCATCCGATCGCTGCTGTGACGATTACGAGGAGTTCATACTGAATCAGTATTTGAAGGAATCCCATCGCAATCCACAAGAGGCCATCTGTCACGATGACAGATGATCAATAACTAGGGAGGGCCATGATGGTTATGAATCGGGTGATCCGAGGCATTGGAAAGTTTTCGAGCATCAAACAACCCGCACTCAATACACGGGTGGCAGATCTTCAACCAACCCCCTTCGAAGTCGGTCCGACATTTCATCAAATGTATACTCGTTCGAAACGGCATGCCATCAGGCTGGCGGAATCGTTTGCCACGAGCTTGCCGGATGAGCAGCACCATCGCCAACTGTTTCAACATGTGGCGAGCCGCTCCAAGTCAGAACGTCGCACACTCATCAACGGCTATCGTAATGCCAAACAGGGACGCTGGGTAGTCCATGCGATCGGCCAATTGCCTGCTGCTCAAGGACGTACTTTGATGAAGGAGTTCGTGTCGACCAATCAGGGCAAGCGTGATAAGGAGGCCGTACGAGAGGTGCTCTTGTATCTCGTTGAGCTGGGCAAACAAATGCCGACTCGGCATCTCCATGAAGCGCAGGGCGACACGGACGAAGCGCTCGTCGAAGCCGTCGGTGATTTAGTCGACTCGCTGGCTCAAGCCGTGACAGCCGTCGTGGATGCCATCGTGCACGTGGTAGGATCGATCGCTCAAGCCTTGGTCGCAGCGGTGAACTTCACGATCGAACAGATGGCCAATTTAGCCAAATCCTTATTGGCGGCCGGGAAAACGGTCTTCGAGTTGGTGAAGGGGGCTTTGGAGTCCGCGGTGTCGAGCACCTATCAGTTTGTCAAAAAAATGATTCAAGGGATCATCGATGCAGGAAAAGCGATGTTCTCCGTGTTGGAAGCTGCAGCGAACTTCGTGGGCGAGGCGCTCAAGACGGTCCTTCGAGCTATCGACGATCTGGGGCACACGCTGGGAGAGTTGCTCAGCTGGCTGGGCACGCAGCTCTATGCCACCGTCAAGAAGTTCGTCGAGGCCCTCATTGCGATCGGAAAAACAGTCGGCAATCTGCTGCAACAAGCCTTCGAGACGGGACTCATGTTACTACAGAATGTGGCCAAAGCGCTCCTTGAGGCGGGACGGACCATCGGCTCACTCCTGATTGAAGTCATCACCAGGCCGCAAAATCTGCTCAAGGCACTCGTTCAGGCGTTGACGCAGCTCGGAAAGACCGTCGCGAACCTACTGGATGCTATCATCCAGGCGGGGAAACAATTCCTCAATCAAGTTGTAAACGCCATTCGTGACATCGGCGGAACGCTCGCTGACCTCGCCACCTACATCGCGAAGTCGGTGGCCGACATCGCTCGGCAAGTCGCCAAGGCAATCCTCCAGGCAGGTGAACGACTCGGCAACCTCCTCGTTGCCATTGCTGCACAGGGATTCGCGGCTGTTAAACGGGTCGTGGAGGCGGCATTTGACATCGGACGCCAGCTCTTGGATGTTTTTCGGGAAGCGGCTCGGCTCGGCTTCAATCTGCTCAAGCAGATTGTGAAGGCCGCCGTGGAGCTGGGCAAGACAGTCGTCCAATTCGTCGGCGCCGTCGTGTCCTTCACCTACAAAACAGCGGCCCGGTTCATCGATGCGGCCATTCAGGCAGGACTCGCGGTTGCTGATCTCTTAGCCCAAGCCGTGGCCAAGAGCTATTTTGTCTTTCGCAAGATGGTCAACGGCATTCTCCAAGCTCTGGGCCCGGTTGGGAACGTGCTGGATTGGGTGTTGAACCAGGCGGAGAATATTGTGTCAAAACTCTATCGCGAAGCACTGATGGCCATCCGCTTCGTGAAAAAGAGCGTCAGCGAAGCCCTGGACTGGGCAGCCAGCAAGACCGCGAAGGTCTTTCAACAAGTCGTCGCAGCCATTGAAAGTATCGGGACGGCGCTCAGTGAAGTCATCGCGTGGGCGGCCGCCGCGGGCGAGGCTGCCTTGGAGCTGCTCGGAGAGGTCACAGTCAAGCTCAAGAATTCGCTCAGCTATGTCCTGAGCTGGCTGATGAAGGATGCGCTGCACGGGATTGCCGCGGTCGTCCGTGGGGCGTTGAAAGCGGGAGCGGCCATTGCCGACTTCATGGCGTGGACCGTCGGACGCGCCTTTGACGCAGTCAAGGAAGTTGTGGGCGAATTGCTGGATCTGGGCGTCACATTGGCTCAGTTGGTGACCGACACTATAGCGCACCCGCAAAACGCGTTGCAGAACCTCATCAGAGCTGCGCGAGAGCTGGGACAAACCGTCAAAGATGTGGTCAATGCGGCACTCGTTCAACCGGCGCTGGACGCGAAGAGGAAGGCCTTGCAAACGCTCCGCGACCTCGGTGAATCAGCGCGTACGATTATGGAGGGGGCGTGGGAAATCGGAGCCGGCGCGGTGGCAACCGCGTTCACGATCGTGCTGGAATGGTTTGGCACCTACCGGCCGTTGACCAGTCAGGAGCGAACCGAGACGGAAAAGGTCTTCGGCACATCCATCGAACTGGATAAAGTTCGCATTGCGGTGATGTCGCCACCCGTCGACTTGATCGAATGGGCCAATAAAGAACGCCCCTTCACCACGATGTATCTGCTCAACTTTGCCTCATGGGTTTCCGTCAAGATCGAAACGCTGATTCATGAATTGACGCACGTCTGGCAGAGCGTGGTCGAGGGACCCTTCTATATGATTCAAGCCCTCGAAGCACAGCTTGTGGGTGAAGGATACAATTACGGGTACGATGAAACCGCCACCGGCAAGAAGCGAGGGGATGGCGCAGAGGCGGAACTCCAAGCGGCCGGTGGAGACTTCGATTCGTTTAACCGTGAACAACAGGCCCAGATTGTGATGCACTACTATGTGCGGCGGTATGTGGAGAAGCTGTCCGCAGCCAGCTACGCCCCGTGGCAACCCTATGCCGATACGGTGCATGCCTGAGGCCGCGCAGGGCTGAGCACAGTCTACCAAGTCGTGGGCAGGCACAGGTGTGGGGCTTAGTGGCTTCACGCCTTGCTTGTCGGGTGCTCAAACCCTTACTTCGTGCGCATGAACGCCGGCGAGCGGTGCGGGTGATTGAGCTTCAGGAACACACGGATATTGATGCCAGGACATGGGCGAGGTGGCTGGCCGGGACAGACGGCTTGCTGTTCGTGGGACACCGACGCCGGGCTCCCCGGACAAGCCTCCCTGGGCCTTTTCTGAAAGATCCAACGGGGCGAACGGTGCCGGTCGGATGGCTTCCCGATCTTGGCGAAGGCCTTCAGTGCTTTGCCTCGAACGCCGCCCGCGTGGTTGACCGACAGGATGATGTGAGAGGTCCACTGGCCCTCTTAGGTCAGTGGGATGCACGGTATCTGCATTTGGCAGAACGGATGGAATCGAACCTCCGATCCAATGGAAGGATGCCTTTTCCCATCTTCCGCTGGACTTCGGAACGCATCATGCGAGACGACCTGGTCAAGGCGTTGCGGCTTGGGCTTGGGCTGGCCATTTACTTTGGGCACGGACGTTCAAAAGGATGGGCAGGCTATCATGG
>Ga0315277_10013629_pt1 | contig 10126 bp, 10 predicted proteins | sample YL17G05_15_MG_FD_203695 | JGI IMG/M metagenome (GOLD analysis project Ga0315277, IMG submission 203695) | Sediment microbial communities from Yellowstone Lake, YNP, Wyoming, USA - YL17G05_15 | ecosystem: Environmental > Aquatic > Freshwater > Lake > Sediment | place: USA: Wyoming | collected...
CGATGAGCGGACAATAGAGGGAAATTGGAGAGTGAAGTTTTCACCCTACCCCCAATCTCGACAAACAAAAGGGGAAATAGACTGTTACGTCTGTGGAGCCACAGCTACCCATGGAATCTTCGTGCCCTGAGTGGTGGTCAACTCTACGCTGTATTGGTTGCCATTTGACCAGGCGACGTTGGGGATTGTGACGTTTTGGACCGCAGCTGCGGCAATGTTCACTTGAGCATCAAGAGTCTTCGAGACACCGTTGACTTTGGCGTTTACGTCAACCGTGAACTGTGCGCTTCCGGTGTTCTGGATACGGACTACTATCCTGGAGTTTGTTTCGAAGTATATTGCGATCACATTGTATGATTCTGACTTCATGAAGGTGAATGTTAGGGCTCCCATCCAGGCTGCTACGGCGATGCTGACTGCGACTGTGACGGCGATGAGTATGATTGAGGCGACGACTGGGCTTAGGGCTTTCTTGCTCTTCAGTATCTTCATTTTTTTTGCCTATCCCTCCTTTTAGGATTGATTGGTTACCTTAGTGGAGACCAGACATTTAAATCTTACGACTCGAGACACCATATTAATCATTTGTAAAACAGCACTACACGATAATCAGAAGAAACAGGCAACCTGACCGCTGCAAAAGGAACAGAAAGAGAACCGTACAACGAAAGAAGGTGTCTTCCTAATCCCTAAACGGCCAGATCATCAAAAAGCTTCAGCAACAGCTTCGCCATCTTCTCGCCGAACTCTGTCTTCAGATAGTACTTCTTCAATGGATCAATGCGCTCACTCTTTGCCAAGCCCAAGTCCTCAATCTCGATCATTCTAGCCCTGAAGGTGCCATCGCTGAGGGTCAAGTGATTCTCGCGCATGAACTCTTTAGCCTCTTTCCACTTGCCGCGATTCATGTACAACAACATAATGCAATCTATGGCATGATCCTTTTCCAGCATGGTCTTTATGGGCGCAAGCTTAGGGTCCGTAAGGATCCGTTTAACCTTCTCCTCTTCTCCACTCTTCACCATCATTATCATCTTACCATTTTGCTCTTTTGATATAGCCTAAACTCCTTAAAAGATTTAACCTATATTACGATAAATGACACATATCTGCAGACATCTCCATTCAGATTTTGGGAGTATCTCTGACTTCGTTCTTATCGTTCTGTTTTGGGAAGGAACCTCTGGAAACTCTTAGCAATGCGTCCTCATTTCTTAGAAATGGGGGGAATTTCGTTGAACGATTCCTTTCTCACGAATCCCTCTTTCTCTAGGATCTTCAACGTGTTAGACAGCGTCTTCGGGTTGGTGCCTGCAAGCGTTTCTATTAAGGCATTGAACGTGAGTCGCCCGCTGTTTCCAAGTGCGTTGATTATCAGGAAAGCCCATTTCTTGCTGATGATATCGATCACTCCTCTCACAGGGCAGACTCGCAAGTGCTCACTGATTTTCCGGTTGGGCTTGCTTTCGTTTGGCATAGTCACTTTCTCACTACAAACCTGATAGCTTAGATGCTTTCCTTTTGATAGTGTGGCAAGGTGAAAAAAAGAATGCATGGAGCTTGTGGTTGCGGAGAAGGCGAGGAACACGGTGAATGTTGCTGTCACAGAGGTCACCACGGACACGAACGCTTCGTTCGGCGATTCATGACCAAAGCAGAGAAAATGGAAAAGCTCGAAAGCTATGCTGAGGAACTGAAGAACGAGCTTGCTGCTGTGCAGGAACGCATCAAAGAGCTGAAGACCAGCAAATAGCTGACCCTAGCCAGCGGCGAACCCGCTCAACCCCTCTTTTTTCATGCTCCGTTTCAGAACTGATTAAGCTATTGTTCCCAATCCAAGAGTCTCTTTTGACCCTCGATCTTCTTTATATCCGTCAGGTCCTGAGTGACTTCGAGTGTTCCCAGATACTTGCCTTCCTTATTTCTGACGGCAAAATACCTTATATGCACTAATCGTCCGTTCAGCGTAATCCAAAACTCGGCCGAACTCTTTTTGCCAGCCTTGAAGCTTTCGACTATACGGTTTACTATGTGAATGCTTTTCTCAGGATGGCACATCTGCACCTTTCTGCCCAAGACCGCTTTTGTTCTGACGAAGATCCTTTTTTCGGCTTTGTTGAAGTACTTGACCGCATCATTCGCATCAACAAACGATATGTCTACTGGAAGCGTGTCAAATATTCCTTCAACTTCCTCCTTTGAAAGAGCCCCAGTGTCGAACTGTAACACTCCCTCCGTCGCAGTTTCAGTCTTTTTCGTCTCGGCCTGAGTTGTTGTGATCAACTGCTTAGGCGTGAAGCAGCAATATCCAACCTCATCGAATTCCCTTCTGATCTCCTCCCACTCCGAATCCGTGACCACGTTCAGCGCTGCAGGGAACAGAATGTTGTTCTCCTTGTAGAAATGACTCGGAAGAATACCGCACAAAGGTTCAGCAGCCACGCTGAGCTGCGCTTTGAAGTCTGAAAAGGCCATGGTGTTCCATTTTTCAACTAAGCTCGCGAGTTTCTTTTTGATCTCTCTGATTTTGTCGTGTTCCATCCACATTATGGCAGGCGGTTCAGTGATGCCGTGTTTTTCTATTGTTGGAAAAAGCACGTTCTCTTCCCGCAGATAATGCTTCTCTGAATCAACGAACTCGTGAACCACGTTTTGAAGTTCCTTCAGAACGTCGCCTACGTAGACGACATCACATGCTTCACTGATCATGCCTACAAGCGTTTTCAGCCTGTTTGCGCGTTCCAGCATGATCCTGTGCTCTTCCATGAGAATGCTGATTGGATGCCCAGACGCAAGGTCAAGTTCCTGTCCCTGCACTTGCTCAGCAAACACGGCAAGATGCACATCGCACAGCTTCTGCAGTTCCTCTCTTTTCATGCCTTCCTTGACGAGTTCCTGCTCGATCTTGGCGATTTCCTCCGAGCTTGTCCCTTCCAAGACGTGTTTGAACTTCTGTTTGACCTGTTCCGGTGACATGCCAGCATGTAGTTGCTTGATCATTTCCTTCAGCATTTTCTTTTTCTCAGCGCTCATCAAGAACCCTCCTTGATCTTTCCGGCAAGGCTTTTTCCAAGTTCCACGATCTGCCTAATATTGTCTTCCGTAGGTGGACCATTAATCTCTAACGCACCGACGATTTCCAGTTTTGTCTGTCCCAGAACTTCCTGAACGTGCTTGATTGCACCTCCACCCCAGCCATACGAGCTCAGAACCGCACCGTATTTCAGTGGTGGACGAAGAGCCTTCACCAAATAAGTCGCGTACACTGCCAGTGGATGTGCTCCAGCCAGCACTGTTGGAGTTCCGAGGACAATAGCGCATGAATCCACAAGATCCTTTGCGACATCAGCGATGTCGGCCACGGCAAGATTGTGCAGTGCGACTTCGATGTCTTCTGAGGCTAGCGTGTCTGCGATCGGTTTAATCATCTTCTCTGTGCTGTTCCACATTGTCACGTAGACGATTATGGCTTTCTTCTTGGTTTCGCCGTTTGCCCATTTCTTGTAGGCGTTGAGAATGCGTTCGGGGTTTCTGTGTATTGGTCCGTGGCTCGGCGCAATGAGCTTGATTTCTAGATTGGCTATCTTTTCCAGTCCCTTTTGCGCGTTGGGCCTGAACGGCATCATGATCTCGCCGAAGTATCTCTGAGCTAAAACAAGCAGGTCTTCAACCTCATCATCATAAAGTCCCTTTGCGGTGTGGGCCCCCAAGAAGTCGCAGGGGAAGAGTATTTTATCTTCTTTGATGTAGGTGAACATGGTTTCGGGCCAGTGAAGCATAGGAGCCTCGATGAATTGAAGTGTTTTTCCGCCCAGATCGATAGTCTCCTGATCGTGAACGACTATTATGCGTTCTTCAGGTACCTTGTAGAATGTCTGAGCCATTTTCGCGCCTCTGATCGAGGTTACGAGCTTGGCTTTTGGGCTGATGAGCATCATGTGCGGGATGGAACCTGCATGGTCAGGTTCAGCATGGTTCATAATCACGTAATCAATATCATTTGGATCGATGATCTTCCTGATTTTCTCCTCAAGTTCCTTCTCGAATCCCGGGTTTACAGTGTCTATGAGGGCTTTCTTTTTCTCGCCGATGATCAGGTACGAGTTGTACGTGGTTCCGACTGGAAGCGGGATCAATGCGTCGAAGAGTCTACGGTTCCAGTCTCTAGCGCCTACCCAATAGACACCTTCTGTGAGTTTGGCTGTATTTCGCCAGTTCATGCGTTTCGCCTTCAAACGTTATTACAATTGTAATAAAGTATATTTATGCCTTTCTACACACAATACAGCGGAAGCAACATAAAATGCTATTACCCTGCGAAGTCGCCGTAAAATGCCTTCTTCCCTCAGTAAGGGCCATGCTCGCGAAGGAACTCATGGCAAAACACGACGTGAGGCAAGCAGAAGCAGCCAAACTTCTCGGAGTGAGCCAACCCGCCATAAGCCTGTACTGCAGAGAAATGCGCGGAAAAACCATAAACTTGGAAAACGACCAGGATATTCAAAGATTGATAGAACAACTTGCCAAACTGCTAGCAAAAGGAAATTTGTCCCACAAAGAGTTCATTCCGAAGTTCTGCGAGATCTGCAAAACCACACGGGCCAAAGGGTTACTATGTCAGATGCATAAGACTTTCGACCCCTCAATCGACATCGAAAGCTGTGAACTTTGTTCAGTGACGAACTCGATGAGGTGCCTATAGCTTGATCGGTCAATTCTTGACAACTTTTCGAGAAGCTCTCAAAACTGCACTAGTAATAGCGCTAATCTCTCCTATTTGGTCAGAAGAGGCAGAAAGAGCTCATCACGTTACATCTGATGTCGTCTGTCTCTGGCTTTGGTTGCCAGCCTCAGCCTAGGAGCGTTCATATGGGCGACTTACGCGCATTACGCGACATAATCAACGACTACTACATTGGCATAGGCGACAGCTTCATAGCAGCATCAAACTTCGGCCAAGAAGACCATAACATCCCCTCTTTTTCTCTTTCAAATAACCTGCTTCAAATAGAACGCCAAACCAACATCAAAAAATCATTTTGAACCTATATATAAGGAGGGCTGAATTTTATCTGAGAGCAACAGAGCAGACCGTTTTCCTCTTTTTACCGGATTTGCACTAGTCTCCATTCTCTGTAGTCTGTTACGACTCTGCCGTAGCCTCTTAGCAGTTCATCTGTTTCAGCGTCGCCTGTGTCAACCCTCAAAACGTTTCCCTCGATGCTCTGAAGCTTACTCTTGGTCGCTACGACGAGGATGCGTTCTCTTCCAACATGTTCTATGATTTCAGGGCTTATCTGCTGGTTTCCCCTGCCAAGCAAGATGCCCTGATGCCCAATAGGCGACAGAATAATCCACGTGTTCTCCCAATCGTCAACTTCTTTCAGGATTCCCTTCTCATCCAAATCCAAAACAACCCTACCCTTCCTGTAGACGTCAACACCCAAAAGCGTCTTACCTACCCCAAGCAAATCAGCAATACACTTGACCGTCGTACCAGGACCAAGAATCCAAGTCGCATCAGACTCCATTCCCTCAACTACAAACCGGGCTATAGCCATCTGATTATCCTTCTCATCAACAGTTTCCGGACTTACCTGCTTGCTGCCCTGAATATGCGCAGGCAAGAAAGGCCCTTTCAAATACCCATAAAGCTTCACATTGAACAAGTCATGTCTGATCCCCTTCTCGTCAGCGTCCATAATCTCAAAATCGGCTGTCGTGGCCTCATTCTGAGCGAAAGCCAACACAACCTCCACAGCGTCCGACGGGTTCACGGCAAAAATGCCACTGTACATTTTGACCCCAGAAGGAACACCCAACACTGACACTTGATCCTGCTCTCGCATAGCGTCAAAGATGTCTCTTGCTGTTCCGTCTCCACCCACAAAAACTATCAGATCTACTTTCTCACCGATCAGCAGTCTCATCGCTTCCTTTGTGTCCGCCGCACTTGTCGATTTCCCAATCTTCATAGGCAGAACTTGAACAGCTAGACTCGCTTCATCTGCCTCTTTCTTCCCCATGAGGCTTGGACAAGTAACCACTTCAATCGCGGCCTCGCCTTTGCTCTCTTCTAGCTTCTTGAGAAACTCTGTTGCTCTTTTGGGCGCAACTGGTTCCGCGCCTCTGGCAAGAGCCTCTTTCAGAATATTATCTGTCCCTTTGAGTGCAACTTTGCCTCCCATACCAGCTATCGGGTTGACAATGAAACCCAACCTTAGAGTTTTCATCATTGGAAAGACTTGCTGCGGATGCTATAAACTGTTTTGATGGAAAAGCTCCATAATAGTTCGATTCCGCTCCGCCACGGTTCAGACAGTCAGTCAAATCTGAAAATTCTTATATCCTGAACCTGAAACATCATTTCCTCACAACAAATGAAAACCGAGGCGTTCAGATGTCGAAAAAAGTCATGAAGAAAATTCTCGTAACCGGTTCCACAGGACAAATCGGATCCGAACTAACATTGGCACTGCGCAAGAAATACGGCGGCGAAAACGTCATCGCTGCAGGCCACAAACGAGAACCCAGCGAAGCGCTACTCAAATCAGGTCCGTTCGAACGTGTTGACCTTTCCAGTGAAGAAGCCATCATGCAAACTGTGAAGAAATACACCATAGACATGATCTACCATTTGGCAGCGGTTCTGTCGGCTACTGGCGAAGAAAACCCGCAGGCCGCTTGGACCATAAACATGGGGAGCCTCTACAACGTTCTTGAAGTGGCAAGAAAACACAACCTAACCAGGGTCTTCTGGCCGAGCTCGATCGCGGCTTTCGGTCCAACAACGCCACGCGTCAACACTCCTCAAGAAACGATACTACTCCCCACAACCATGTACGGAGTAAGCAAGGTTGCGGGCGAGTTACTGTGCAATTACTACTTCGTCAAATATGGTGTCGATGTCCGAAGTGTGCGTTATCCTGGCATTATTAGCAGCGAAGTTCTCCCAGGCGGCGGCACAACAGACTATGCAGTGGCCATATTCTACGAAGCGATAAAGCACAAGCGTTACACTTGTTTCGTTAGGGAGAACACGGTTTTGCCCATGATGTACATGCCTGACTGCATCAAAGCAACGATAGACCTGATGGAAGCCGACCCACAGAAAGTCAAGCGCCACGACAGCTATAATGTGGCTGGAGTGAGCTTTTCCGCGGGCGAGCTGGCAGCAGAAATCAGGAAGTACATACCCGACTTTAAGTGCGACTACAAGCCCGATTCCAGACAGAAGATAGCTGACTCTTGGCCGATGTCCATCGATGATAACCCCGCACGTAAGGATTGGGGCTGGAAATCGGAATACGATTTGAGAGCCATGACAAAGGACATGATGGCGAAGCTGTCAAAACGCCATTCAGAAGGCAAATTGTGATCTCCTGATTCGTTGGGATTGCGGAAAAGGTTAAGTGAAAGAACACGAAAATAGCGCACGACGAGGTTTGACGAAAATGCGTAACCCGACAGCGTTCTTACGAGAAGAATATGAGGATTTGGTGAAGAACGAGCTTGACTGGAAACTGCGAGTTCTGCAGGGACCAAGCACGCCATGGTGCAATGTTGACGGCAAGAAAGTTCTGATGTTCTGCTCCAACAATTACCTAGGACTGAGCAACCATCCGAAGCTTAGAGAAGCTGCAATCAAAGCCGTTCAGACTCACGGCGCAGGTTCTGGTTCAGTTAGACCGATTGCCGGAACCATGGATATTCACATGGAGCTTGAGAGACGTCTTGCGAAGTTCAAGGATGCTGAAGCGTCGCTTGTGTATCAAACGGGGTTTGCCGCAAACGCAGGTCTGATTCCTCAGTTGGTTGGAAAGAGTGACCTCATAATAAGCGATGAGCTCAACCACGGGAGCATAATTGACGGCGTAAGGCTATCTCACGGAGAAAGAGCAGTGTACAAGCACTCCGATGTGGCTGATCTGCATCGAGTCTTAGAAGAAGCTGACAAACATGATCCGCCGTATAGGCGAATTCTGATAATCACTGACGGTGTCTTCTCAATGGACGGTGACATAGCCCCCTTAGACGGTGTTGCTAAAGCAGCGGCAGAACACGGGGCGATGGTTTACGTGGATGACGCTCACGGTGAGGGAGTACTCGGCGAGGGCGGAAGAGGAATAGTCTCACACTTTAAGCTTGGACGGGACAAGGTTCACGTGGAAATGGGCACCTTCTCGAAAGCTTTTGGTGTAGTTGGCGGCCATGTTTCAGGATCGCGAGACTTGGTCAATTTTGCCTACAACAAATCACGAACTTGGCTTCTTAGTGGCTCGCATCCGCCTGCGGTTGCTGCAGCATGCATGGCAGCGATAGATGTTTTGGAAAATGAGCCTCAGCATGTGCGAACATTGTGGGAGCACACACGATATTTCAAGAAGGCAATGAAGGATTTGGGCTTTGACATTGGTAAGAGCGAAACTCCAATAACTCCAGTAATTGTCGGCGAAAGTGGAGTCGCGAAGAAGCTGAGTGCGCGGCTGTTCGAAGAGGGAGTGTTTGCCCTGCCTATTGTGTATCCGATGGTTGCGAGAGACAAGGCAAGAATCAGAACAATCATGAATGCGGCGCTGACGAGAAAGGACTTGGACTTTGCTATAGACGCGTTCGAGAAAATCGGAAAGGAACTGCATATAATCTAGCCGCTCACACTTTTTCTTTCCTTTCTCTACAGCATAGTTCTAATGAATGGCTGAACAGCTAAGAGACTACTAAACAAAGGGATTCGGTGAAAGCTAGAAACGGATGGGTAGCTAGATTCCCATTTTCATGTTCTGGGTGAATCTTCGACTCTGAAGGTTCTAAGCTGCAGGTTTAGGGTATATATAAAGAGCACAATTGCGGTTCAGAGCAAGCTTCTTGCAATGCGTCTGTGTGCCTTTTTCTCATCGTAGCTTGTCAAGAGCCTTGTCCACGTCTTGAAGCCCTAGTCTTCTGAGCGCAGTTGACTTCGGCAAGCCCTTCCTATCCCAGCCTGCCTCCTTATAGTATGTTTTCCTGTCTTCATTGACCTTGACTTTGTCAACCGCTTTCCCTTTACACGGTCCACTAGGCAAAGGTTCATAGAACCTTGGCGGATTAACGTCATCCTTTGTAGGATCCCATTTTGCGTCAGGTCCTCCTAACAAGAGCATGGCTCTTTGGAGTTGCAGTACTCGCATCGCCTTGGTTTTGACCCATTCGTCCGACGTGAGCTCTATGCCCGTGACCGCCTTATAAAATTGGAATCTGATCTTGCTCGGTATGCTGAAGCTGTTGAAGTTGCAGTAAACGCCTGAATCATGAAAGATTTCCCACAACTCGCTTCCTGCGCCATCCAGTGGAATTCCGGTTGTTGAAGTGTGGTCTCCGCCCTGAACAGAACACACGTAGGATATGCGGCTTGGATAGTCTCTTTCGCTGCGGATTCCGTGAGCGCCGATGCTGATTCCCTTAGCCTGAACAGCATACTGCAGAACATCGACTTTTTTCATCTCGCCGATCTTCAGCGCAGCCCTATAGGTTCCTTCAGCCAACAAGTCGCCTATACCTTTCCGATAAGCAATCTTCTTGGCCAGTGCCGCAAACGCTTCCACATCTCCCCATTTTGGCGCTATGCCATCCAAATCCTTCTTGGACAAGATGCCCCTCTGGAATAATTCGGCCGCAAACCCCAGCACGTTTCCCGTCTGTATCCCGCAAAGGCCCAAGTCGTCGATCAGCGAAGCAAGATATACGTTTCCTTCTGGTGTGAAAATGCCCAAGTTCGGACCCAAGTACGCCTGCAGTTCGTAGTCTGGATTGTCGGTTATTGCGCCCTTGAACTGGCCAGTCTTAACCATGGCTATCTTCAGGCAGCAGGTTGCGCAGCCAAAATCGCTCCAGAACTGCTTTATCCAGAGCCTGTCTTCGAACTGGTCAACACCAAAGCTTTTCTCATCATGCCATTCTTCCTGCCAGTTCCGCACTGGCTCGGAACTCGACTTGGCTCCAACTACATAGCCTGCTGAGCCTGTTCCCCAGCGCCGCCACAATTCATTCTCATACACTATGTCGCAGATTCTCTGGATCAACCGCTTCACCTTACTCATGTCAGCCACTTCAGGCAACGGACCTGTGCCCTTCACTGCAATCGCCTTCA
>Ga0315277_10013631_pt1 | contig 10126 bp, 7 predicted proteins | sample YL17G05_15_MG_FD_203695 | JGI IMG/M metagenome (GOLD analysis project Ga0315277, IMG submission 203695) | Sediment microbial communities from Yellowstone Lake, YNP, Wyoming, USA - YL17G05_15 | ecosystem: Environmental > Aquatic > Freshwater > Lake > Sediment | place: USA: Wyoming | collected...
GACGACTGCGAGGATGCCGAACTGATCGCCAATGTCCCAGTTTGTCCTGATGTGCAACTTGTAACCGGGACCACGATAGGCGCCACAAATGATTGCCCAGGGGTATTTGACTGGCCCGGGGTATGGTATAAGTTTGAACTACCTTATGCCTACAACAACCTATACGTCGACTTCTGCCCCACCAACAACTCCAATGTAGGGACGCGTTCCATAGCCCTGTTAAACTCGTGTGACAATTGCGCCGGCTGGATTCCTGCCTCAAATTACGGATGGGTAGTCTGCACATCTGGATACTACGATCTCCAAGAAAATTGGAGGAGACTACCTGCTGGATGGTATTGGCTTCCAGTTTTGGCCTGGGACTATAATGGTCTCTCGATGGACTTCGCTTTCAACATCTGCGTCGAAGAAGCACCACCACCTGGTCCCGGCGATGTCTGTGCCACGGCAATAGTCGTCCCCAGCCTGCCCTACACCACCACCGGATATTCCTGTGACTTCTCTAATGATTACGATGAGACCTGTCCCTACTCCGGCGGCACTGCGCCAGATTTGGTATACTCTTATTCACCAGCCACCGATCAGGCAATAGACATTGACCTCTGTAACTCCTCTTATGATACCAAGGTGTTCGTTTATGAGGATGTGTGTCCGACTTCTCCTTACTACGGCTGCAACGATGACCTTTGCGGAGATGATGGATGGAAATCCGCAATACTTGGCTTGAACGTATACGCTGGCCATACCTACTACATAGTTGTTGACGGCTACGGTTCTAGCTGTGGTAACTACGATCTTCTGATCAGAGAGGCGGTGCCTTGCGACGTGGTGTGTCCTCCGGATGGTATACTCGAGAATGAACCTCCGTGTGAGGATGACTGGGAGGACGTATGGAACGGTGGATGCAATTCGAGCCCCTATGTTTTCGAGAACGTACTGTGCAATACCACAGTCTGCGGAACCTCCGGGACGTATCTCTACTATGGATCACAATATAGAGATACCGATTGGTTCAGAGTCGAGGTATCGGATGGCGATCTCACCTTTAAGTGCGTGGCTGAATTCCCCTTGTTGCTCTTCCTCATCGATGCGGGATCGGAGGATTGTGCTGATTACTCGATTTTGGGCAATATCACCGCCAATATGTGTGACACCGCTGTGTTGTCAATGTGGGTCCCATCCGGGGTCTACTGGCTCTGGGTTGGTCCATCGGTCTTTACTGGCTATCCCTGTGGGCTTGAGTATGTAATGCAGGTGCAATGCACAGGATTCGGGCCACAGATAGCGGTAGATCCAACCAGCTTCGATCAACTGCTTAATCCAACCGGAGCGTGTTCGTCCGCCACAAAGGATCTGATTATCTCCAGCGTTGGCGGAGAGGATCTCAACTGGTCGATAGCCGAGAATCCGTCCGTTAATTGGCTGGCGGAGTCTCCTCTCTCCGGCACACTGCCGCCCGGTCAAACAGCCACTCTGGATGTCTCCTTTAACGCAGGTGGAATGGCTCCAGGAGATTACAATACGAGCCTGGACATAACCAGCAATGCCCCCAAGGGAGTGGTATCGGTTCCCGTGCATCTGAAGGTAGAGTTGCCTCCGGAGATCAATGTAATATCAAGGCTGTGGGTGCCGGTCATACCAGGATGCAGCATGGACAAGGCTTTGAGAGTGAACAACTTAGGAACTGGAGAGCTGAGGTTTGAGGTAGAGGTTAAGGGAACCCCTCCTCCTCTTGGAGCTCCTCAAGGAATGAACCAGGAGAAAATCTTTAATCTGGTTCCGAACAGAAATGCGGAGGATCTCTTCAAGTCTGCGGCTTTTTCATCAGGAAAGGGGACGGGAACTCTGACAACTGTCGCGCCTAGCGACGTCAGCAAGGTGAGTATACCACCAAGTGGGCCAAGTCTTGCTCCCAAGGATATACAGGACGTTATATGGGACAATGGTGGCGACACTGGATATGCGTTTTCGTCACAACTGGATGAAGTGTATCCGTTCGACTCGCAGGTTGCCGACGACTTCATCTTTGACGTGGGTATGGATGTGACAGACGTCCACTGGTGGGGCAATTTCTGGAACGGAACCGCGTTTGACCCCTGTGATTTCTACATTTACATCTACGCAGATGACGGCTCTGGCACGCAGCCCACTGGCGCTGGAATGGAGCATCCTCAAGTGACGGCATTAGCCACTTACTTCTTCTCGCAAGTCACAGGTTACCCGTTGAGTGATAACGGAAACTATGAGTATAACGTGACTTTGAGCCCGCCTTTTCAGGCTACTGGAGAAGTGAAGTATTGGCTTGTCGTCCAGCCGGTTTTCCCCTACCCACCTCAGTGGGGTTGGGTGAATACGGACCAAGTCCATCTTAATCTATCAGTGCAGGGCTTCCCTCTCTTGGGTTATCCCTTCTGGACTCTTTACACCGGGGTGGACATGGCGTTCTACCTGACCGGCGAAGAATCCATGGTATGTCCGTTCACGGTATATCCGGAGGAAGGCTCGATTCCTGCTGAAAGCTTCTTCGATGTGTTCCTCACCTTTGACGGAACTGTCTTTGAGGATTGCATGGAAGAGACTCTCACCTGTTACTTGGTATTCACCTCCAACGATTGCGATGAACCGCAGGTGACGGTGCCGGTATCAATGTGGTCTGCCAGAGGAGACGTCAACGGAGATTGCAGGTTAGACGTGGTTGATATAGTCTTCTTGCTTAACTACATCTTCGTAGGTGGCCCCGCTCCTGATCCATTGTGCATAGGCGACGTAAATCGTAGTGGTGGTAACCCGGATTCGGACGATGCTTTGTATCTGATCAGTTATCTGTTCCTGTATGGTCCGCCTCCAGAGATTCCACTCGCACCTATCAAGTAGATGCCAACTCAATGGAAATAACTTTCTAATCTATAAAAGGTTAGGGAAGTTCAAAAGCCCCCCATACGGGGGGCTTTTGTTTTTTTGAGAAAAAACAAAAAAATCTTGCTTTCTTTAGCAAAATCATTATAATGATTTTGTTTTTGGTCTTTTACTATGAACCAAGAACTATGAACTGATTTTCTGGGGCAGTAGCTCAGTTGGGAGAGCACTACCTTCGCAAGGTAGGGGTCGGCGGTTCGAGCCCGCTCTGCTCCAGTCCCGCCTTTGGCGGGACTGGTTGGTGGTTCGTGGTTCGTAGAGAAAACGCAAAATCATGGATGCATTAGAGAAATTCAACTTTGAGAAATTAAGAGTATACCAAGATGCTTTGAATTTTTCAAAACAGATATATAAAACAAGCAAAAGATTTCCTATCCCGCCTTTGGCGGGACGGAATGACTTCTCAATTGAGAAGAGCGGCTTTGTCTATAGCTTTAAATATAGCCGAAGGAAGTGGTTTGACCAAGGTGGAATTCAAGAATTTTTTAAGGAGAGCCAGAGGTTCAGTCCATGAGTGCATTCCGATTTTGGTCATTGCTTTGGACAATAGTTATATTTCGAAAGAAGAACATGATGGATTTTACCAAACTTGTCAAAAGTTAGCTAAATCCATCAGTGCCCTGATTAAATCTATGAAGTAAAATTGGTTTTACTATGAACCATGAACCACGAACTATAAACTACGAACCAATTCCGCCTTCGGCGGAATTTTTTCCGTGCTAGACGGGGAGTTAGCGGTGCCCTGTAACCCGGAATCCGCTATACCGGGGTCGAATTCCCACCTGAGGTTCTTTTATTTTCTGGTGGGAGATCAGGTGTGTGATGTTGAAGATCAGGTCCTGCGCAACCCAAGCTCGCCCAATTCCGCCAGGACCGGAAGGTAGCAACGGCAAGCGAATCCTTGAGTGTGCCGCAGGGAAGCCTGGTTGGAGTCGGCTGCCCGAGATCTGCCAGAAAACAGGAATCGAAGGTGGGTGCACGGAAGTCCCGCTTTCAGCGGGACTGGTTATTGGTTCGTAGTTCATGGTGTTTATCGTGAAAGGAAATAAAAGAGTTTCAATAGTTTTTGAATTTAGGTTTATGCGAATAATATGCAGGAACTATCGCAAACGTATTAATTTCGTTATATGTTAGAGCAATATACAATTAATTCTAAAATCCCCCTTAGTCCCCCTTTTTCAAAGGGGGAGACCGATTTTCCCCCTCTTTGAAAAAGAGGAGTCAGGGGGAGATTCGTCCCGATGTATCGGGACGCATTTTATTGAATTAATACACTTGTATTAGATCAGGATTTAATAGAGGAAAGATAAAAGATGACTTACCTGGTCATGGCAAGAAAATATAGACCTCAAAGGTTTGAGGAGGTGGTGGGACAATCTCATGTTACCATCACTTTAGTCAACGCCATCAAAGCCAATCGTATATCTCATGCCTACCTTTTCGCGGGTCCCAAAGGGACCGGCAAGACCACCGTCGCAAGAATTTTGGCTAAAGCCTTAAATTGTAAAGACGGTCCTACCCCAGAGCCTTGCAATCAGTGTGATGCTTGTAATGAAATCGCCATCGGTCGCAGTCTGGACGTGGTGGAGATAGATGGAGCTTCCAACAACAGCGTGGATGACGTAAGGGCTTTAAGGGAAAACATCAGATACGTTCCTATCAAGGGAAAATACAAGATCTACATCATGGATGAGGTGCACATGTTGTCGGACTCGGCTTTCAACGCCCTTTTGAAGACCTTAGAGGAGCCGCCGTCTCACGCCATCTTCATCTTCGCCACCACCGAGCCTCACCAAATTCCTCAGACGGTTTTGTCCAGATGTCAAAGGTTTGACTTCAGAAGAATTCCTACCAATGATTTGGTCAAAACCATCCAGACCATAGCCCAGAAGGAAAAATTGGAAATAGATCAAGACGCCTCTTACATTTTGGCCCGGCGAGCGGACGGCAGTTTAAGGGACATTTTATCCCTTTTGGATCAGGTGACCGCCTTTGGAGGAGAAGCTGAAATGCCTTCCTCACTAAGAAGGGTGACCAAAGAATTGGTGGCTCAAACTTTGGGCTTGGTCGATCAGGAAAAATTATTTGAGATAACTGATGCCATCTCCCAAAAAGACGCCTCCCGGGGACTTTCCATTTTGAACCAATTGATCGACTCCGGCATCGATCTACCTGAATTCGTCAACAGTCTGCTTCAGCATTTCAGGGACCTTTTAGTGTCAAAGGTTAGCCATGATTCAAAGATCCTTTTTGATCTCTCCGATACCTACATTGATAGATATAAAGAAAAAGCAAAAGACTTTTCGGAGACGGATATCCTGAGGATGATCAAGGTTGTGGCGGATTTGAATCTCACTTTAAAAAGAGCCACCGATCCCCGTATTTTTCTGGAGTTGGCTTTGATGAAACTTTTGAAGATGGAATCCACGGTTAGCTTGGAAGACGTTTTAAATAAACTGGAGCAATTACAAACATGTCAAAGGGAAGACTTAAATCTCACCAATTCTTCTACAAATTTGGAATCCCGAAGCTCCTCCCACAAATCCTTGTCCCCAGACGATTCTGCTACGCCGAAGGAAAAAAGCGAATTCGTTTCCAACGCATCTGATGATGAAGGAAGGACAAGGCTAACCGATCCCTTGAATCTTGCGGAAAAAGAAAAGATCTCCTTACGGGGCTTAAGGGATCGGTGGAATGAGGTTTTAGGAAAAATAAAGAAAACCAAATTGTCTCTTTGGAGCTTGATAAAGGATGGAGAGATCGTCTCTTGGGAAGATGACATCATAACCATAGAATTTCATAATGGCGGAGCTTTTCACAAAAAACAGGCAGAAAGAAAGGAGAACCTAAGCCTCATCCAGAAAGCCATAGAAGAGGTTTATGGTCACTCTTTCGGATTGAAATTCGAGTTGAATCCAGGGAAGACCACTTCTTCAGGCGGACAGAACAATTCAACATATCATATAGATCAACTCAGCTTAAGCGAGGCGGCAAAAAAAGACCCTTTGATAAAAACCATCATGGATACCTTCGAAGGGGAGATCATTTAAAAGATTTTTGATACAAAACCCTCTCCCCTGGGAGACTGTGTCATAATTGTGTTTTGGGGGTTGTAGCCGTCCATATGGACGTAAGTCATTGGAATTCAACATCTCGATTTCGCAGACTAAAGTCTGCGGCTACAAAAACCGAAATTCTGACACACCCTCTGGGGAAGAGGGAAGGGTGAGGGGGGAATAAAGGAGAATGTAATTGAAACGAAGAGCATACTCATTTTTGTAAGTCTATACTAAATTAAAGGAGAATAAAGATGGCAAAAGGCTTTGGGAATATGATGAAGCAGATGCAGAAAATTCAACAGGAGATGGAGAGAATACAAGAGGAATTAGCCAACAAAACTGTGGAGGGAACAGCAGGCGGAGGAATGGTGAAGGTGGTAGCTAATGGGAAGCAAGAGATTTTGGAGGTAAAGATCGACCCGGAGGTGGTCAACAAGGACGATGTGGAGATGTTAGAGGATCTGATCGTAGCCGCGGTGAACCAAGCCCGAGAGAAAGCGGCTGAGCTTCAGGCAGAGGATATGGCAAAGCTGACCGGGGGTCTGAAAATCCCAGGACTGCCGTTTTAGTTATAATAGGTTTGAAAGCTGAATATTCTACTTAAGAAGGGTAATGACTGATTCAATAGAAAGACTTATTGAAGAATTCTCCAAGTTTCCTGGGATTGGGAAAAAGACCGCCCAGAGAATGGCTTTCTATGTCCTAAAAGAGAGAAAAGAGGAAGCAGAGGCTTTGGCAAAGGCTATCCTCGACGTAAAGGAGAAGGTTAAATATTGTTCGATCTGTTTCAATATAACTGAGGAAGACCCTTGTGTTGTGTGCAAGGATGAAAAAAGGGATCGATCCATAATCTGCGTGGTGGAGGAAGCAAATGACGTGGTGGCTCTGGAGAAAACTGAGCAATACAATGGGCTCTTTCATGTGTTAGGAGGAGTGTTGTCTCCTTTGGATGGGGTTGGACCTGATGATTTAAAGATTAAGGAGCTTCTCTTAAGACTAAAGGAGAAGGAAGTGAAAGAAGTGATCTTAGCTACCAATCCCAATACCGAAGGGGAGGCTACTGCCATCTACATTGCCAAACTGATAAAACCTCTGGGCATAAAAGTTACCCGAATAGCCCGTGGGCTTCCTGCCGGCGGCGATTTAGAATATGCCGATCAGGTAACCTTGGCTAATGCCATCGAAGGACGGGTCGAATTTTGAGGATTCACTTGTTGGTTAATACTTTTGTGTAGGGACAGGACTTGTTGTCTGCCATAGGCAGATCCCCGCCGGAGGCGGGGTCTCTGTCCTCACTTCTTATAAGGAAGAGAAGCGATGATGAGAAGATTTTATTTGTTAGCCATATTAATATTTTTCATTTTCATCCCTGACTGTGCAGGAGTGAGAATTATAAAAATCACCCATGAAAACCCATATGAAGAAGGGATCAGGTTTTATGCTCCTCATCCTTATCTCTGGGTAACCAAAGATACGTCTGGAAACTTGCAAGCTTCCATCGTTTGGCTTCCCAATAAGAATGAGGAATATGCCATAAGGGTAAAGTCAGGGATCGGCGCAATTGATTCCAAATTCACTCTTGAAAACGGCTGGAACCTTACTCAGTTTGGACAGACCATGGATTCAAAGACCCCAGAGTTGATCACTGCCCTCACCGGCTCACTCAAAGACATAAAGGGAGTTTTTGAGAAGGTAAGAGAAGAAGAACTTCATGTGGGGTTATATATGTTTATCTTCGATGAGAAGACTGGACTGGTCAGCGAAATCAAACCTGTTATACAGTTTAAATAATCAGTCAGATTGCCAAGCACTCTTCGACATTCTTGACCTACAAGCAAACTTCAGGGTCGAACACCAAGAATAAAAAGGCCCTCCACCGATAGGGAGGGCCCTTCAAGTAAAAACGTGGCTCCCGCAAAAACGAGAGGCTGGGGGAGCCTGTACTAATGTGTTAGTGAACGACTAGATTGCCGCTCTCCACTTCAGACGGTCTACCCGGGGGGAAACTGTCGCACCCTGGATTGTCAAGGTAGAATTCACCCCAAATCTGGTCACCTTTTGAGCCAGGTGTACCGCCGTCATGGACTGCGATCAGAAGCCACTGTCCGACTAACGTAGTATCACTTGCCGAGACTATGGGTCCAGAGAAGATTGCATCTTGATCACCCACAACAGTCAAGCATTGAACATCCACACGGAACCGGAGCCCCTCGACGTCATGGTACTTAAGCCAGCCCTTGGCTGAAGTATCGGAGGTCGCTTTCGCCTCGAATTCGGCCCAACACCGGATTTGGTCTCCTTGGTCGTTGTTTCTTGTAAATCCGATCCCGCCCGTTGCTTTAGGCGGGGAAGCCGACTGTAATACTCCTGCTCCCGCAAGCACCAAAAGTCCGGCCAGCAAAGCCAGGATACACAAATACGCAATCTTGTGCTTCATCATTTTTCACCTCCTTCTTACTGTGAGATGTTTACTGGGATTATTTACCTAGACCCCCTCCGGTTTTTTTGCGACCCCAATATACCCCACCCAAGCCAAATCTGTCAAGCTTTTTTTTGCGTTTGTTCAACATTTACACACTATTTGGGGCTGTTGCCGAACTCCTCTTTCTTGTTGGTGTAATTTCCGCTGGAGGCGGGCGTTTGTTCGCCTATGGGGGAGAAGATTTTCCACTGTTTACGCGTAACTCAGTAATTTATGGATTCAGCACGAATGGTGAAGTCAAAATCTAACTTTTTCCCATCGGTTTTGCAGATTATGGCTCCATTCTCCAGAGTCCGATGATACTCAATTTGGGGAAATTCAAGTGCCATGAGGGTGGGAATTTTGTCTTTTTGATAGCGAAAATAATGACGGGTGAAGATAATTTTCTGAGGTTTGATCCTTTCGATTAACTCCTTTGTGTTCCCATAATCCCCCAACTCGGAGATTACCAAAACTTCACAATTCTTGAGTTCTTCCCACATAAATCCCGAATCAAATTGCGAATGCATCTCGAGATCAGTACTGTTTATTCCATCCAGAAGACAAAAATCTACGTCTTTATATGAAATCTTAATGATCTTGCCCCCAGAGATCGAACCAGATGTCATTGTGCTTGGATAATCGAAAAAGAAAATTTTCATCTCATTTTTCTCGTCCGAAATCTCTTTGATCGAGTCCAGAAAGACCAATTTATTTGACTCATTTTTGACAAAATCCTCATCAGTTTTTTGGACTGAACTGTCAAAATTCGGGATCAGAACTTCTTCGATTTTCACATTTTCAGATACGGATTTGGCTGAATTTAGGTTCTCCGAATCGTTGTCCGTGAGGATAAATTTGTCGATTTTGGTGATGCCATTTTTGTTTAAAAAGGGGAGCACAACATACTCTCCGGAGTCAAAATTACCCCATTTCTCCCCGGAATTTATCAGAAAAGTCTGTTTGTCTGGAAGCTGTATGATGGTAGAATTTCCCTGCCCGACATCCAAAAAAGTTAGCTTTAAAAGGTGGTTCTCGTTTGAAAGAACTCGTTCCCAAGCGTAAACTGTTCCAAGTATTACTAAAAAAAAGATTATTGCTTTCCTTTTATGGGGCCTTGAGCTAAGTATAAGCCAGACAAAAAGATAATAGATTAAAATGTTGAAAATCGATGGGGAAGACATGTTTAGTTTCGCTATGGGCAGGATGCTGAAGAAATTGGTTAACCTTAATGTTAGGTCCAAACAAAGCCAATTTGAAGCAGAAAAAATGCTTGCCAAAAAGGGGCTAAAAACGGCTGAAAATAGAGTAACACAAGATAGCATTAACGACAATCCAGCTAAAGGGACAATTAAAAGATTGGCAACTATAGTGACCAATGGGACCAAATTGAAGTAATATGCCAAAAAGGGGATCACAGTTATCTCCACAGCCAACGAAGCTATACTCGGATAGATTATCCACCTCCACAGATTTTTATGGGATCGATCCACATATTTAGATGCCATCTGGGTAAGCTTAGGAACTATTAAAACAAGCCCAAAAACACAAGCAAAGGATAGCTGAAAACCGACATCGAAAAGAATAGGAGGGTAGTAAAATAGGATAACCAAAGCGGCAAAAGAAACCAGGTTTGTCATCTCCAGATCCTTATATAAAAGCATACCCAAAAGCGCTACCGAAGCCATGA
>Ga0315277_10013634_pt1 | contig 10124 bp, 8 predicted proteins | sample YL17G05_15_MG_FD_203695 | JGI IMG/M metagenome (GOLD analysis project Ga0315277, IMG submission 203695) | Sediment microbial communities from Yellowstone Lake, YNP, Wyoming, USA - YL17G05_15 | ecosystem: Environmental > Aquatic > Freshwater > Lake > Sediment | place: USA: Wyoming | collected...
GCCGCAACGCATCGTTCACTGAAGCGGAATCGCGGAACGCCTCGGCCACGTCCGCATCGAGCAGCACGACGTTCGTACCTTGCCGGTAACGCTCGTAATACTTGCCTCGCACGGCCCCGGTGAAGTCATATTCAGGAAGCATGTCGTCATCGATCTTAGTCTTTGGTCTTGGACTCATATCTTCTTCTCTCGCGCCGGGTCGCCCCCCGCGCGCTGATGATTCGGGTCCGGCTACCTTGTTCCGCGTGAACCACGACGATCAACGAACCCTCGACCGAGTGGCCGATGGTGACGAAGCGATACTCTTCAACCGAGTGCCGGGGGTCTGGGATCGTGCCGGCCAGAGGGTCCCCGAACACCGTCGACCCCTCATCGAACGATACGCCGTGCTTCGCCAGGTTCCGTGCGGCCTTCCCCGGATCCCACTCGAACTGCATGATTGATCATACGGCCCTTGCCACCGGCGTTGCCACTGTTTTCGACGGGGCGGGTGGCCGTGTCGGCCTAACGACCACGCGCTGAGCCGCGGCGGCTCTTTTTCGCACGAGGTGCCGCCGGGTGCAGTGGCGTTGCTTTGGCGGTTGAGATGTGATTTAATTCCCGTAGCCCGTCGCCAGTGCGAGGATCTCTGAGAGGCTGGGCGCTGTGAACAACTCCACCCGAGAGTGTCGATCATCCGAACAGTTCAGGAAGTGCTGGGGCACAAGGGCGTCGAGACGACGATCCCGCAGGGCGGGACGCACGTGTTGAACCGTGGCGGACGCTCGACGGGCTGCGGATGCCCGTTTCCGGCGAACCCCGAAGGATTAGGCGCGGCGACCGGTCGGGCTAAGAAGGCGGAAGCACCTTTTAGAATGAAACGGAAATACTTACATGCTAAGCACTTGCCCCCGCGACCGTCGTGCAGGCGTCTGGGCTTAGGCCGACCGCGGCGGCGGTTTATGCGGGTCAGCCTAAACAAGAGTTAGACCCACGCACAGAAGACGATGGGGATGGATCGGAGAATGGTTGAGGGCCGGTGGCGAATCGTTGAGACTGGGATCTGGGACCAGGAGGCGCTGGACCTTGTCGTTCCGGCTCACATTACGTTCGACCGGCAGGGGTTGGGCGAGATGCAGTTGATCGCGATCGGCGCGTCGATCGACTACCGCCTCGAGGACCGCGGTGGTGTTCCCGTGGTCGAGTTCTCGTGGTCTGGGTTCGATGAGATGGACCCGACGAGTGGCCGGGCCTGGGCAAGGCTCGAAGGCAACACGATGTACGGGAAGCTCTTTACCCACCAGGGAGACGAATCGAGCTTCATCGCGAAGCGCGAGCGTGGGGATCGGGAAGTGTCGGGGTCTAACAAGGCGCTGCAGCCGGCGAGCCGCCCTCGACGATCTGGCAGCAAGGGAAAAGCAACCAGCGCGGCTCGCGGCTGAGCGCCAGGTCGTTGGGCAAGAACTGATAAGGAGGGGCGAGAGCCATGGCAGTATTGCTCACATTCCTGTTTACAGTTCTGGGGGTTGTTTTGGGCGGTCTCATCACGTGGTGTGTCGGGAGACGCCTGCAGCCGGAGCTTGTGGGGCGGCTCAGAGAGATGGTGCTGGACAGGCGACATGTGTGCCTGAACGAGGAATTCGTGCTCGCCCGTCTGCTCGTCGAAGAAATCCGTAAGGCCGGATTTGCGCCAGACGTTATCTATGCAATTTCACCCGGCGGAGGCATGATCTCGGAATGGCTGTCGCGCGTGGGCCTGGGAGACTACAGCAATCCAGTACCTGTGAGATCCATCTGTGTTCACGCAGAGCGGTCGGGAGGGGGTGTCGAGACCGAGAAGGCTGTCGTGAAGGAAGATCTGAAGAGCGTGACATCAGGTTTTCGCCCACAGAGCACGGTGCTTCTAGTGAATGACATTTCACGCGGAGGCGCCACACTGCAGGTGGCCTATGATTTCCTGAGCCAGTTCTTCTTGCCCGATGGTATTGCCACCGCTACTCTGTTCTGTCATACGGACGCCCGCACCAAACCGAGATTTTATGCCGCTATGACCGACAAGACCATCTGGTTCGATTGGAAGCATTCCCCGATGCCTTGAAAGCCAAGATGCCCAACCAAGCCTCAGAGGCGCCTTCGGAACCCGCGCTTGGCGCGGCTTCCTCGGCGCCTCAACGCTGCCGTTGGGTGCCATGAGAAAGGCCAGATGAGCAAGAAGGCCCTGTTTTCCAAGTACCTGAAAGAGCTGTCTGCGGTGGCGCTCCAGGGGGACGCGCGGGAGGAAAGCTTCTACCCGGCGCTGGCCGACATGCTCGCGGAGGTGGCGCAGACGAGCGGGCGGACGCATGTCCGCGTCACGACCCTTCCCAAGCCGACCGATGCCGGCAACCCGGATTTCCGCCTCTGGAACGGGACCGACCGCATCGTCGGCTATGTGGAGGCTAAGAAGCCGACTGAAGAACGACTGGACCTGATCGAGGATTCCGAACAGCTCCGGCGCTACCGCTCCACGTTCCCCAACCTTATCCTGACCAACTTCCTCGAATTCCGGCTGTACCGGAACGGCGAACGCGTGGAGACGGTCCTCGCCGCCCGTCCGCTGGTCCTGAACCGGCTGCGCACGGTCCCGCCCATCGAAAAGCCGGATGAGCTTTTCAACCTGCTCGACCGCTTTTTGGGCTTCTCGCTTCCCAAGGCGTTCACGGCGGAATCTCTCGCCGTCGAACTGGCCAAACGCACCCGCTTCCTCCGCGACGTCGTCGCCCAGCAGCTTCAGCAAGAACAGGAAACACCCGGCGTGCTCTCCGGCTTCTTCGAGGCTTTCCAGACCTACCTGATCGGCACATTGACAACGGAGGACTTCGCCGACCTCTTCGCCCAGACCATCGCCTACGGCCTGTTCGCCGCCCGCACGCGGGCCGGGGACGGCTTCAGCCGCCGCGCGGCCTTCGACAACATCCCCCACACCATCGGCGTGCTGCGCGACCTGTTCCGGTTCATCTCTCTCGGCGACCTCCCAGAACAGCTTGCCTGGTGCGTGGACGACATCGCCGAAGTTCTGGCCGTCGCCGACGCCCCCGGCATCCTCGACCGCTACTACCACGAGGGCAAGGGCAGCGACCCCATCGTCCACTTCTACGAAACCTTCCTCGCCCAATACGACCCCGCCGTGCGCGAGCGCCTGGGCGTCTACTACACGCCCGAACCCGTGGTCTCCTACATCGTTCGCTCGCTTCATGGCCTGCTCAAGACCGAGTTCAAGAAGCTCGACGGCCTCGCCGCAGACGGCGTGACGCTGCTCGATCCGGCCGCGGGCACCATGACCTTCGTCGCCCGCGCCGCCCAGGAGGCCGTTCACGAGTTCGAGGCGAAGTACGGCGCCGGCGCCCGCGAGGACTTCATCCGGCGGCACATTCTGAAGAACTTTTATGCCTTCGAGCTGATGATGGCCCCCTACGCCGTCGGGCACCTCAAGATGGGCTTCTTCCTCGAAGAACTCGGCCATCGCCTCAACGACGACGAGCGCGTGGCGTTCTACCTCACCAACACCCTCGACACCGAGGAACTGGAACAGAGCCGCCTGCCTGGCTTCTCCGCCCTGGCCAAGGAATCCCACCTCGCCGGCCAGGTCAAGAAGCAAACCCCCATCCTCGTCATCCTCGGCAACCCGCCGTATTCTGGCGTTTCCTCCAACACGGGGGAGTGGATCACCGCTCTGATCGAAGATTACAAGTACGTTGATGGAAAACACTTCGGCGAGAAGAAACACTGGCTACAGGACGATTATGTGAAGTTCCTGCGCTTCGCCCAGTGGAAGATCGAGCAGGCCGGCCGGGGCGTCGTCGGCATGATCACGAATCACGGCTACCTCGACAACCCGACCTTCCGCGGCATGCGCCAAAGCCTCATGCGGACCTTCGACGACATCTACATCCTTGACTTGCACGGCAATTCGCTGAAGAAAGAGACCTCCCCCGACGGTAGCCCTGACAAGAACGTCTTCGACATCCGCCAGGGCGTCGCCATCGCCTTCTTCATCAAGCGGGGCGGCAAGGAGAAACGTGACGCCGTCGTGCGCCACTCCGACGTGTGGGGTCTGCGCGACGTGAAGTATGGCTGGCTCGAAGAGCACGACCTAGCCCGCACGGAGTGGTGCAAGCATACACCAACATCACCTATTTATCTTTTCGTTTCCCGGGATGAGGCGCTAGAATCCAACTACCGGCGGTTCGTCTCAATCCCCGACTTGTTTCCCGTGCACAGCGTAGGCATTGTTACCGCGCGCGACGGGCTGACCATTCACTTGTCGCCCGAAGAAGTCTGGACGACCGTTACTGTCTTCTCTCGCATGGATCCTGAACTCGCACGTGAGGGCTACAATCTCAGAAAGGACGTACGAGACTGGAAAGTGGCCTCGGCTCAGAAAGATCTGTTGGCGTCGGGTCCTAGCAGGGAAAAGATCGCAAGGATACTCTACCGCCCGTTCGATATTCGGTACACATACTATACCGGCCAATCACGAGGCTTCATAGGACAACCACAAAGGCCTGTCATGCGCCACATGCTGGCGGGAGAGAACCTGGCGCTGATGACCCCAAGAAGGGTTGAGCATATTGGGGCTTGGCAGCATGCCTTCGCCTGTGCTGTTATCTCAGACCACGTCGCGGTCTCGCTCAAGACCATCGACTACAATTTCCCTCTCTACCTCTGCCCCTCGGCTGCCCGCGAAGACCTCTTCGTTCATCACGAGCCTTCGGAGCGGCAGCCGAACCTTAACCAAAAGCTGGTGGCCGCGCTGGCGGAGGCGTATGGCCGCCAGCCGACTCCGGAGGAGATTTTCCACTACGTGTACGCGGTGCTGTACGCGCCGGCGTATCGGGAGAAGTATGCTGCGTTCCTGCGCATGGATTTCCCACGCGTGCCCTTCACGGCGGACGCGGGCCTGTTCAAGAAGGTCGCCGCCCTCGGCGCGCGGCTGACCGCGTTGCACCTCTTGGAGTCGCCCGAACTCGACCCGCCCGCCTGCCGGTTCGACGGCGAGGGCGAAGGCCACATCGCCAAGGGCAAAAAGGTTGGCTTGCACTACGAACCCGCCGAACAACGCGTGTACATCAACCCGACCCAGTACTTCGCCCCCGTGCCCGAAGCCGTCTGGACGTACCACGTGGGCGGCTACCAGGTCTGCGAGAAGTGGCTGAAGGATCGTCAGGAACGCCGGCTTGAGGTTGACGACATCCGCACCTATTGCCGCATCGTCACCGCCCTCAAGCTCACCCTCGGCATTCAGCAAGAGATCAATACCCTGTATCCGCGGGCGGAGAGCAAGACCGTGGTCTTGCCGGAATGGGCGGATACGAGTGAATCGGAACGCCCAACCAGGCGCTCCAGCGGACGCGGTAAACCGCGCCGCTGAGCTTCATTGCTGGCAAGGCGCGGAGGTGCAGGATGAACGATATCATTGAGTCTCTGATCGATAAGGTATCATCGTACAATCTTTTCAACTACCTGTTTCCCGGCGTCGTTTTCCTGGTCGGCCTTGAGTTGGCTACCGCGCAACCGCTGCCTCGATACAATCTAGTCGTTTATCTATTCCTGGCCTATTTCACAGGAATGACGCTCAGCAGGATCGGCTCGCTTATTATTGAGCCATTTCTCCGGTGGCTGCACCTCGTCCGCTTTTGCCCCTATAACGACTTCGTAAGCGCAGAGAGGACCGATTCGAAGCTCACCTCCCTGTCACAGGAGAACAATACATTCCGAACACTCATCGCTGTCTTTCTCAGCCTTCTTGCGGCCAAGAGCCTCATCCTGCTTAAAGTGAAATACCCTCAGTCTCGATCCTCACTGGCGTGGGTCTTGTGGACAGCACTACTCCTTCTCTTTCTGTTCGCCTATCGGAAGCAAACAGCATACATCGTTAAGCGGGTTGCCGCCGCTGGCAAATGATGAGGTGAAACATGTCGATCGTGAAATCCTTCTCAGTTGGTGATGGGGACATGTTCTACATCAAACATGGGTCTGACAATTTCACTATTATCGATTGCTGTATGTCTGAAGAGGACAGGGATGACATTGTTGCAGAGCTTGAATCTGAGTCCAACGGCAAGGGTATAATCCGCTTCATCTCAACCCACCCTGACGATGATCACATCTTGGGCCTTTCTTATCTTAACGAAAAGATGAACCTCGTGAACTTTTACTGTGTCAAGAACGAGGCAACAAAGCCCGACGAGACGGATGATTTTGACGAATACTGCGCATTACGAGATGACCCCGCGAAAGCCTTCTATATTTCGCGAGGCTGTTCAAGAAGATGGATGAACCGGGACACCGAGGAGCGGGGCAATGCGGGAATCAGCATCCTCTGGCCAATTACGACCGAGGAGCATTACAAAGAGGCACTGAAACAAGCTAAGCAAGGGGAGAGTCCGAACAACATCTCCCCAATTATTATGTACAAGCTGAAGGGCGGTGTCAGGATATTGTGGATGGGCGATCTCGAAGCAGATTTCATGGAAAGGATCAAAGAGGTGATCACGATGCCCAGCGCCGACATACTTTTCGCACCTCATCATGGTAGGGACAGCGGGAAGGTTCCAGGAGACTGGCTTGAGGAGATGAGCCCGCAGATCGTCATAATTGGCGAAGGACCATCGGAAGATCTTAATTACTATCCCGGCTACAATACGATCACGCAGAATTCTGCCGGCGATATCGTGCTGGAATGCGAGTCAGGGAGGACCCAGATCTACGTGTCCAATCGGCGTTATTCCGTAGACTACTTAGAGGATGAGGGGCTGGACGACACTTACGGGAACTACATTGGTACGCTGAGCCTGTAGGACCGGATGTCGGAAACGACAGCTAGCGGGTAGCTGCGTTGGACGTGGGAGATGGGCGCGGCAGGCCGGCGCTGAACCGGGGCGTCAGATTTCCACATCGAAAGACGGTAGTGTGGGGTGGAACCGTGCCGTGATTCAAATTGCTGTTGCGAAATCCCCCTCCCACAAACTGTCGCATGCTCGGCAGGAGATTCAGCACTAGCTTTTTGCGGCTTGGCTGGTATGTCGCAGGAATGAATACGCCGCAGCGGCTCGCAGGGCATGCAGGCTCAGCGACGAGACTGAGTCGCGAAACTCACCCACTACCCAGGCGCCGGGGCGTAGTCCGCGATTCTTGGCCGCCGGCGCGACCCACGGCAAGCCGGGGCAGGCGCCGGCGGTACAACTTCTTTCAGCGCAGAAATGAATTGGCATTCTCGCGGGTCACCAGCGCCGTGCCCACGTCAATGCGCTTCTCCACCGGCTGTCCCCGGGCCGCCTTGATCGCTTCCTCGATGCTCCGCTTGCCGATGGTCTCGGGGTACTGAGCCATCACCGCGCTCAGGCGCCCGTCCAGCACCGCGCGCACCGCCTCGCGCGTGGCGTCGAAGCCCACCAGCACGACCTTGCCCGTCAGGTTGCGCGCGGCGATGGCCTCCATGGCCCCCAGCGCCATCTGGTCGTTGGTGGCGAAGACCGCGCGCACATCGGGGTGCGAGGTCAAAATGTTCTCCATGACGTTCATGCCCAGGGCCCGCTCGCTGTTGGCCGGCTGTACCGCCACGCACTGGATGCCGGGCACCCCGGCGATGGCGTCCCGGAAGCCGGTCAGGCGGTCCTCCTGGGTGGCCACGCCCAGCACCCCGCGGATCACGGCCACTTTGCCCTTGCCGCCGATGGTCCGCACCACGTACTCGCCCGCCAGCCGCCCGCCCAGCCGGTTGTCAATGCCGATGAAGCTGGCCCGGTAAGGCCAGGGCACGTCGGTATCCACGATCACCACCGGGATTCCGGCCGCGCGCGCCTTGTCGAGCACGGGAATCACCTCGGACACCCCGGCGGGGGCCACCGCCAGCGCGGACACCTTTTTCAGGATCTGGTCTTCGAGGATGGAAACCTGCTGGTCGATGTTGATTTCCCGCTCGGGCGCCAGCACCGCGAAGCGAACGGCGGGATCGGCGCGCGCCGCGGCTTCCGCGCCGGCCCTGAGGCGCTGCCAGAACTCGCTGTCGAGCGCCTTCACCACCAGGACGATCTCGAGCTTCCCGGCCTTCTCCGTTCGCCAACAGGCGCTGGAGAACAGCAGCGCGACGGCCAGCGCGACCGCCTGGAACCGGCGATTGCGGAAGTTCATTCGCTATCTCCTCACGGCGCGGCTCTTCTCGGTGGCCCGCTGCCGCACCACGTCCACCCACACGGCAACCACGATGACCACGCCGATCACCACCGTCTGCCAATAGGACGATACGTTCAGGAGGTTCAATCCATTGCGCAGCACACCCATGATCAGCGCGCCCACCAGGGTGCCGGCCACGGTTCCCATGCCTCCGAAAAAGCTGGCCCCGCCGATGATGACGGCGGCGATGGAATCCAGCTCGGCGCCCACCCCGGCCAGGGGGAATCCGGAGTTCATGCGGCCGGCGAGCACGATGGCGCCCAGCGCCGACATGCCGCCGCTGAGGGCGTACACCATGATCAGCCGCCGGTCCACCGGGATGCCGGAAAGCAGCGCCGCCTGCCGGTTGCCGCCGATGGCGTAGGTGTCACGGCCGTAGGTGGTGTAGCGCAGAAAAACGTGAAACAACAGGCAGCAGACGACCACCAGCAGCACGGGCGCCGGAATCCAGGCAATCGAGCCGGCGCCCAGGAAGCGGAAGCCGGCCGGCAACTCCGAAACGGGGAAGCCGCCGGTCAATACCAGCGCCAGCCCTCGGGCGAAGTTCATCATCCCCAGCGTGGGGATAAAGGGATGGGGCAGACGCAGCTTGGTGAACAGCACGCCGTTCAGCGCGCCCAGGAGCACGCCGATGGCCAGCGCCCCGGCCACCGCCAGCACCGGCGGCACACCCGCCTTCACCAGCATGGCCACCAGGACGCAGCAAAGACCCAGGATGGAGCCGACCGAAAGATCGATGCCGGCGGTGATGATCACCGCCAGTTGTCCGAGCGCCAGCAGGGCATTCACCGCCGACTGCCGGAATACGCCCATCAGGTTGTCGAAGCGCAGGAAGTGGTCCGACAGTACGGCCAGCGTGCCGGAAAGCAGCAGCAGGCCGAACACCGGCCCAAACCGCCGCAGCAAAACCGCGGGGGCCAGCGCCGCGGCGAGGCGCTCTCGAACTTGCTGGACGCGGGCCCGACCCGGCGCGGCCGTCAATTCTCACCCCCGGTCGCCAATTGCATGATCCTCTCCTGGGTGGCCTGCGCGCGGGCCAGTTCTCCGGCGATGCGCCCGCGGTGCATGACCAGGATCCGGTCGGCCAATCGCAGAATCTCCTCCAGCTCGGAAGAGACAAACAACACGGCCGCGCCGCGGGCGGCAAGACCCCGTATGATCTCATAGATATCCGCCTTGGAGCGGACATCCACGCCGCGCGTGGGCTCGTCCAGCAGGAAAACGCCGGCGCCGGCAAACAGCCACTTCCCCAGCACCACCTTCTGTTGGTTGCCGCCGCTCAAGTGCTGCACCGGCTGATCGAGGCCGGCCGCTTTGATGCGCAGGGCCTCGACCAGCCGCTCTCCGGCTTGCTTCTCCGCGCCGCCGTTGGGAAAGACGCCGGCGCGGGCGTGGGCACGCGGCGCCGCCAGCACCAGGTTGAACAGCAGCGAGCCGGTCAAGACCAGGCCCTTGGCCTTGCGGTCGTCCGGCACCAGCGCCAGTCCGTGCCGGACCGCGTCTTCCGGCGTGCGCAGCGTCACCGGCTGCCCGTTGACGAACAACCGGCCGGCCTCGCGCTCCCCGACACCGAACAAGGACTCCAGCAGTTCGGTACGGCCCGCGCCGGCCAGGCCGGCCAGGCCCACGATTTCGCCGCGGCGCAGGGTGAGGTGGACGTCACGGAAGCTGCCTGCTGCGCTCCATCCCTCGATCCGCAGCGCCTCCGCGGCAGCGGGCGGCGAAGCCGATGGCGGCGGCCGGTCCTCGATCTCGGCGCCGACCATGGCGCTCACCAGTTCGCCGTGGCTGGTATCGGCCACAAGGCGGGTCATGATCCGCCGCCCATCCCGCAGCACCGTGACGCGGCCGGCCACCTGGAATATCTCCCGGAGCCGGTGCGTAATATAGATGACCGCTACGCCCCGGCCGCGCAACTGGGCGATCACGGA
>Ga0315277_10013635_pt1 | contig 10124 bp, 7 predicted proteins | sample YL17G05_15_MG_FD_203695 | JGI IMG/M metagenome (GOLD analysis project Ga0315277, IMG submission 203695) | Sediment microbial communities from Yellowstone Lake, YNP, Wyoming, USA - YL17G05_15 | ecosystem: Environmental > Aquatic > Freshwater > Lake > Sediment | place: USA: Wyoming | collected...
GCATCTGCACGAGCTTTGAACCGAACAGTGTCGTGAGCTTCGATGCGACCTTTGGCCCTTCCTTGTCGCGAAACGATGGCAGACCTTCTTGAACGAACACTGGCGCATCCGTTCGCCTACGCCCTGAAACACACCCTTGAATTAGCAATCTGGAATACGCTGCAGGGAACGTTGCGATGAGCTTTCGGATGAGCTTTCAGAGGAGCTTTCAGAGGAATTTTCGAGTGCCGATTGTCGAGTGCCGATTGGCGGGCTAGCGGCTCAGGAGCTGCCGGATGCTCTTACGGTACGGTGGCTCGAGGATGCCGCGGTCGGTGATGAAGCCGGTGATGAGGCGGGCCGGGGTGACGTCAAAGGCGGGGTTGAACACGGGCACACCTTTGGGCGCGGCGCGGCACCCGGCGAATCCGCGCACCTCTTCCCCATCCCTTTCCTCTACGATAATCTCCCGGCCGTTAGGAGTTGCCGGGTCAAAGGTCGAGGACGGAGCGACGACGTAGAACGGCTTACGCGCCGCCCGCGCCAACGTTGCCAGCATCTTGGTCCCGACCTTGTTGGCCGTGTCGCCATTGGCCGCAATCCGGTCTGCCCCAGCCAGCACCACGTCGCAACGGTCTATCACACTGGCCGCAGCGCTGTCGGCAATCAGGGTGACCGGTATCTTCGCCCGCAGGAGTTCGAGCGTCGTCAGACGGCTCCCCTGCAGCAGCGGCCTTGTCTCGCAGGCATACACGTGCGGCTTCTTGCCGTCGAGGTGCGCCAGGAATACAACACCGAGGGCAGTGCCAAGCCCCGGTGCCGCCAAGGCCCCGGTATTGCAGATGGTGAGGATGCTGGCCCTCTTAGGAAGCAGCTTCGCCCCGAACCGCGCCATCGCGAGCGAGCGCTCTATCTCTTCTGCTTCGATCCCCTTCGCCTCGGCGACGATTGCCCGTCGTATTGCATCTGGCTCCAATCCGCGGACGGACCCGGACTGCATCACTCGGACAACAGCCCATTTCAGGTTGACCGCGGTCGGACGTGAGGCTATCAGCGTTCGCGCCGCACGCCGCAACCCTTGGCCTAGCTTGTTGTCCGGTAGTCGCCGGACCTCAACCGCGAGGCCATAGGCAGCGGCAACGCCGATGGCAGGAGCGCCTCTGACTGCGAGTCGCTTGATGATTGCGGCCACTTCAGTTGCGCTCTTGGGGTAGAGATACACAAAGCGGTGCGGCAGCAGAGTCTGATCGAGAATCCGCAGCCGGCTGCGCTCAAACGCCACCGCCTGAAACAGGAATCCGGGAAGCCGCGCCGTGCGCCGCGATTCCACTGGCGCCCCTAGCGAAGACTGTTCTCGGCGGTCTTCCTCAGCACCGCCACCAACCCGAAGGAATCGTGGTCATGTTGCTCCGGCTGGGACCGAACGAAGTCCAGGGAGGCAAGGTATCCGTCGAAGTCGAACCCGTCGTGCTCGGGCAGAAACGAGTAGAGGTGGAACAGCCGCGATTCCAGCCAGGCTCGGAATGCGCCGAACTCGGCATGGCGGCGCCCGAGTCCCAGCATCAGCCGCTGGAACCGATTCAACAGGTAGCCGCCCCGCTGCTCGGCCCGCACCGCCTCAGCCGCGATGCGCCCAGACACAAGCCGGTACACGTCGAACTCTTCAAACGGGCTGAGCCGTTGGTCAGTCAGCAACTGCGAAAGCGACCGGTACGTGTACTCGACGAAGTGCGGCGCGTACCCGGAAAACGGCCGGGGGAACGCCGCGCGGTCGGGCGTAGTCAGCACCATAATTCCGCCCGCCGGCAGCGCGTCGTAGACCCGATGCAGCAACCCTGCCTCTTCGTCCGGCGGCAGGTGTTCGAACACTTCCATCAGCAGAACGGCGTCAATTCCCTCGAGCCGCTCCGGCCGGATTGACCGCGCGTCGAGACGGCTGAAGCTCAAGCCTTCGCGCTCAAACCGCTCGCGGGCGCCCGCCAGCAGGTGCTCGGAATAGTCGGTCGCCTCGATTTCCCAGCCGTCCGGCATCACCCGGGCGAGGGCGCTGGTCAGCACGCCGCTGCCGCAACCTAGCTCCAGCAGCCGCGGCGGACCTGCAAGCGACTGCGCCTGGCGGTCGGCAAGCACGGACAAGACTGCTGCGTAGTTCGCGCAATGTTGGAGCTGCAGCCTCCGGTCGCGCTGCTGCTCCACGCTCCCGCCTTCGAAGTTGCCGTACGCGCAGCGGTCGCCTGGCGACCACTCGCGTGACTTCTCGATTCGCTGGAACTCGTCCCAAATCCGCTTCACGTCCGCACGAAACGCGAAACAGTCGTCCTGGGCGGGGGCTGTCCCCGCATGGGGACTGTCCCCAAAACCTGGCTCCTTGATGGGCACTGCTCCAAAGGCCTGTGTGGACACGCAGAAGAATATCAGACGCGGCCTGCGGCCGCAACATCCGCCGACTGCCGGGTGACGCACTGTCCGACAGGGGCCGTCGAGGCCAGTTCCGATTGTCGATTGCCCGACTGCCCGCTGTCATTCCGAGCGAAGCGAGGAATCTCGCCCTACCATCATGGCGGCGGGATTCCTCCTCGTCGGACTCCTCGGAATAACGTGACTCCAATCACTGGAACGCACGAGCACTCGACCACTTCTCGCCCGCCCGAATCCGACATTGAACCACCAAGACACCAAGAGCACCAAGCATACACCGGACATTTCCGTCCGGACCCTCTTTGTGTCTTTGTGCCTTTGTGGTGAACTCCTATCTCGGTTCTAGGGTCGCCCGCCTCTGCTTGACTCTCCGCTTCCAGCCAATAGCATTGACGTTCGTGGAAAGCTCCGACCTGACGCAGATTCGGAACATCGGCATTGCCGCGCACATCGATGCCGGCAAGACGACGACGACCGAACGCATTCTCTACTACTCGGGCCGGATTCACCGGATGGGCGACATCGATGAAGGCAACACCCAGATGGACTGGATGGCACAGGAGCGCGAGCGCGGCATCACCATCACCGCCGCGGCCACCACGGTCCACTGGCTGGAGCACCGCATCAATATCATCGACACACCCGGCCACGTGGACTTCACGGTGGAGGTCGAGCGCTCGCTCAAGGTCCTCGACGGCGCAGTCATCGTTCTCTGTTGCGTCGGCGGGGTCGAACCCCAGACCGAAACCGTCTGGCGCCAAGCCGACCGCTACCACGTACCTCGCATCGCGTTCATCAACAAGCTCGACCGCAACGGTGGGGACTTCTACCGTGTGCTCAAGATGATGGCCGAGAAGTTCGAGCAGATACCGGTCCCGGTCCAGTTGCCCATCGGCGATGAAGACGAGTTCAAGGGCGTGATTGACCTCGTGACCGAGAAGGCCTTTGTCTGGCACACCGACGACCTCGGCGCGACTTTCGAGGAGGTGCCGATTCCCGAAGCTCGCCAACCCGAGGTCGCGGACTACCGACATCGGATGATTGACGTCCTGACCACGTTCGATGAGCAACTGCTCGAGAAGTACCTGGCCGGCTCGCCGATTGGCGAATCCGACCTGAAGCGCGCCCTGCGCAAGGGAACCATCGCCCTGCGAATCGTGCCGGTCTTCTGCGGCAGCGCGTTCAAGAACAAGGGCATCCAGAAGCTGCTCGATGGCATCGTGCACTACCTGCCCTCGCCGCTCGACGTCCCGCCCGCGCGTGGCACCAACCCGAAGAGCGGCAAGGAAGAGACGCGGCCGGCCGACGCCAAAGCACCTTTTTCCGCCCTGACCTTCAAGCTCGCCTCAGACCCGCAGCGCGGGATGCTCGCCTACATCCGCGTCTACTCGGGCAAAGTCGAACAGGGCGAGGTGGTGATGTCGGTGCCGGCGATGAAGCGCGTACGCATCCCCAAGCTCGCCATCATGCACGCCAACCGGCAGCAGGAGGTCGAATCGCTCTCTGCCGGCGAGATCGGCGTGGTCATCGGCCTGAAAGAACCGCGCACCGGCCAGACTCTGACCGATCTTTCGCATCCCATTGCCTTCGAGGCCATCAAGTACCCGGAGCCGGTTGTGTTCCTCGCCATCGAACCGAAGACCAAGGCCGATGAAGACCGGCTCCATGCGTCGCTCGACACACTGGCGCTCGAAGACCCGACTTTCAAGGTCCGCACCGATGAGGAGACCGGCCAGCTCATCCTGTCCGGCATGGGCGAGCTGCACCTCGAAATCCTTATTGATCGGCTGGCCCGTGACTACAAGGTCGAGGTGCACTCGGGCAAACCGCAGGTCTCCTACCGCGAAACCGTCACCGCGGCCGCGACCGCCGAAGGCCGGTTCATCCGGCAGGCCGGCGGCAGGGGCCACTACGCCGTCGTCAAGCTCTTGCTCGAACCGTCGGCGGGGGGCAATCTTGTCGTGGACGAACTCAAACCCGGCACGCTGCCGCGTGAGTATGCCGCCGCAGTGAAGCACGCCATCCAGGACAGCTTCGAATCGGGCGTGCTTGCCGGCTATGCGGTCGTCAACGTCAAGGCTCGCATTCTCGACGGCGCGTGGCACGAGCAGGATTCGACCGAGGTGGACTTCAAGGTTGCGGCCAATACCGCGTTCCGCGAGGCCTTCATGGCCGCGAACCCGACCTTCCTCGAGCCGATAATGGAACTCGAGGTCGTGACGCCGGACCAGTACCTGGGCAACGTGCTCGGCGACATCACCGCGCGCGACGGGAAGGTGCTGCACCTGGAAGCGGTCAAAGGCCACCAGATAATCAAGGCCGAACTGCCGCTGGTCAAGACCTTCGGCTACGCCACTACGCTCCGTTCTCTCTCCCAGGGCCGCGCCTCGAACTCCATGCAGTTCTCGCATTTCAGCGCGGTCGACCAAGCAACCCGCGAACGCCTCTATCCTCTCTTCGCGGGACACCCGCAGTAGACCGCTCAAGCACAAGCCCAAGCGCAAGCCCGAATCGAAGCCCGGCCTTTGGGGCTTTGCGCTATTCGACTTGACAAGGAAGAGGAACGACCTAAGATTCCAGCGAGGACATATGTCCAGTGTAGCTGACAAAGGAGGCCACAGCCCTAACTAACGTCTTCGTATGAAGACGACAATCCTGTTCGCGGTCCTGCTCGCATTTCTCTCAACAACTGAAGCCGAAATCGGCATGGGTGTGCTGATGATATGGCCGACGGCAAGGTCGACGGCGCTGGCTGGAGCGATGACCGGGTTGGCCGACGAGGCCGACGCGACCTTTTTCAACCCGGCCGGGCTGGCCTTCCAGATAACGGCAATGGCGAACCTGGACTACGGCAACTGGCTGCCGGGGCTGTACCAAGGCATGTGCTACGCGTCCGCGGCCGGCGGTGCGCCGGTCCGCCTGCCGTTCTTGGGCGGCCGCAATGCTTTCATCGCCGGCAGCCTGACGTACCTGACAACGCGTGAAATTGACATCGTCAACGAACAAGGGGAATTCCTGGGTCGTACCAGCGCGTGGCGCGGCTCCGCGTCTGTGCAAGCGGCAGCGGCAGTGGCGGACAAGCTGAGCATAGGCATCGCGGCAAAGTTCCTGATCAGCAGATTCGAGAGCTGGAACGACGACTACCTGTGGTGGCCGTGGTTTTGGCCATTTGGCGACCCCGTCTTGGGCCTTGAGTCGGGCGGTGACGCGACGACGGTCGCCGCAGACCTTGCTCTGCTCTACCGCCCGGCGTCACGCTTCTCAATAGGTGCTGCTATCGTGAACTTGGGTCCTCACATCGTCTACCAGCCCAGCGGCGAGGACGCCGAACTGCCGCGTATGGCTCGGCTCGGCGTGTGCTGGACACCGGTGGAGAGCCGCTACGTCAGGCTGAGGGTGATGCCGGAACTCACCAAGGTATTGGTGGGCATGTTCTCGGACACAACCGGCAAGAGCTTCGGCAGGCAGTTGCACGAGGAATGGCACGATGTCTGGAAAGCGGTCGGCATTGAGGCGACGGCCTTCGGCCTGGTTTCGCTCAGGCTGGCCTACTTCGAGGACCTGACCTACCAGCGGGGTGGCATTACGATGGAGAAGGGATATCGAACCTACCACTACGGCATCTGGGACATCTTGGCCCGCAAGCACCTCGGAAGGTTTGAACGCATCGGCTTGTGCTGGGGATTCGGCCTCGGCACGGACAAGCTTCGGTTCGACGTATCCAGCGACGCGGCCATGTACGACTTCCCAACATCCAACTGGAAGCTCTCGCTGGTCGCGAATGATATTGCCGGTGGGATACGTGAACTGAAGCAAGGCCTCAAGCCCTGGGAGGAATAAGACGTGAGAATCACGGCGATAGTTGCTCTGTTCATCTCATCTCTCTTAGCCAATCCGTACATCGATCCTGACCCGGCCAACACGGGGGAAGGGGCGCTGATGTTGTGGCCGACCGCAACGTCAACAGCGCTGGCCGGTGCAATGACGGGTCTTGCCGACGAGGCCGATGCTACCTACTTCAACTCTGCTGGCCTGGCCTTTCAGACGACGTCAAAGGCCAACCTGGACTACGGAAGTCTGCTCCCTGGCGTACAACGAGGTATGTACTTCATATCAGCAGCCGCCGGCGCACCGCTCCGCATGCTGTCGCTGCGCAGCCGCAACGTCTACGTCTCAGGCAGCCTTGTCTATTCTACTGCCGGGAAGATAGCCATCGTCGACGACTGGGGTCGTTTTCTTGGCCGGGTGAACGTCTGGCGAGGGAATGCGGCCGGGCACATGGCGATGCTGCTCACGAATAGTCTCGGCGCCGGAATCGGCCTGAAGGTCGTACATAACTCAACCCGTACCCCGGAGTATTCGACTAGGGGGCCGATTGGCGAGGCTACAGGGGTCGCCGTGGACCTTGCCATACTCTACCGTCCCCTCTCACAAGTCTCGATAGGTGCTACGGTCTCCAACCTGGGACCGACCATGGTCTATCGGCCTAGCGGCGGGGCCTTCTCCATGCCACGCATCGCTCGGCTCGGCCTGTGTTGGACGCCAGTCGAGAATCGCAAGGTACGATTGCGCGTGATGCCCGAACTGGACAAGCTGCTCGTCGGCATGTTCAGAGATACGACCGGCAGGAAACCCTTTGGGCGCAAGCTGGAAAAGGAATGGAAGGATGCCTGGAAGGCACTTGGGGTTGAGGCCACTGCGTTCCGGTTGGTGTCTCTCAGACTGGGCTACTTCGAGGACCTCACCGATCAGCTCGGCGGAATCGTCCTTGTGAAGGATGGCCAGACCTACCACTATGGTTTGTGGGACGCTCTGTCGCGCAAGGGCCTCGGGCAGTTGAAGAGCATCGGCCTGTGTTGGGGATTCGGGGTCGGGAACAACACGCTCCGCTTCGACATCTCCAGCGACGCGGCAATATACGACTTCCCGACCAGCAACTGGAAGCTGCAGTTGACCTGCAACGATATCGGCAGATTGTTCTGAGGAGCTACCTACTCGTGTCACCCCGAGGGAGGCGAGTTCCTGCCGAGTCGAGGGGTCTCGCCTGAGAGATTCCTCGATTCGTCAGACTCACTCGGAATGACGCGACTCGCGCCTGCCGTCGGCTTTAGACTTGTGGCTGGAGGCTTGGAGCTACTTGCTCTTGCGCGGAACGAGCTTGAGGCCCAGGGCGTCTTTCCCAGCGGGCTTGTACAGCCGGACAATCGGTATGACGTACTCGGCAAACAGCATCAGGATACCTACGCCGAGGATGATGCGGCGCACCAGCAGCGCCCAGTCTTGCTCCAGTTGCGGTATCCGCAGCGGGTTGGCCCACCATGCGATACCGACAGCGAGCACGACAATCACGAGGACATTGGCGATGGTACGCAGGGTGTTCCAGAGCAGAACCTTCTTGGCCAGGCCCTCGTCGGTGACGACAATCTCGGGCTCGACTGCCTTCACCGCTTTCTTCAATTCGTCGAGGCTGGCAACCTGCATCAGCTCTCCCCTCCGTTCTTCTTTGGCCGGGCCTTCTTGCGCGGCGTTGCCTCGGCGACAACTGGCAGGGGTCGCGCCTCGGGCAGCCTTAGCTCGGTAACTGCCGGCGGCTTGCCGAACAGGTCTTCGTAGACCTTGGCATAGTTATCCTTGCCGGTGGCAAGGGCCAGCGTCAGCGGCATCACGTGCCGCGCCTGCTCCATCATTCGTCCCGCGATGTCGCGGATATCCCACTGCGCGGCCGGGTCCTCGCGCAGCCGAGAGATATGGTACAGCTCCCGGGCGTCGACCGTCACCAGAACCCGGCGCTGGTGCGAGTTGGTGAGCACGTACCGCGCGGCCGACGGCTTGATGGCAGCGATCCGGTCGAACACTTCCTCGGTCCGGGCCAGCATCTCCTTGAACGACTTGTGTTCCTTGATTTCGGCAATTGAGGTCGGAATGGTCCAGCCGTTCTTCGGGTCGTACGGCTGAGCGGTAATCGTCATCAGCCGGTGCCGCTTGAGCTGGGCGAAACCAGATGCCGAGATGACGAGCTCGAACGTAAGCGAGAGGTGCTCGAACTCGCGCAGGACCGCGTCGTAAGCCTGCAGGTCCTGGCACGCGAGCTTGAATATCTCCTTCTTACGGGCAAGCGTCTGCCGCTCAACCCGGTTCAGGCACTCAGCGTGGGACGCCTGCGAAACCGTGTGCAGGACTGCCGCAAGCAGCTTGTTGTCCGCGTTCTGCGTGTAGTCAACGAGCGCGACATCGGACGCGGCCAGGGCGATGAAGTTGCGGGGACGGCGGTTGAACGCCGGGGTCATGAAGGTCGAGGCGTATTCGCGGATCCGCGCGTAGGTGTTCTTCTCGTAGTCCGTCGGCTGCGGGAACACAATCAGGGACGGCGCGACCGCCACCGCCTGCTCGTATAGCTGCGTGGAGAGCGTCCGCACCTCGGCCAAGTCGCTTGCCGTCAGGCTCCGCAGCATCAACTCGAGGTTGCGCGCGTTCGCCGTCATGCCGAGCTGAGTCTGGATAGCCAGCCCGGTGATGTAGCGGGCGTCCTCCTTGGCCGCATTCTCGGCCCGGTTCGGTTCGTCCTTCCACTCCGGGTGCTTGGCCGTGAAGTGAGAGACCAGTTTGTCGTACAGCTCGTGGTAGTAGCGGTTCTGGAGTTTCACGGTCGTGACGAACTCGTTCAGCACCTCGGTGTCCTTCAGTTCCTCGGGAACGACGAAGTCGTCGCTGAGCGCGACGTAGCGCTGCGACTTCTCCATGTAGGAGTTGAGCCGGTGATGCTCAAGCGCCTCGACCGCGAGCCGCGACACACCGGTCACGTCGAAGTTGAAGACCGCGTGCTCGGCAACCGAGTGATGCCCCATCTCGAAAACGATGGTCATGTTCGACTTGCGGGCCTTCTCCAGCTCCTGGCGGGCCGCTTGCCTCAACTCCTCGACCGGCCTGGCGCTCCGGCTGATGCGTGCGTATGCGGCCGAGATCACTTCCGGGGTCAGGGCAACGTGGTGGTTCTTGGCGAGCGCCCGCATCAGCTCGTACTCGAGGTTGAATCCGGCGAGAGCAACTTTCATCTTGCTGAGGATATTGTCCGGTCGCAGAAAGTCAAGCGGGCGGGCCTTCGACCACGCGCGTCTGCGTCGGTGTAAGGGCGTCTATCAGCCCGAGCATCTGCTTCATCATCAGGGCATTCCGGGCCGCGGCACCGGCGTGGCAGTTGTTGAAGAACGTGTAGGTCGTCTTTGCGCCAGTGCTCACGCTGCGCAACGGCGGGATGAACTCGTTCAGTTCCTCCTTCGAATAGAGGTAGTTGTACCTCTCCTCCCGAGAGCAACTGAACCAGTTCTGGTTCCGGCCGTGGAAACGAAAATAGGCGACGTCCGACGTCCGGCGGGGTTCGAACGGCATCAACCGGGGTATCTTCGGCTCGTCCACTACGCAGCAACCCATCCCGCTCTCCTCCAGCATCCGGAACGCGTCGGGCCTGAGCCAGGCCCGGTTGCGGAACTCGACCACGATGGAAACGCCCGGCATCAGCGCAGGCATCCGCCGCATGTAGTCGAAGTTCTGCGGCACGGGGTAGAAGAAGACCGGGAACTGGACCAGAACGCAGCCCAGCCGGCCCGCATCGACCAGCGGGCTGATACCCTCGCGGAAAGCCTTGTACACTTCAGAGGTATCTTTCAGGATTCGCCGGTCCTCATCTGCCCAGATGTCGTGGGTCATGTCTTTGTGCGAACGGACCACGA
>Ga0315277_10013637_pt1 | contig 10123 bp, 11 predicted proteins | sample YL17G05_15_MG_FD_203695 | JGI IMG/M metagenome (GOLD analysis project Ga0315277, IMG submission 203695) | Sediment microbial communities from Yellowstone Lake, YNP, Wyoming, USA - YL17G05_15 | ecosystem: Environmental > Aquatic > Freshwater > Lake > Sediment | place: USA: Wyoming | collected...
TGATTGTCGGTTTCATGAGAACCTCCAGTTTCCTTTGCCGGATCAGCCGCTTCTTACAACGCTCGCCGCCCCTGAATGACGTTGAGCAGCACGACGATAATGGCAATCACCAGCAGGATGTGAATCAACCCTCCCATCGTGTAACTGCTCACCAGCCCCAACAGCCACAGCACAATCAGTACCACAACGATTGTCCACAACATGATGAACCTCCTTCCACTAACTTAGAATCCACGGCCGGCTGGCTCACACCCGCCCCCAGCGAACGGCGCTCCCGCAAGCAGTGTCTACTCGCCCCTGCACACGGCCTGATGGATGGGCGTCTGGTTCTCCACGGCTTTGCCGCAAACCTTTACAGCCGGCCCGTCAGAAGCAGGATCAATAGGATCACCACAATAATCCCCAGCCCGCCCGATGGCCCATAGCCATAGCGATGGTAGCCCCATCTGGGCAATCCGCCCAGGGCGAGAACCAGCAATACGATCAGCACAACTACTCCAAGACTGCTCATGATCATCCTCCTTGTTACTTCAACCCGAAAATGCAAATCTGGCAAATTCGCCCCGGCATGCCCAGGCAACTATTTCACTGGTACAACTGCCAATTCTTCGCGGCCGTTACGGAAGCTTTTGGAACTCTAATGATATTGCTGTCCAATGCAACCGTGCCGCTAAACGCCAACGCCCTGCCGTTCAGCGTTGCGCCGGTTTTCAGCGTGATGGACGCATCGGCCATGATAGTCCCATGGAAGACAGAGGTGGTTCCCAAATCCGCTGAAGTGCCAACCTGCCAGAAGATGTTGGAAGCCCGTGCGCCTCCGGCCAAGGTAACATGCACACCGTTGCTCACGGTGAGCGCGGATGCTATCTGGAAGATCCAGACATCGCTTGCGCTGCCCGTGAGAGCGAAGTCTGTCGTCGCTATAGCCTCGCCCGTGAATTTATAGAGACCGGGGACGAGGTCTAAGCCGGCGAGGTTTCCGCTTCCGGGATTCAAAAAGGGACCGGTAGGTATTGGGGTTCTTCCAGCGGCGTCGTTAAACGCGATGGTCAAGTCGCCTTTGGCCGCGGTTAACATGGCGGGAGTGGGATCCGCCATGTCCGCTGCGTATATCTTTCCGGTCACTTGGGGCGATGTCGCATATCCGGTCGCATCTGTTTGTGAGAATCCAGCTATGAGAGACTCGGCGGATGGACTCAGTCCGACATCTCCAGTGATAGCGGACGTGGGGACGTTGGTGACCGCATAGCCTGCCAGAACCGCAAAACCGGAGGTTGAGCCAAGGTTTACTGGCGCTTCTGCCCTTGCAGGTGTCGTAAAGCTCCATAATGAAAGACTCAACAACATGCAAAAGATCGCGTGTGGAAATCGAATGCTTTTCACAGCCTTTTTCACTTCAAAAAACGGTGGTTTAAGCATGTGAGTTTCTCCTCTTCAATGGATCTGGTAAGGTTGCCAGGGCAGTTCCTGGAAATTGTTGTTGAACATAACTTACAGCGCCTTACGGTTGGTCTTCGCCTCCGGTAATCCGGCATTCCGGCATGATCTTCAGGAATAACCCCACCGATCATCGTCCACTAATTCACAGCCCCGTGGTGAATCGTGTGATTAATGGCCTTGGTCTCGTCCAGAATATCTTGCGCATGATTGACTTCATTGAGTGTGCCCTGAATGAAGACCAGGATTTGATCGCTCATCAACGCCTTCTCATATTCAACGAGGCTGTCTTTGGGGATGCCGATACCGGACAGTGCCGCCTCAAAACCGCTTGAATGGTGATTGCCGTTGCCCTCCTCCTGCGTCGCGATGATGGTCCGGACCAACGGCCCCGCGACGAGCACCGGGCCATTGTCAAAGAACCAGAAGACTCCCCAGCCCCGCAAAAGCGACCACAGTCTCTCCCAAAAAGGCCCAAGATGTCCGTGATACAGGAACCGTTCCCCCGCATTGCGGGACCCCACCATGTCCTTCCAGTAATCCCGGCCAACGAATGAAAGCAGGTCCATGTTGGAGCCCTCCGCCTGGAGTCGCGAAAACGCCTCGTCAGCCTGGTCATGGTTCGCGTAGATTGCCACGCACAAATGTCTATCGGCCATTGGAATTCTCCTTTCCTCGGCGTTCCTAAGCATCAATATAACGGGATGGCAATGGTGCGTCCGCCACCTAGGTTGCAGTGGTGATTATTTTTGAGGATTTTTTTGTGACCGCCACCTAAGTAGCAGCCAGGGAAATCCATCCTATAGGATGATCGGGCGCTGGAAGACTGACACGGCATAGCGGTCTGACACTCGGGCTATTGCCCGATTCACCACTTGCAAGGAGGTGTGCCATGAGAACGATCGTGAAGATGCTGGCTTTTGTTGTCGGGATCATCCTGTTCACCGGATGCACCTACGTTCAGAGAGGAGCCGCCATCGGCGCCGGCGCGGGTGCAGCTGTTGGGGGTTTCTGGGCGCCTCAGGTTGGAACTTTGACGGCCGCCCAGGGCGCTATGATCGGCGCGGCGGGAGGCGGTCTTGTCGGGGCCTTGGTCGGCGACGGGCTCGAAAACATGAGCCGGCAGGACCTTGAGAACGAGATTGCCAATCTGAAGAGACAGCTCGCGGAAAAGGACCGGATGCTGGGCGAGAAGGACAAGAAGATCTCGGATCAGGACAAGATGATCTCGGATCAGCAGGCGGAGATTGACCGCTTGAAGAAGCGGATCGCGGAACTCGAAGCCCGCACCGGAGAAACCCGCACGCGGGAAGTTTTGGCCGAGTACACGCTCGAGGGGAGCGTTCTTTTTAAGTCCGGATCGGCTGAGTTGACGAAACTGGGTCAGGAGACGCTGGACAAAGTGGCGGATGAGCTGAAAAAGGACTATCCGGGGCGGAAGGTGAACGTCGAAGGACACACGGACAATGTGCCTATCAAGTCTTCCCAGTGGAAGAGCAATTGGGAACTCGGAGCCGGTCGCGCCTTGGCCGTTCTGCATTACCTGAAGGCGAAGGGGATCGAGGAAGAGAAGTTCACGGCGACGACCTACAGCGAATTCACCCCGAAGGCGGACAACGGGACTAAGGAAGGCCGCAGCGAGAACCGCAGAGTGGTGATCGTGGTGGTCAAGTAATGAGGCATACCGGATTCCAGTCCGGTTCGTGCGATTCCGGGAGTTCAGCGTATCGGCAGAAGCGCGGCTGACGCCGATACGCTGAACTCCGGACTTCTTCAAGGCGACGGTTCGATGCGGCTGGGATTGCTCCTTTTTCTCCTTGTGTTCGTTCCGGCGGGATGCCGGGTCCAAAGACCGGAGCCGACAGGCTTCTTGCGGGACTACAATTCGCTTCGCCTCAAACCGGGGACCGCCGTCTTTTGCTCCAATCCGGCCACGAGGCAGGCCTTGCCGGTTCATGCCCTCTATTTCGCCGACCCGCTCTGGAGGGCAGGCATTATTCTGAACAAACGGGACCAGGATGCCTTGACGAAATCTCTCAAGGATAGGTTGAGGAGATATTATCTGAGGGGGATGAAAGGCCAGACGCTGGTATTCGATGACCTCCAGGACTTGGTCAGGCTGCGTGAGAAAGACCGTCTTCTGGACCTCGTGGTGGTGGAGTCGGCGATCACCTCGGCGAAGAGGGGGTTCGGTCCGGTCCGCTATCTGATAGGGTTTGGCTTGGGAGACGTGAAGATGACCGTCGAATGTCGGGCGGTTCGCTTCGGCGAGCCGGACGCGCGGGCGGAGGAGGCTGTCGTTCGCACCCGATCTCACGGGAACCCGTATGGCGGCTTGAATCCGCGAAGCATGTCGGCCTTCTATGCCTTGCGGCTGGCTTGCGACAAAGCGGCGCGCGAGCTGGGCGCTTGTCTGGCCGGCTGCCTTCCGGCGCCTTCCAATCCCTGGTATCTTCCGCTTCCCTGAGGGCGCACGATCAAGCCGATTGCAGCCGGATGATTCTCTTTCCGGATGGGAAATCTCAGTTAAGAACGTTTTCGCATGGCACACCCCGAAACAACGCTTCACCAATCCCGAGTGTTCACGCTCTTGTGCGGCGTGGCGGTCATTGCGGCCCTCTACTTTTCCAGAGGCATTCTACTGCCGTTTGCGCTCGCCGTTCTCTTGAGCTTTCTGCTCGCGCCGTTCGTAAAACGGTTGGAGAGGCGCAAGTGCCCCCGCATCGCAGCCGTCCTGCTTGTCGTCACCGTTTCCTTCGCCGGTCTCGGGATCCTCGGTTCTGCCATGGTCCGGCAACTCTACGATCTGGCCTACAGACTGCCGGAATACAAAGTCAACCTCATCAATAAGGCTCACGCCTTTCGGAGTGAAGAAGACGGCGTCTTCAAGAAGCTGACCGACGCGTCTACGGCCGTGCTTGAGAGTGTATTCCCGAAAGAAGCCCCGAAGCGTTCTATAGTCTCGAAGCCGGACGAGCTTCTATCGCCCGCGGCGCCCAAGGCTGCCGGCCCTCGCGCGAATTCCAGTCGCGATGAAAGGCTGTCCGACCAACCAGGACTTGCCGGCGAAAAGAAGGCTGCCGAGCCGATCCGTGTCGAAATTGTCGATCGGCTTTCCTCCAACGATATGATCCGAAGCCTCCTGGCCCAGGTTCTTGGCCCGTTGGGCATCGCCGCCATGGTGATCGTCTTTGTGGTCTTCATGTTGATCGAACGCGAAGACCTTCGCAATCGCCTGATCTACCTGATCGGCTCTCGGCAGCTCAGCCTTACGACGCAAGCCCTCGACGATGCCGCCCTCCGGCTGAGCCGTTATCTGCTTATGCAGTTCGCCATCAATGCGGTCTTTGGCCTGATAGTCGCCGTGGGCCTGTTCTTCATCGGTTTGCCGAATGCCCTGTTGTGGGGCGTCATGGCCGCCGTCTTGAGGTTCATTCCTTTCGTCGGCCCCTGGATCACGGCGATCATCGTAATGGCGGTGTCTCTGGCCGTCTTTGATGGCTGGACCCGGCCAATCCTTGTGCTCAGTCTGTTCCTCGTCAACGAGCTAGTTTCCAACAACGTATTGGAGCCTTGGCTCTACGGCGCCAGCACCGGCATATCCAAAATCGGCATTCTCGTATCAGCCGTCTTTTGGACCTGGTTGTGGGGACCCGTGGGACTTGTCATGGCGACCCCGCTGACGGTCTGTCTGACGACCATCGCCAGATATGTGCCTCAGATGGCCTTTCTCAACAAGCTGGTGAGTACCCAGGAGGTGCTCCCGCCGCAAGAGCGTTTCTATCAGCGGCTCCTGGCGCTGGACCCCGAAGAAGCCATTGACGTGGTTGAAGAGTACCTGAAAGAGAATACACTGGAATCGCTCTACGACACGGTTCTTCTTCCGGCTCTCAGTTTGGCCGAACACGATCGCCACCACGGAGATCTGGACGAGTTGAGGCAGCGGCTCATCCTGGATACGATGCGCGAGCAGGTTGACGACTTGGGAGCAAGAGCAAAGCGGGCCTCGGTCGGGGAGCGGGAAGCAAGCGCAGACGGGATCGCGCCTACGGCTACTATGGCGCCCCAAGACATCTCCGTCCTATGCTTGCCGGCGCAAAACGAAGCCGACGAGATTGCCGGCATGATGCTTGCGCAGTTACTTGAAGCGCATGGCGTCAAAGCGCTTGCGTTATCCACACAATCCCTGGTGGGCGAGATGCTGGAGCAAGTGACCGAACAAACTGCAGCGATAGTATTTGTTTCCGCTCTCCCTCCCTTTGCCGCCACGCGCGCGCTATCTCTGTAAGCGCTTGCGTCCGAAGTTCCCGCACCTGCGCATTGTAGTCGGCCTATGGCAGACAAGCGGCGGCACGAAAAAGGCTCAAGAACGGCTGGCCGCAACGGGCATTGATGAGTTCGTTACCACGCTGGCCGAGGCCACGGTGCAGGTTGCCCATCTGGCATCAGGTGTCCAGACAAAGAGATGATCTGAACCCGATCCCCCTCAAGAGTATGACCTCTCAGGATCTCAGGTGAATTGAACGATCTGGCTGGCCCAATGGGGAAATGTCAGCTAGAGGGAACGGCCCGCGCGCGCCGTCAAGAACGAGGCGCCCCTATGCCAATGATCCCCCATGTGGAAAGGCACTTCATGGCCTGCGACACCTTGCGGGACATGGTGATTGGGATGTCCGATGGGCTGACCGTCCATGTTGGACGATAGAAAGGAATCGTGGAGACCACGCCCGCGCGCTCCCTGGCTCTATCGGGATCGGGATAGCGCGCAAACCGGACTTCGTATATGCCCTTCACCTCACATGGACCACGCTGTTTGCGGTTCCGAAGGCGTTCGGGGCCGACTCCGCGGCTGCGGAATCGTTGCGCCATTCCCCATCCACGAGGAACTTGTACTCGTACCTGCCGGGAGCCAGACGGAGGCTGATCCGGAATTCGCTGTTCACAATCGGCATGGACGCCGGAGTCCAATCGTTGAAATCGCCGGCCAAGCGCACTTCCTTCGCGTGGCCGCTGTGTCTCCAGATGAAAACGTGGTTCGCCTCCTTCTCCTTCTTGTGCTTCATTGCAGTTTCCCCCTTTCAGGGACGGATTGTTTTCCTGTTTCACCAACTCGAATCTCAGGTGCCGGCGGCAGCGCGGTGCCGCGAGTGGTCGCCCTCTCCGCCTCTCGCCCATCGGAGAGCGGCTTCCGGCGCCAGCCTCGAGTACAGCCCAAGCATTAGCGGATGGCAACGGCTTTGTCCGCAACCTACGTTGCAGGGGGCGTGGATATTTCCGGGAAGAGCGATTGCACTACGGATGAACTTGGGTCAGCGAAGCCGCAGTCAAACGCAGGAAGAGGCTGGAGTCTTGAGACTTGAGTCTTGAGTCTCGGGTCTGGAGACTTGAGACTTGAGTCTGGAGGAAACATATCGGGGATTATCCGCGGGACGGGCGTCAATCCCGAAGAATGGGCGTGAATCCCGAAGGGATTCCATATCAAAGCCCAGAGTCAGCGAAGCGCCACCCTGGGAAGCAGGCCGGCTATCATCCAGGTGAACCCTGAAAGGGTTCCATAGATGGAAAAGGCAAGCGCTTGGTATTGGATGACCTATCGAGGGAGATGCGTGAATTCCTTGCCGTAACAACAGAAAATGCGGGACGGTAGTATGAAACCGTGGAACCACGCATGGACAGGATGGGTTGGTCCCAAGGGAAGGTCTCACTGCGGCAGCATGTGTTCGCAGTACTCTCGCAGTTTTTCCAGATCGCGCACCACGAGCTGGCCCCGGCTGGTGGTGATCAGGTCCATCTGGATGAACTCCTGGATGTGGCGGTTGACGACGACGCGCACCGATCCGATCATCCGGGCCATGGCTTCGTCTGAGAGGGTATTGATCAGCGGCGGACGATGGTCATCTACGGCGACAATTGGAAGACCCGGCGCGGCCTGTTGCAGGATCAGCTTCGCCAGTCGGGTGACGGTCTCGTAAAGCGCCAAGTCCGCGGAAAGATTTTCCGGCCTGCGGATTTTTTCTCCCAGGTAAGGCAGGAAGGCGCGGTTGAATGCCGGATGAGTCTCGATCCACTGGCGAACCTTGACAATCGGGGCAGTGATGACCTCGAGCGGTTCCAAGGCGGTGGGATTGATGTCATGTTCCCTGCCGTCGAGCAGGGTGATGACATCAAAAGCATCTCCGGCGGCCAGCGTGAACAGGGTAATCTGCCGGCCTGTGTCCGGGTTGGTCCGGGTCAATTCCATGCGCCCCGAAATGATCACCGTGAACAGTTCGATGCTCAGCTTGGGCGGCAGGTGAGCGCCTTTGGTCCAAGTCTCACGCCGATAGATGCTCAGCATCGCTTGAAGGGTTGGGGCGTCCAGATCGGAGAAGAGTATGGACTTCTCAAGAACGCCCCGGCAGTGCTCATAGAAGGGAGATTCGGGTTTCATATCTGCCTCCTAATCTTTGGCCAAAAGATCCAGGAGTTGTGCGATTCCATTCCTGCATTGGGCGAATTCTGACATATACCCTACCCTGATGTCAACAAGGAAGAACCAAGGATAAACCAAGGATAAACCATTTCGAATCAGAGGTTTATGGTCCTCTGGAGTCTTTCCGCCAGACAATTGCCTGAGCAGCTTGGCGGGCGCATATGGCCGGACAGGCCACCTTGGCAGAGGCCGGCTCGCCCTTGTGGCGTCGCGGCCCCGAGCTGAGAAGTCTGGTTCCACTTCCCGTCGGCCGTGATCGAACCTGCGGTTTTCGATCTCAGCGTGACGGATTGCGAGGTTGGAAAGTCCGGAAGACGGGTCTTCACGGCCTTATCCAGCGAAGCGGTCCTGCCAAGGGCCATGCCGCTGAGTCCGAGCCCGATCGGAAATCGCCATCGCCGGCGCCCAAGCTCGCGCCGATAGTCTTGACCGGAAGGGTCTGCAAGAGAAGGGTCTTGAGGCGGAACGTACGAGTTCTACATGTAGCGATGATCCTTACCCACAGCCGATTGTCCGCAACGGCAAAAGCTGCGGCGGCCGCGAATCCAGGGCGTAAAGCGAGACAAAGAAGGCACTGATTTTCCTGGACACCACCCGGAAAGGAGAGCTATTCTTATGAGCAAAGCCCTCGGACTAAGGCCCGCATGGATCAAAAGGAGTGGCCCAGTCGGGAACAGACAAATGCACGAACAACCCGGGGATGCAGAACACAGCGACAACAAGATTCGTCAGAAGATTCGGGCCTTCAGACAAGCAGACGAGATCATGGCCTTGGGGATTTACCCGTACTTTAGACCGATCGAGTCTGCGCAAGGCACAGAGGTCATTCTCGACGGCAGAAAAGTCCTCATGTTCGGATCGAACAGCTACATGGGGCTCACCGATCACCCCAAAGTCAAGGAGGCCGCCATTGCGGCTATCAGGAAATACGGAACAGGCTGTGCCGGATCGCGATTTCTGAATGGAACGCTTGACATTCATCTGGCCTGTGAGGAAAAGCTGGCTCAGTTTATGAAGAAGGAAGCGGTCCTCCTCTATTCCACCGGTTTCCAGGTTAACCAGGGCGTGATTTCCTGTCTCGTGGGCCGGGCCGGCTGTGTCATTCTCGACAAGCTGGATCATGCGAGTATCGTGGATGGCGCGCGGCTCAGCGCAGGGGAGGTCGTCCGGTTCAAGCACAACGACATGTCCGCCCTGGAACATGCCTTGGAAAACATTCGCCAGTTGGGCGGCAAGATGATCGTTGTGGATGGCGTATTCAGCATGGACGGCGATATAGCCAAGCTACCTGAGATCGTGAGTCTCGCCGCCAGGCACGACGCTCTCCTCATGGTTGACGACGCACACGGCATCGGTGTGCTCGGAGAGCAAGGAAGCGGAACGGTATCGCATTTCGGACTGACCGACAGAGTTGACCTGATCATGGGCACCTTCAGCAAGTCGCTGGCTTCGCTCGGCGGTTTCGTGGCGGCCGATGCAGTCGTCATCAAGTACCTGAAACACCATTCCCGCGCCCTGATCTTCAGCGCGAGCATGCCACCCCCCAACGTTGCAGCTGTGATGGCCGCCCTCGAGATCATTCAGTCGGAGCCGGAGAGGATACGGGCGCTTCAGGATAACACGCGCCGCATGGCCGCCGGCCTTCGGAGCATTGGGTTCCCGTTAGAGGATTCCATTATCCCGATACTTCCGGTTCGCATCGGAGATGACTTCCGGTGCTTCAAGGTGTGCCGACTGCTCCAGGACGAGGGGGTGTTCGTGAACCCCATCGTCTGCCCGGCCGTGGAACCCGGAGACGCGCTGATACGCGTCAGCCTCATGGCAACCCACACATTCGCCCAGATTGACCTTGCGCTCGAGAAGTTTCAGAAGGTCAGCAAGGTTATGAATCTTCTTGAATAGTGGATTTCCCCTCATGCGCCTCCGCGAAGTCGTCACGGCCAGAGACAGGGACCTGTTCATCCGTTTCCCGTGGGACATCTACCGGCACGATCCCAACTGGGTTCCCCCTCTGATCTCGGAACGCCGCGCGTTTCTCGACCCGCGGCGGAACCCCTTTTTCGAACACGCCGATGTGAAGATGTTTTTGGCTTCCGACGACACCGGGGCCACTCTCGGAAGAATCGCCGCGATTGTGAACCGCAGGCACATCGAACTGCACGGCGAGAAGGCGGGCTTTTTCGGACTATTCGAGTGCCGGAACGACCCCGCGGC
>Ga0315277_10013640_pt1 | contig 10121 bp, 9 predicted proteins | sample YL17G05_15_MG_FD_203695 | JGI IMG/M metagenome (GOLD analysis project Ga0315277, IMG submission 203695) | Sediment microbial communities from Yellowstone Lake, YNP, Wyoming, USA - YL17G05_15 | ecosystem: Environmental > Aquatic > Freshwater > Lake > Sediment | place: USA: Wyoming | collected...
ACGCCGGTTGGTGACCCGCGCTACTTCTTCGGCTCGTCGGCCTTCTTCTTGTCGCCGCCGAAGAGGCCCTTCAGGCCGTCGCCGATGCCCTTGGTGGCCGGCTCGGTCAACTTCTGGAGGCCCGAGCCGAGGCCCTCAAGCGCCTTACCGGCCTCGCCGCCCACCTGGCCGACGAGTTTGCCCGCCCCCGCACCAAGGGCCTGCGCCGTCGAGGCGACGTCGGTGCCCAGACGCTTCAGGTCGGCGTCGGGGATGACGCCCTTGCCCTTCTCGACGACGGCGGCCAGGATGGCCGGCACGAGGCGCCTCATCAGTTCCGGCACGGCCACGCCTGCGGCGTTGTCCTGCGTGACGTCCTTCAGGATGATCTCGGGGATCTTCAACTCCAGTGTCGTCGCGCCCCCGCCGATGGGCAGCACCTGGACGTGCGCGACGACGTTGGTGATGCGAATCTGGTCGACCTTGACCTTGCGGCCGCCGGATTCCTTGGCATCCTTGGACGCAGGGGCCTGCTGGCCGCCGCCGGCCTTCTTGATGTTATCGAGAAGTGCCGAGATGTTCGTGGCGCCCACCTTCTGCTCCAGGTTGAGGTCGAGGCCGTCGATCTCGAACTTGTCCACCTGGATAGTGTCGCCGAGGAGGCTGCCGGTGTTGACACCCACCTCGATGCGACCGGCTTTCATGAGGTGCGGCGTCTTGAAGCCTTCCGGGTTGGCGATGGCCAGGTCGTTGACCCTGGCCTGGCCGCTCAGAAGGCCCAGGCTGACGGAGTCGACCGTGGTCTTCACGCCCAGGGCGTAGGTGCCGCCGGCCTCGATGCCCGCCTTGGCGAGGTAGTCGATCGAGAGCCACGCGACTGCCAGCAAGAGGGCGATGACGATGAGGATGCCGATGCCGATCTTCATGAGTCTTCTCATGCGGCTTCTCCTTAAGCGGCGAAGGGGCATGGATGCCCGTGAACAACTTGCAGTCTATCTACTTGGCGTTGGCCGAACAAGTGGTTACGTCGTGCATGGCGTGTGCGGCGCGGTCGCCGCGGCGACCGTGGCGGAAGCACGACGACGTCCCCCGCGGCTGGGCAAGCCAGCCATGCCACAGGGCTCATGTGACCGGCATTCTGTTGCATTCGCCGCAACCCCTGCTAAGTTGGTCATGGTCGGGCCGACCCATCGCGGCCCATCGGCGGAGGCCATCCATGCAACATTCACGTTTCGCGACAAACGGCGGCGCCTTGGCGATGGTCCTGGCAGGCCTGGTGGCCGCCGGATGCGCCGCACAGGCACCCACGCGCGCCGGCGCAGCGGAGTCGCCGGTCGACCTGGCAAGGAGGCAGGGGATGAACATCTCGCAGCAGCCGTTCGGAACGACGGCCGACGGCACGGCGGTCGACCTCTACACGCTCGACAACGGGCGCGGCATGAAGGTCCGCATCATGACCTACGGGTGCATCCTCACGGCCGTCGAGGTCCCCGACCGCAACGGCAAGCCGGCCAACGTCACGCTCTATCTCGATACGCTCAAAGACTACATGGCGGGGCACCCGATGTTCGGCGCGGTGGTCGGGCGCTACGCCGGCCGCATCGGCGGCGCGAAGTTCACGCTCGACGGCGTGGAGTATCCCCTGGCCGCCAACGCGGGCAAGAACTGCATCCACGGCGGCAAACGCGGGTTCGACAAGGCCGTCTGGAAGGCCGAGCCGGTGTCGGGCGGCGGCTACGTGGGCCTCAGGCTCTCGCACACCAGCCCCGACGGCGACGAGGGGTTCCCCGGCACGCTGACGGCCACCGTCACGTACACGCTGACGTCGGCCGACGAACTCGCGATGGAGTACACCGCGCGGACCGACAAGCCCACGGTCGTCAACCTGACGAACCACGCGTACTGGAACCTGGCGGGGGCGGGCTCCGGCGACGTCCTCGGCCACCGGCTGATGGTTGCCGCCGGCCAGTACCTGCCGGCCGATGACACGCTCATCCCGACGGGCGAGTACAAGAGCGTCGAGGGCACGCCCCTGGATTTCCGCAGGCCGGAAACCGTCGGGGCGCGGGTCGCACAACTTCCCGCCACGGCCGGCTACGATCATTGCTATGTGCTCGCGAAGACCCCGGTGCACGAACTCGCCCTTGCGGCCCGCGTGAGCGAACCCGCGAGCGGCCGCGTCATGGAGGTCTGGACGACGTACCCTGGCGTCCAACTCTACACGGCCAACAAACTCAAACTGAAGGCCGGCGACAAGACGTACGGCCCGCACTCGGGCCTGTGCCTGGAGACGCAGTACTTCCCCGACTCGCCGAACAAGCCGCAGTTCCCCTCGGCGGCGCTGCGCCCGGGAGAAGTGTACCATCATCTGACGGTGCACAAGTTCAGCGTGGAGAAGTAGGGGCCGCGTGCGGCGCCTCTCGAAATAGGGTGGCACGGCCACGCTGTTGCGTGGCCGTGCAAGGTCCCGGGCGTCGAACACGGCCACGCAACGGCGTGGCCGTGCCACCCGGCGTGGAGAAGTAGCGGCGGCTAGCCTTATCGCGCCCCGACCCACTCCAGGAACTTCCGCCTGAGGTCGCGCAGCGGCGCGCCGATGACGCGGTGGAGGCGGAGGAACCACGGGCGCTCCTCACCGGCGGCCCGTTCCGCAGGCGTCAGGAGGTCGGGCCGGTAGAGACGCTTGAGTTTCCGCACGTGGTAGCGGTCCGATTCCTGGAACAGCGCCAGCAGCCGCCGCTTGAGGCTCCCGAGCGGCCCCCACGACGGCCGCGGCGCCCAGGAGATCTGGAAGTCGATGAGCACCGGCCGGCCGTCGGTTCCGACGAGCACGTTGTCGGGCTTGTTCATATCAACGTACGCCATGCCGCGCGCGTGCACCGCCGCCACGAGGGCCTCCAGGCGGTCGAAGAAATCGTCCGGCAGGCGGTCTTTCTGGTCCAAGAGGTCGTTGCCCTCGACCCACGCGTGGGCGAACGCGCTCCTGCCGACGCGGCCCAGCAGTCGCGGCACGCTGTCCAGGTCCTGAAGGAGTTGGTAGTGGCGGACCTCGCGGTCGGCCATCAGCCGCCCGGCCCACTCCAGGTCCATGCCCACCCACGGCTCCGTGTGATAGTGCTTCAGGCAGACCGCCTCGCCCTCGGGCCCGCGGAACCGCGCCGTCACGGCGAAGAAGTCGTGCTTCAGGACCTTTTCGAGCGTATAGGTGCGGCTGCCCAGCGTGAACGATTCCTGCGCCCACTTGCCGCGCAGGATTCGTTTCGGCACCCGGCCTTGTTCTTTCCGCGCCATGGTTGCACCCCAAACCGCGGGCATCGTAAAGGGAAGGGCGGGAGGCGTCAAGGGCGGGGCGGCTTTAGCGCGACTTTGCGCGGCGGGTCTCCTGACCCGCCGCGCACGCCGCGGCTGGGGCCCCGAGGACGCCACTCTTGTGGGCGGATCGTAGGGGCACGGCATCCCGTGCCACTGAAACTTCGCGCGGCAGGTCAGGAGACCCGCCGCGCTCATGGGGCTACGGCTCGCGCCCCAGGTCGTACCCCCACTCCCACGGGCTGGGCAGTTCGTCGCGGTACTCGATGTGGCCGCCCACGAAGAGGTAGTTCGCCCCGCAACCGGGCTCATCGACGAACGGGGCCGATGCCCGCCGCGGGTGCCAGTTCCACCGCTCCACCAGGCCGCCGCTCCGGAAGGCCACGTTGTACTGGCTGCCCACGGTCTGGCCCGATGTGCCGCAGAAGAAGAGGATCCGCGACGGCAGGCCGGGGAACTGCCGCCGCTGGTCCACGGCGGACGTGTAACTCGTGATGTCGCGGTAATCGGAGTCGCCGCGCGTGCCCCACTTGCAGCCGGCCCGCCGCCGCATGGCGTCGGAGTAGCGGAACAGGATGACGTTCAGGCCGTAACTCTCGGGCGGGGCATCGCGGAAGACGGCCAGTGACCGCTGCTCGGGGGCGAGGACGGCATCGCCGCGCAGGCTGTTCTTCGGGTCGGCCGGGCAGGTGTAGACGTCCAGCGTGCGGAGGTACGGCCAGAGGAGGATGCTCCAGTGCGGCCCGGCCCGCGCTACGTTTCCGCCTTGTGCGGCACTTGAGGGGGCGAGGCCCGTGTCGTCCTGGATCCGCGCCAGAAGCCCCTGCGGCGGCTCGTTGACGAGCATCGGCGGCCAGAGGCCCCCGGAGTCCATCACGTATTGCCGGTATCCCGCCGCGATGTTTCGCAGGTTGTTCTGGCACGTGGCGATGTGGGCCACCCCGATGGCGTGCGCCGCGGCCGGCAGCAGCAGGGAAACCAGGGTGAGCATGATGGCGATGACGAGCAGCAGTTCGACCAGCGTGAAGCCGCCGCGGCGGGCAAGGGCAACGGCGCCGGGATGGTAGGCAGCGACGGTCATGGCACCAGGTACGAGTCGCCGAGCGAACGGGGGATATTCTCCGGGTCGTTGGCGCGGCCTTTCTCGGGCGTGTAGATGTTGTCGTGGAGGCCGTCGGCGTTTACGGGGCCGCAGCGCGGCGTATGTTGCCATTCGACCTCGCCGCCCAGGTAGAGGACGTTCTGGCCGGCCCCGTGGTGGTTGAGGCTGTTGGCCTCGGGGAACTCCTCCTCGGAAACGATCGGCTGACTTACGCCTTCCAGGCGCGTGTACGGATTGCGGTCGGCCAGGATGACCAGCGTGGGCGGGTGCACGAGGACGCGGGTCGTGGCGTTCCGCGGGTCGGCGATCTTGGGGTCGACCTTGGGATGGACGAACTGGTTCTGGTAGGAGTAGGAGCATCGCGCGCCGGCCACGCGGCCGAGGAACCGTTCCTCGGCGGGCGTCCGTGCGGCCGTGTCGGGCGCCAGTTGCAGGAAACTCATGGCGGCCGGATCGTCGGGTGAGTTCAGGCCCGCCCGGTCGGCCGTCGCCGGGCAGATGAACAGACGCGGGTCTGCGTATCCCTGGCGCACCAGCAGCCAGAGGTTGGCCTGGTTGCCCACCTGGACGAAATTCGGCCAGTTGCACGTGCCCTGGGCGTTCCACCGGCCGGCCAGGCGCCGGCCGTCGCGGGGAGGCGCGTCGCCGAGCCTCGAATAAGTGCCGCAATTCGGCAAGTAGTCGTTGTTCTCCGAGGCGTAGAGGAGCAGGGCCTTGCCCAGTTGGGAGAGATTGGCGGCACACCGCGCGCGGTCGCTGGCGTCCTTGACCTCGGTGAGCGTGGGAACGAGCAAGGCGGACAGGCAGATGATGGTGCCGATGGCGGCCAGCATCTCGGTCAGTGTGACGCCGTGTCGGGCACGCATGGGTGAATTCCGGCCCGGATGGAGACGCGCCTGTGACAATGTCCTGGCACAGGTATTCTCGCGCCGGTATCCATGTCGTGCAAACAAATTCTTGGCGAATGAGACGCACTACAGCGCCACTTGGCACATTGCGCGGTGGGTCTCCTGACCCACCGCGCCGAGAATCCGCGATTTTGGCCCTTTGGCGCGCTCTTCGCGCGGCGGGTCAGGAGACCCGCCGCGCAATGTGGCGCTGTTAGGAGACGGCGCAGCCCTTGATTTATCGGCCCCCGGGCTTATGATGGCGGCCCGCAGTGCGGCGGAGCATCTGCGGAGGGGATATGCGTTATGGGTCAGCCCATCGGGATCTTCGACTCCGGCCTGGGCGGTCTGACGGTCGTCCGGGCCATCCGGGGCCTTTTGCCGGCCGAGTCGATTGTCTATTTCGGCGACACCGCGCGGGTTCCCTACGGCATCAAGAGCGGCGAGACGGTCGCACGGTTTGCCGGCGAGGATTGCGAGTTCCTGTGCCGGTATGATCCGAAGTTCATCGTCGTCGCCTGCAACACCGCCAGCGCGGCCGCCTTGCCGGTCCTGAGCCGGCGGTTTCGACAGCCGATCCTGGGCGTGATCGAACCCGGGGCCCGCGTGGCAGCGGGCGTGTGCGACGGGCGGCCCATCGGCGTCATCGGCACGGAGCGCACGATCGCCAGCGGCGCGTACCGGCGGGCTATCGAGCGTCACCTGCCGGCGGCCCGCGTGGTCGAGAAGGCATGCCCGCTGCTGGTGCCGCTGGTCGAGGAGGGCCGCAGTCCGCGCGACCCGATCGTCCGGGCCGCCCTGGACGAGTACCTCGCCCCGATGATCGAGGCCGGCGTCGGCTCGGTCGTCCTGGGCTGCACGCATTATCCGCTCGTGAAGGAAGCGATTGCCCGGGTCCTGGGGCCGCACGTGACGCTGGTGGACTCGGCCGAGGCCGTGGCCGAGGAAGTCCGGTACCTGCTGACGACGTACAACCTCCTGGAGCCGTCGGGCAGGGGCGACCTCAGGCTGTTCGTCAGCGACAACCCGGAGCGGTTTCGGGCGGTCGGGCAGTGGTTCCTCGGGGAAGAGATTCCGTCGGTTTCCCACGTGTCGGCGGAGGACTTCTGCGCGGGGCCGGGGCCTGCGATGGAGGGCGGACGGTGAAGTGGCCGGTCCTGACAGCGGCTGCGGCCGTCCTGCTGGCCTGCGGGTGCGGCGGGCAGGGCGGCCCGAGTTGGAAAGACAGGCTCTTTCCGCCGCCGGTCGGCACGCAACTGCTGAAGGTCGAGAGCGACAAGGCCGATGAGCGGCGCGAGGCGCTCCAGGCGATTGCGGCCGACTCCGGCGCGCGGCGGCTGCCTTCGGTGGTCAGGGTCTTCTGCCTCGTTGCCAATGGTGCCAAGGATGCCAAGGGTGCCAGGATCGCCAAGGCCGATGATGACCCCCTGGTCCGCTCGGCGGCGGTGCGCGGCTTGGCCGACATGGAAGGCGCGGATGTTGTCCCTACGCTCGGCGCCGTGGCCACGCACGACGAAAGCCCGTACGTTCGCATGGATGCCTGCCGCGCGCTTGCCGGCCAGAAGGACCCCGCCGCCGCGGTGCCGTTGGCGGAGGTGCTCTGCGGCGACCGGGTGGGCGACGTTCGCGTGGCCGCCGCCGAGGCCCTGCGCTACTTCAAGGACAAGGGCGCCGCCAAGACCCTCGTGACCGCCCTCGACGATTCCAGCCTCACGGTCTCCCGAAAAGCCTGGGAGAGCCTCCGCTACATGACCGGCCAGAATATGCCGCGCAAGGCCGACGTGTGGACCGACTTCCTGGCCGGCGCGGAGAACCCGTTTGAGCAGTACGGCAAGCCGCCCCCCATGCCCAAGGGCGAGAACCAGCGCCCGTCGTTCATCCGCGGGCCCGCGGAACTCATCCGCGACCTCTTTACCCCGGACGTGAATGAGGCGGAGTTGAATTGAGGCCCCGGCGCGTCGCGCTGAACACGTCCGCAGCGTGACCATGCCGCCCGGCAATGGGTGATCGGATCCATGAAAGCGTGTATATTCGACGGCCGCGACGTCCGCCTCGACCCGTCGCATCCCGAGCCTGCGCCGGCGCCGGGAGAAGTGCGCGTCCGTGTTCTCCTGGCGGGCGTGTGCAGCACGGACCTGGAGATCGTCAAAGGCTACATGGGTTTTACCGGCGTCCTCGGCCACGAGTTCGTCGGCCTGGCGATGGAGGGCCGGCACGCGGGCAGGCGCGTCGTGGGCGGCATCAACTGCGCGTGCGGCGGGTGCGACCTGTGTGCCGCGGGCCTGCCCACGCACTGCCGCCGGCGGACCGTCCTGGGCATCCAGGGCCGCGACGGCGCGTTTGCCGAGCGGCTCATGCTGCCCGAGGCCAACCTGCACCCCGTGCCCGACGCCGCGAGCGACCGTCAGGCCGTCTTCGCTGAACCGCTGGCCGCCGCCATCCAGATCGGCCGTCAGGTTCACCTGGCGCCCGGCCGGAAGGTCATCGTTCTGGGCGACGGGCGGCTGGGGCAACTCGTGGCCCAGGTGCTGGTGGCGTGGCACCTGGCGCCGCTGGTCGTCGGCATGGCGGAGGCCAAGTTGGCGGTGCTTGAGTCGCTCGGGATAGCGGCGGTCCGCGCGGCGGACGTGCGGCCGGCGAAGGACGCCGACGTGGTCATCGAGTGCACCGGCACGGCCGCTGGCCTCGGCCGGGCGATGGAGTTCGTCCGGCCGCGGGGCACGATTGTCCTCAAGAGCACCGTGGCGGACACGGCGGGCCTCGCCTTGGCCCCGATTGTAATCGACGAAATCACCGTTGTCGGCTCGCGCTGCGGCCCGATGGCCGACGCCGTGGCCATGCTGGCGCGCAACGAAATCCGGACCGAGCCGCTGATCACGGCGGAGTACCCGCTGGACCGTGCGCCCGAGGCGATTGCCGCCGCGTCGCGGCCGGAGTCGATCAAGGTGCTGATCCGCCCGTAGCCAATCATGTAGGGCGGGTGCTGGTATGTGTTTAACGTAAGCCCCCGCCGGGTGGCACGGCCACGCTGTTGCGTGGCCGTGTTCCCCCCGCGGACGCAAGCACGGCCACGCAACAGCGTGGCCGTGCCACCCGGCGCGATACGCTAAACACGTACGGGTGCTGTGCACCCACCATTTTTTGAGGCGTTCGACCATGAGTGACGAACTAGCCGTCGTGCTCGCCAGTGGCGGCATGGATTCCTGCACGGCCGCGGCGTGGGCGGCGAGGCGCTACCGCCTGGCCATGCTGCACGTCAATTACGGCCAGCGGACCGAGGCGAAGGAACTGGAGTGTTTCAAGAAGATCACCGCCTATTTTCGCGCGGAAAAGTTCCTCGCGGTCGATGCCCCGCACCTACGCCAAATCGGCGGGAGCGCCCTGACGGACAGCCGGATTCCCGTTCCGCCCGACGAGACCCCTGGCGAAATCCCGAGCACGTACGTCCCGTTCCGCAACGCCAACCTGCTGGCCATCGCCGTTTCCTGGGCCGAAACCATCGGGGCCACGCGCATCGTCATCGGCGCCGTCGAGCAGGACGCCCCCGGCTATCCCGACTGCCGGCCGGCGTTTTACGAGGCCGCCAACCGCCTGATTGAACTGGGGACGCGGCCCGAGACGCACATCGCGGTCGAGACGCCGCTCATTGCCCTCCGGAAAGTCGACGTGGTCCGCCTGGGCCGCGACCTGGGGGCCCCGTTTGAACTGACGTGGTCGTGCTACCAGGCCGAGTCGAGGCCCTGCCGCAACTGCGCCAGTTGCCGCCGCCGCGAAGAAGCCTTTCGCGAGGCCGGCGCGGCCGACCCGCTCCTGGCGGGCCTCTGAAATCGCCGATCTGAAATCTCAGATCTCAAATGAGGCCGCGCAGCGGCAGCCTTGCCCGCCACCCGGATACAGAGGACACGTTGACAGAAGGCAACATTATCGTTGCGAAGCGGCATCGTCGGGGGTTCACATAAGCAAGCCGCGGGACGTTATCCCGCGGCCGGCGCATAAAAAAAGGAAGGCCGCGTCTCGCTCGCTTTTTATTGGCGATCCGGCAGGGCTCAGGGGCCGGTAATCTCCAGTGAACAACGACCGCCTGCCCTGCCGCCCGCCAGGAGTTCGCGTTCGATTCGCGAGACTTCTTTTGGGCCTTCCTTCTACCTTCATTATGACGCGCCTATGGGCCAAAGTCAAATGCATCGGGAGATTTTCCGTAACCCCTCAGTCTCAGGCGCTCGCCGTTTGTAGGGGCGAGGCATGCCTCGCCCGCGGGCACGCCGGACTTACTCGGGCGAGGCATGCCTCGCCCCTACGCTGACGCAGGCGCACGTAACTGACCCATTACGATTTTCCGTCTCTATTTCCTCCTTGGCATGAGGCTGTCCTTGAGTTTGTTGCCGATCTCCTCGAGCGTGCGGCGTTTCACGTACTCGGCGACGATCTCGCCCACGCGCTTCAAGAACGCCTGGTCGTCGGTGCGCGGCTTGTCGATGGTCCCCGTGACGCCCACCAGGATCCGCTGGTTCTGGAAGGGCTGCGCGTCCCGCTCCGACAAGCCGAACTTCCGGAGCGCCGCGACGTTTATCGGGACCTCCACCGAGGCGTTCAGGGTGCGGTCCAGGCCGGCCCGCCCCTGGAACTTCAGGACGGAGTTGTCGTTCATAACGAGGTCATGTTGCTGCATGGTGAAGACGCTGTTCTGGAGCCGCACGGCCACGGGGCCGAGCGTCTGGCTGGGCGCCTTCGTCTCGGTTGCCGTGCCGCCCGACGCCAGGAGGGCCGCCAGGACGCCCCCCAGTTTGCTGTGGAAGCGGTCGATCGTGAAACTGCCCGAGCCGACGGCCTTGCCGAGTTCGGCG
>Ga0315277_10013641_pt1 | contig 10121 bp, 4 predicted proteins | sample YL17G05_15_MG_FD_203695 | JGI IMG/M metagenome (GOLD analysis project Ga0315277, IMG submission 203695) | Sediment microbial communities from Yellowstone Lake, YNP, Wyoming, USA - YL17G05_15 | ecosystem: Environmental > Aquatic > Freshwater > Lake > Sediment | place: USA: Wyoming | collected...
TAACGCGCGTCAAGGCTGTCTTCCGCTGAGCCCCCGTGGCCATGCGCGGAGAGCACACGCGCGGCGGCCCCTGTCATCGCGTTCCACACCCGAAGGGTGCCGTCCTTCGACGCCGATACCACATGAATACCGGAGGGAGAGAAGGCGCACGACGTCACTTCATGGGTGTGTCCCGTGAGCGTGCTTGCGGGCTGGCCATTCACCGAGTCCCAGACGCGAAGCGTCTTGTCCTGGCTGGCCGAGAGAATCAGCTGGCCCGACGGCGAATACGCACAGGCTAGAACATTACCGGTGTGCCCCTGCAGGGTCGCGCCCTCATCGCCGGCACCCCCGTCCCAGAGCATCAGTGTGGCGTCGGCCGCCCCGGTCACCGCTTTCCAGCCGTCCGGCGAAAAGGCACACGAGTGGACAGGCCCCGCTCGATGACGCGGAGGCGTGACGGCCAGGCTGCTCCCGGCGAAATCCCACACCCTGAGCGAGTCATCTTCCGACGCCGAGACGATTCGCGCCCCGTCCGGCGAAAACGCGCACATCTGCACACCACCGGTATGCCCCTGCAGCGTCGCCACGGCCTTTCCGTCCCGGAGGCTCCACACCTTGAGTGTCGCGTCGGCCGAGGCGGTCACGGCCAGCGATTCATCGGGCGAGAGCGCGAAGGTCAAGACGGCGTCGCGATGCCCTTCGAGGCACATCAGCTGCGCGCCGGTCTGCGCGTCCCACACCCTGAGCGTCGTGTCTGTCGAAGCCGTGACAATCCGCGAGCCGTCACGCAGGAACACGCAGCGGCGCACGACGCCGGTGTGTCCCTCGAGCTTCACGGGGTTGGGTTCGCCCGTCCCGGACCACAGCGTGACCTTCCCGGTGGAGGATCCTGCGACGATGCGAGAGCCATCCGGCGAGAAGGCGCAGGACAGAACGGGCATGATTCCCAGCTTCTGTGACCCGATCTCGCGGCCGGTACCGGTTTCCCAGATCTTCACGCTGCCGTCCCATCCGGCGGAGACGATACGAGACCCGTCCGGCGAAAACGCGCACTTGGCCACGGGACCCGCGTGGCCGGCCAGGATCGCCACCGTGCCGCCGCCTCCCGTGTCCCACACCCGGAGTGTCTTGTCCTGTGAGGCCGACACCAGGCGGCCGCCGTCCGGCGACACGGCACACGCATGAACACCGCCGGCGTGGCCGGTCATCGTCAGCCGGGCGATCCCGTTGCTGGTGTCCCAGACTCGCAGCGTCCAGTCCTGGGACGCAGAGACGAACTGGATGCCATCGGGCAGGAACACGCCGTCGCTGACGGCACCGCGGTGCCCGCTGAGCGTGGCGACCTGGGCACCGGTTGCCGCGTCCCACACGCGAAGCGTGGAGTCGTCGGAGCCTGAGACGATTCGCCGGCCGTCCGGCGAGAACATGCAGACCTTGACGTGACCCGCGTGGCCGTCCAGCGTCATGACGCACGCAGCCGGGCGCAACCGCTTGTTCACCCAGCGCAGCCACGGCCGCGTCGGGCGGCCCGCCTCTATCCATCGGCGCGCCGCCTGGGCGGGCTCGCTCGAATTCGCCTGGTTGGCCGCCTGCTGGAAGAGGAGGCCGGGTTCGTCGCTGAGGATGTGCCCCTGTCCAACAAAGAAGGCCAGCCACCCGTCGAACTCGTCGTGTCGGGCAGCGGGTGATTCCCCACGCGCGCGGCGGTAGTCTTCCTGAAGTTCGTAGACACCGCCGTGGAGTGTCCGGGCCGCGTCGCCCTTCCCCGATGCCGCGACGGATACGTGGGTGCACTTGGCTTCGAGGAATTCGAAGTCGGTCAAGGTCGCATGGAGATCATCCCAGCGCCGGCCGTACGCCTGCTGATACGGAAGTTCCGACAGCTTCCGGAGGTTGGGAGCCTTCTTCTGCGGCTCGAACACGTCCTGACGCGCAAAGTAGTCTGCGAGATGGGCGTGCCTCGCCGGTTTGTGGTCCCCGGAGAGGAACTCGGCTTCCACGGCCTCGCGAATCTGACGGTGATAGAAGCTCAGGAGCGACGCTCCGTCCGCGCTGCGCTCGGTCAAGTACGGCTCGAGGTCGAAGTACAAACGCGACCAGACGACCACCGGCAAGCGCGCTTCCGGAGGCGTATGCCTGGCGCGCGCCCTGAAATCGGCACGCACGTCTTCGTCGAGGGAGAGGACGTCCAGCAGCTCGTCCTCGCTCAACCCGTTTCTGGCCGCCGCGAGGTAGCCCAGACTGCGGGACACCATCGCCTCGCCGTGATTGGCGTCCGACTTCAGTCGGCCAAACAACTGTCGAATGATGCCGGGGATGTCCGGCTCGAGCCCACCATCCGGTGTGTAGGATTTCCAGCGCCGCGCCTCTTCGAACGCGAGCTTCAAGTAGAGGGGCATTCCGCAGGCCGTCCGTCCCGCGCCTTCGTCCCCGGTCGTTCCCGCCGAGCGCGCGAACGTGGTGAGCACTTCATCCCGCTGCGGCGGCTGCAACGCCCTGCCAGCCTCGCTGAGCCAGGCCTCCAACAGTACGTCTGCCTCTTCCCTAGGCATCGGCTCGAGCTTCACCACGTTCGCCGAAGGAATTGCTCTCTCGAGCACCGTCTTGCACTCGCCGGGAAGGGTCGACATGACAACGCGCACGTGCTTGGGAAGTTCAGCCGGCAACCAGGTGAGATTGCGAGCGTGGTCCGCATCCGACAGCTGATCCAGCGCGTCGAGAAACACGATGAGCGGGGTCTCGGCGGTCGCCAGCTTCAGTCGCTCGCCGAATTCCTTCACCAGTTCCCGGTAGTCACTCGGGATCGTCGCCTCATCGCCGCCGTAGATGCGCGTGACCTGCCGGCACACGCTCTCGAGCAGTGAGCGTCCGTCCGAAGAGGCAGGGGTCGCGCCGATGAACCTCGGCACGACCGCACAATCCGCATGGCGCAGTCCGCCATTCGCGACAGCTTTCGCCAGCAACGCAGACTTGCCCGAACCCGACTCGCCCCACACAGCGAGCGGATGCGCGTCCGAGTCCGCGAGATAGTCCGCGATGGTCTCGAGCATCGAACTGCGCCCCACGAACACTCGCGCGCGGTCCTCGGCGAAGGCCAGGTGATCTGCGATTTCCTTTTCCAGCGCCTCGATCTGTTCGAGACGTGCGATTTCATCATCGAACACCGGAGCCAGTCGCTTCCACACGTCCACGCAGAGGGTCTGTGGTGCATTCGGGTCGCCGATCAGCGAGCGGCACGCCTCCAGGTGTTCAGGCAAACCCCCGATATGGTCGGTGGATGGTCCGTGACCCGTCCAACTCGCCTTGTACGGGTGGATGTTGCCGGGAAGCCGGCCCTCGAGCAGCCGTGTCATCTCACGAAGTCTGCGGTGGGCCTCGCTGTCGATGGACCCGTTCTCGTCGAGATCGATGAAGTCTCTGGCGCTCTGGTCTTCCGGCAGGCCCTCGATGCTTCTGAAGAAACAGAAGACGTGCTCGCCTGCATCGGCGACTTTCAACGCGCCGGCGGCGATCTCCTGCCCGGTCGCCGAAGCCTCATACTTGCGACGCTCGTCTTCGGTCAGGTCCAGGCCTTCGATTCCGCGAAGCAGGATCCTACGAAGCGGCCGCTCGACTTCGTTCTCCCACGCTTGAAAGTCAGCCAGACGACCGCTGCGAGGCTGTAGGCAGTAGACCGGCTCAGGCTCCGCGCGAGAATTGCGCCTGTAGCGCGCGTTGTCATCGCGCTTGTACCAGGTGTCGAGGAGTTGCCGATCGTTCGCATTGGCCGTTGTGGTCTCGATACGCGTGAAGTCGCGCGCGGGAATCTCAGCAGGCAGAGGCCGCCAGCCGTAGCGATCACCAAGGAGCACGATGAAGTTGGGCCTCGGCGAAGCGCGCTGGGAACGGCTCACTTCGTCGAGGCAGATCCTCATGGTCTGCTGGTCGAGGCCGGCCTCGTCGCGGACTCCCCAGCGAAGGTCGATCGCCTGAAAACGGCAGCCGTGCTGGGTGCACAGATCGCGCAGCCGCGGGAAGACGTATGTCTGAAGTGCGTTTCGCTCTTCTATCAGGTCACTGAAGGTGGAGCTGACGAAGATCCGAAATGTCCGTGTTGTGTGCGCCATGGTCCCTCATCATCAGGAAGACTCCAATGCAGAACTAGCCAGGCTGCTGTCGCTCATCCTCGACCCGGCGCGTGAAGACACGCCGAGCCATGGGGGCGTGCCTGTCCTGACCGGGATCTTCCGGCGCGAGGTTCCGGTCGAACAGGAGCTTCCTTCGTGCCGGTCCGAGTATCCGGGCGGTGTGTCGGCGCGTCAAGGACGCAGCGGGTCGGTGGGCGGGGGGGGCCGGTGAGTCGGGGGTGTTCGGGGCCGGCTGGGTCCCGGCTCGGCGCGGGAACGGGCGGCGAGCGCCTGGCGGTGAGCGGCGCGCACGCCGAGGGGCCCCGCATCAGGGCGGAACAGCGGGGGTCCGACATCGCTCCTTGAGAGTCGCCGGCGTGCTAGGCTTCGTCCCTCAGGTCCGAGGTCCGGCGCCGCGGCGACCGGTTTCGATGGAGGAGCCGAAGATCCTTCGTCCATCGAATGCAGTTGTTCGGCAGCTTCTTGCCCAGGAACAGTCGCGGCTCATCGACCATCAGTCCCCCAGGCTCGTCACGCGACCACCCGGGCGCGTCCCACCACTCGGCAATGGCCCGGATGTACTCCGGCGGCCACTCCCGAAGTGGCTGGAATTCCGACGGCCAGACCACCTGCTTGATGAAGTTGCTGTCGCCGATGGTGAAGCAGATGCGAACGGGGTGGTCCGCTGGAATCCGCACCAGCGTCATGTAGCGGTCGCGTTTACTCCATTTCAGCCAGGTCCGGATCTGGACCCGGCCCGACTTCCAGTCGACGATGGGCACAAGGCACGACTCTTTGACCAGCCGTGGCTGCGGTGTCCGGTGGAGCTTCACAGCGAGCATGGCACCGACTCGAGCGCGACGAATGCGCACGGCGTGAACGCGCTCCAGAGCGCAGCCGTCAACGGATCGCGCTGGTTCCGCCGGGCACGCGCGCGCAACCAACGGCTATTCGGCTTGTCCGTCATGACGCTTCTCGCTCTTCCCTACAAGACGCCTACCTGCCAGGCCGTGGCAAACGCCCAGCAGGTACCGGCAGGCTCGGTCGAGCTGCCGCCGGTGGTCCGCCTCATCGTCCTCCGGTGAGTCCGTGCCCAGGAAATCGCGCTCCCACATCACGCCCCCGTCCACGTCGAAGCAAATGGCGCCGCCCTCGAGATAGCCGCAGACTCCCAGCAACAAGCCGCCCGGGGCCTGGACCCGCGCGCGCTGCATCAATCGAGCCTCGGTGATGCGAGTGTGGAGCAGGAACAGGGGCGTGAGATTCGGCGGCAGCTCGAGGACGGCCTGCCGCATCGCCTGCTCGGCCTCCCGTCCGAGATGCTCGGGACTCTCGGCCCAATCGATGACTGTCTCGCCGACCTCGACCTCCACCACAACGAATCGCTCCCTTCCCAGGACCTCTCTCAAGCTCTCGCAGCTGCCGAGCAGCTCCGTCACGGCCGATGAGCCATACGAAAGGCGGATCACGAGCACCTGGCTCTCAACAGGAGTCACTTGGTCCCTGACCTTTCACCGTCTCACCTGTCCGCTCCTGGGAAGACGACAACGTTCTCGTTGCCGTCCCTCGCGACCGCCGCCACCCCGAAGAAGCAGTTGTCCACGATGTACCCCGTGAACGCGTGCCGCGTCGCGGGCCCCACGTCGCGCGAGAAGTCCCACGGCGGCGAGTCGGTGCGTCTCCAGTAGACACGATAGCCCGCCACGTTCGCCGAGTCCTCGGGCGCGGTCCACGTCGGCACGGCGGCGGGCTGGCCCGCCCCGCCGAGGCGCACGGTCCGGGGCTGCGCCGGGGCCCAGCTCGGCGCCGCCAGCGTCGCGGCGTCGAGGGCCATGATGTTGGCCGCGTAGCCGAAGTCCACACCCTCGAGCACGTCGCCGTATCTGATCCCGTTCTCGGCGCGGATGTTCTGATGCTGCCGGTTGTAGTTCTCGTGCATCTCCATCAGGCGGACCGCCGGGTAGCCCAGGTCGGCGAAGGGGCGGTGGTGCCCGCGGCGGCCGAAGCGGTCCAGGCGGTAGATCATCCAGACGTCGAGGCCCGGGAGGTAGCGATCGGCCATGGTGTTGTCGGTCTGCCCGTCGATGCCCTGCACGTTGCCGATCATGTCGTTGTTCAGCACGCCCGTGATGCGCCAGCCGTGCTGTTGCGCGTACCGGGCCACAATCTGCCCGCCGTTCAGCCCGCGCTCCTCCCGGAACCGGTGTGGCAAGTCGGCCCGCGCCTCCGCCTCCAACGTCCGTCGTCGCCCCTTTCTCTCGTCACTGGCTCAACACCGCCGCGAACTCCTGGAGGCTCGATCGCAGCCTGTCGTCGGCTCGAGCCACGACCGCCTCCTCCTCGGCGAGGCCTGCCTCCCTGGCGCTCTCGATGGCCTTCTCTGCATCTGCCGCGATCGACCAGACGACCCGTGCATTCCGCGATGCGACGGCGTGGGTGAGCGCGTCGCAGTAGAGGTCCAGCACCTCCCGGCTCCGGCCGGTCGTCATGAACTCGCGCGCCGCCACCAGACTCGCCTTCAGCGCCATGGCCGTGGCCAGCCCCGCGCTGTCAGCAGAGGAAGACATCTCACCAAGCAGTGCGTCGACAGCCTGCAAGGCGTTCGCGGGATCCGAAGCCTGGTAGCGACTGCGCGCGAGCGCGATCTTCTCGCTGCAGCCCGTCTTGAGTATTGCTTCGGCAGTCCTGCCGCACGTCGCCAGCCGGCTCACTGTCGCCCCGGAGTCTGCCCCGGGTCTGCCAGCGAGCGCTCCTGGCACCATCTCCTTGAGGCTGGCGTTGAGGAGGCCAATCAAGCGGGACAGAAGGTCGTACGCACCTCCTGGAATGGCCGCATCGAAGGCGCGCTCCAGGCACGTCAGGTTCTCGGTCTCGTTGTCCTGCATCGCCCACAGCTGACCCTCGCCCGCCAGACAGGTTGCCATCCGCATCGGGTCCCCAAGCCGCACGACCATCCGCCGCAGCTCGGCGCCCACGCGCAGGGCTTGCGCGAATTGGCGGCTGGTGCCCAGCGCCATGAACTGCCTGTTGAGCTTGTTGAGTTCCGTCGCCGCGACGCGGACGATGTCGCCGTGGATGGTGGCGCAGAGGGTGACATTGGGGACTCCTGCTGCGAGAGCCAGGGCCCTGAGGCCTGTCTCGATGGCCCGGGACGCATGGCCTTTGAGGCCGTAGATCCCGATCAGGGTTCCCAGCGCAGAGGCCTCGTACCCTGGTTCTCCCATCGCCCGGGCCAGCGCCAGAGCGCGTTCCGCAGTCTGCTCCGCCAGGTCAAGCTGGCCCCCCTGGCACAAACCGTGTGCCTCGTTGAGCAATGTCATGAACTGCCCGAGCTGATTCTGTCCCTGCGCCGTCGGGCCTGGTCCCATGTGTTCCTCTCAATCGACGTGTCGTATCCCCTCAGCCGCCCCGTTGGTATCTCAGGCGCATGCGCTCCAACCGCGGCTCCAGTTCCATACCGCCGGCCCGCATGTGCTCGAGAACATCCGCACACTCTGTCCGGTAGCGCTGCGCACCCGCTTCGTCGGCAACCTCTTCCCTCAGCGCTCCGATCTTGGCCAGTCCCAGCGCCAGCGCACCCAGCCACCGGGGGTTCGCAGGATCCTGCGCAACCAGCTTCCTGCGCAGGTCCAGGCTCGCCAGCAGGGCCTCGGTCGCCTCCGGCCGGCGACCCTGTTCACGCAGCACGTCGGCGAGTTTCTCATGCGTGAAGCACAAGCCGTACACGGCATCCACGTTGCCTGGATCGCCATCGACAACTTCCTCGAGCAGGCGCCTCGCCTCGGAGTACTCGTGGAACGCCTCCGCCGTTCGCTTGGCCTGCAGCAGGATCGTGCCAGTCCGCCACCTCACGTCCGCGAGCTGCTTCACCACGTGGGCCTTCTCGGTCTCTGCGGCATCGGAGGCGCTCGACAGGAACGCCTCGTAAGCCGCGCAGGCTGCCCGATATGCGTCGAGGGCGGCCTCGTGGTTGCCGGCCGATTCGCGGCGGGTTGCTTCGTCGATCATGACGCTGCCCGCAGCCTCCACGGCCTGGAACTTGGCGGCGTCCGTGCCCTCCAGTTGCACCTCTTCCCCTTCGGACCTCGCCTCCGTGTCGCCGGCAACGCGGGCGCTGGCGAGGGCGGCGGCGGCCTTCTCATTGGCCAGGGCCGCCTGTGACGCCAGCCCGTGTTTCGCGAAGATCCTTCCGAGGGCGCAATAGCACCCATGAACGAAGGCCAGGCGCATCGGGTTCCCCGCCGGGGCGCCGCCTGCTTCGAAAATGGCTAACGCCGCGCCAAGCACCTGGGCGGCTCTCCTGGTTTCTCCTGCATGTTCGAGAGCCTGCCCCAGAGCCATGCGGGACTGGCCCAGGAGATCCCGCAGGTCCTGGTTTTCGGGGTCGCCCTGGCTGCGCCTCGCGAGGACGGTTCCCTCTTCTTCGATGAAGGCCAGATCGAGTCCGGGCAGGCCCGTCGGGAACAGTTCGTGCACCACGATCCTGCCAAACCGCAGGTACAGCGCCTGGATTTCGGGGACCGACAGGCCCGCCTGCCCGAGCAGTGCGCACACCCAGCTGATCCTCCGGCCACGGTCGTCAGGCTGCGCCTCGATGATGCTGGCGGCCAGAGCATGCCTCGCGGAATCTTCGGCCAGTTCGCTCAGAGCGCCGGCGTAGTATCGCGCCGCGCGGGCCTGATCCTCCGCACCAATCAGGTGCGTCATGAGCTCGGTCGGCCTGAGCGGGTCATCCGCCGGAAGGCTCCACAGGTGATCCACGATCGCTCGGTGGATGGCCAGCACGCTTGTGCCAGTCCGTCCCAGGCGCGCGTCAACGGCCTTGCGCGTCTGCGCGTGCGCGAAGTCCCATTGTGCCTGCGCGCCGCGCTGCAGGACGTGCGCGCGGAAGGCGCGGCGCAGCGTGGCGAAGCGCAGGTCGTCCCAGGCGTCGCCCGACAGCCGTGGCATCAGCACCCGCAAGTCCGACTCGCGCCAGCCCCCGCGGCTCAGCGCCACCGCGTTCGTGAAGGCCTGCGTCCAGGCCGTGCCGAAGCGGCCTTCGGCGCCATCGAGCATCCAGTCGTACAGGCCCTCCACGTCACCAGGCATCCGATCGACGATCGAGAGCAGAAGATGGATGATGCGGTCGCCGCCCGAGGCCACGTCGGCAAAGCGCGCGTCGGCTTCCTCGAAGGCCTCGACGCCGAGGAGGTTCAGTTCCTCGGTGGCCATCTCGAGCCAGAGCGGGTTGCCGAAGGCCGGCGTGCCCTCACGGCGGCGCTTCGCCAGCAGCGCCTTCTGGACTCCCGGATTCAGCGTGCGGTGATAGCGGCCGCAGATCTGCTGCACGATTTCGGCGGCCTCGCCGCGCTCGATCGCCGCGAGGGGATGCTCGCGCGTGCCGGGCCGCTCGAGGAGCGCGCGCGACCCGGCGCCGGGGATCGCCGTCGCGATCAGGCGCGCGTTGGCCGGCCAGGCCTTCGGCAGCCAGGTCAGGTATGTCCCGCGCGGTGTGCCCTCGAACTGGTTCAACGCATCGACGAGGATCACTACCCGCCGTCGCGCCGCTGCGCGTGGCAGGAGCCGCGCGAACGTCTGATCAACCTCATCGTCTCGGGCGTCGTCGCCGAGCGGGTCGGGTTCGCCAAGCATGGCCGCCAGCTCGCCAATCCAGCGACGGAGCATCCGCGACACCCGCGACGACTGCGCGGAAATGCCCGCCGCATGCGCCAGCAGCAGCAGACCATCCTGCTGCAGTTCGCGCAGGAGATGCCCGAACAGGCTGCTCTTGCCGCCGCCCGGCTCCCCGGTCACGCACGCGCCCGAGGGCGCGCCGTCCGCCTCGGGCGAGGTGGCGAGCGTTTTCAGATTGGCGGCGATTGCACCGCGCCCGACGAAGCTGCGGACGCGGCTCTCGACGAACTCGTCGAGCGCGAGGCGATCCTGGGCCTGCCACGAGACCGGCGCCGCGCTGAGGAAGGTGGCGGTCTCCGTCTCGAGGTCCGTCCACAGATCCTGCTCGACCTGCGCGCCCCAGGCCTCGAGCCCGAT
>Ga0315277_10013642_pt1 | contig 10121 bp, 12 predicted proteins | sample YL17G05_15_MG_FD_203695 | JGI IMG/M metagenome (GOLD analysis project Ga0315277, IMG submission 203695) | Sediment microbial communities from Yellowstone Lake, YNP, Wyoming, USA - YL17G05_15 | ecosystem: Environmental > Aquatic > Freshwater > Lake > Sediment | place: USA: Wyoming | collected...
GAGATCGTTTATGGAGTTTTCAAAAGCTTGTTTCGGTTGTTAAAGATCTGTTATTGCAGTGCGATCATTAATGACTATTAATAATATAATTTACCGGATATATGATTATAGGTAACATTATTAATGATTTCAACCGTAACGACCTCCACTGTCTCAACAATTACTACTACAGCCTTAGCTGGATCTGTAGCTTTGATTGGCATTCTGGTGCTGCTTGCCCTACTTATCCAGAAAGAGCTGGCTAGCGCTGCTGCAGGCACTCACTTCAAAACCCTGACGAGGGTACTAAATATTGGCATCTTGCCGCTTTTGATCGCATTTGGTATGGTAGTTTTCTCACGCGTGGTCGAAATCCTACGATAAAAACCCACATAAACAGCAAAAGCTGGCTTTTTCAAGCCAGCTTTTTTTTATTTAATATACTTCTGACTTTACCTAAAGGAATGGCACAATAATATACAATGTAATATTCGTAAGACCGTGCGCCAGGGTAACCCCCCAGATGGAGCGCGTATGTTTGGCGATCAGGGCGAAAGCCAGGCCCACTAGCAGGACGAAGCCAAAGTCGAAGAAGGAACGGTAGCCAATGTGTAGGACGGCGAACAACAGCGAGATATAGTACAAGCCGTACTTACCCAACACATCCTGCGAAGCGCGTTGCATCAGCCCGCGGAAAATGAATTCCTCCAGAAAGCCGGTGAATATCAACAGAATCAGAATAGGAATCCAGATATCCCCCAGCCGCCAGTTTTGGACGAGTGGGGCAGGCTTGAGGATCTGGTATTCAATCCAACCGAGACCAAACCCAGCCAGGCCGATGACAAACTGAAGAGGCAGCTTGCAGGCGGATATCCCGACATTAACAAGCTTGTAACCGGTCAATCGAAATACCAGGTAAGCCGATAGTAACAACGGCAGCCCGATAATGGCATACCAATAGGTAAACTCATACCCAACAAGTGGCATGGACAAGCTCAACAGGCGGATGAGTGGCGCCAGCGCTAGTGTAAACAGGAATTTCTGCTGGGCATTGACCCTGCTCGATGAAGCGTGTAGGAAGATAATCACTAAAAGGATGCCGTGAAGGGCCAACCCAAGCTGAGGGTTATAAAAGGTCGTCACCGACTCGGCTATTGCAAGGGTAACCAGATACACCCCCATAATCCAAACAAAAGGAATATTCCTCAGGCGCAGCGCCACACTGCCAATAGCAGATATTGTGTGCCCGGCTACCATCATACTCCTTCCATTGGTAATTATCGCTGGCATTGCGTCGAGGTCGAACTGCATTTGGCTGGTATTACAGGGCTCACGCTTTTTAGTAGCCTGGTTCCATCGGGTATGGCTCCAGGTAAGTCCATCTTTTGCCAGCTCGTTCTCGGGGTCAAGGTGACAACAAACCCGATAGTATTCGATTGCCGCTGACCGGCTTGGCGCTGTCCAGGCCAACATCAACCATAGCTTGGGGTTGTGCGGATCAGCTTTTGCCAGGTTTAGGAGGAGGCGATGGGCTCCAGCGAATCTTTTCGCCTGGATCAAAACCACAGCACGTTGCAAATCGCCTGGAATCGTCTGCTTATCGATATTCTCACCACTTTGAGACGGCAGGGGAATTGAATCGACGCTCAGTTGCCACCTTCCATCCGGGCTAGCAAGGCTTTTATACCGTCCACATCCGGGATCATACGCCCCTCCACATCGATCGTCACTAGATATGGCGGAGGTCCAACGGTTTCCAGATCAACCAGTTCACTAGCCTGCTGTATCATGCAAGCCAGATCCATTGCTTGGTTCACACTAAGATCGGTGGTGATGGCCTTGCGGAGAGCTTTGACCAGGTCGGGGAGGTTGGCCAGATTCTCTGATTTGAGCGCAGCTTCCAGCATACCATGCAGCACAAGGTCCTGGCGTGCCAGGCTGCCCCACCAATCGGGATCAGGCTGACCGGAGGGATGGAGCAAACGGGTGAAGTTGAGGATGCGCAGCCCGTCAAGGTGATTCAACCCTGCCGGGTAGACACCATAGCCATCCGAAGTGCCGTCCACCTCTTCAGGTAGGGTTATATCCACCCCACCAACCTCGTCAATGAACTCGATGTAAGCCGAATCTTCGACCGTGACGTAGTGATCGGCTACGAATTCGAAGTTATCGTAGATGGTTTGAGCCAGCGCCTGGGTGGCTTTTTGGGTGCGCACGTCGTTCGAGCCGCCATGGGCAATGTCCCAAACCTGTTGGTAAACCAGGTTGAGCGCAGTCTGTTCAATGCCCTGATCTGCCAATAGGGGGCTATCCACCCACAGCTCTGACGGTAAGGCCAGCACCGCAGCTGAAGGAACGTCGAAATTGATGATCACCAAGCGGACAGCATCCGCCCCATACATACCAGCATCATTGGGAGATGCGCGCCCGATGACCAGCAGGTGCATCACGCCGGTGCTGCCACAGATCTTTTGGGGTTGGACTGCAGCTTGAGTGACAGCCGCCTTGTTGGGCTCCGCCTGATTGCGGGTAACCACGTTGATGGCGGGACCGAGGGGCATGGTGTAGGAGATGATGGCTACGACCACTCCAACCAGCACCAGGATGAGAGCAATAATAGATATAACCCCAAATATACGCTTCGTGGATTGCCTCCTTATGCATTACGGACGATCGAGCGCGTATTCGATTAGGGGAAAAAACGAAAAGGAACGAAACAGGGCACAGAGGGGAATTGAACCTAAATAATTCAATTGCATTCAATTCATCTGCCAGCTGAAGTAAGCACCACTCAAAAACAACGGTCGCTCCTCCACCGGGCTGCCCGAAAAGGTGAGGATGGATCATTTAATAAAAAAACACAAGATTCAAAACCATTCAATTCTGATCACAGTTGCTGGTTAAAGCAAGAACAAGGAAGGGTAAAGGCGAAAAACCGCATTGAAGCCTATTATAGCACATATGTTCTAGTTTGTCAAGGGTGCTGCGATAATAAACCAGAAGTATTATGAATTGTTATTCGCAATAGCATAATTTAATGCCAGATTGAGTAAGGGTAACCAATCTCCCAAAGCATTCATTCTCTCAGGTAAACCATTATTTCTATTTTGTATTTTATCTATCAAACGAAGTAAATAATAAGCCGGAGAATATTCTAAAGGGACGCTCTGATATCGAGTATAAGCATGTCTAAACCAATCCGGTGGTTTATTAATATGATGCTTTGTTAAGGTACCCTTTCGACTATTCCTTCTTAACAATGATAAGTAGAACCCACCAGCGTCCAGCAATGGATTTCCGTTCAGCTGGGATCGTTCCCAATCAATTACCTCAAGTTTGCCATCTGGAGTTATAAACAAGTTTGGAGGAGTAAAATCCCCATGTTCCGTAACTTGAAGGAAAGATCAAGTCATTTTTCTTTATATTCCCAATTCCTCACAAGTTCCAATGCGCCGTTGTATTGTACTGCACGGCTGCCCTTGTGGCTATTATGGAGACCCGGTCAAATCTTGTACTTGTTCGCCTGGCATCGTCACTAAATACCAATAACGCAACTCCGGTCCATTACTCGATCACATCGATATCCACATTGAAGTTCCACGGGTTGAGTATGAAAAATTGAGCGATATGCTTCTGGGTGAGCCTTCGAATGTTATTTAAAAACGGATGGAGGCAGCTCGCCAGCGCCAATGGGAACGTTTTGCGGTGTTTAATGATCCTGCAGACGAAAATAGCCCTCCACTAACACAGAATGTCATCGCCTGTAATGCCGATATGCGCCCCGCAGAGGTGCGCCAGTTCTGCGAGCTGGACGAAACCAGCCGAACGCTGATGCGCTTAGCCATGAACCAATTGAAGCTGTCTGCGTGTGCCTACCACTGCATCCTCAAACTGGCATGTATGATCACTTACCTAGCAACCAGTGAGCAAATCCAACCAACCCACCTGGTAGGGGTGCTGCCGTACACGCCGCTATTACTGTTAAGGTAGGGCTACCACCAATTCTGTGGATTTTTCCCGTCAGAAAGCAGGTTTGCTCCCCGATATATGGATACTTGAACTCTAACTAACCGTGTTCCTTTATGCCTTATTTAGTGGTCGTCAAAGAAAATTCCCGTTCGTTAATAATGATGGATGTCGTATGCTATTTTCCGTGTATTTTTTACTTGCTGTCCATGTTGTAAGGACCTGGTCTTTAAAGCCAATCGGAGCCCCGACCATTTCTTTCCTTTTTAGCAGGCACAGTTCGTTCGCTGAGAAGTTATATTCCTCGAGGATGCGTACCATGGTGGAACCTACCAGGTCAGTGTACCAACAACTGTAAAATTAATCTTTTTGAATTTACTCTTCGTACGCGTACGGGTGTCCTTGCTCAATCAATACGTTGCCGATATTCACATTCGGGCTGGTGCGGATGACCGTGACAATACCATCTATTATTGCTTTGATCGACATGACGTCCTGGCCGAAATAATCTCGGATAACGCCCACTACATCGCCTTTTTTGACCTCTTCGTTCAGTTTTACGGATGGATACCACATCCCCTGTACCTCACTGCGTACAGCAGAGTAATTTTCCAGATATATGCGTTTGACTGTGTTTACAATCTTCCCTTCCATCAACCCGAGGTGAATAAGAATATTACGCAAACCAGTCAGGTGGGTCTCCGCTTCTTCCATCTTCAGAATACCTTGCTGGCCTGATTCGCAAAGGATAGCTGGCTTACCACGTTTGGCGCATACACCGGAAGGCCCATACGGCTCCATATTTGGTTCTTGTATATCCATGATCACGTAAGGTAGATTATAGGCCTCTGCCATTGATTTGCTCTTTGCATCAACTGGTAAATCGCCGGTAACTTCATGAAATGCGGAAGGGGTAAGCGCCTCAGGGATATCACCGCCATGCAGCTCGATGAAATAATCACATTTAGAGAGGACTTCCTGGTCAAAGTAATAAGCCATCGCCTCGCTATACGTTCCTATCGGTGTGCCCGGGAAGCTGGTCATCGGATTTTTACCATCATGAGGCACGATAAATCCAAGGTTATTTACAAACGCTGGCAGGTTATATATCATTCCGACCTTCAGCGTACCCCTCAATCGGCGTGGATCCACCTCGTTAAATAAGCGGATGGCTGCCTCAATGCCGGCATACTCACTTCCATGCATACCACCCACCACAAGCAAAGTGGGGCCATCAGCTGTCCCATGAATGGTTCCAACCGGGAAGCGAATGGGCTCGCCTGTAGCACGGTACTTGAATTCTAACCATCCCTTTTCCTTCTCTCCTGCAGTCGTCATAGTAACCTCCAATTTTTTCTAGGTTTCTGCCCTGACATATTGCCAGGGTTAATTAGCTTTTCGGTGAAACAAAATGGTTTGCGAGCAACTTATGCATTGGGAATGCTAGTGGCTTTGCTACAGCCTTTATCCAAGAATTCCTCCGGTTCAACCATAAAAAGATGGGGTAGGTATGAAAGATCAGCGCGTTAATTTCTACTTGTTATAAGATGACAGGCAACAAAATATCCATTGGCAATTTTGGTTAATTTAGGCTCATCTCGCGCACAAATTTCGAATGCATAAGGGCAGCGAGGATGAAAAGAGCAGCCTGCAGGAATATTGATCGGACTAGATGGCTCTCCTTTGATAGCTGGCGCTGCTGACCTGTTCCTGGGATCCAAATGTGGTAAAGCTGCTAGTAAGGCCATCGTATACGGGTGCAGTGGTTTGGCGAACAAACTTTCATTAGGACCTAGCTCGACAATTTTCCCCATGTACATCACAGCCACCCGATGACTTATATAATGCACCAGTCGCAGATCGTGGGTGATGAATAACATAGCCAAGTGCAATTTCTCCTGCAGTTCTACCAATAAATTGATAACCTGCGCTTGAATAGACACGTCTAAAGCAGAAACTGGTTCATCCGCAACAATAAAATCAGGCTCAACTGCTAAAGCCCTGGCGAGGCCTACACGCTGCCTCTGACCCCCACTTAGCTGGTGCGGATAACGATCAATGATATCTGTCCCTAAACCAACCATATTGAGTAGATACTCCACGTGGGAATTTACTTCCGCTTGCGTGCAGATCCCGTGAACCAAAGAGACTTCACCAATGATCTGCCCCACCTTTTGGCGCGGGTTCAAGGATGAGTAAGGATCTTGGAAAACAATCTGCATTTTTCTGCGCGCCTGGCGTAGTGCAGCGCTATTGAGGCTAATGACATCTATACCATGGATAAAAACATGACCTTCATCTGGCTCGTATAAGCGTAGTATGCAGCGCCCGAGGGTTGTTTTCCCGCAGCCACTCTCGCCTACAAGACCCAAGGTTTCACCTCGTTCAAGATCAAGGTTTACTCTCTGGACTGCTTTAAGGAATCTGGGGGTTTTCCCCAGCATGCGCTGCACGAGAGAATTGTCTAAGACAAAGGTCTTTGAAAGATCTTTTACTTCAACAAGTGGCTTATCAGAATTCATGGTCTCTGTCTTCTGCTTGGTGCTCAATTCCAAAGCTGATCAAATCGTACACATGCAGAAAAATGGCCTGGCGATACTAGTTTTAAGGACATTTTTCCTTTACTGCAATCATTTACAGAGAACCGGCAGCGCGGCTCGAAAGGACATCCCTCTGGCAGGTTTAAAAGGTTGGGTGTCTGACCTGGTATAGAGATGAGCTTTCCTTCTCCGGCATTACCGTTGGGAATAGATTCGATCAAGCCACGGGTATAGGGATGGCGACTATTCTCGAATAGATCGATCACATTCGTAATCTCCATGATTTGTCCGGCATACATCACGACGACCTGGTCACAGATTTGCGCAACTACTCCTAAATCATGGGTCACCCACAATACACTAAGGCCAAATTCCACCTGCAGATCTAAAATCAACCGGATGATCTGATCTTGAATAGTCACATCCAATGCAGTGGTGGGTTCATCCGCCAAAAGGACTTTCGGTTTACAGGCTAATGCAATCGCGATCATCGCTCTTTGGCGCATGCCGCCGCTGAACTGGTGAGGATATTCATCCAGGCGCGACTCAGGAGAGGGGATACCTACAAGCTTAAGCAGCTCCGCGGATCTCTTGCGGGCTTCTACTTTGGTCGTATTCTCGTGGCCGATAATTGTCTCAACAATTTGCTCACCGATGCTTAATACAGGGTTCAAGGCTGTCATTGGTTCCTGCATGATCATCGAAATCTCACGTCCTCTAAGCTGTCTCATGTGGTTTTCAGGCCAGGCTAAGAGGTTTTCTCCTTGATAATAGATTTTACCATCGACAATCTTCCCCGGTGCAGGGACTAAACGTATGATTGATCTGCAAGTCATACTTTTACCGCTGCCGCTTTCTCCTACCAATCCGAGAACCTGGCCTGCGCCTAAGGAAAAGCTAATCCCATCCACAGCTTTGACAATGCCATCTTGAGTAATAAAGTGTGTGCTTAAGTTTTCAACAGTTAATAGTTCAGTCATCTGTTTGCCAATCTTACAAAACCCTTCAGGGTCATCTCGATCGTATCAGCGATCAGTTGATCTCAGGAGGCTGGATAATCCATCGCCAAGAAGGCTGAAGGAAATACCAACAAATGCGATCGCCAGACCGGGGAAAGCAGGCATCCAAGGCGCAATCGATATATACTCACGAGCATCCGCAATCATCACGCCCCATTCAGGAGTGGGAGGTGAAACACCAAGCCCCAAGAAGCCCAAAGAAGAACCTGCAAGGATGCACATGACAATATCGGACATTGCATAAATAATTGTCGGGTTAATAACATTGGGTAATAAATGCCGCGTAATAATACGCAAGTCGCTATAACCCAATGCTTTTGCTGCCAGCACGTATTCCATGTTTTTTGCGACTAAGACTTCAGCGCGCGATATTTTCGCATATGATATCCATCCGACCATGATTAATGCAATGTACATATTCTTGATTCCTGGTCCTAGGATGGCAAGGATTGAGATCACCAGGACATAAAAAGGAAAGGCAGTGGTCAGATCGACTACTCGCATGAGTAACTGGTCAACAATGCCTCCGTAATAACCTGAAATACATCCGATCATAATTCCGATGATAAAAGGAAAAAACACACAAATCAGGCCAATCTTCAAATCGACTTGGGTTCCATAGAGTACACGCGAAAAGATATCACGACCAAATTTATCTGTACCCAGTAGATGGGATTGTCCAGGTGGTTGCAATGTTTCTGAGTAATTTTGTTCAATGGGGTTGTATGGCGCGATGGAAGGCCCGATCACTGCAATGAGGAAAATAATGGAAACTAGAATCGCTCCGGAAACGAGAGCGGGGTTCCTTTTCGTTACTTGATACAGGCGGCCTATCTTTATATAATTAATCGCCATTCGATTCTTTACATACTTACCCTAGGATCCAAGAGCATATAGATCCCATCGATGGTCAAGTATACGATGGAGACAAGAATGCCGTATGTTAGCGTGAGTCCTTGAACTACCGGGTAATCGCGACCCATAATAGCCTGCACCATCGTCCAGCCCACACCAGGCAGAGCAAAGACACTTTCTACAATGACCGACCCTCCAACGAGCCAACTCATTTCTACACCCAATACTGTTAGGGTAGAGAGCATCGAATTGCGCAGGACATGTTTGATTAAAACGAGGCCTTCCCGCAAACCTTTAGCCCGGGCAAAAGCTACATGTTCAGCGCTAAGAGTTGTGATAATGCCATCTCGTAGATTGCGTGTGAGTACTGCCGCCATGTTTAGCGCCATGGTTAGGGCAGGCAAAAATAGATAATACAATCTCTCGGTAAAGTTTTTTCCCACGCCGCCAATCGGAAAAACGGGGAGCTTGATGCCTAGCAAAATCAGAAGAATAATTCCGATCCAGAAACTGGGCGTCGACAGAAAGAACATCATGATTGCTCGGATAATCGTGTCGACCAAGGTATCCCTTTTTAGCGCTGCCAGTAAGGAAAGGGGTACAGCCATGACAATGGCTAGCACCGCCGCGTAGCCGGACAGAAAAAGAGTCACGGGCAAGCGACGGGTTATCAGCTCCATGATTGGCACACGATAGACAAGTGATTCCCCAAGATTGCCTGATGCTAAATTCTTTAAAAATATCCAGAATTGCACCCATAACGGTTTATCAAGACCCATTCGTTTCGTCATCGCAGCAAGTGAATCGGGTGTTGCCTTTATTCCTAAAATCACCTGGGCTGGATTGCCAGGAATAAGGTGGATGATTAGAAAAGTCAATATTGTGATCCCGATAACTACCGGGATCATCTGGATTATCCTTCCAATAATATAGCTGCTTTTATCCACATTTCCTCATGCAATTACCTGCAGCTGGATATTCCAAGAGCAATTATGGCGCTGAGCGAAGTGAACGGTCTCTTCATCGTATCTACAATGGTTTACTTCGCTCAGCATGACAAATCGTGTTTTATTAGACAGCATTCGTCTAGATCGTAAATATTCTGTATTTATCGCAAAGATTTATTAATGATGAAAGCACTGGGTGCAGGTTACTTTCATCGGTTCAACCATGTCTCTCTAAATATAAACCAACCCAGTGATATCTGGTTAAATCCCTGGACATCTTTGCGCGATAAGTCTCTGAAGGGAGTGGAGAAAAGCAGAATCTCTACCGCCTCATCATTGAAGATCTTTTGTATCTCTTCATACATCGCGCAACGCTTGTTGTTATCAAGCTCAACTGCAGCCGACGCGGCCAGCGTGTGGACCCGCTCATTGACCCAGCCCGTTCGACCAGCTGGGTCTACCGCCATGTATTCCGTTTGCTGCTGCGCATCGAGGATGTCGTCAGTCCACCCCCCAATCTGCATGCTAAATTGGTCCTCATCATACTCGGCATACCACGCCCCGGTTTCCATTTCCTGGAGCTGAATATCTATCCCAATTTTTGCCCACATTTCTTTCAATACAGTGCCAACATCTCTAGTCAAGGTATCGCCGGATGCAATCGTGACAAGTACATTTTTATATCCGTCTGGATACTTCGATTCGGCCATGAGCTGCTTTGCTTTTTCCAGGTCGTACGGGAACCCTTCCAGGGATGTATTAAAACAGACTCCAGACTTCGGTCTGAAAGAAGTCGCTGGCACACCGTTACCGAA
>Ga0315277_10013643_pt1 | contig 10120 bp, 7 predicted proteins | sample YL17G05_15_MG_FD_203695 | JGI IMG/M metagenome (GOLD analysis project Ga0315277, IMG submission 203695) | Sediment microbial communities from Yellowstone Lake, YNP, Wyoming, USA - YL17G05_15 | ecosystem: Environmental > Aquatic > Freshwater > Lake > Sediment | place: USA: Wyoming | collected...
GTTGGGAATTAGAATTCAACCTTTCAACCTTTCACCTTTCAACCTTTAAACCTTCGCGTTTTGCCCGGCAAAACGCGAGGTCCCCCTATAAGTACGAAAATTGTTCCTTTCAAACAATCTCCCAACCCAATGATTTTCAAGGGAAATCCGAGAAATCAGCCTGGAAGATTTTTTTAAGTAATGTTAAACAAAAAATTTTTTGTGCTTAAATTTCAGGGACTTGGAAAAATTGGCGATTTGTTTAAGATAGCTTAACGATTTTTTTATTTTCGGCTCAGAAAAGGCGATAAAAAGGCCAGAATTCAAATTCTGCTTTCGGCGTTTTTTCATAATTCATAACTCATAATTCATAATTCATCCTTCACGCTTTGAATGTGCGAGCGCCTTCAGGCGCGATTCCCGGAACAGTCAAGTCATAAGTTGAAACCTGACCCAAAGCTTTCAGCGTTTTTTTCATAATTCATAACTAATAATTCAGAATTCAGAATTCATGCTTAATGAATTAAGTTTAATGTGACGATCTGACCCCTCTGGCTTCACGGGGTTCGCAACAATGAAATTTCGGAACTTTGAGGCATCTAAATAAAATATATCAGCATCTAACTGATTAAAGAATTTGATGGTTCAGGAGGGCAGGAACGATGGCATCAAATTCAGGATTTTTCTAAGTCAGGTTTAAATAATTCTGAAAAAATTTGAATTTTTCAGGATAAGGGCAGGAGGGTTAAAATGAGAGTGACGCCCAAAGAGGAACCGGCCAGAGGACTGCCCCGGCTTCGGAGCCGGATGGCCAAATTGAGAAACCCCCGGGCGGGAGCGGGGGAAGCCGAGGGAGCGCTCTGGAATCTGGAAGAGAAGTACCGGACGCTGGTGAGAACGATGCCAACGGCGCTTATGGTGGTGAATCTGGAGAAGGAGATTCTTGAGGTGTCCCAGCTAACGCTTGAACAGCACGGATTTGACCGGGCTGAGGAATTATTGGGGAAAAACGCCATTATGTTGGTCTCGGCCCCGGACCGGGAAAAGGTGGAAACAAATATCCGGAATATCCTCACAACCGGTTCGGTCAAAAATCTGGAATGCGTTATGGCCAGAAGAGACGGGAGCGCTTTTATCGGGGAATTGAACATCGGCCTGATCCGGGACGGCCAGGGCAGGCCCCGGGGCTTTATCGGGATCAGCCAGGACATCGCCGCGCGCAGGCAAGTTGAAGAAGAGCTTAAAGAATCTGAAAAAAAATTCAAGGCGATCTTTGAAAATGCCCAGGACGGGATCCTGCTGGCGGATCAGACAAGTCAAAAACTTTATGCCGGCAATAAGATGATCAGCCAGATGCTGGGATACAGCCTGGGGGAGATTAAAACCCTGGGCCTGATGGATATCCATCGCCAGGAAGATCTCAAATATGTTATTGAGCAATTTGAAAAATTTGGGAAAAAAGAAATCCCCATTGCTAAAGATATTCCGGTCAAAAGGAAAGACGGCAGTATCTTTTACGCGGATATCAGCGGCAGTCCGATTGTCCTGGGGGGAAAATCATATCTGGTTGGTATTTTCAGAGACATCACCGAGCGCAAGCGGGCCGAGGGGGAATTAAAGAAGACCCTGGAGGATTTGAAGCGGTCCAATCAGGAGCTGGAGCAGTTTGCCTATGTGGCCTCGCACGATTTGCAGGAGCCTTTGCGGATGATTTCCAGTTATACTCAACTGCTGGGGAAGCGCTACCGGGACCAATTGGACGATGATGCCCGGGACTTTATCAATTTTGCGGTTGACGGGGCCAAGCGGATGCAGAAGATGATCAACGATTTACTGGCATATTCCCGGGTCCAGACCCGGGGAAAGGCGTTCGGCCCGACCGACACCTATTCCGCGCTGGGCCAGGCGCTCATCAATTTAAGCCAGGCGATAGAAGACAGCCACGGCATCATCACCTATGACCAGCTTCCGGAAGTGAACGCGGACGAGTCTCAACTGGTGCAACTGTTCCAGAACCTGCTCAGCAACGCCATCAAGTTCCAGAGGGAAAAACCGCCGCGCGTCCATATTTCCGCGGAGAAGAAAGATAAAGAATGGGTCTTTTCAGTCCGCGATAATGGCATCGGCATAGACCCTAAATATTATGACCGCATCTTCATAATCTTCCAGCGTCTCCACGGCAAGGGTGATTACCCTGGCACCGGCATCGGCCTGGCCTTGTGCAAGAGGATTGTGGAGCGCCACGGCGGCAGGATCTGGCTTCAGTCAGAGCCGGCCAAAGGCTCAACCTTCATTTTTTCAATACCTGATAAGGAGGAAAAAAATAATGACCAATCAAATGATGGGCAAACCGGTTGAGATTCTCCTGGTTGAAGACAATCCCGGTGATGTGCGTCTCGCCCAAGAGGCTTTCCGGGACAGCAAAGTTCGGAACACCATCCATACTGTAGAGGACGGGGTTAAGGCAATGGAATTCCTCCGCAAAGAGGGCAGTTATAAAAACGCGCCCCGGCCCGACCTGATTCTTCTTGACTTGAACCTGCCCAGAAAAGACGGCCGGGAGGTGCTCGCAGAGGTGAAGCAAGACCCGGAGTTGAGACGCATCCCGGTGGTGATCCTGACCGTGTCAAAGGCTGAAGAAGATGTGCTCAAAACCTATGACCTGCACGCAAACTGCTACATCACCAAGCCCATTGACCTGGAGCAATTTTTACAAGTGGTGAAATCCGTGGAGGATTTCTGGCTCACAATAGTTAAACTGCCTCCGGGGGATAAGAAATGAAAGACGATCTCATCAAGGTTCTGGTCATAGAGGACAACCCCGGGGATAGCCGGCTGATCCGGGAGTCGCTCATCCACGCCCGGGAAACCAGCTTCAAGATCATTTCCGCCGCAACCCTCTGGGCCGCGCTCCAGGCCCTGGGCCGGAATGCCGGTGGCGAGCTCGCCGAACCCGCGTCTTCATCCGCCGAGAACAACCGGATTGACCTGATCCTTTTAGACCTCAACCTCCCGGACAGCACCGGCTTGGAAACCTTCCTTAAGATAAATTTCCGGGCGCCCGGACTGCCGATCATCATTCTGACCGGAATGGATGACGAAGAACTGGCCCTGAAGGCAATGCAAAAGGGAGCGCAGGATTACATCATCAAAGATAAATTGGATAGCGGCCTGCTGGTTCGGGCAATTCGCTATGCCATTGAGCGGAAGCGCGCCGAAGGGAAACTGAAAAAAGCCGCCGATGAATGGGCAAAAACTTTTGACAGCATCCCGGATTTGATCTTCCTGATTGACCGGCAATTCAAGATTCTCCGGGTCAATCAGGCTACTACAAAAATTCTCGGGCTTTCCTCCCAGGAAATCCTGGGCCAGCAATGCTTCCGCCTGATTCACGGAAACGATCGGCCACCCTTATACTGCCGTCACTTGCAAGCTCTGGAACAAAGCCGGGAAAACACCTTTGAGATCTATGAGCCGAAACTCGTGAGGCATTTTCTGGTCAGCATCAATCCGGTGTCGGCCGATTCCGGCGGGCTCAACGGAACGGTTCATATTATGCGCGACATCACTGACCGGAAGAAAATGGAAGAGGAGATTTTGAAGAGGGAAAAGCTGGAATCCGTGGGGGTTCTTGCCGGCGGGATCGCGCATGACTTCAACAATATTCTGACCGCCATTTTAGGGCATATCTCTCTGGCAAAGAACGCGCTTGACCCGGAAGGCGAAATCGCGGGCGATCTCACTGACGCGGAAAAAGCCTGCCGGCGCGCAACCGATTTAACCCGGCAACTGCTCACTTTTTCCCGGGGCGGCGCCCCGATCAAGAAAATCACTTCCATCGCGGACCTCATCAAGGATTCCGCAACCTTTGTCCTGGCCGGCACCAACTCCGGGGTGGAATTTTCCTTCCCCAAAGACCTCTGGCCGGCAGAGGTTGACGAAGGCCAGATCAGCCAGGTGATCCAGAACCTGGTCATCAACGCTTATCAGGCCATGCCCCAAGGCGGCATCATCAAGGTAGGCGCGGAAAATCTGGAGGCGCCGGACCTCCTGCATCTGCCCTTGATGCCCGGCAAATATGTGAAAATCTTCGTGAAGGACCAGGGCGTGGGCATATCCGCGTCCTTGCTCAAGAAAATTTTTGACCCGTTCTTCACCACCAAAGAAAAAGGGAATGGACTCGGATTGGCAGTGTGCTATTCCATCATCCAGAAGCACAACGGCAGTATTGATGTGAAATCCGAGCCAGGGACAGGAACCGCTTTTTATATTTACCTTCCAGCTTCTGAAAAGAAGATTTCAGCCCAGGAAGAGATTGAACTCAAGCCGGTAAAGGGAACTGGCAAGGTGCTGGTGATGGATGATGATGAGAACATCAGAGAAATCGCCGGAAGGATCCTGAAGATGCTGGGGTATGAAGTGACTTTTGCCCGGGAGGGGAACGAGGCCTTAGAGTTATGCCGGCAGGCCCGAAAATCAGAAAAGCCTTTTGACGCCGTGATTATGGATCTGACCGTTCCCGGAGGAATGGGCGGACAGGAAGCGATCCAGAAGCTCCGGGAAATAGATCCTGAGATCCGGGCAGTGGCTTCCAGCGGATATTCCGATCACCCGGTAATGACTGAATATAAAAATTACGGCTTCTGCGATGCAATTGGGAAACCTTACGAGATCAAAGGGCTGAGCAGAACCCTGGCAAGGGTGATCAAGGGCAAGGAGGGAATCAGGAATTAGCCAATCCCCAACCCCAATTCCCTGCTCCCAATGTGCGAGGGACTTTAGTCCCGACAACCTTTAAACTTTTAAACCTTTGAACCTTTAAACTTGCTTGTCCTTCCCATATGTGATCGGTGTGATCGGGGTCAGGTCTTTACTTGTGTGATCGGGGTCAGGTCTGAATCGCAGGCAAGAGTGCCTGCGCCCCAGACCAGAGTGTCCGCGCCACTAAAAAGGTCAGAATTCACCTTCTGATTTCAGCGTTTTTTCATAATTCATAACTCATAATTCAGAATTCGAATTCCCGTCTGCGCTTTCAAATTTTGCCCGAATGTCTCATAGCCAGGCCCGACTCCGCGCGTTCTCGTTAAACTACAAATGAAGACCTGACCCCGCCCTCCACCAAGTCAATAATAGCCGATCGCTTACGACCTCGCTTGATAAATCTTCTCCTTCCATCTGAAAGCGTTTAAGCATAGATCGGCCGCAATTAACCATTACTTCTCTCTCAAATAGTCCCTCCGGAATCGGCAAATTACACAGGTAATCTCCGGATTTTTTTGTTCCATCAATTGATAATAGAACCAATACCCCCAGGTCCTTGCATCTGGCAATAACTTTCAAAAGTCTTTCCAGACTGAATGATTGCGATCCATAGAGGATCGCCTGGGAATGAATATAAGGAGGGTCGCAGTAGATGACATCGCCCGGTTCGGCTTGATCCATTATTTGCTCAAAGTCTGAACAATAGAATTCCGTCCCTTTGACACGCTCCCGCCAAAGATCCACCCGATGGTTAAAAGAAGATGGAGAAATTGGCTGGTGAACCCCACAGGGTGTGCTCATAAAACCATCATCTTGCCTGAATCTGACCACTCCTCCGTAGCAAGTTCTTGATAGAAAAAGTAAGTCTCCCGGGTTTGGCTCATAATTGTAGGATGCCTTTATTTGCTCGTAGATTTCTTGTCTATCACCGGACATAAATCTTTGCCATCTTGTTGCATACCAGCTTTTTAGGCTGTCGGGATCATTTTTCAGGGTAAGCCAGATTTCCACCAGCGGCCGCAAAATATCTGAAGCAACCGCCCGTTCGGGCGCCAGGGTTCCCAGGACCGCTCCGCTGCCCAAAAACGGCTCAATGTATTTGGAGTAATTATCTGGAAAATAGGAAATGATCTCATGCGCGAACCTCTGTTTGTTTCCAATCCATTTAAGAAGCTGAACATGGAAAGGAGGGATAACATAATCCTGTTCTTGATGAAGCCGTTTAATATCAAAAAGCCAGTCCTGCATCTTAACCTCTCTTTATAAGCATAGCCTGAGAACCTTATATCCCAAATTGGGATATTGGCAAGTGGTGCTTTATGATCATAGGCGTGGATTTTTGGGGTCAGGTCTCTACTTAGAACTTAAGCATAGCAACAATAATGCCTTGTGATAAAATTACATTTACGCATTAACTTTAAACTAAAGCTCTGACCCCAATTCAGCAACGATTGCGTTAAGTTAACAAGCAAGGCCTGACCCCATATTATTGCCGGAATATTTGATCTGCCTATTGGCAGATGCTATAAGATGAAGACCGGAGAAGAAGGATGACGACTGAAATGATGAGCAGTCGGGAGCGGATTCTGGCCGCGTTGCGCGGTCAGGACCTTGACCGCATCCCCTGGTCGCCCTGCATTGACGGCTATTTCCTGGGCAAGGTGGATCAGGTGTCCGGGTTCCGTAAAATCGGCGCGGACGCCATGCTCCGGCATTGCTTCAACTTCATCGGGTCCGCGCCCTTTCGCATCAGTGTTCCTCCGCCGGGAAAAAGTATGCCCTGGCAAATCTTCCAGACCCAAGCCGGAGATGAAACCGAGTTGCGCTATGAGACCCCCGTCGGCGCGCTCACGGAGAGATATAAATATAATCCGGAGTCTCCGAATATTCCCTGGAGCACAAAGCGACGGCTGGAGAAGGTTGATGACCTGAAAGTTCTCGCCTGGATGTGCGAGCAGGCTGAATATGTTCCCTTTCCGGCGCTGTTTGAAGCCGCGGAAAAGTTGATCGGAGATGACGGGATCACCACCATTTCCATCCTGGGCACTCCGCTCTTGTGGCTGCTCAATTCCGAGGCGATGGTTGACACTTTCTGGTATCTTTATTTTGACCATACCTCGGAGATGGAGCAATTGTTTGACGCTGGACATCGGATGCTCAAGCGGATGTGTCAAGCCTGCGCCGAGGGTCCCGGAGAAGTGGTCATCCAGTATGAGAACCTGTCGTCCACGCTCTGCTCGCCGGGCATCTGGGAAAAATACGCCCCGGAATGGATCAAGGAATACGCTCAGATCCTTCACTCGGGCGGAAAAATTTATCTCCAGCACGACTGCGGTCATCTGCTCGCGTTCGGAGATAAACTGGCAAGGCTGGCTCTGGACGGATTTGTGGATGTGGCGACTCCCCCGACCGGCACGCTCCCGGACCTGGCAACGGCGCGTTCGCTCTGGGGCAAGGACAAGTTCATTATGGGAGGGATAGACGCCACGGCGCAGGTGGAAAAAACCCCGGAGCAGATGAAGGATTATGTGCAAGGATTCCTGAAAACAATGGGCGAGGGCAGGAGAATGGCCCTCGGAACCAATGACGCGGTCCCCAAGAACGCCACCTGGGAAACCCTCCAGGCAATCACTGAAGCGGTCAAGTCTTCCGGCTCATTCCCGCTCAATCCAGTGTGATCGGGGTCAGGTCTTTACTTTTAACTTAAGCATAGCAACAATAATGCCTTGCGATAAAATTACATTTATGCATTAACTTTAAACTAAAGCCCTGACCCCAATTCCACTAAACGAAATTTTACATTTGTCCGCAGGTTCCGCTTTAAGGCGGGATGCCTGCGCCCCAGACCAGAGTGTCCGCGCCACGAAAAAGGCAAGAATTTACTCTCTAATGTCAGCGTTTTTTTAATAATTCATAACTCAGAATTCAGAATTCTAATTCCACTTGACAATTTCCTTGAATTCCGGCATAATTTGAAACAGCAGTTAATTTAAAAAGCAGTAAATTTGGGGCAAGGAGGTTAAACACAACGATCACAAAGGGCACATCCTCCTACGCCGACAGATGGTTCGGGCAAGCAGAGGCTACGGAGGACAGGAGGGAGGCGGAGAATGGGAAGAGGAGACGGGCGAATAAAGGAAAGGGCGTATTGGATTCTTCTCAAAAACGGGTCAAGGGACTGATCCCTTGGCAAAAAGTGATGGAAAGGTCTAACTTGTCCGCCGCAGTTTCAACGAAGGAGGATGTCTGGGTCTGAGCCCAAACGCTCTAAAGGTCTCAGAGAAAACAAGAAGGGAACGAAAATGGCAAAATGTCCGCACTGTAATGAGGAAAACCAGGATCAATCTAAATTTTGCGCAAACTGTGGTGCTCAATTAATTCATCATACAAAGCCGACTGAACGGCCATCTCCACAAAGTGCTCCGTTAATTCCCGCAATAGAAAAGCCTAAAGCAAAACTCCACGGATGCATGATTGGGTTAATCGTGGCTATGGGTTTGTTATTTGGGATTGGAATCGTATCCGCTATATCATCGTATTGCTCTGAAAATAAGGCCCCCAAGGCTAAAAGCGCTAAAGAACTTCTCTCCGAAGCGGATTACTTCTTTAAGACCGAATCTAACTACGATATGGCGATTAAAACCTATAACGAAATAATTAATAAATTTCCTCAAACTGAGGAAGCGAAAGTGGCAGTTGAAAATTTGGCTCTGGCTCAGGAAAGCAAAAACAAACAAATTCTGGCAAATGCCGACGCAAAATCAAATAATCTCATAAAGATATGGCAAGCCATTCTTGGGTTTGAAAGACAGAAGGAATATCAAAAAGCGTTGGATCAATTCAAGTATTTGAACACGACAATAAATGAGATCAAGTCCGCTGTCAGTCTCGGTTACCAGACCGATTCTCAAACCACGGAAATAATGTCCCAGGCTGACGCCAAATCTCAAAAAGTCAAGAAAGCCTACGATGCGGAATTGGCCGAAATAAGCAAAAAAGCCGAAATGTTAGCGCGCCTTACTTTTGCCAAGGAATACGAGAATCAATTATTGGATAATGGCATTAACGCGGATGTAACTGTATCTGGAAAAAATAAAGATTATATTAAAATGGAATGGGCATTAGTTTCCAAAGTTACTGCCCATCAGATTGCTAAAGGCGATATTTTGCTGCAAATGCAAAATTTAGGGTTTAAAAGATTCACTATTACAAATGGCCTTGAATATAGCAATGAGACCTATTATTGGGATTTTAATAAATAAGCCCCAGGGATCAAACCTTGACATTTGACATTAAGGAGGTGACCAAATGAAATTCCATATCTCTAATTATGATGAAGCAACCAGGGAATATGATAACGACTGGCAAGCCATGGATGGTGTTCTATATCAGCTGCCAAAGCGATTCGCTGGCCACCGGTCTCGCTCAAACATCAATATTAAACTCAATATCATTGGCAAGACCTATAATTCTGGTATAGGCAGGCTGATTAAGTCTCAAGGAGGACCTGGCAGTTCCTATACCCAATTGGGAAAATGTTTTCAGAAAAATGGCAAAAAAATCGATAGGCTGCTAAATGAACTAAAGGGCATCAAGGAGCCCCTCACGGCCGATAAGGTGGAAAAGATCGTATCAATTCACGGGCGCTTTTTAAAATTAATCCGTCCCATAATAAGGGGAAAGCGAGCGCCTCGCTCTTTTATATCCAAATATATGCATTTCCACTGCTCGGCTGTGCCCATCTATGATTCCTACGCCTCGGAAAATGTCTGCAGCTTGGTCAGGTGGAAGGATGAGCTGGAAGTATTTGATTTGCCAAAAGAGGCGGATAATTGGTACGGATGGTATGTAATGAGGTTCTTTGAACTTTACAAGATGATCAAAAAGCAAAGACCAGAAGCAACGGTCAAACTGGTAGACTATTATCTTTTATGGATGGGATAATATGTAAAATTAAGCTTCTCCTCAAACATTTTTAGCGAACTCTTATAGTGTGCCCCTCTTGGCTTGGATCCCGCCTCGCTTGACTCCGCAGATTAGATTCGGAATCACGGCTAAAGCCGCTCGCACATTATCCGAGATCAGGTCTTTAGTTGAAACTTGCTGGGAATGAATCGCAGCCAGGAGTGTCCGCGCCCCAAGAAAAGAATTTAAACACAACGGACACGAAGAACACAACGAAAAAAATAGAATCTTTTGATTCGTGGTGACCGTTGTGTCGTTGTGGTTAAAAGAAATTGAATTCTTTGCGCGCTCTGGTGCGCCAGGAAGTTTGGCTGATCTGATGATCTGAAAGGAGGTCATACTGGAATTGTTCGTTCGCCAGTTAGCGAAGCAGGCGGTTGGGGGAGTAATCCTTCCAGCCGAAGCCCTGCCGAGC
>Ga0315277_10013646_pt1 | contig 10120 bp, 22 predicted proteins | sample YL17G05_15_MG_FD_203695 | JGI IMG/M metagenome (GOLD analysis project Ga0315277, IMG submission 203695) | Sediment microbial communities from Yellowstone Lake, YNP, Wyoming, USA - YL17G05_15 | ecosystem: Environmental > Aquatic > Freshwater > Lake > Sediment | place: USA: Wyoming | collected...
GGCACCTGTAGAAGAATCAGTCGTTAAGAGAGGGCGTGGCCGTCCTCCTAAGAACAAAGTGGAGAATAAGGTTAAAGAACAAACCCCCAATGATGATTATTTCTAGGGGATATTGTGTATATTGAAAATGAACGGCAGTCTTCCTATTAGTTAAGGAGAACTTATGTTTTACTTATTTAGTGAATGTCCTGACGGTGATTGGGAGTTGGTTGCGCAGTCATGTAATAGGGCTTATATTGAGTTACTTGAAGCGAAGTTAAATAGGAATGGGATAGTAACAGGTACAATTGCATGGTAGAGTTAAATCAATTTCTTGGCTTGTGATGCCGATCCTGAATTTTTTGATATAGCAAAAAAAAGGCTGATTATTTGACATTGTGAAAATTTATAGTATATTTACTGAGGTGATTTATGAAAATGGAAACTTGTATTCATGTTGCGGCAAGAATTTGGTGTGACAAAGAGTTTCAGCATATTGTGATGGACGGTGATGCCGCAATGAAAATCGCCAAGATTTTGTATTTTGTGGCGAACTCAGATGAAGCGAGACGTGTCAATGAATTACTGGAAGATTCAGCTAAGACACAGTGAAGTGTATTGGTCTTCAAGCATATGCTATAGTCTATCTTCCGTGCCAAGAGAAACAGTCTTGGACGGACACATGCTTGATGTATTTCTTTCAAATATAGTGAAAGTTGAAAGAATTTCAAAAGAACAATATAATGAATTTAATATATAGATTTATGCTACTTTGGCAGAGCGGTTATGCACTGGTTTTTCGGCTCAAAGAAGCCACGAAGTAAACCAGACCAGCTGGGTTCGACTCCCAGAGGTAGCTCTTTGTATATAGTAGTCCTAACAATTAAGTAATTGACAGTCCCCTATGATTTTCATGGGTTTTAGGAAGCAGGTTAATTAGGACGAATTTAAGTCACTATGCCCAAGCAACATTGAAGTTGCAAGGAAACAATCGCAAAGGAGCGATTTCATGTCTGAACGAACTACGCTTTTGGAAAAGCCTAACGTTCTGAAAACAGCCATCTTAACCTTACTAGAAAATGGCGGGCAGCTAAATATGGATGCTGACCTTGCTTGCTATTCCACTCATGATGGCTACTACTTTGTAGAATATTTCTACAATGAAGAAACGGTGGGGGCACTGTGCCTCACCCCCCATGAAAAGAAGCTTCTGGAAGAGGAAGAGGAATTAATAGAAATCTTTGACAGCCCAGAAAAAGCTGTAGATTTCTATCTAAGACTGACTAACGGAAAAATGATTCCTGTTCCTGACCATTGCCGTAATATAAATGGCAAGAAAACCATCAAAGAAAGAATTCAGGAAGTTAAAGTAGTTGATAAGGATAATTATTTTTAAATATGACGACTAAATAGTACAGCAGAAATGCTGTACTATTTTACGCGGCTGTAACTCAATGGTAGAGTTCGAGTTTTCCAAATTCGTTGTTATGGGTTCAAGTCCCATCAGCCGCTCTATGAGAAATCATTGGACCAATAAGTGGGCAATTAAGAATTATACCAATGATTCTAGTAATGCCAAAAGGTAAAGAGCTTTTCCAATTAACAATTATTGGATTAGGAATTATAGCACTTGTAAGCGGTGCTATAATTCCTTGTGTTCTGCATGATAAAGATGTATTTTTAAATACAGTTTTATTGACAGCAATAGTAGGTTTTTTGTCTTATATGGGCGACGTTTGGACTTAATTTATTAAAACATCATCCTTTTTCTTTCTTGTTCCAACTCTTCCTAGACGAATTGCTTGGGGTGGCAATTCTGGGTTTGAATTTTCCCAAGTGTGTGGACAACTGCCGTATTTACCTTTAGAAAAATTACAATTACTACACAAGACCTGAAATCCAGATGGAAAATTATTTTTCTTTAACCATTCATAGAATCCTGAACCTGGATTACATTTAATTGATTTTAAATGTTCCGCACCGTCATTATTTATATGGTCAATTTGTAAAAACCATTTGTTGTTTTCGCCACAACAAACACACTTATATCCTCCATATGCTTCAAATACCTCATTCCTTGTTTTATAATTTCTTTTTCTCTGATAATCAAGACATATTCTGCATTGAAACGCATTTTTTTCAGGAGGGCTTTTGCCGCATTTATCACATAAATTGTTTTTGCGTTTTTCTTCAATTCTATTTCTTGTGGTATGTCTGTGTAATTTTAGACATCTATCACAACATGTTTTATCATTAGTAGTTTATTTTTTTGATAATTTTCATTAAACCGATTTCTGTTAACTTCTAAACACGAATCACATAACACGTTACCATTGTTGTTATTTTCACGACATTTAACGCATTTGTTTAAATCTTTGTTATTATAATAGTTTTCTTTAGCTTTATTGCATTGGTCTTTTAAACATGTATCACAAGATGTTTTTCCATTGTTTAAAGGCTTATGACACTCAAAACATAGTCTTAAATTTTTCTTGTTTTCATAATATTTTCTTTGATTTATTTTTCTGGCTTCTTTTGATTTGTATGGCATGTTTTATGCTCCTATATACATATCTAGTTGGGTGGTAAAAATAAAAACCGACAAAGCCACCTATCCTCTTCATGCCCAGCCTTTTTCTTATTACGTTTTCTAAATTAGTCAATTGGCACTCAACCCTAGTAGTTGAGAAAAACCATATAAATGTCATAGAAGGTAATGCAAGATACCAAGGTGCGTAAACTGGTAATATAAAAAAGGAACCTAACACGCCAATGACTAACATGACATGAAATATTACAAGGAGGTAAAAACAAATCCATAACCATAAAGGTGCAGGTGGAAGTGGCTTATCAACGATTGATCTCAAATTAGAAAGGAACTTTCTAGTAATTTCATTTTCACTTTTTCTACCAATTTCCTCATCTAATTTAATGAGTAGTTCCTTGAGTTTATCTTCTGGTAGAAATGCCTGGGCCATAGTTACGATACGGAGAGAGTCATCGTTCGCAGCCATTTGGTTTCTCCTTTGATATATATAGTAATATTATTGTGTTGTTTTTGGCAACAGTAAATCGTAAAAAATCAGCTTGTGGAAATTTCTAATAAATGAGATAATAAAATCATGGATATGGATAAAATAATAATTAAAAATAAAAAGCAAATTGAAGGCATTCGCAAAAGCTGTCAATTAGCTGCATCTACACTTAGATATATTAAACAGTATGTAGTCCCTGATATTACTACGGAAAAACTCGATAGATTAATAGAAGACTACATTAAATCTAAAAATGCAACATCAGCCACACTTAATTATAGGGGATTTAAACCAGGACAACCAGATTATCATAAAAGTTCTTGTATTTCAGTAAATGAAGAAGTCTGTCATGGAGTTCCAGATAATTATATTCTTAAAGAAGGCGACATTGTTAGCATAGATGTCACCACTATATTAGATGGATATTTTGGGGATACATGTATTACTGTTCCAGTTGGTGAAATATCTGATGATGCGAAACATTTAATTAAAGTAACTGAAAAATGTTTAGATTTGGGCATAAAACAAGTTAAACCTGGAGTAAGAACTGGAGTAATAGGACACGCTATTTATAAATATGCAATTCTTCAAGGATGTACTGTAGTAGCAGATTATTGCGGCCACGGCTGCGGCTTTTTTTTTTCACGAACCTCCTCAAATCTTACATGTTGCAAACAAAGAAGATGGCATTATAATGATCCCAGGAATGATTTTCACAATAGAGCCGATGCTTAATTTAGGAGGTCCAGAGGTTATAACGGATAATATAGACCAATGGACAGTTATGACAGCAGATAAAAGTTTGTCTGCCCAATTCGAGCATCAGATATTAGTCACTAATAATGGATATGAAGTTTTAACATTATGAACGAATATACTAGGAATTAATGACTTATTTTACATTAATAGCAAATTGTTTAGCGATGGTTATTGGGTTTTATCTTGTATATGATGAGCAATTCATATTAGGGGTTGTTTGTTTTTTGATTTCATTTATTGGATTTCGTCAACTTTGTATTGAATTAGATAAAAAGCAGAAAGTGAAAGCTAAGAAGATTAAGAAGATTAAGAAACTTGAAATATTTAAGCCGAAACTCAAGAAAGATATTAAAGCACAAATTAGATCAAACAAATTCTTTATTAACTGAGGTTTTATGCTAGAAATTATTGGTTTAATATTGATTATGCTTATGGTAGTTCATACAGTTGTAACTGCAAGGAAAGGTGGTAAAACTGTTTTTATGGGCAGGTCCGAGAAAATAGATTTTGACAAAGATATTACAACAGTACCACCAATGCCTTTGAGTGCAGCAACTTGTAGTCATAATTGGGACACAATTGACGATAAAATGCTTGATATGCCACATGAGAAGAAGCATATGCTGGTTTTACAATGTCGTATTTGTGGCATGTTAGATAAGACGGTGGTAGTTACTAGCATGGCACCCAAGCCTTTACCGCCACCTCCTTGTAGTCATAATTGGATGGCTGTAACTGACAACACACTTGACGTGGCACATGAGAAAAAGGTTGTTGTAATATTGACTTGTCAAAATTGTGGAGCTATAGATAAAACAGTAGAAACAACTAGTAATCCTCCTGTAGTGCCTCAACAACCTTTGTCGAAGAGTGAGTGTCGTCATAAGTGGGAAGTTGAGAAAAAGGTTTTGTTGGATTCTGCTTATGAACAGATGTTAGAGAGTATTAAGGTCAAAACGAGCAATTATGGTAGTTCTAAAAAGGTTGATCCTAACAAAGAATTGGGTTTAGACCTTAATGAATCTTTGCCTTGGATGTTTAAGAAGACATATATTCAGATTATGAAGTGTGCTTTATGTGGTGAAATTAATAAAACTATTGCGTCTAATATTAGTGATAAAGATATTGAAAATGAAGAAGTTGACAACAAAGATGAATGATTTCACTTGGCCTTGGGAATGGGATTGGAATTGGTGGCTTGCTGGCATAACTGCTGCTGGCCTATTCGCACTTGGTTTGCTAATGCATTTTATTGGCTCCCCTGGTATTATTACCGTTGTAGTTGGTGCTGTAATTGGTGCATTTGCATCCATTTATGAATGGTTTGAATTATGATGTAGCTGTCTTAACCAGGTCTTTAAGAGAGTTTAACAATATCTTTAATTACTTTCTCAAGTAATTTTTCTCTCTTTTCCTCAGATACATTATGAAGTAGGCCATTTAATCTAGTGACCCACTGTTCTAATTGATTGACAATTAGGGCATCGTCTTGATTTGTGGTCAATTCCATGTTATTGTTTGTAAGAGCGGCGACTTCTTCATCTTTATTCTGTGTGAGCCATTCATTGAATTTCATATTTTATATATTAAGCTTACATATTTTAAATGAAGAATTTTTGGTTAGACCGCAGAAAGACAAGGAAGAAGGAACTTACAGATTTTAATAAAATTATTCTTCAAAGAATGAAAAATTCTATATTGAAAAAACTCAAACCTTGAACACGATTGCAGCCGCAATCACATTAAAATAGAGAGTTCTTTTCAGGCCCATAGCAGTATTGTTTTCGTACATGTTTTCATGTGCATTTATTTCGTGGTACATCATTTCTAAGAAAATTTTCTTTTTCATCAATGGTTCTCTGGTTTTTTTAATCAACCTTTGCAACATACCATTGATATGTTCCTTATTTTTAGCGACCGCCGAACCTTTTGCTTCAAGATTCAGTTGTAAACCTGTTTCTGCTCTTTCTTCATTAATTAGTTCAAATTTAATATCATCAATACCAAACCCATTCACTTTTTTAGTATCGTCCAATGCTTTATTAACAACCACTTGAATTTCTCTTAGTGTCTCACGACCTTCTGGAGAAACTTCACATCTGTTATCGACATAATGCTGAAAATCCATATTATAATATATACTCTTGACTCAGTTCATTTTTTTTGATAGTATAAAAATATGAATACTATTTATAAAACAGAAATCTCTAATTACGTCTGCAAGAGAGGTAAAATTCGTGACACTTACATTCTTGGGGACGCTTTATTAATTATCATAACCACTGATCGAATCAGTGCTTTTGACCATGTGTTTCCAGACACCACTATACCTGATAAGGGACGAGTTCTTCAAGGGATTTCTTGTTATTGGGCAGATACATTGCAATTGAATTATCATTTAATTAGTACAGATTTGAATCAGATGCCAGAGGATTTTAGGAAGCCAGAGTTTGAAGGTCGGGCGATGTTGGTGGAGAAGGCAGAGGTTATTCCTTTTGAGTGTGTTGTGAGGGGCTATTTGGCTGGGTCTGCCTGGAAAGAATATAAGCAAACAAGTTCGGTTTGTGGCATATCATTGCCCAGGGGTTTAAAAGAAAATCAACAACTTAATAAACCTATATTTACTCCTGCTACAAAGGCAGATAATGGACACGATCAAAACGTCACTTTTGATTATATGTCACAGAAAATTGGACTTGATTTAGCTATTGAATTAGAGGCTCTTAGTCTGGGAATTTACACAGATGCAGCTCAATTAGCATGGCAAAATGGTATTATAATTGCCGATACTAAATTTGAGTTTGGTGTAATGGCATATGCAAGTAATTCTTTGATTTTAATAGATGAGGTTTTAACCCCTGATAGTTCTCGTTTTTGGCCATTAGAAGATTATAAATTAGACGGACCTATTAACTCATTTGACAAGCAGTATTTGCGCGATTACATTGAAAAATCTGGTTGGGATAAAAATAGCGAACCACCACCATTACCAGAAGACGTGGTAATGAAAACTAGGGATAAATACTTGGGGGCTTACGAAAAAATTACAGGACAAAGTTTATGAAAATAAAAGAATTAGTTCAAAGAAGTGAAATTACAGATATTATTTGTGATATCTGTAATGAAAGTTGTTGTAAAGAGGATGGCTATAGTTGTGAATATATTTCTATAGAACATTTGTGGGGATATGATTCAAGTAAGGATGGTACTAAGACTGAGTGCGATATTTGTGAAAGTTGCTTTGTTAAGGTTCAGGATTTTATTGTAAACACTTTAAAGGGGAGAGTGAGAGAAATCTCATTTAATTAATCATGTTTATTTGTTATTTTTGCAGGAAATCGGTTTCACCGAGAACACATTGTAAGAAGGTAATTACAAGGACTGTGATGTTTCAGCATCCTCATCGTCCAAGGGTTCATAAGAGATGGGGCTTTGATAAGCAAGGAAAGCCCAGGATTGAATGGATTGATGATAAGGGTGGTGTAGGTCCACAAATAGGTCAAGAAGTGCCCGCATGTCCAGAATGCGGTGTAGAACAAGAAAGATTTAGAGCAGCCAGAGAACAACTTTACATATAGTCTTTCAAAATGTGATTAGGCACTGTGCCTAATCACATTTTTCTAAGGAATAAATCGAGGGAGGTGGTTCCCAGCCATGAAGATACCAACCAATAATTTTACCTTCGTCACTAAATACTGTGAGAGGAGTTACTAATACTCCTCTTTCTTGTGCTTCTTGTACAGCTTCTGTGCAAACTTGCCAATTTTCTTCTAAATCAAATTTTGGATCAAACCTTAAATTCACTTCAGGCACCAATGTCATAATGTTAGTCTCCTAGTATAGCTTCAATTCTCCAGTTATTTCATCAATCTTAGACTCTTCATGCGGACCAATTGCCAATGCAGTGCGAGTAGGAACCCCATCAAACTCAGTTTTGCCAGTATCCATAACCATATGCACAGTAAGACCTTTTGACTTGGCATTGTTAAATACTTCAAGCAATTCCTCTTCACTGCTAACTTGTAGGGTTACTTTGGTGAAGGAACCATCGAGCCATTCATTTTGTTCTGTGGTAAGGTGCTTTTTACTACGCATGGCTTCGCTCATCCACATCATGGCGGCGTGGGCACCCTGGGAAATGAGTTTGCCTTTTCTTAATTGAAAAAATCCACCTTTTCCATCAGGGTAGTTTTTTCTCATTACAATAACTTGTTTTACACACATATAGTCTCCAAAAACACTATGTTTGAAAAATGAAACTGGTTTACCATTCATCTCCTATTTCTTCTGAGAAGTCACAATCGCTCTTACTCCACCTACATTTCACAGTTAAGCTTTTACCTATGTCCCAGTTTCTTTGCTCAAGAACCAAACGTCCACTATTACATTTAGGGCATTTGTCATAGTTTGGAACTTGGTTGTATTTGCTCATTTTTTCATACTCTGTGGGAGTAGGAATGAACATCCAACAACGATGCCCTTCTGCCTCGCGTTTTGCAATTTCACACTGCTCAGCAAGCATCTTGGCAAATTCCTTTTGTGCATCAGTGCCAGCTTCTTCAAGCAGAATGGATTTCAGTTCATTACTCATAGTGCCTCTTAATCTAGTGGGCCTGCCTGGACTTGAACCAGGAACCAACGAATTATGACTTCATTTTGCTGATAAGCGAACGTTCGCTGCTCTAACCAATTGAGCTACAGGCCCAGACCAATTAATACTTCATCATTATATCTCGAAGTTTAGCCTTGCTCAAGTTATTATCAATGAGTTCTTCTATTTCAGAAATCATTTCCTGATAATCTTGGACAATAGAGATAAGTTCCTTTTTAGTCAGTTTCGTCAGTTGTTTGGGCATTATGTCTCTAAGTTCCAGTGCTTCGGTGAACTCCTGCAGCCTGCCGATGATTCGATCTGCGACAGATGGTTTCATAGATGGCTCCTGTTTCATAGATGGCTCCTGTTTCATAGATGGCTCCTGTTTCATAGATGGCTCCTGTTTCATAGATGGCTCCTGTTACTAAGCAGAAAAGTAACTGTAGATTATTCTTTGAATAGCGACCAGATAAAGGGTTTTGTGACTAACCCTGTACGCCTTGTTGCGTAGCCGAAACCACAGGGCAAGCCCTGTGGTATGTCACTAAGCGGCTTGCCGCTTTTGTTCCTTGAATATTTCAAGCAAGTTTCTGTTATCTTGCGTTGCAATCAAACTTGGATCAATTTTTATTGAGCCATGTTTAATTGCAAATGATTCGAACATTTTTTCGTTGTTCAAAATAAGCAAGTAACGCATAATTAGGCTATCTGTTGGAGGGAAGCCACCTTGCAATACTACACAGTATCTATCAATCATGATACCACGATTGTAAACCTTTGTAAAATCTCCGCCAGGGAAAATCTGATAAACCAAACCACTCTTAGCCATGACAGAAATAAAACCTTTTTTGAGGAACGATTTATATCCGTCATCGCCCAATACTTTATGCAAGGTTTCTCTTGCACGAATCTCACGCAAGTCTTTGGTGAAACCTAAAGGATTGGCATGTGTGTAGATTCTTGGGGTAACACGCATATGCATTAATTCTTTAATGAGTGGCTTGAATGATAAAGTAGGGATATAAAATTCTGCATATTTGATTATATTCGAACCTGCTAATGTTGATGTGGTTGTGCTATAAGTCAGTCCATTTATGCTGCAAGCAGTAGTGGGATAAGTATTTCCATACCTTATATTAAGGTCTGTATAGCCTCTGCTTATAGTTAAATTATAAGAATTGTATGTACCACTAGTTAAATTTTCCATACATGCAGTGCCATATGATGATGTATAAGTTGCTAGCATTATAATCGCCTTTTTGTTAGCCACCACAGATTTGTGCAATAGGCAAAAAAATAACTTCTTCGGCTTCACTATCGAATTCATCCATGACTTCAGCAGTTGCGCGGCCATTTGTGCCAACCCAATATGGCACAAGACCTTTAGCGACACATTCATCAAACATAGCTTTGGCGTCTTCAATCTGGTTTATATCACGACTATCCCAGACGACACGTTTATCGCCATCCTTGGCGGTGAGAATACGGAAGATACCATGTCCTTTTTTAGGACTTTCGTTATCTTTTAATACTCTCAGTGTAGCAGGAATTCCAATTTTTTCAATCAAATTCGAGTTTTTAATTACAGGAATTTCAATATAATCTTGCAAGATCATTTTTTATCCTTTTTGGCTATGGTTTTCAATTTATCTACAACATTACTTATAGCAAACTCATAATTATCGAGTTCATTACCGAGGACATTCGCTTTCTTAACGAATTCTTCAGTTTCCTTTTTAAGATTTTTATCCAT
>Ga0315277_10013647_pt1 | contig 10119 bp, 9 predicted proteins | sample YL17G05_15_MG_FD_203695 | JGI IMG/M metagenome (GOLD analysis project Ga0315277, IMG submission 203695) | Sediment microbial communities from Yellowstone Lake, YNP, Wyoming, USA - YL17G05_15 | ecosystem: Environmental > Aquatic > Freshwater > Lake > Sediment | place: USA: Wyoming | collected...
AAAAATACCCACTACCGTGATAGAGAACGATGGCAAGGTCCTGGCAAGATGGGACGGGAAAGTGCCGCTCTCCGAGGAATTTAAGCCTTACTTAGAACCCATGCTATCTAATTAATATACTGTTGCTTACGGCGATCTCGCTTCCGGTTGAAGGTACATTCACTACTTTATTATTTATGACCATTGTCGAGGAACTTCCGCCATCCAGGTTCATTGCATCTGTGCAGCCAAGGTCTTTCATTAATTGAGCCAGTTCTTCAAGCGTAACTCCCGCGCTTTTCCTTCCGCTTAAGGCCTGCTTGTTCTTATCAACTGTTACAAACAACAGATTTCCGTCTTTTGTTACGCCGACGGCTGTCCGCGCTGCGCGGCTTTTCGCGATATCGCTCTTAAATTGCTCGCTGTTCTTCGTGATATATATCTGGCCGCCCTTCATCAGACGCGGGCCGCCCCCTATGACATGCTTTATCTCCAGGTTTGGAATGGCGGAAAGAGGCATAAGCTTCATCGATAAATAAACATTTCCGCTGATCCTAACTTTATTGCTGATCGATTCATAATAAGATGGGTCAAGGGATACGGCGTATCCGTCTTCCGGGATCCAGCAGCGAGCGCGGCCAATGTTCCTAATTTCATTGCCGATAACGGAAAGGACTATGCCGGGAGAATCCTCGTCCGTCTGGCTGCCAAACCTTGGGGTGAACACCACAACTTCGCCGGCCTGTCTCTTATTGTTTATTCCCGAGATCTGAACGGGGGTTCCCTCTATCGACACTTCCCCGTATAATGACACGTTATCAATGTAACATGCTCCGTTCTTATCAATGATCAAAGCGGTCCTGTCGTTTATGGAATATGAGATCAATTCACCGTTTATCATGAGAACGCCCAGCGGTTCTCCAGTTTTCCCGAAAAATGTGCCGTTTATGCCCGCGATCGCGTTTTCATCGCCTGCCATTGTGCTTACTCTGGCTTTATAATGCTTTGTTTCTTCCTTTGGCATCCAGAAAGTGAATAGAGAGCCGACGAGACCAACAAAGTTTGGCCCTTCTTCTTTTTTCTTTGCAAGGCAAGGAAATACTTCAAGAGTTGTGCGGTCAATAAAGAGCGCGTTGACCGTGGAGGGACCTTCTTCCGTGCCCTTAATGATCTTTACCAACCTAAGACCTTTTGATATTTCATTGGCGGCAACAGTCGATTTTGACGCTTTATCAAATTCAATGACAAGACGGGACGGATTTTCAAGCTTGAATATTTGATAGAAGGAAGGATAGTTCTGTGTAATGCTTATTACCGAAGATTTTCCGGCCTGATCGATCAGCACCTTTGGGATCAATTTGTCCTTTGTAACGATCTTTCTGCTCTTTATGACCGAATTTGTGTCCGGGAGTTCTAGTATTAGGCCGCTTTCCGATGTGACTATCTGGTAAGGGACAAAACTGGTCAAATAGACCACTATCTTGAATTTATCGGGCAGAGATTTTGTGTCTACCTTTTCTATTTCGGGGACCTGGATCTTTGGTATAAGCATTTTTGATAGCTTGTTAAAATCGATCACGATCCTGTACGGTTTCTCAAGCTTAATCACGGAAGCGGAGGTCAGATACTTATAATTCGCCTTTACTTCGCAGGTAAGACCATTGAATTCGATCTTAATATTGCTGAGTAATTTGCTTTTTAGCGTCTTTGGATACAAGGCAGAGGCTTTTAAATTTGGTATGGTCAGGACAAAGAAAGAATTGCCTTTATTGACCGTGTATTTTACGGGCTTGTCTGTTGTCAGAACGATCCTTAGTTTGGAAGGTGTTTCTTTTGAAATGACGGTTTTAAGCAGCGCACTGTGGGCATTATTCTGCAAGAAAGCGGATACAATAAATAAAAAAAGTACAATTCTTTTCATGTGCCCTGTATCCTCGCTATTACCGCATCGATCACATATTGCGGAGTTGAGGCTCCCGCGGTCAATCCGATAATATCAAAACCTTTCAGCAGTTTTAAGTCCAGATCTTCCGCGCCCTCTATCTGATACGTCTTAGCGCCTGTTTCCTCGCACAGCTCTTTCAAGCGTCTTGTGTTAGCGCTTTTTTTATCCCCGATGACGAACATGATCTCCGATCTTTTTGCCACATCCACCGCGTAGTGCTGCATTTTTGTCGTAGCTTCGCATATCGTGTTGCATACCCTTATCTCGTTTGTCTTTGACGCCAGCGCGTTCACTATATCTTCAAAATTCTTCTGCGACTGCGTCGTCTGCGCTATCGCGGCCATTTTCTCGTGGAAGGAAACCTTTTTTACGTCTTTTATGTCTTCAATGACCTGGGCCTTGCCGCCTGCCCATCCCATAATGCCGATCACTTCCGTATGATTCTTGTCTCCCACTATAATGAGATGATATCCCGATTCAACAAGCTCCTTTGCCAAACTTTGAGGTTTTTTTACCCACGTGCATGTAGTATCTATGATCTTGAGGCCGGTCTTCACCGCTTTTTCATATTGATCCGGAGGAAGCCCGTGCGCGCTGATAATTAGAGATCCTTTTGTTCCCTTGGGGATCTCATTCAGGTTCTTTATTGTCTGGACACCCTTTTGTTTAAGCTCATCAACGACCTTTTGATTATGGACAAGCAAGCCCAGGACATAGGTTGGGCCGCCTTTTTGCGCGGTCTTTAAAGCAAGGCGGTACGCCCGGTTAACGCCCGTGCAAAAACCCAGGTTCTTTGCTACAAGGAGTTTCATTTAAAGGAAATGCTTTCCTTACTCATTCGCGAGATGGCTTCTTTTATCTTTTCTTTATCTATGGTGATAGATGCCCGAAAATAACCTTCTCCGTATTTGCCGTAGCCGGATCCCGGAACGACCAGTATCCCGGTTTTTTCAAGAAGATGCGAAACAAAACTCGCGGATGTGTATCCTTTCGGGACGGGCGCCCAAACATAAAATGTGGCTTTTGTGTAATTAAGTCTCCATCCCAGGCTGTTCAGCCCGTCAATAAGGATATTCCTTCTTTCTTCATAGATCTTGTTCATTTCGTCGATCTCTCTCTGGTCACCTGACATAGCTTCTATGCCGGCCAGCTGAATGGCTTTAAAAACCCCGGAATCGATATTGGTCTTTATTATTGAAAGGCCTTTTATGGCAGCAGCCGAGCCAACGGCCATGCCAAGCCTCCATCCGGTCATATTGTATGTTTTTGAAAGAGAATGGAACTCTATCGCGATATCTTTCGCGCCGGGTATCTCCAGAACGCTCATTGGCCTATAACCGTCGAACGCGACCTCAGAATACGCGAGATCGGAACATAAAAGAATATTGTTCTTTGCGCAGAACTTGACCGCTTTTTCCAAAAAATCCTTTCCCGCCACTGCAGCTGTCGGATTATTGGGGTAATTAATGAAAAGTATTTTTGATCTTTTGACCGCGTCTTTATCTATTAAATCAAGGTCAGGCAAAAACCCGTTCTTCTCAAGGAGAGGCATGGAGTAAGGGACGCCGCCCGCGAACAATGTCCCAATCTTGTATACAGGATATCCTGGATCAGGGATAAGGGCGTAATTGCCCGGATCTATGAAAGCGAAGAATATATGCGCAATGCCTTCTTTGGACCCGATCAATGAAACGACCTCTTTGTCCGGATCAAGAACAACATTGAACCGTTTTTTATACCACTCCGCAACGGCTATCCTGAATGATTCAATTCCCTCGTATGGCGGATAGTTGTGCGTTCTTGGATCATCCACGGCTTTATGGAACTTATCAAGTATCCTCTTTGGCGTAGGCTTGTCCGGATCCCCGATACCCAGATCGATTATATTTACACCCTTCTTAATAAGCTCGTTCTTTTTTTTATCTATTTCCGCGAAAAGATACGGTGGGACATTTGCTATCCTATCTGATGTTTTCATATTGAATTCCCTTCATAAACGGTCTCCGCAGGGCCGCGCAGTATTATGTGATCATCAGGCTGCCATTCTATTTCCAGGTTGCCTCCGGGCAGGTGAACTAAAACATTCCTCTCAAGTATTTTTGCTTCTGAACCTGCCACAACAGCGGCGCAGGCACCCGTTCCGCATGCAAGCGTTTCGCCAACGCCTCTTTCCCACACCTTTACCGTGACCTCTTTATTGCTTTCAATCTTCGCGAATTCAACATTTGTCCTGTTCGGGAACATCTTATCCGTTTCAATTTCAGCTCCAAGCAAACCAACATCGATCTTATTCAGGTCGTCCACAAAGATTACGCAGTGCGGATTCCCCATTGAGACAAGGGTGGCGTCGTAGCCTTTAACTTTTGCCTTTTTTATTTCCCTGGGGGTCCCCATGTCAACTTCTACTATGGCGATATGCCCCTTATATTCAATTATGGAGGGCAGCATTACTCCCGCCATGGTCTCTACAGATATTATGTCTTTTTTCTTGTCCATTTTTTCATATATGTATTTCGCGAAACATCTAATGCCGTTGCCGCACATTTCCGCTTCCGATCCGTCGGGATTGAAAACCCTCATTTTAATATCAGCTGTTTTTGATGGTGTCGATATAAGTAAGCCGTCCGCTCCTATGCCAAAATGCCTGTCGCAGAGCTTAACCGCAAGGCTTGAAAGGTCAATGCCTTCCAGGGACTCCTTCTCCGAGTCAATTATTATAAAATCATTGCCAATGCCGTGCATTTTGGTGAATTTCATATTTCTACCTCTTATAACTGGCGGAAGATATCGCCGATTCAAAAACATTTACCTTTGAAACGCCCACGAGTTTTTTTGCCGCTTCATCGAATACCAGTTTCGCGATATTCTCCGAAGTAGGGTTCATCTTTTTAAACCTGGATAAAGAATTAAGGTTCGTGTGGTCAAATTTTGCAAGTATGGAGTTAAGGGCGGTCTTAATTTCCTTAAAATCCACCACGACCCCAAGCTTGTTTAGTTTATTCCCGTTAAGGAAAAGCTGAACTTTCCACGAATGCCCGTGAAGGTTCTCGCACGGACCTTTATGACCAATAAGCTGATGAGCGGCGTCAAAAGTCCCTTCAACCATTAATTCGTACATTTCTATAAATTTTACCCCTTCGGCAGGCTCAGGGCAAGCCGCGATATTTTATTGAGGAAAGAGCCACTTCTTCCACGTTCTGGAGCGGCTTTCCAAGAAGCCGGGAGCCAAGTTCCTTGAAGCTATTTCCCGATCCGGTGACCAGGAACCTGTGTTGGGGGTTTGCTTTCCCTGATTGAAGCATTTTCATTTTTGCCAAAGTGTCTTTGGCCGCCCTTGCCGCTTCTTCGGCAGGATCGATCAAAACCACGTCGTTGCCCAGAATGCTAGTGATTGTGTTCTTCAGGTGGGGATAGTGGGTGCATCCCAGTATCAAAGTATCGATCCTTGCCCTTATGAGTGGCTTAAGATATTCTTTCAGCACTTTTCCCGTTTCTGCAGAGCCTGCAAAACCGCCTTCAATAAGCGGGACCAGAAGGGGACACGCAACGCCAATAGCCTCGATCTCCTTATCTATGTTCTTTATAGATTTCTGGTAAGCTTGCGAATTTATTGTCCCCACCGTGGCGATGATCCCGACTTTCTTGTTCTTTGTCGCGGAAGCGGCCATTTTTGCTCCGCCCTCGATTATCGCGATGATAGGGATATTGTACTTATCTTTTACTGCCGGATAAGCAATAGCGGATGAAGTCCCGCAGGCCATTACTATGATCTTTGCGCCTAAAGATATTAGGTACGGGATTATCTCGTTATTGATCTTTATGATCTCGCTTGCGGACCTGCCGCCGTATGGCACCCTGGCGGTGTCTGCCAGGTAAATTATGCTTTCTTTCGGCAAATTCCTTTTTATCTGTTCAAAGACCGTAAGTCCGCCTACGCCCGAATCAAACATGCCTACAGGGGAGGATTCCGTAACTTTTGGTTTTTCCCGGACTTCCCTTACTATCTTGCGGGATATTTTTTCGGAGCCCACTTTCCTGACTAGCGAGATTTCTGCCATACGGAAGCTATTTTAACATATTCCTTTATGCCCTTATATATGCCAAGGGCCACATTTTCCTGGAAAACAGGATTTAAAATAAGTTTTTCCTCTTTTGGATTTGTAAGATATGCAGGCTCAACCAGTACGGACGGCATATTTGTGTGATGAACAGTATAATACATGTCTTTTTTTACTCCCCGGTTCCTTCTTTTGGTCACCCTGCATACATTTTTTTGGACTACCTTTGCCAGGGTTTTGCTCCAGGGCGTGTAATAAAATGTCTCGCAGCCGCCGGTGCGGGAACTGGTAAAAGAGTTAAAATGCAAAGCAATGAAAATATCGGCATTTTTGGAATTGGCGATCTCAACTATCTTGCTGTTCTTTACGCTTATATCGCTATATCTTGTTAAATATACGGTAGCGCCGCTTTCACGAAGAAGTCTTTTCAGTCTCAGCGCTACTTTATATGTAAGGTTCTTTTCAAGAGTACCGTACCTTCCTATATAGCCCGGGTCTTTTCCGCCGTGTCCCGGATCAATGACGATAATTTTACCTAACAAAGGCGACTTTAATATTTTCGGCTCAACTTTACCCTTTTTTACCTTAGCAGGTTTTTCAACTTTTTTTGAGACGACGGCTTCTTTTGTCGCCTGAACTTTCTTTACAGGCTTAACAGCCTCTTTTGTAGCTACTGCTTTCACAATAACCGGTTTTGTAATGGTTTCTACAAGTTTTACCTCTTCAGTTACCTCGATCGTTGTTTGAGTGGGCATTGCAGCAGCTTCCTGTGTTATCGGCGGGCTTGGAATTATTTTTTTCATGCTCGAGGGTTTTGCTTTTGTCAGCTCAAGTATCACTTTATTCTTTCCTATTATGCTGGTGTAGTCATAGGTCAATTCTTCGTTAGGTTCAACTATCACGTACACGGTGTTCGGATCTATCTGCGCCGCCTGAATAATTCTGATGAATGAAGAAGGGCCCGGGATAGTGATAGTTGATTCTATTGTCGCGTTATCAAATGACAGCGCTATTCTGTTCGGGGATTCAAGCAACAATATTTGGGGTTTAGCATTCTCCGAAGTATGGACCGTGACCTCGGCGTAGTCACCCATCCTTTTTGCTTCGACATTCAGGATCTTTACCGTGGAAGCATAGGAGGGAATAACCAATAACCAATTACCAATGACCAAACAAATTCCAATTATCAATAACCGATGACCAACCAATCGATGTTTTAAATTTGGAAATTGTATATTGTTTGATGATTGATTATTGGTGATTGGTGATTTAACGCTCATTTCATCCCTTTGATCAAATCAATCAAATTTTGCTTAGTATTCAGCGCCGGATTATCCAACGTTTTCTCGAGTAGAGCATTTAGCACTTCGCCTACTTTTGGTCCCGGAGCAATCCCGAGGGTCTTCATCACATCATTGCCGTCCACTTTAAGGTCTTTTGTATGGAGCGCGTTCTGTTCCTTAAGGACATTCTTTATCCTTGTCCTTAGCTGTCTTGGGTGTCCCGATTCCACTTTTCTTCCCATAGCTTTGATGTCTGCCACCCTGAGCTCGAAAATATCATCAAGGTATTTTACCCCGGCCCTACGCATGAATCTTCTTACGGCGGCATCAGACCACTCGGGAGTGTAATTGAACATATGATTCCTTATGATATTTGAAACATAATCAATATGCTCATTGCTGAATTTGAGCCTTTTCATTATCTCCCGCGCGGTTTCAACACCTTTTGATTCGTGCTCATAGAAAGTATCTTCCACTTTGCACTCCGGCTTCGCTATATCATGAAGCAATGCCGCAAGCCTCAGTACCGGCTTGTCTTTTGAAATGCAATCACAGGCGTAAAGGTTATGCCAGTAAACATCATCTTTATGGAACGGCTTTGGCTGCTCGATCCCGATACCCTCCTCAAGCTCAGGCATATAGATTGAAAGAAGCCCGGATTTTCGCATCAGCTCTATCCCGACTGATGGTTTATCCGCTTCAAGCATTTTCATAAGTTCATCATGAACCCTTTCCATGGAGACCTTTTTTGCCACATCCAGGCATTTTGGTATTGCTTTTAGTGTTTCAGTCTCAATTTTGAACCCAAGTTTTGCAGCGAATCGGCAGGCACGAAGCGGTCTTAAACCGTCCTCCCTGAACCTTTCAAGCGGATCGCCGACCGTTCGGATGATCTTTTTCTTTAAGTCTTTTTGACCGCCAAAAAGGTCCATAAGCTCGTTTGATATCGGCTCATATGCGATAGCATTGATAGTAAAATCCCTTCGCGAAAGGTCTTTACTAAGCTCTTTCGTGAACCGGACATTGCTCGGATGCCTTCCATCCACATATTTTTCGTCGGACCTGAACGTGGTTATTTCGTACGGGATCTTGTTCAGTATAACGGTGACCGTCCCGTATTCAATTCCGGTCGGGACGACCTTTTCGAATAATTTTGTAACCTGTTGGGGACTGGCATCCGTGGTCAGGTCCCATGTGCCGGGTGTTTTTTTAAGCAGCAGATCTCTTATCCCGCCGCCTACTATATAGCATTTAAAACCGGTTTTCTGTATGGTCTTTATAATAGTAATAAGATCTTTTGGAAATGGATGTGTCTTTAGCATTACCAATAAAGTTTACAGGAGAGGGGGGAAATAGTAAATAGACAAAGAAATGTTATTGTAGCAACGATCTTAGTGATATAATTACTTTAAAATAAGGAGGAAAAATAAATGAAAAAGATTATTATTTTTGTTCTATTTCCGCTTTTTTTGTTTTCAATGTTTTGTCTGGTTTCGCCCGCATTTTCTGAGGACCCGCCGCTTTTCCTTTTAAAATGGGGAGGTTATGGAAGTGGTTACGGACAATTTTCCACTCCGATTGGTTTGGCAGTGGATTCGACAGGGTGCATATATGTTGCTGATTCCATGAATAAAAGAGTGCAAAAGTTCAGCCCTTCAGGGGACTTTTTAATGCAGATCATCACCGGTGAAGGCAATCATACATTTGATCGACCGGTAGATGTTGCTGTTGGCAATTACGATAATATTTATGTTCTCGATTCAGTTAAAAAAACCATCCAAAAATTTGATGCGCAGGGAACACATGTTAAAACATTTGTTATCCAAGACACGATTGAGCCGTCCGGGATAGCTGTTGGCCCTTCTGGTGTTGTGCATGTTACATATGCGAGCGGGAACTATGTATGCAATTTTACAGAGGACGGGCCTCCTAGCCTTGCATGGGGGGCTAGGTATCTGATTTCCCCTAGAGGAATTGCGGTAGATTCCGCGGGTAATATTTATATTGCGTCTTCCGGAAATCACAAGATATTTATGTTTTTGCCGACAGGAGGAGAACCGATTTATTTTGGAGGAATGGGAACAGGTGATGGGCAGTTCCAGAATCCTGTTGATGTATCAATTGACAAGAATGGTAACATTTTTGTGGTTGACCAAGGAAATTTCCGAATACAAAAATTTGGTATTAAGCGCAATTTTTTAACGAAATGGGGGTCATTTGGAACTGGAGACGGACAATTTGGCGCAGCTTCTGGTGTAGCTGCAGGCCCAGACGATAATATTTATGTTTCAGATTCAAAATATAATTGCGTACAAAAGTTCGGGCCAAACAGGCCGCCTGTGGCGAACGCGGGACCGGATATAACGGTAGAGATCGGGCAGTTAGCCACGTTTGATGGCAGCGCATCATACGATCCGGATAATGACATAATAGGTAATTACGCCTGGGATCTTGGCGATGGCAGACAAAAAATAGGAGAAATCGTTACCAATGTTTACAACAATGTTGGAACATATACTGTAACGCTTGAAGTTGAGGATACGAAAGGCGCAACAGGCAGGGATACCTGCATTGTAACAGTGAAAGCTATCTCGGTCACAGGCAATCCACTGATCGATAATCTGATAGCAGTTGTAAGGGATCCAGTGACGGGAGCGATTACATATACCGATCCTGATACCGGTTTAAGTACTCCTGGTGCTTATGTGAGCGCTGTCGCGGCAAAAGCTCTTGAGCTTCGCAACAGCGGACAAATAACGCAGGAAGAGTTCAAACTCATCATGAAAAATGCCGGCAACAGCGATGTGAACAAAAAGAACCAGTGAACTGAAGCGGAATTAGGTTCAATTTAAGA
>Ga0315277_10013648_pt1 | contig 10119 bp, 4 predicted proteins | sample YL17G05_15_MG_FD_203695 | JGI IMG/M metagenome (GOLD analysis project Ga0315277, IMG submission 203695) | Sediment microbial communities from Yellowstone Lake, YNP, Wyoming, USA - YL17G05_15 | ecosystem: Environmental > Aquatic > Freshwater > Lake > Sediment | place: USA: Wyoming | collected...
GAAGTCCAGGCATCATGTGGTAGACGATTTTCAATCCGGAATCTTTCATTATCCGCGTGGCTTCCACAACATCAAGTACTGTGTGCTTTCTTCCAACAAGACGGTAGGTTTTGTCACTCGGATACTGGACTCCCATTTCTACGCGGGTGACGCCCATGTTTAGCATGTCGTCTACTTGCGGTTCCTTTGCCCAATCAGGCCGTGTTTCAACGGTTATTCCGACGTTGCGGATTCTGCTGGTTTCAGCGTTCTTCTTTGCTTCTTCGAGGTTGTCTGACTCTTTTCTTGTCATCGCGTCGAGGCATCGCTGAATGAACCATCTTTGATAATCAGGCGGCGTTGCTGGGAAGGTTCCTCCCATCACTATGAGTTCTGCCTTGTCCACTTTGTGTCCGATTGCCTGCAACTGTTCGATTCGTGTTTTCACTTGCTTGTAAGGGTCGAACTGGTTCTGCAATCCCCGCATTGCTGCTGGTTCATATCCCGTGTAGCTTTGCGGTACACCCTGTGCCGGTCCGCCTGGACAATATGCGCAGGGCTCGTCTTGTGGACACTTGTGCGGTTTGGTCATTGTGGCTATGACTGTTACGCCTGATATCGTGCGAGTAGTCTTTCTTGTTAGGAGTGGAAGTAGTCTGCGCCTCTCGTTTGGCCTGAGCAATTGGATTATTTCCGAGTTTGAAGTTGTCCTGCCAAGATGATATTTCGACGCTACCCGTGTTTTCTGACGACCAAGATCCTGTATGGTCGGTGAAGAAATCTGCATGAGATTTCGAATGATCTCTTTCACAGGCTCTTTCTCATCCAAGTTTGGGGCCCGCCGTTGAAGACTAGAAATGTGCACTCAGATAAATAGCGTTAATCAGTTATGTCGTCTGGAGTACGTGATTTTGCCGTTGACGATGACCATGTCCACGCTGACGTCGCATATTTTGTCTCGCGGTATCTTGGTGATGTCCTCTGAGAGTATCGTCAGATCAGCATACTTGCCCTTTTCAATGGTTCCTTTCTTGCTCTCGCCAAAGGAAGCGTGGGCCGCATTGATGGTGTAGGTTTTCAATGCCTCTTCTACGGTGAGACTTTCTCCGGGTTTGTCTTCCCTATTCACTGCGGCCCATAAACCTAACAGTGGATTGATCAACTCGACTGGACAGTCTGAGCCCGAGGTCACGACTATTCCTTTTTCAATAAGTGTCCTGAACGGGTAAGCCCATCGCGCTCTGTCTGGTCCTACGCGATCGACAGTCCACGTGTCAGAGACGACAAAGTGAGGTTGTACTGCTGCGATGAGACCTAGCTCCTTAATCTCAGAGATTAGTTCAGCGTTTAGGATTGAGCAGTGTTCAATTCGATGTCTGTGATCTTTGCGGGGCACCTTTTCCAACGCTTCTCTTATGGCTTGGATTACGTTTTCTATAGCGCGATCGCCGATCGCGTGTACACCTACCTGCAATCCACTTGTGTGTGCCTTAAGAATGAATCCGCGCAGTCTTTTTTGTGAATAGAGCATTATTCCGCGTTTTTTCGGGTCGTCAGAATATCGTTTCATGAGGGCAGCTGTGCGAGCGCCTAGTGAGCCGTCTGCCAGGATTTTGATGAAGCCTATTTTTAGCATGCCGTTTCCGAATCCTGTGACAAGACCTAGATAGGTCACTTCATCAAGCATTTTCACTGGTATTCCCAAGTAGATTCTCAGAGGGAGTTTCCCCTGAGAATGCATTGTTTGCAAAACGCGTACTTCTTCGGCAGAATTCACTAGCCAATGAACTTCTGTGAGCCCGGATTTCACTGCGTTTTGGCAGGCTAGGACGCATGCTTTCTTGTAAGTCTCCCTATCTGGCTTTGGAAGGAGCTTCGAAACGAGATCCATCGCATTGTCTCTCAGGATACCGTTGGGCTCGCCTGTAGCTTGGTCTAGGTCTACTATTCCTCCTTTGACTTTGGTATATCTCGTTATGCGCGCAAGTTTGACAGCTGCGCTGTTGACTACTGCCAGGTGTCCGCATACTCTGGTGAGAAAAACAGGTTTGTCTGGAATGATCGCGTCTAGATCCCATCTGGTTGGGTACCGTCCTTCCGAGTATTTTTCTTCGTCCCATCGTCCGCCCAAAATCCATTCGAGTTCAGAGTTCTTTTTGGCGTGTTCATGGAGGTTCTTTTGCATTTCTTTTATCGATTTTGTGTTTCTCAGGTTCAGTTCCTGCAAGAGAAATCCGAATTCCAGCATGTGTACGTGAGAATCAACTAGTCCAGGTACGACTGTCTTGTTCCGACAATCTATTACCTCGGTGTCTATGCTTTTGCTTCCGAGAATTGCTTCGTTGGAACCGACAGCAACAATCCTTTCGTCATTGATCGCTATCGCTTCGGCCCTTGGTTGTTTAGGGTCTAAGGTGATGACGTTGGCGTTAAGAATTATCATGCGGTGTTCTGGTACTTTCATGAATGTTCAGAATATAGGACTAATGGGCTTAAACCCAGTTTTGTCCAGGTTTCCTCTGAAGTATTACCCGTTTCTCATAGTTCCGTCTGTTTCTGAACCGCGGACTCGGGCTCTTCTTTTCAGTAGCCTGGATTTTCGGAGTTTGAGACCGAACCTTTCCTGCTTTTGACAGTGAACCGTGAGTCGGCATGATTTTGCACCGTTTTTACGTAGAAGCCTACAGTAACTCTTAAACATTTCCACATGACATTCAGATAAAGGCGCGGGGGTCGCCGAGCATGGCCAAAGGCGTAGGCTACAACGAGATTAGCCATGCTAGGTGGCTTTCCATAGATGCGCAGTTCTTCTGCTTCTTTCAAAGGCTTCTTGGTATCGACCGGATATTTCGACCAAGCCTTGTTTTCTCAGATTTCGAAGTTGCCGTCTAGTAGTTGAGGCTCCAACCCCTAGTCTCAGCATCAGTTGAAGGACGGTCATAGGTTTCTGCCTTAACAATTGAAGCATGAGTTTCTTTGTTCCTCCTGTTGCCCTTAGGTTTATGTTGGGTTTTCGGTTTGCTAGATGTCGAATTACCATGTCTTTCACAGGATTTGGTAAGGGTCCAATTCTGGCATATAATTCCCTGACTTTCGACGCCTTAATTCCGAATCCATAGTGGTGATGATTCCTGTGTTTCTTTTTCCTGAACGGGTTCGCGTACCCTAGAGAATCTGCAATCTTCCAGAGATGCAAAGCCTCTTCTTTGTACGTGTAGAAGATCGAAATTCCTGATGCACCTATTCCGCCTTCATCCAATATCGCTTGACCCAAGACTGCAACAGCAATTTTTTTGTTCGCCAATGAGAATTTCAGTAGCTTGGACTGATTCTCATCTTGCATTTCTTTAAGCTCCGAGTTAGTTGTACTCTGAAACATCTAATAAGTCATAGGTTATCGTGAGCTAGGACAATCATGCCCTTCGAAGGAAGGTTTATCTCTAGTAAGAGTTATTTTGCTGAGCAATGAAAGGGATTTGAGGGCAGAGGTAGCCAAGCTTGGCCAAAGGCGTAGAGTCGCGTTAATAAAGCGACACGAATGCTTCAGGAGCCTATCGCGCAGGCGTTCGTGGGTTCGAATCCCACCCTCTGCATTATCCGCGATTTTCAAGCAAGAACGCCAATTTGCCCATGAATGGAGCCTATCCTGTAGAGGTTCGTGGGTTCGAATCCCACCCCCGCACCTCCTTCGCAAGATCAAATTTGCTCAAATTTCGCTCATTTTAAGCGCAGAACGGCAGAAAATCGACTTCAAATTGTGTTGGCTTTAAGGTACTCTTTTAGCGCGCGCCCAAGTATACGAGTATACGCCTATTTTGCCAAGACTTTGACGGACGATAGAGTCCTTGAGCGGTTGCGGAGCCTTTCATTTTGAGCAATCAGCATGAAAGACTGAATCAACTGTTCTTCCGTAAGTAATAAGAACTTAGAATCCAATCATATTATATCGATAGATTGCGTGGAGAGGGTTTCTTGTCTTCTGTTGAGTACTTGCAGAACGGGCGATACGCCCTGTTGAAGAAGCTTGGCGAGGGTGGAAAGGGCGTTGTTTTCAAGGCCAGGGACACTGTGTTGAACCGCGTTGTCGCTGTCAAGGTGCTCAAGAGCGCAGTCACGAGTGAAGAGGCATATTCGCGGTTCATGACTGAAGCCCGAGCAGTGGCTAAACTGAATCACCCGAACATTGTCACGATTCATGACATTGGCAAGGAAGACGGGAAACAGTTCTTTGTGCTAGAGTTTGTTGACGGAGAGAGCCTGCGCGACTTGATGCAGACGTATCCCGAGGGCAAATGCGACGTTCAGACCGTTCTCAGGATCGGCATGGACGTTTGCAGCGCCCTCCAATACGCGCATTCCGAGAAGGTTCTGCATCGTGACATCAAACCCGAGAACGTGATGGTCACCAGAGATGGCACTGCGAAACTGATGGATTTCGGCCTGGCCAAAATCATCGGCCAGCCTCAAGTTACTCAGGAAGGAGTAATCATTGGCACAGTAGCATATGTTGCTCCCGAGGCAGCCTTGGGAAAAGGTGTAGATGCCCGTTCTGACTTATACTCTCTTGGTGCAGTCCTGTACGAAGCATTGTCAGGAAAACCACCTTTCCAAGGAGACGACCCAATCAAAGTCATCTTCGGACACATTCATGATCATCCAGTTTCTTTGGCGAAGCAGAACCCAAAAGCTCCGCAGGCTTTGGCGGATTGCATCATGAAACTGTTGGAGAAGGAGCCTGAGAAAAGATATCAGTCCGCTGAAGACTTGCTGAAGACGCTAGAGATTTCTGAAGAGTTCTTGAGGGAAACTCTTGTGCCCGCTCATAAGCCAAGTCTTGTTGTTCCATGTGCGCGTCCTGTTGCCGCAAGAGAGATTCAACTTATCGATAGAGCTGAAGAAATGAACCTTCTCAGAGAAGCCGTTGACAGAGCTGTCCGCGGTGAAGGCGGTCTTGTCTTTCTTTACGGAGAGGCGGGAATTGGCAAGACAAGGCTGGCCAGAGAGCTTAGAGCTTATGCGCGCTTGCGTGGAGTGCAAGTTCTCTATGGAAGATGCCCAGCACTGTTCAGGATGGATGGTGTTCCACCCTATACGATTTGGAGTGAAGTCATCAAAGACTATTTGGAAAATAGCAGTCCAGAGCAGTTGTACAGGGTTGTCGGCTTCTATCCGGCTGAAATCGTCAAGCTGGTTCCCGAACTCGGTCAACGGCTGAGGACAATCCCTCAGTCTTTTCAGATAAGCCCTGAGCATGAGCAGAACAGGTTTTTTGAAGCGGTCTCGCAACTTGTCATCAATATTTCCAGAGAAACGCCACTGCTAGTGGTTCTTGACGATCTGCAGTGGACTGATTCGTCTTCACTTCTGCTCTTACATTATCTGGCTCGCGGCGTGCAGAAAACGTCATTGCTTCTTCTGGGGGCTTACCGAAGTACCGACATTGATGCCAAGCATCCAATGTCTCCAGTCTTGACGGAACTGAACAGGGAACGTTTGCCTCAATCAATACAACTGAAGCGAATGTCTCTCAACGATGTTTCGGAGATGATCAAAAACATCTTGGAACAAGACGATGTTCCAGCAGACTTCTGCAAATTGGTCTATGAGAAAACAAAAGGCAACCCATTCTTTGCCGAGGAGGTAGTGAAGTCTTTGAAGGAAGAGGAAGTTATCCGTCGTGAAGAGAACAAATGGGCATTCAAGGATGTCTCTGGGATCGAGTTTCCTGAAACTGTCAAGAATGTTGTGAAGGCGAGATTTGGCAGACTAGACGATGAACGCAAGAATGTCTTGACATTGGCTTCCTTCATTGGAAATGATTTCACGTTGGAAGCGATGTGCGCTGTCACTGGCATTGAAGAGAGTAAGCTGCTTGAATTAATGGATGAAATGTTCAGAATCGGATTGATTAAGGAAAGGGTGATCCATGGAGAGGTAGTCTGCTCATTTGCTGACATGTTAGTCAGAGATGTTGTGTATGAGGAAGTGAGTCCCCTTAAGCGCAAGAAGCTTCACGGGGTTGTGGGGTGTGCCTTGGAAAAGGTCTACGCTCCGAAGATTGATGAGCATTTTGGAGAACTTGCCTATCATTTCTTAGAAACCGGAGACAAAGAGAAGGCCCTTGACTATTTCCTGAAGGCTGGAGACAAAGCTTCGAAGATTTTTGCCAATGCTGAGGCGGTTTCCTATTTACAGCATGCACTTAGTCTTCTTGAAGAGAAGGAAGGTGAGCTCCAAGAGAAAGCAAGTGTTCTTGAACGGCTTGGAGACGTTGAAAAGCTGGTTGGCAAGTACGAAGATTGCGTCAAGCACTGGAATGAAGCCTTGTCATTGTGGGCTAAGTTACAGAAGAAAGACAAGACTGCAACACTGCACAGGAAGATGGCGAACGTCTTTTGGGACACAATAGGCGACACAGAGAAAGCTAAGGAACATCACGAGGCGGCCTTGAAGATTTTGGAAGCTGAGCCAGAAAGTGTTGAACTGGCACGCCTATATGAGGATGTGGCTCACATGCTTCGGCGCAAGGGAAAAACACCCGAGGCTCTTTTTTGGGCGGAGAAATCACTCGCGCTGGCTGAAAAGCTGAGCGCCCTTGAAGCGGTGGCTGTTGCATGCTGTGAACTTACTGTTTTGTCTTTTATGGCAGCGAACTACAGGAAAGGCCGAGAATATGTGGAAAGAGCGTTGAAAACAGCCCTTGATAACAGCTACTTGGAGACCGCGTGGTGTGCTTATTACAGAGCTGTATATGCAACTCACCCTGAAGAATATGAGAAACGCTTAGAGTATATTGAAAAAGGACTTGCACTCGCGAAGAAAGTTGGAAATATCACCTTTCAGGCTAGTAACCTCCTGTACTTGGCGCAAGAATATTTATCTCGAGGAGAGTATGCCAAGGCAATCACTATAGGTGAAGAAGCACTCGCATTAGACAAAAAAGCAGGCAACAAGCCCTACATCCCATGGGATCTGTTAGTTCTTGGAACCGCCTATCTGAGACTAGGAGAATGGGAGAAGAGCGAACAGCTTTTTGCCGAAGCTATGGACAAAGCACGAGGCACAGACGAGATACTTTCCGCCACCTGGGGTCATTCAGGTTTCGGGCAACTGCATTTCGAAAAGGAAGAATACGCAAAGGCGAAGAAATGGTTTGAAGAAGGAGTCGACATTCTCATGAAGGCTGGGAGCAGAACTGAGGACACAACCCTTTACAGTTCTCTTGTTTCGACGTACATAGAGCTTGGTGAGATCGAGAAAGCTCAGAACCTACTTGATGGTCTGCGAAAGCTTGCTCTTGAAACCGGAGAGAAATGGTTGATCAATAAAGAGATGGTCTTAAGAGCTGGGCTGCTTCGTGCCCAGAAGAAGTGGGATGAGTCTATTGAGCTTTTCGAGAAGGCCCTCAAAGAATTGGAGTTCATAAAGGCGGATATTTGGAATGCCTACTTTTTTGCCAGATGGGTTCTCTGTGAATATGCTCGTGCTTGTTTGGAAAGAAATGGGGACGGCGACAAAGAAAAGGCTCACAACCTCCTCAACCAGGCAATGGAAATGTTTCAGAAAATGGGTGCCAAGAAAGACATAGAAAAGATAATAGCTAAAAAGAAACTGCTCACAGCCTAACGGGCGTGGGTATTCAACACTCAATGCATTACAATACAATGTAATCTACTAGGATGAATCGCTATTCTTTTGGGTTAGGGTTTGGGGGTAAACTTTACCCCAGCCAATCCATGTCACTTCAATATGTTCGTTTTCTGACACTGTGCTTTGTTGAGCCCTGCAAAACGCGCGCTACTGTCTATAACGTTGCAGAAGAATCAGTAGTGCCTGCGGTGAAGACTGTTTTCAGCGTCTATCTGCGCGGTCCGCCGTCAGAGACAATGGGCTCATGTCCTTTGTGATTGCCTTTCCCTTCTCAAGCAGGCTCACGACCTCATCTACATATTTGAAGTACTCTTGATCCCTCAGAAACTTCGAACGGGGTCTTGGAATGTCAACCTTCACTTCTCCAATAACCTTCCCCGGCCGAGGTGACATTATTATGACTCTATCTGCCATGAACACTGCTTCCTCAACGTTGTGACTTACCATTATGAACGTGTTTGTTGGCAGAGTCGGGTTCCGCCAAATGTTAAGGACCAACTCTCGCAGAGTTTTCGCAGTAAGCTCGTCGAGCGAAGAAAAGGGCTCGTCCATCAGCAGGACATCAGGTTTCAAAGCCAACGCTCTCGCAATCCCAACGCGTTGTTTCATTCCGCCTGAAAGATCGTGAGGGTACGTTTTCTCGAAACCTTCCAGTCCGACCATCTGCAAATACTCTTGAGCGATGTGAGCACGGTTTTGCTTAACGACGCCGAGAACCTCTAACGGTACTTCAACATTTTCCAACGCTGTCTTCCATGGCAGAAGACCGAAGAGCTGAAAGACCATGGCGATCTTCGGTGACGGCTTAGTTATGGATTCTCCGTTGAAAAGGATTCTTCCTGAATCAGATTTTTCTAACCCTGCCATCATTCTCAGCAACGTGGACTTTCCACATCCAGATGGTCCCACTATACATAGGAACTCTTCCTTGCCGACTGAGAAGCTTACGTTGTCTAAAACCACAATCTTTGTCTTGTCTGATGTGAATGTCTTGGTTATGCTCTCTACTTCGATCACCGACACTTTTTACACCTCAACATGATACTTCTCGAATCTTCTTAGCAAACGACGCCAGATGAGCCCTTCCATCGAGAGAACGATGACGGCAATTACTCCCAGTATGAAAATCAACACGACGGTGTTTCCGAATTCGTACCCTGCCTTGTCCAGTAACGAACCTATTCCGGGCACCGAAACAACGCTCGTGCTCTCTGTTGAAGGCAAGTATTCAGCGAAAATTATCGTGTTCCATCCCGTTCCCCAAGAAAGTATGCTGCCCGTCACTATGGCAGGTAGGATGGATGGAACCACTAGGTGAGTTATTCTTTTCAACCCCTTAAATCCAAACAGTTGACCAACCTCATTGATTTCAGTCGGAATGTTTTTGACAGCACTGACAACATTCAGAAACATGTACCATATCATATCGAGAACCAGTATGATGATACATGTAAGCTCTAGGGCAATTCTCGGATTTCCAATCAAGCCGCTCAGCCCGAGCGACATAACAGGGAAGAGAGCCAGAATGGGTACTCCTTGGCCAATGTCAAACAAGGGATAGAAAACAGCTGCAAACCTCTTGTGTTCAGCTGCCAAGACACCCATTGAGATCGCCGCCGCAAGGGAGATCCCGTAAGCGATTGAAAGCCGCCCCATCGTGAAGAGGATCAGCCATGGCAGATTCATCAGTTCAGCAGCAGGGGGTTGACGGAAACCTTCACTGATCATTGCCGCCGTTGGCAACTGGCCGAAAAATCTGTACAAAACAAAGAAGACTGTTGCAGAGGCCAAAACTAAGGCAATCACTTTCTCGATGCGCGAGTATTTCTGTAATCGCTGAGCGGCTATTGAGAAAGACTTTGGCCAATGTAGCCTGGTAAAGTGCAGCCAACTGTTTGCTCTGGCAACTCCGAGCTTCCCTACTCCCGAGAGATCCATTCTGAAAACTGGTTTGAAAGTGCCCGTGCTCGCACGTTCCATCAGTCTGTGCCAGGTCAGAGTGTTGAAGTATACAACGATGAAGGTTATGAATATGAGGAGGATTATTGCAAGGTTCATGTCTCTGAGCTCGTAGGCGGTTTTGGCAAGCAGGTATCCCAGTCCACCTGCGGGCGGGGACACAACGCTTCCTCGATATTGTATGTATTCTGCTGCAATCATGAAGAACCATCCGTCGCACCAAGCGAGGTTTGCTCCTGAGATGACCGCAGGAGTGATAGCAGGCAGAATGACATGTCTAGTGTACCGCCATCCTGTCAAACCAAAGCTTTTCGAGGATTCAGTAACGTTTGTAGGTATTCCGCGGATGGCTCCCAGCACGCCAAAGAATATTGCCCAAGCCATTGACGTGAACAGTAGAATTATCACTGACAGCTCGATTCCCAAAGGACCAAGAGCGAAGAGGAAACCGATAACCATCGGGAAGTATCCAAGTATCGGAATCGATTGTAAGAGATCTATGAAGGGAGTGAGAACTAGTGACGCAACTTT
>Ga0315277_10013649_pt1 | contig 10119 bp, 5 predicted proteins | sample YL17G05_15_MG_FD_203695 | JGI IMG/M metagenome (GOLD analysis project Ga0315277, IMG submission 203695) | Sediment microbial communities from Yellowstone Lake, YNP, Wyoming, USA - YL17G05_15 | ecosystem: Environmental > Aquatic > Freshwater > Lake > Sediment | place: USA: Wyoming | collected...
AGAAAAAGGTTTGGTGAAGGCCATATCTTCGAGTCCGAGAAGTTTGAGCTCATTGATTCGGAAGTGATTCCCCACTTTTTCGAGGACATCCTCAGCGAAAAAAGCGATGTTAACCAAGCCCTATATGACTTCTTCTGTGCCATAAAAGGACCAAATGCCGTGGCAATTCTGCAAATAGAAGAAGAAAACTCCTTCATACACCTGATCCACAAAGGCAAAACAAGAGGGCTCACAGTCTGGACAAACGAAAAAAACGAGCTCGTCTTCTGCTCGAGAAAAGCACCGTTAATAGAGGAGTTCAACGACATACTCATGAGGAGCAAGTTCAGAGAAAAAATCTACATACCATATCACGAAGACATTGGCCTTGTTCTCTCTCACCAACTGCAGTCAAGATAAAGAATAAAGCTTTCAGCGCGCGACGGTTAACGGATGGAGCGAATGATGGAGTATTGCGGAAACTTGCATCGCTATTCCGCCCGCAATTCCAAGAATCTGTATGTGATCATTGAAAATGTTATTCATGAAAAGCCTTTTCAAAGACTTATTGTTAACTTTCTATTGGCGCGTGGATTATCAGAGGTGTCAAGTGTGGAGGAGATTCTGCATCATGCAGAACAGTTAGAGAAGGAATATGACTGGCTTGGAGCCAGTGCGCAACATGAGAAAGCACTGAATCTGCTGCCCGAAAGTGATTTTTCAAGGAAAGGTGAGATTCATGAACGTCTGGGTTATGCTTTATACCGTTTTGCGTTTCAGGCTGAAAGCAAGGACGAGTTCAGAGATAGGTTGCATCAATCTTCTGTTGCTTATGAAAAGGCTGTCGAGCTCTATGGAGAACTGAATGAGCCTGTGAAAACGGCGAGGACGTTACGCTGTGACGCCATGATTGCTTACATAGGTTATTGGCTTGCCCCGGAAGCAAAAGAAAAGAAGGAAAAGATTGACGAGTGCTGGAGATTGACAAAGGAAGCGTTAGTCGCTTTCAAGGAAGCCGGCGAAGGATGGGAATACGGAAAAACGAATAATCAGCTTTCTAACGGTGTTGTTTTTGCCTTCTGTCTCAATTGGGATTTTCAAGCACGAGAAAAGATGATGAGAGAGGCAGTTGAGAGTGGAGAGCAGGCAATCAAGTTTCTTTCCGAGTTTGAAGACACCCGCGAACTTGCAAGGGCGTGTGCAAGAACTGCCTACTATTTGGGTGTGTTCGACCATTACTTTTTAGATTTGGACGAGAAACAGAAGGACATCGAGAAGATTCAGCATTATTGGCAAAGGGCGAAAGAACTCTCCGAAGATGTGGCTTTATTTGAATTCTTGTATCCTGTTTTTGGAGCCCAGTTCCTTCTGTGGGGAGATGGCACTGAAGAGGCTCTCACGAATCTCAATAAAGCCGTGGAGTATGGCAGAAAGACAAAGGACAAGTTCATCATTGGAAGCGCGCTCGACTGGCTAGTTTATCACACCTGCTATTGCCCGATGGCGAAGTATGTTGAAGATCCGGAAGAACGTTCAGCGATCGATAAAACAATCTTTCAATACGTTGAAGATGCTCTGCAGCAGTACGCTCCAATCTCGTTCATCAGCCAACGCGGAGACGCTTTTTGGATAGAGATGGAAAATACGGTTGGTAACTATGGAAACTTGGCCTTCTTTGAGACGGATTTGAGAAAAAAGCGCGGTTTGTTTGAAAAAGCAAGAGAAGCCTGCCCAGACGGGCTGAGACGAGCCGAGGCTTCAGGAAACCCAAACATTATCGCATATGCGAATTATTCGTTGAGCAGCGTGCTTGTAGGTTTAGCTGATTTGGAGTCGAATTCTGAAGAGAAGAAGAGGCTTCTGGAAGAAGCTCTGGAACTCAAACATGCAGCTGCTAGAATAAATGATAGACTTGAACCTTATCTTCTCTGGAACCGAGGTGGAAGGCAGAACGGCCTTGCTTGGGTAAAATATGAACTTGCCGACTTGGCCAAAGACCCTGAGACCAAGAAGAGCATGCTCCAAGAAGCCATACTAGACATGGAAAACGGCTTGAAACTTTGCCTTGAAGAAGTGCGAGTATTGGGGAAGCAATTCCCAGTGGCGCCTTTATATATAGGAAATAATCAATACACGAGTGGAGTTTGGCTAAATCGTCTCTATCAACTTACAAGCGACAAGAAGCATCTGAGAAAGGCTGCAGAAGCCTTTGCAGACGCAGCTGAATCATTGCGAAAATTTGGTGCTAAGAACCGCATTGCGGAGTGCCAATGGAAAGCTGCTCTAACCTATGATGCTTTGGGTGAGCATTTGAAAGCGGCTGAAAACTTTGACCTCGCCTCAGACAATTATAAGAGTGTCTCCGAAAGGGTTTCCCAAATTAAAAACTTCTATCTCGAACATGCGTCCTATATGGCGGCTTGGAGTGAAATCGAAAAAGCCAGACATCACCATGAAAGACAGGAATACGGTTTGGCAAAGGAACACTTCGAGAAAGCCGCTGACTTGCACAGATCGCTGAAAAAATGGAGTTATCTGGCTCCAAACTACTGCGCGTGGGCCAGCGTCGAATACGCAGAAGACTTGAGCAGAAAGGAACAGTGTGAAGAAGCCATCCAAGCCTTCAAGGAAGCCGCCAAGCTTTTTGACGAAACCAAGAAGTCCATCCAAAATGAGCTTAGTAAGATTGAAGACGCAGACGAAAAAAGAATGGCAAACAGCATGGTTAAAGCAACAGACATGAGGCATGAATACTGCGTAGCGAGAGTCGCACTCGAGGACGCGAAAATCCTTGACAAGAAGGGCGATCACTACTTCAGCTCTGAAAAATACGGCCAAGCAGCAGAGGTCTTCGAGAGAATAAGCTACGCACTGGAGACCGAGCAAGAGCGAAAAGAGTTCAACCTCATTGTCAGTCTTTCCCGCGCCTGGCAAAAGATGACCTTGGCAGAGGCGAAATCATCACCCGCACTGTACTTGGAAGCATCCCAAATTTTCGAACAGGCTGAAGACCTTAGCCCAAACGAGAAAGCAAAGATGCTAGTCTTGGGGCACAGTCGTTTTTGCAAGGCGTTGGAAGCTGGAACAAGGTTTGCAGATTCTAGAGATGTGGCGTTGCATCAAATTGTCGAGCAACACCTAGAGAGCGCTGCTGGTTATTATGTGAGAGCAGGCTTCCAGAATGCTTCAGAATATTCTAAGGCAATAGAGCATCTGTTTGATGCGTATCTGTACATGGATGATGCAAAGAGGGAGAAGGACCCTGAGAAGAAAGCAAGGCTTTACATAATGGCTGAAAAAGTTCTGCAGACCTCGGCTGATTCTTTCATGAAAGCAGAACATCCGGAGAAGACGGAACAAGTGCAGAGACTGCTGGAAAAGGTGAAAGAAGAACGAGAACTGGCTCTTTCCCTCAGCGAGGTGCTTCACGCACCATCGATCGTCTCAACGACGGCTGCTTTCAACACCCCAGGTTCAACTCACGAAAACGCAGTTGGTTTGGAAAAGTTTGAACATGCCGATGTGCATGCAAACGTAATAGTCAACCGCAACGAACTGAAGGTCGGCGAAACTCTCGATTTGGAGATAGAGCTTGCCAACGCTGGAAAGGGCACTGCATTATTGGACAAGATTGAAGGGGCAATTCCAAACGGGTTCGAGATTGCAGAAAAACTGCAAACCTATCGCATTGAAGGCTGCAACGTCAACATGAAAGGCAGAAGGCTTGAACAGTTGAAAGGTGAAGATGTGAAGTTAAGTCTGAGGCCGAAGCATAAGGGCTCGTTCACTTTGAGGCCAGTGATCTTGTACCTTGATGAAAACGGCAACGCCAGGTCACACGAGCCTGAACCAATATTAATCACGGTCAAAGAACTCGGAATATCAGGCTGGCTCAAAGGAGAAAAATGATCTGTCTGCTGGATTTGCGGAAATCAGTTAGCGCGCATGCTTGTTCCGAAATTGGCCTAAAATGGTTTTTATTCGCCTTTTATGGTTTGGGGACAGTTTTGGACTTCGCATTTGCTCCTGAATTCCTTGCGGCAACCAGCCTTCGATCGATCAGAAATTTGCAGAATGGAATTAAAACCATTTTTGACCATTTTAGGAACACGCATGCGCGCTAGTCTGTGCGCAGAGTAATCACAAGTCATAAGAATTGAACCGACAAATTGTTTTTGGTGAGTTAGTGCCAAGAAAAAACGTCAGGTTTGGTGCGATATTACCTTGGTTGACTCCTGTGAATCACATCTTAGACGCTGCTAGGGCTAGTGAGGAAGCAGGATTTGATTCTGTGTGGACTGGAGACCATCTGCTTCATTTTCCAGGGAGTACTGTTCCTGAGGCTTGGACTATCTTAACAGCTTCGTCAATGGTTACAAAGAGGGTGCTTCTTGGAACTTGCGTTACTGATCCACATAGGTATCACCCAGCTGTTCTAGCTCAGAGACTGGCAACGATAGATCAATTCTGTGGTGGGCGTACTATACTTGGACTAGGAGCTGGAGATGCAATTAACTTGGACCCATTTGGAATAGACTGGAGTAAACCAGTTTCAAAGCTTGTAGAAGCTGTCAAGATAATGAGAAGATTGTGGGCTGGAGAGACATTCAGCTATGATAGCAAGTTTGGCAAGTTTAAAGATGCGTTCCTGCAGATTAAGCCAACCCGGTCAAGAGTGCCCATATATTTCGCAGCTATGCTTCCTCGCATGCTGAGGCTGACTGGCGAAATAGCTGACGGTTGGTTACCACTGGGTTTGACGCCCGAAATGTACAAGAAACGCCTGAAGCTCATTAAAGAAGCTGCTAGGAAGGTTGGGAGAACTCCAGACGATATTGACCCGGGATTGTACGTTATTACATCAGTCGCTGACAAAGCTGAGGATGCTTACAAGCAAGTTGACAGAGCGAAGCCTATTCTAGTTCCAGAGATTTTGAAGGAGGCTGGCTATGACATTGAGTTTCCGAAAGAGTTCAGTTCTTATTCCTACATAGATTGGATGCCGACAAGGAAGTATACGGAATACCTTGCCAGATACACCAAGTTTGTTCCAACAGAGGCTGCTTTAGAGTTTTGTATAGCTGGCACTGCTGAAGACTGCATAGCCAAAATAGAAGAGTTCGCAAAGGCTGGGGTTAAGCACTTTATACTGCAGAACGCAGGACCAGATCGGCGTAGATTCACAGAAATAATCTGCAAGAAAATCATACCTAGATTCAAATAATACTCTTGCAGAAGTCATAAGAACTGAAGCAAGAAGATAGATTCGACGGTGATACGGATTGCTTGAGGGTAAGACTGCAAATCTGAGGATTGCAGAAAAGGAAGACCTCTCATTAGCTGCAGAATGGCTAAACAACCTTGACTTTTTCGGTGAGTACAATCCTCTTATGCAGATGTCCAAGGCAGACTTGCAGAAAATGTATGACAACCTGTCTCCTGAAGAAAGATGGTTCTTTATAGAGAAGAAGGATAGCAGCAAAGTCGGCAATATAGGTCACAGACCAGTGGAAAAGGCACAAGAAATAGGCTATGCTGTACTGCCAAGTGAAAGGAAGAAAGGCTACTGTTCTGAAGCTGTAATGATAATGGTTGACTACTTGTTTCTCTCAAAGGACATAGTACGTATCCAAGCCCATGCTGATGTGAGAAATGAAGGTTCTCAGAAAGTTCTAGAAAAAGCTGGTTTCAAGAAAGAAGGAGTAGTTCGGAAAGATGCCTTCTTCTATGGAGAATGGAGAGATGGCTACCTCTACAGCATTCTAAGAGAAGAATGGAAAGAACCAAAAATACTAACAAGGACTGAAAAGAAGTAAACAATATTCTGTCTGTTATTAACATAATAAGCTACTATTGAGCTTCTTTTCTATTTGATATTCTCTTCATCTTTCATGATGTAGTCTTTAATACTAATTACAATCCATCTTATCTTTTAGGTGACGCAAATGCTGGATATTCCTTCTATTTCAGCTATTGCTGCTGCCTTAGGCGTGCTAGTCGGTGTTGTTATTGCCGTTGTGGAACTTAGAAATCTGGTCAAGCAGCGACATACGGACCTCGTGACTCGACTCTCAAGTGATATTGCTCTAAACAGAGAATCCTTAGAAGCATTTGTGGATATAGTGGAGGCTGAGTTTGAAGACTACGATGACTTCGTGAAAAGGTATGGAAAATTCATTTCCAAGAACCAAGTTCCAATGTCATTCATGATGATGGGCAACTTCTATGAGCAAATCGGAGTTCTCCTCAGAAATAAGCTCATAGACGCTTCTCTAGTTGATCAACTTTTTCCTGTTTCTATTATATGGGAGAAGACGAAACCTCTTGTAGAAGGTATGAGGAAGGAATATCACGATCCAGGGTTCTTTGAGTGGTTTGAGTATCTCTATAATGAAATGAAGAAGAGAGAACAGAAGCTCCAACAATCAAAAGCCTAAAGCTTCAAAGATTTCAGGGAGTCCCTGGAAGTTTTTCACCGTAGTACGGACTATTCTATGCATATGGATTCTTCCACAAGTCATAAGAAGTGAAACAAGAAGACACAGTGGATAGTAACATAATCAACAAAAATGAAACAGAAGAACTATAGAGTGGTGAAAGATTGTCATACACTGGTCAAGCACCACCCCTCACCAACGAAGAGATTGAATCTTTGCTTAAAGAGAACAATACAGCAAGGATTTGCACCCACAACAAAGACGGAACCATACATGCCATTCCTGTCAGTTACCGATATATGAACGGTCAAATCGTGTTGTTATCTTATGCCTCTAGCCGAAAAACCAGAAACATCAAACGGAACAATGATGTTACGGTGTTGATTGACACTGGAAGTGGACAAGGTATTCTCATCTACGGTAAGGCAGAACTGGAATATGACAACGTTTACCAAATGGCTCTTTCAGTGTGGGAAAAGAGTTATCGTGCTCCAAGAGATAAACTTGAACGTTTTGTTCAAGTCGCTCTTGACAAAGTAAAAATGGTGATAGTAAAAGTCACGCCGAAACGCATCATAACCTTCGACTACACCAAAGATGATGTTTATAATAATCTAGTCAAAACTTACCTTCAAGAATAAGAGAAGAATGGAAAGAACCAAAGATACTGACAAGAACAGCCTGACCGCTAAACGCTCACGTTGAACAAAGGACACACTCTATGTCTTTTTAGGCCAGTTTTGGTTTTGCGGAAAGGTCGTAGCTGCTAGGTCGAATCAAGTAGGTTTATATGAAAATTCATGAAACACTCCAGAAGAAATAAAGCTTTCAATCATCCATCAGTCTTGGCTTCCGAAAATGCGTGAACATGCCTCAGACAAAGTTTTCAATCTGCTTGCCAAACCTGTTCGTGACTCCTTGTCAGAACTGGGTTTCAACGAGCCTACGCTGCCTCAGAAAATGGCTATTCCCCACATAGCAGCAGGAGAAAATGTACTGTTAATCGCGCCCACCGGCAGCGGCAAGACAGAAGCTGTTCTTCTGCCCATCTTCTCCAACCTGCTTCAGCAAGAAAAAAGAAAAGGCATAGCCGTAATTTACATTACACCTCTTAGGGCTTTGAACCGCGATTTGTTAAAGCGGCTGTCTTTTTGGTCTTCCAGACTAGGCATTTCGATCGAGGTCAGACACGGGGACACTGAACTTAAGCTGCGAAGGAAACAGGCAATTTTTCCACCAGAAATGCTTGTGACAACGCCTGAAACGCTTCAGGCCATTCTGCCTGGATTGCGTATGAGACAACACTTGGCCTACGTGAAATATGTCATTATGGATGAGGTGCATGAAGTTGCTTCGAGCAAACGCGGTGTTCAGCTTGCGGTGGCATTGGAGAGGCTTCATGAAGCTGCTGGAAAAGAGTTTCAGAGAATAGGCCTGTCTGCCACTGTTGGCAATCCAGATGAAGTTGCACAACTAGTAGCCGGAACAGACAGAAACATCAAAATCATAGAAGCGTCATTCCTGAAAGGTTACAAATACCATGTGGAGAATCCAAGCCCCATCGAGTCAGACTATGACTTGGCGGCAAAACTTGATACAGCGCCTGAAGCAGCAGCAAGAATAAGACGGATAACCGAGCTTATTGACAGCCACAAATCAACCTTGATTTTTGTGAACGCGAGGACCCTCGCTGAAATGCTAGGCTACAGGTTCCACCAGCTCGGACGAGCAGACATTGCAGTTCATCATGGTTCTATTTCCAAGGAAGAACGAGCCCAGATCGAAGATGAGTTCAAAACAGGCGTCTTGAAAGCAATAGTCTGCACAAGCACTCTCGAGCTTGGAATAGACATCGGCAGCGTTGACCTAGTCATCCAATACCTCTCACCTAGACAAGTCAGCAGCTTGATCCAGAGAGTTGGACGAAGTGGACACCGCTTGGACAGGCTGTCAGAAGGCGTAATTGTCACAGCCTTTTCAGACGACACTTTGGAATCAATTGCAGCAGTCAAGAATGCTTACGAGAACAAGCTTGAACCCGTCCTGGTTCATGAATGCGCTTTAGACGTATTGGCTCATCAAATCGTCGGAACAGTGATGGATAAGGATACGGTGAACTCACGAGAAGTCTTGGCGATGTTGCGGCGAGCCTATCCCTACAGAAGACTGTCAAAAGACGTTTTTCTAGATATGATATACTTTTTACAGCGATTGGGCAACGTAAGAGTTGATGAAGAAGGCAAAGTCTTGAGAAAATCTCGAAAGACAAGAGGCTACTACTACGAGAACTTGTCCATGATTCCAGACGAGAGACGCTATCCCGTTGTGAACGTGATTTCAGACAGAAAGATCGGCACTTTGGGCGACGAGTTTATGGCGCTCAAAGCCCGAGTCGGCCTGAACATCATTGTGAGGGGTAGAGTCTGGAGAATAGTCCAGATAGAAGAAGAAACAGGCACAGTCTTCGTTGTCCCCTCCGAAGACCCGTTGGCTGCGATTCCAGGATGGGACGGCGAAATGCTTCCTGTCCCCTTTGATCTCGCTCAACAAACCGGAAAATTGCGAGCCGAGATTGCTGAAGAGTTGAAGAGAGCCAAAAACGTAGGGACCGCAACAGACAGGCTAGCGGCAAAACTCTCAACAGACAGACCAGCTCTGTTGGAAACTGTCAAAGAAATCGAAGAACACCTGAAACGCGGTGCCCCACTACCGACGCACAATCACATAGTCGTCGAATGCTTTGACAAGTACTTGATAGTCCATTCCTGTTATGGTGAACTGGTAAACCGTACTCTGGGCTGCGTTTTTGACGCCCTACTCTCTGACAGGGAAGTCATAGTCGGCTGGTGGAATGACGGATACCGCATACTCATTGAAACACCACGGAAGATGACGTTAGCCGAAGTTCAGAACCTGTCTGTAAAATTGTTTGAACTGACAGAAGAAGAAGTGGACAACGCCTTCAATGATTATTTGGAAGCAAAGTTTCCTTTCTCCTACAAAATGAAGTTTGTGGCTGAACGTTTCGGAGCCTTGCCTCGTGGAAAGACAATGAGCTACGAAAGGTTGAGTCAGCTTCCAACACGATTCATGGGAACCCCGATCCGTGATGAAACGCTTAGAGAAGCGATGATAGAAAAAGTCGACATTAAAAGGGTCAAAGAAATAATGCGCTCGATCAAGAGCGGCGAGACAAAAGTCAGTTCCATATTCAGTGCAGAGAAACCAACACCCTTGGCTTACCACATGCTTGCCAAGTATTCTGACATGTCAGAACTGATGGCTCCAGAGGATGTCTTGCTGAACAACATGGACAGAATGAAGAAGACAGTGGAAGCCAGAACAGCAAGGATGCTCTGCATGTCTTGCGGTGAATGGCTCGGCGAAGAAAAAATCAGAAATCTTTCTCAACAACCAGCCTGCGGAAAATGCGGATCGAAGCTCCTTACTGTACTTTACCGAAGCCAAGATGCAAACCATCTGCGTGACATCTTGAAGAAAAGACGAGAAGGAAAAGATCTCGCAGAAGAAGAACTCAGGGAGCTGACTCAAGCTAGACGCGAAGCTGACTTGGTGCTAAGCTACGGAAGAAACGCAATACTGGCCTTAGAAGTCAAAGGCGTCGGCCCAGAAACGGCCTCAAGAATCCTTGGAAAAATGCACCCTAAAGAAGACGAATTCTACATGGACCTTCTGAAAGCAA
>Ga0315277_10013652_pt1 | contig 10119 bp, 8 predicted proteins | sample YL17G05_15_MG_FD_203695 | JGI IMG/M metagenome (GOLD analysis project Ga0315277, IMG submission 203695) | Sediment microbial communities from Yellowstone Lake, YNP, Wyoming, USA - YL17G05_15 | ecosystem: Environmental > Aquatic > Freshwater > Lake > Sediment | place: USA: Wyoming | collected...
CCGGGAGCACCGGCAACACGGCCAGGAGAATCACAAGCACCAAGATTAGCCGAATGAGCCGCGACATGGATTTGCCTCCTTTTCCTTGTCGGTCATCCAAAGGCTGCACAGATCCAGCGTAGGAGAGGTAAATCAACCCTTTTTGTACGATCACCCCCTTTCTGCGGAGAGTCTTTTCGGAAAGTCAGGGCAGGCTTTTTCCCGTTTGAGCGGGCAGTGGCCCATAGCGACTCTTGCTGTTTTACCCCCAACGCACACACTTCATGGGGTTCGTTATGGTAATATCCGACTATCAGACTTTCCGAAAGCACTCCAGAGCGTCGGCGGCGCCCATAGAGTCTCTGGGAGATGCAGAACACAACGTCACGAAAGAAACCAGGACTGATCACGGTACGGCGACGAGATCAAGACCTTGAGGTTACTTCAACTTCATTATACCACCGATGTCAAGTGCTGAAACGGTGTATCTTCTCAAAAAAGGGGGTAAAACATTTGTGCGTAGCGTTTCCACACCCACCTATGTGGGTCTCGCATGAATAAGCCGTACCTGTGGGGGTAGAAAGCCTTTGGAACAAGCGTTCACCCCGAATTATTAAGATACGAAACGGTCACATTTGGGCACCGGGAGCAGTTGCTGGACGCTTTTTTCTAACGGTGTTCTGACCTTGAGGGGAGAACGGGGTACGGCAGCATGGCCCGCAACAGAGATGGGCTTGAGTGATCCCGGGAGTTGTGGATGCCGACGAACTCACCGCCCCCTCCAAAGTGGGCCAGGCTCGTGCTAGGAGAGTGCTGAAAAAGTCTCCTGTTTTGCGCAGGCGTGAGACTTTTCACTGCGAGCGGTGTTCTCACTGGTGACATCATCTTGCTTGACCGAGGAGACGCACCATGTTGGGACGCCGTGACCCGCAGCGCAGTTTGTTTAAAGCTCAAGCCTGGCCGCATCGGGTGCCGGAGGATTCGTTCTATGCCCGGATGGGTGCGGTGAATGATGTGTTGTTCAAGGATGATGACCTGGCCAAGCTGTACTGCGACGATAATGGACGGCGCAGCCGGCCGCCGTCGTTGATGAGCGGCGTGCTGTTGTTGCAGTTCTACGACGACGTGAGTGATCAGGAAGCCATTGCACGGATGAGCTTCGATCTGCGCTGGAAAGTGGCGCTGAACCTGCCATTGGATTTCGATCCGCCGCACTCGTCGTCGCTGAGTGTGTTTCGTGGTCGTCTGGTCGCCGGGGGACAAGAGCGGTATGCCTTCAATCGCCTGATCCGAGTCGGGCGTGAGGGCGCTGAGGGTGTCTTCCACCAGCTTTGTCTGTTCTTCGTCCTCAAGGGTTTCGCGGCGCAGCATCCTCTCCGCGGTGGCGCACCCCGAGGCGAAACTCGAGCAGATGCGCTGCAACAGCAATGTCTTCATAAACCCGGCCGCCTTGGTGCGCTTCTTCAGGGCTGCCGTGAACGCCTCGGCCGCCAGGTGGCGAGGAAGGAACGCTTGCATGCTGTTGCCCACACCGGGCGAGTGTGCTAGAATCAAGGGTGTAGGAACATCGGGTCGGATCGGCGACAAGGTGACTGGCTTGGCAGGGGGGACATTGTGGTCGGCGGTTTCGCTCCCCTTATTGGCAGCCGAAACAGAATAGAGTTGGATGGACTAGGGCAGAGTGCAGGACTGCCGCGCACGTGATGTGCGCGCAGTCTTTTTTTTTGTTTTGCGGGGCAATTTGTTGTGTTACTCCCAACACATGTCGGCTATTGTGGTGGCAAATCTCGACTGGAAGATTTGCCATGGCGCGAAAAGCCGACGAGACACGTTTGGAGTCTTTGCAGCAGGCAATTGAGAGTCATCCGGGGCAGCGACCTAGTTTCTTCGCCAGCTTGTTGGGATGTTCACGTGAGGCTGTCAGCCGAATGCTGGTCACGCTGAACGATCGAGGTGTGCTGTACTATGAGGACGAACGGAACGGAGTGTGGCCGTTTGAGACCAAAATGGTCAGTTAGTGGCTGTTTTCCCTACGCCTGTCACGTTATTTCGGCTTCAGATGTGCTATAGTGGAGCAAACGCCAACACTGGTGGGAGCAAAAGCGATGGGAGAACGCGCATTCAGCAAAGTCGAACGATTGGTACAGTTGGAGCAATTGCTGTTGGCTCACCCCGAAGGCTTGGCCAAGGCAGAGATTGCCCGCCGCCTGGGGATACATCGTTCTACAGCGGGTGATTACATTGACGAACTCTCTCTGCGCATCCCAATCTGGGAGCCGTTGTCGGGGCAATATGCCATCAATCGAGAGGACTATCGTGTGGATGTGAGCCTGACCCTCCACGAAAGCATGGCGCTCCATCTGGCATCGCGCTTGCTGGCGACGCGCACCGACAAGCACAACCCGCACGCTGCCGGAGCCTTGCGCAAGTTGGGGGAAGCTCTGACAAGGCTGGCGCCTCTGGTCAGTCACCATCTTCAGTTGTCAGCCGACGTGCTGGACGATGCCAGCCGGCGGCGCGATCCGATTTTTCTGCTGGCGTTGGAGACGCTCACGACGGCCTGGTCGCTGGGTAAAAAGGTACGCCTGACACACGAGATGGAGAACGGTCAGATATTTGAATACGAATTCGCCCCGTATTTCATCGAGCCGTATGCGGTGGGGCGCACGCTGCACGTGATCGGCTATCGTGAGCCGCCGGGCCAGGTGCGGACGTTCAAGATCGAGCGCATTCGGACGATCAAGCTGCTGGATCGGCCTTACGCGATTCCGCCCGATTTTGACCCTCGCGAGATATTGAAGGATGCCTGGGGAATCTGGTATACAGAGCACGAACCGATACCGGTCGTGCTGCGCTTTGACCGGCGGGTCGCGCAACGAGTGCGCGAGACGCAGTGGCATCATACCGAGAAGGTGACCGAGGCGGGGGATGGCTCTCTGGTATGGCAGGCTCACGTGGCCGAGTGGCAAGAGATGCTCCCCTGGGTGAGAGGATGGGGCGCAGATGTACAAGTGATGGAACCGAAAGGACTGCGGGAGGCGCTGATGGGCGAGAGTCGCAGGCTGGCAGAATTGTATGGCGTTGCGCCTGTAGAACAAAACTCTGCGCTGACGCGCCTGTTGCGCCTGTGGGGCAAGACGAGCACAAGGGTGACCGATTTCCACCCGGTTGTGTTTCATATGCTCGACGTGGGCAATGTGGCAAGCGAGTTGTTGGGCAAGCGTGCCTCGCCGCGTTGGCGGCGCGTCCTGGCCGATGCGCTTGGAGCAAATGCCGATTCGCTGGCCGATTGGCTCCCGTGGCTGGTGGCGCTGCACGACATGGGCAAGATTTCGGCGGCGTTTCAGGGGCAGAACGAAAACCAGAAAGCGAGACTCAAATCTGAAGGGTTCTCATTCGGACAGTGGCGGTCAGACTTGCATCACACCGCCATCAGTCAAGTGTTTATGGCCGACGAACTGTCCAAGCTGAATACCCAGCACTTGCCCGACGCCCTGCAACGAGCCTTGCGCGATATGGCGCAAGGCCATCACGGGCAATTTTCCGCTGCGGACAAGCTCAAGCAAGCCCGCACTACTTTGAAAGCGTATGAGCCACCGGAATGGGTCGAGTGGCGAGCGACCGCCGCTAAACTGTTACAGGCTCATTTGCTCAAACAGATGCCTGACCAATGGCCTGAACCCGCCAATATCTCAACGGCCATCATGGCGCTCACCGGCTTTACGATCCTGTGCGACTGGCTTGGCTCGGACGAGCACAGTTTTCCCCCTCGACCCGAAGCCGACCTGCAAGAGTATGTTCAGGACAGTGCGCGGCAAGCACAGCAGATAGCAGAGGCGGCTGGATTTTTGCAGGCGAGCCAGAGCGCCGCTCCGACTGACTTTGCGGCATTGTTCTCTGACCTGCCACAGTTGCGCCCGTTGCAGGCAGCGATTGACGCTATCCCGACCGAATTGCTGGCGGGGCCGTGCCTGGCCATCATTGAAGCGCCAACGGGCGAAGGCAAGACAGAGGCCGCGCTGGCGCTGGCGCACCGCCTGGCGCAAGCCAGCGGCACAGACGAAATGTACTATGCTCTCCCCACGACGGCGACCAGCAATCAAATGTTTGGCCGCCTGCAAAAGCACCTGCGTGACCGGCTGGGCCTGACCGCTCAAGCCAAGCTGGTGCATGGGCAAGCCTTTCTGGTTGAAGATGATTTGCGGATCGAGCCGCTGGGCAACGGCAGCGATGAGCCGAGCGTCGCGCCGGAATGGTTCGGTCCCAAAAAGCGCGCGCTGCTTGCGCCGTTCGGCGTGGGGACGATTGACCAGGCCGAGTTGGCCGCGCTCAACGTCAAGCACACCGCGTTGCGCATGGCGGGATTGGCCGGCAAAGTCGTCATCGTGGACGAGGTTCACGCTTACGATACCTACATGACCACGATTGTCGAGCGGCTGCTCAACTGGCTATCCGCGATGGGCACTTCAGTCATCTTGCTTTCGGCCACGCTGCCGCTGGCTCGCCGGGAGAAGTTATTTGCGGCGTATGGTTTCCGGGACGAGGAAGCAGAACAAGATCAGAAGGCTTATCCCAGCTTGCGCGTGATGAGCAAGACTGGTAACCACCAGGCTATGCCAGCGGCCAGCCAATCTGACTGGCGTATCCAGGTCAACCACTTACACTTGACAGATGATGCCGCTGAGGCCAAAGCACGCTGGCTGCTGGAACAAACAACCAATGGCGGCTGCGCCTGCTGGATGACCAACACGGTTGATCGCGCGCAAAAAATGTTTGAAAAACTTGATCAACTCGCCGGGCCGGAGGTTGACCGCCTAGTATTGCACGCGCGCTTTCCGCTCGACGAGCGACAAAGCCTGGAAGAACAGATCACGGGCAAGTATGGCAAAGATGGCGAGCGACCATTGCGCGGCATTGTGATTGGGACGCAGGTGTTGGAACAAAGCCTCGATCTTGACTTTGACGTGATGGTTTCCGATTTGGCTCCAGTTGACTTGTTGCTCCAACGCGCGGGGCGGCTACATCGCCATGAACGGCCACGCCCATCGGCTCACCAGGTCCCGCGCTTGTGGATCAACACCCAACTCGATAGCGAAGGCGACCTGGTCGTGAAAGTGGATCGCTGGATTTACGCGGAATTCATCTTGCGGCAAACCTGGCTGACGCTGGCCGGACGCTCCGAGATCCGCCTGCCCGCCGATTACCGCCCGCTCATCGAGGCGGTCTATGGCGCAGAGGAACCTGCGCCCGATAGTCCGTTGTGGCAGACCTGGGACAAGTTGCAGAAACAAGAGGCAAATGCGATGGAGAAAGCTTGCCAGCGTTTGTTGCCCGCGCCCGACCCAGACGATGCGTTTACCGGCCCGGCGGCCCGACTGCAATTTGACGAGGATGAAAACAGCGCGGCCTGGATTGTGGCGCAAACACGGCTGGGCCAAGAGAGCCTGACCGTCATCCTGATGGAGCGCGTGGAGAACAAGGCGCGTCTCGTTCCCGACGGCCAGGCCGTGAGCCTGGACGCGGCCGCGCCGCGCGAGGTGCAATTACAGATGTTACGCCGCAGTCTACGCATCAGCCACCATGAGGCCGTGCAGGCGCTCAAAGCCCAACGCGATGCACTGCCGCGCCTGTTTACTGAATCGGCGCTGCTCAAGAGCTGCTGGCCGCTGTGGCTCACAGACCGCAAGGCGATTTTGCCGCTGGCGAAAGGTAAGCTAAACTTGACTCTTGATCCTCGATTGGGACTCGTCATTGCAAAAGAAAAAGGAGAGTAACGCATGACCAAATCATCTGACCTTGCATCTACACCTACGTTCGACCTCTGGACTGAACCCTGGATCACGTTGGAGCGCCCAGACAGTAGTGTGGAGCGCCTGGGCCTCGAGCAGACGTTGCTCCGGGCGCACGAGTTCAGGAACATCTACGAGCCATCGCCGCTCGTGGTGGTCGGCATTCATCGGCTGTTGGTTGCCATGCTGCAATCCGCGCTCAACCCGCACAAAAATGCGGAACTGAAAAAGCTGTGGGCCGCCGGTCAGTTTCCCGCCAAGGCCATCAGGGGTTTCGGCAAACAATACGCCGAGCGATTTGATTTGTTTTCAGAGGACGCCCCGTTTCTGCAAAGCGCCGATTTGCCACTGCAACCGGCCAAAGGCGACAAGACCAAAACGGTGGCTTACCTGGCAACAGAGTTGCCATCGGGCACCGCCGTCACTCACTATCATCATGGCAGCGAAGACACCCAGGTGTTTTGCCCGACATGCGCCGCCAGCGGACTGGTGATAATTCCAGCTTTTGCCACATCGGGCGGCGCGGGCATCAAGCCATCCATCAACGGCGTGCCGCCGATCTATGTTCTGCCGGGCGGCAAGTCGCTGTTTGAAAGCCTGGCTGCGTCGCTGGTCACGCCCGAGTACCAACCCAGGGTCGCGTCCAAAAAGAGTGACAATGCCTGGTGGGTGCGTCGCCCCATTGTGAAAAAGAGCCACGAGGTGCGCGAGGTGGGCTATCTGCACAGCCTGACTTTTCCGGCGCGACGTGTGCGCTTGCACCCCGAACAACTCGGTATGGCTTGCTCCCGCTGTGGGCAGGTGAGCGAGTGGGGCGTCCGCACCATGATCTTTGAGATGGGTGAGAGCCGCTCCAAAGAGGCTGCGTTCTGGCTCGATCCCTTTGCCGCCTATCGAATTCAAGAGGCCAAGCCGCCCACGCCCATTCGCCCCGTAGAAGGGCGGGCGATGTGGCGGGAATACGCTGGCTTGTTCCTGCAAATGCCAAAAGACGCGGATAGCAAGAAGCGTACCCTGCGCCCCAGTGTGCTGGATCAAATCGCCAACCTTGAGCTTGACTCTGACACGCCGACGTATCCTTTCCGCTGTGTCGGCCTGCGCACGGACATGAAAGCCAAAATCTTTGAGTGGATTGACGCGGGCTTTGACGTGCCGCCCGCGCTGCTCCGTGACGCAGGAGCAGGCTTGCGGGTCAACGCGGCGATCCAGTTCGCCACCGAATGTGGACGTATCATCGCCGGCGTTTTCCGTACGCACTTTGGCGGCAAGGCCCAAAAAGCAGAGCGCCACAAGCGGCTCAAGGATCAAATGGGAGATGGCTATTGGGCTGCGCTGGCCGTCCCCTTCCGCGATTTTATTCTGGCGTTGGCCGCACAACCTGCTGAGCGGCAAGAAACCGAAAGCTATCATTGGGCGGACACTGTGACCCGCCAGGCGCTAGAAGCGTTCAAGCGCGCCGCCGACGCCGTAGGCGACGATGCCGCCAGTCTCCGCCAGCGCGTGGAGGGTGAGCGGTCGTGCGCCATCAAATTGAATGGCTACAAGAAAAAGCAATACCCACCACGAGAGGAGGAATTGAATGACTGAACGAGAACTCGACCCCAAAGTTGCCGCGTTCTTTGAGCGGCTGGATCGGCTGGACGCCGGAGGGCGGGCGCGCCTCAAGCGCAGCGCCGGTCAATCTCTGGCAGAATCGCGCGACGCGCTGGGGCTGTTTTACAGCGTGTTGCCACGGGGCGTATCGGCCTTTCAGGAAGACATGTATTTTCTGGCCGCCACGCTGTATCCAATGGCCGCCGGCGGCGGCCGGGGCGACCTGGGCGATTCACTGCGCCAGGCGCAGCAGGGCAAGAACGCCAAAGGGCTTGACCGGAGAGTGCAAATCCTGCTCGACGCGGACGAGGCGCAGTTGCCCTTTCGCCTGCGCCAGGCCATTCACTTTTTGCAATCTACCCGAACGCGCGTGAACTGGCCGCGCCTGTTGGACGACCTGCTCCGCTGGGCTCACCCCGACCGGTTTGTTCAACGCCAGTGGGCGCGCTCGTATTTTGCCGAATCGCAGGCGTCATTCTGAGCGCCCCCCCGAAAGGGGGGAGCGAAGAATCTCACCACCATTCACATTCTGAGGAGACGAAAAATGTTAATCCAAATTCACCTGTTGCAAAACTATGCCCCGGCGAACCTGAATCGCGATGACACCGGCTCGCCCAAAGACGCCATGTTCGGCGGCTATCGCCGGGGACGCATTTCCAGCCAGTGCCTCAAGCGCAGCCTCCGCAAGTCGGCGGCGTTCGCTGAGGCGTTCGAGCAAGCAGGACTGTTGGGCGTTCGCACCAAAAAGCTGTACGATTTGCTCCGCGCTGAACTGGTAGCGATGAGCGTGGACGACGACACCCTGCACAGCATCCTGGCCCGCGTGTCCGAGATTGGGCGCGAGTCGAGCAAGCGCGCTGCCGTCGAAGAAGAAGCTGAAGGCGAAGCTGCCGAAACTGAAATCGAAGCTGAGGTTGAGACCAAGCAACTGATCTTTTTGGGCAAGAGCGAACTGCGCCCCATGGCTGAAAAGCTGCTGGCGCTCTACAAGGAACATGGCGCGAAAAAGTGGGCCGACTCCAAAAAACTCAAGATTGCCGACATCACCAAAGCATTGGGCAAAAGCCTGCCCTGCTCGGTGGACATTGCCATGTTCGGGCGCATGACCACCTCGGAAGCGTTCGAGGATGTGGCGGCTTCGGTGCAGGTGGCGCACGCGCTTTCGACCAACGCGCTCATGCAAGAGTTCGACTATTACACCGCGGTGGACGATCTTTCCGGCGAGTCGGGCGCGGGCATGATCGGCGACATCGAGTTCAACAGCTCCACTTACTACAAGTACCTCAACGTGCATTGGGAACAATTGGTCAAGAACCTGGGTGGCGATGTGGCCGTGGCGCAGCAAGCGGTGCTGGCGCTGATTGAAGCAGCCGCCACGGCTCAACCGAGCGGCAAGCAAAATTCGTTCGCGGCGCATAGCCTGCCCGACCTGGTGTTGATCGAGGTGCGTGACAAGAACCTGCCCGTGAGCTATGCCAACGCTTTCCTCAAGCCGGCGCGTCCCAGCGGCGATCAGTCGTTGATGGATGCCTCGGTGGGCAAGCTGGCCGATTACGTGTCGCGCGTGACCCAGACCTTTGGGCTGGCTGGACCGCGGGCGCTGATCGCGGTGCAAGAGTACGCACTGCCGGGGGCCGAGACATTGTCTTCACTGTCCGAACTGCGCCAGTGGTTGAGCGCGCAATTGCCGGAGGCATAGCCATGCCCAATACCTTGTTTCTGCGGTTGGAAGGCCCACTGCAAGCGTGGGGCGAGCGCGCGCGGTGGAGCGTGCGTGATACCGCCCCAGAGCCGACCAAGTCCGGCGTGGTGGGGTTGCTGGCCTGCGCGATGGGACTGAATGCTGACCAGGACTTGCGCCAACTCTCACAGCAGATTCATATCGGCGTGCGCTGTGACCAGCCCGGCACACCGCTGGTGGACTATCACACGGTCATCGGCGGCGTCATGTCGGCAGAGGGCAAGATCAAAAAGAATGCGAACACGCACGAACCGGAAACGGTTGTCTCGTGGCGGCACTATCTCTGCGATGCGTCTTTTCTGATAGTCGTGCAAGGCGAGCCAGAACTAGTCGCGCGACTGGCGGAGGCTGTGCAAAGCCCGCACTGGCCGATCTTTTTGGGGCGCAAGTCGTGCCCGCCCAGCCGCCCACCGTTTGAAGGCGTGGGCGACTATACATCACAGGAAGCGGCCTTGACCTCTTGGCCGTGGCGGCGCGCCGACGTTGAGCGCGCGACCCCTAGGGTACCCTTAACGGGTACGGCGCAGGTGCGCGCCGTCGTCGAGTGCCTGCCGGCCGAGGGCGCGCGGCGACGTGACGAGGTGGACTCGCGCTCGCATCGCACGTTCCTCCCGCGTTATACGCGCGATGTGCGGCTGACCGTGACGGTGCAGCCGGAGGAGGGCCAATGATGTACCTCTCCCGCTTACAACTCAACACAACCCGCGCCGCCGTGGGCTGGGCGTCTAACCCCTACCGCGTCCATCAACGCCTGATGATGGCGTGCGACAGCGACCCGCGCCTGCTCTTTCGCATCGAAGACACGCTCCCCGAAGGGACGCAGATTCTCGTCCAATCGCACGTCGCGCCAAACTGGCAACTGGCTTTTGCCGACCTGGCGGTGCTGCGCTGCCCGCCCGAGTTCAAGCCCTTTGACTTGAGCCTGCAAGCGGACCGCTTGTACCGCTTTCGCTTGCTCGCCAACCCGACAGTGAAAAAGAAATCCGATGACGGCAAACCCTACCGGCTGGGCCTGTT
>Ga0315277_10013653_pt1 | contig 10119 bp, 9 predicted proteins | sample YL17G05_15_MG_FD_203695 | JGI IMG/M metagenome (GOLD analysis project Ga0315277, IMG submission 203695) | Sediment microbial communities from Yellowstone Lake, YNP, Wyoming, USA - YL17G05_15 | ecosystem: Environmental > Aquatic > Freshwater > Lake > Sediment | place: USA: Wyoming | collected...
GAGCGTTCCAGCATGTTCAGGAAGTCGGTGTTGCCCCCGAAGTTGAGCTGGTAGGTCTTGAGGAGTTTCACCCCCCGGTCCCTGAAGAGGCGGGTCAGGACCCGATGGGTGATGGTCGCCCCGACCTGGGACTTGATGTCGTCCCCGATCACCGGCACCCCGGCCTTCACGAAGCGGTTGTGCCAGTACTTCTCCCGGGCGATGAAAACCGGGATGCAGTTGACGAACGCGCAGCGGGCCTCCAGAACCTGCTCCACGTACCATTTGGTGGCCTCTTCGCTGCCCACCGGTAGGTAGGATACGACCACGTCCGTTCGGGTGTCCTTGAGGAGCTTTACGATGTCCACCGTGGACCCCGGGGCCTTCTCGATGATCTGGGAGAGATAAAACCCCAGCCCATCGTGGGTCATGCCCCGCTGGACCTTGATCCCGCTTTTGGGCACACCGCAGAACTTATAAGTGTTGTTCGGCCAGGTGAAAATCGCATCGGAGAGGTCTTTGCCGACCTTTTTCTTGTCGATGTCTATGGCGGCCGAGAACTCGATGTCCCGGACGTGATAGCCGCCCAAGTTGACGTGCATCAGCCCGGGCACGAAGTCCCCCTCCCGGGCGTTGCGGTAAAAGTGTACGCCCTGGACTAACGACGATGCGCAATTACCTACGCCGATGATGGCCACGCGGACCTTCGGCATGCTCCTCTTTAACCTCCTCGTGGGTTAACCAATGAGATGATTCCTGCCCCGCCCCGGGGGCGGGACCTATAACCTGAACTTACCATTATATGCGAAAACCCCTGTTTAGTCAAGGGGTTTTGCTCCAAAAACCTACTTCGTCAAACCTAGGGTGATGTCTAGCGGCGGTTGTGAATCGTGAAGACTGTCCTCAGCGGATGGGCACCATGAAATCCAGTTCGGAATCGGGGTTATCCAGGCCCTTGAACCGCTGGCTGTCATAATACTCAATCAGGTAGTCGAAAGAGGTCACGAGACCCGATTCCGGCAGCCATTCCTTCCAGATCCTGGACAGGCCCGTCTTAATCTCCGGTCCTTTCAAGGTGAAGACCGCGTAGCGCGTCTCGGGCAGAGTCCTGGCCACCAACTCCAGGGGCAGGTCCTCGATCTTTTCAACTTCGACGCCGACGAAGATGTACTTGTTCTTCGTGTCCTTCTCGCCCTCGAAATCGACCCACACCTCGTATCCCGATTCCGATACGGCGTACTTGAGGGAGCCTTTTTTGCTCTGATAGAAGGCCTCGAACCTCTTCCAAAGCTGCCCGATCGCGTTTCCCTCGGACCATCCCCCGGCCTTCTCGTAGGGATCCCCGAAGAAATCTATACCGGCCAGGAGGATCTTTCTCTTTACCGTGATCCGGGGTTTCATTGCTGAAGCTCCTTTCTTTGCTTATGTTTGCGTCACGGAGGCGCTCTTCATCCCACTCTTAATAAGTCGAGATACGGCACAAAAACCATCTCCTCATCCATCTTCCGGAACACGGCTTCGAAGAAAAGAGGCTTGCAGACTTTTGGCAAAATGAACTTTATTCCTTAAATACTCTGAATTTATCACCCATTTTTATCCGCTTGCCTGGTTTGGTGAGCCACTGGATCACCTTCACTTCTGACATTTTCTCGTCCACGTAGGTCACCTCGATTTCAGCAAGCCACTCTTTCTCTTCGGGTTGAACCTGACCAGCCACGGGAGGTCTCATTGCAGTCTCCCCGAAGGAGACCTTGAGTTTCATGCCCATCTTTAAACCACCCGGTTTGCCCACATCCAAAATCACCTGGGCCGAATCTCTGGCCACTACAACGTTGCCCTCGACAGGAAGCGTATCCCGGATCGCTCTATAATGATACTTAATAGCTTCACCGACTGCGAGGAGCAGAACCCCGACGGAATCCCATCCAAAATTATAACCAGCACCGTTGAAGTTCCCCTAGCCCTCCCGCGAGAAACTTACATTGCCGCTTTCTGTGTTAAGCAGGTTTATTTTGATAACCGTTGAACCCCGGTAAATCGGTTTGAGCTCGAACAAGCCCGTGCGAACCAAAGTAGCACGGGTAACTTGGCCCAAGATCAAATACTTCGCCCCCAGAGACTTTCCCACATTTACGGCTTCGGAGGTGTCCAGGAGCCCTGAAACCCACAGAGACTTCCCCTTCAGTAATTCTTCTAACTCGCCTTGGTCCACGACTTCGAACCTTCCGCTATTCGTGAACTGCTGGGCAAGCTCGCCCTCAGCCTGGAAGGCCACCTCAGGAAAAGACGAACCATTAACGAACGGTAGGATAGCGATCCGATGCTGTAAGATTCGAACGAGCTTCGGGGACGGAGTTTTAGGCATTGTGTCCGTTACCGGATGAGGCATATCCGTCTGTGCCAGCTTGAAATTATGCCCCCCTTCCTGAGACCAGGACAGATTATTGATCATCAAGCTGATTATAAAAATAAAGGCAACAGCCGTAACTTTGGGCATTTTTCTCCATTCCTAATTCTATTAATCAACTGAACTCAAGACCATTATACCCCTATACCCCGGTTGTGATTTCTTCCAGTCGATAATCCGTGTTGCCGAACCCGATCCTTCGGGCATGCTCCAACTGCTCCCGACAGGGGATATCGAAGGCTATCTGGCCGAGCGGCTTCCCGGCCCTCTGCTCCACCAGGTCCAGGGAGGCCGCGTCCAGAGCCACCGGGTCCGTGGAAAGGAGAACCCCGATGTCCGGAACAATCAGGTTGAAGTTATTCCCAAGGCAGTCACAATCCTTCGTGATGCGGGTCAGGAAATTCAGACAGAGGAGCTTCCCCGGCTTGGTCCTGACCACGCCAAAAGCGTGCTCTGTGACCTTCTGCTGAAGCTCCAAGTAGGTCGCGCCCCAGTTGTAGCCGATCGCCCCATAGCGGCAGACCGTCAGGCACTCCCCGCACCCGATGCACTTCTCGGAGTCAATCACAGCAATGGCATCCGGGAGGCTGATCGCCTGCTCCGGGCACCAGGGGAGGCACTCCCCGCACCCCGTGCATTTGTCATTCTTAATTGAGGGCTTGGCCGTGGAATGCTGGTTCAACTTGCCCTTGCGGCTGGAGCAGCCCATGCCCAGGTTCTTCAACGCCGCCCCGAACCCCGTAGCCAGGTGGCCGGTGAAATGCGAAACCAGGACCAAGGCATTAGCCCGTACGATGCCTGCGGCCAGGTTGACTTTATGGTAGAGCTTCCCCGGAACCTCCACCTCTTCCTCCTCGTTCCCCAGGAGCCCGTCCGCCATCACAATCGGCATCCCGGTGTGTTCGAACCCGAACCCATGCTTCTGGGCCAATTCCAGATGCCCGATAGCGTTGCTGCGTTTGCCCGTGTACAGAGTCGAGGTCTCGGTCAGGAAGGGCCGTCCCTTTTTCTCCTTCACCAGCTGGCCGAGCATCTTGAGGAAAAGGGGCCGGACGTAGCCCTGGGTCCCATGCTCCCCGAAATGAGTCTTCAGGGCCACGTAATCATTGGCCCCGATGAAGGCAAGGAAGTCCCTTTCACGCAGGGCCTTCTCCAGCCTGCGGCACAGGAATTCGTCGTCCTCCTGGTCAGACTTTTTGATGAAAAATACGTCGCTTTTCATGGCCCTTCCTTGGGATTGTTCAGCAATGAACGGTTTTTGGCAATGCCTCGGAGTTTAAGGTTTTTCCTATGCTAACATAAACTGGAGGATTAAATCAAGGGGCGTTCCGCTTGCTGAGCGGAACGCCCCCAAAGCCCTTTGGGTTTCAGTTACCTCGTCTTTACGATCCTCACCGTCTTGGAGCCCCCGGCCTCGGACCTCATCAGGTAAACACCCGGGGACAGGCCTTCGCCAATCCGGTCACCCTTGAACGCTCTCACAATCCTGCCGGAGATATCATAGACAATGAATCGCTCGGCCTCATGACCCGGCACCGAAGCAAAGGAGATGAAGGGGTTCGGGCAAGGCTTTATCCTGGCTCCTTCATCACGAATTCTTAGGAGCGGGACATCCGATGAGGCCCCAACCGATTCATCCCGGAAAGACCAAGTTACATTCGCCCTTTGCTCGCAGAGCTGACGCGGCCCGGTCAAGTAAACGGTATCGGGAACCGGCAAGAATCCATTTCCCATGACCGTATGCTCCCAGTCGTCCCAAGCCCAAAGATAGTTCCTGTCACGCTTCTCAAACCAGTCGTCAAACATGTAGGCTATCTGAAGGGTCCACCCGTTGAGCCCCCCAACCGAAGGAAAACGGGGCAGGAGACTATCATGCTCCACGGTCCAGACGCTGTCCACATAGGCAGTCGCCTGCTGAAAGGGGGTCCGGCCTTGATTCCAGGGGATGCTGAGGGCCGATGTCCCTACGCAAGGGACAAGGCACCCCGGCGAGCCGTCCGTACCCGTGAAGACCTTATAGACGGCCAGCAACCACTTTGTGTTCATCCAAACCGTCCGTTCCAGCTGGACGTTATCCTGGACCCAGGTCGTCACGACCGAATCCCCAAAATCCACGGTCTCTCTCGTCTGGTAAAGGGGATTTTGGATCACCAACCTTCCACCGGACATCACCGGCAGCCCAGTATCCAGCACCCGGGTGCCACTGTGTAGAACGACTTCCTGTAGGTTGCCAATCCCGAAGTGCAGCCGGGTTAGCCGGTACCCGAAGCCTGCCAGGAAGTCAGAAGGTTGATAAAGATTGGTCGTATCCGGCTCCCCCGCATCCCCGACGCAGTAGTAAATCTTTTCGTTAACACCATCCCCATCGACGTCGACCCAAACGGCCTTGATAATCACGGCATTGGCGGATAAGCTCGTTGCCAAAAGAACCAGCGCAACGATGGATGACCAGCTCAACCCTGTTCTCATGGCACCTCCTTTCCCGAAAAGGATTACTTAGCACAATATCTTGAAAACACCCGAGTAAATTATAGAATAAACAAAACCTCTTTGCAAGAGAAAAATATTTAAAATGAAAATATTTTTTGAGCCCTGCCCAGTTACCTCTTCATCCTCTTCCGCCACTCCTCGAGGCGCTTTCCAATTTCCGCCTCCATGCCCCTGTCCGTGGGCTCGTAGTAGCGGCGGCCCTTGAGGTTCTCCGGCAGATATTCCTGCTCCACGATGGCGTCTTGGTAATTGTGGGCGTACTTGTAGCCCTCGCCGTATCCAAAATCCTTCATCAGTTCCGTGGGCGCGTTGCGTATGTGCAGGGGCACCGGCAGGTTCGGCTGTTCCTTGACATCCCGCATCGCCTGGGAATAAGCCGTATAGACCGCATTGCTCTTGGGAGCAAGAGCTAGGTAAACGGCCACCTGGGCGAGGGCCAGCTCCCCCTCGGGGGAGCCGATGAAGTGATAGGTGTCCTTGGCCGCAACGGCCAGAGGGAGGGCTTGGGGGTCGGCGTTCCCGATGTCCTCAACCGCCATCCTGATCAGCCTTCTTGCCAGATACAGCGGGTCCTCTCCTGAGGCCAGCATCCGGGCCAGCCAGTACAGGGCCGCATCCGCATCCCCGCCCCGGATGGACTTGTGCAGGGCCGAGATGAGGTTGTAATGCTCCTCCCCGGATTTGTCGTAGAGCATCGTCCGCTTCTGCATTGCATCCAGGACGACTTCCTTGGAAAGACGCCGCTCCCCCTTCCCGTCCGGCTTCGTAGCCAAGGTCGCCATCTCCAACGTATTCAGGGCCACCCTGGCATCCCCGTTCGCGATGTTGGTCAGAACCGCCATCGCCTGTTCGGTGAGCACGGGCTTCATCTGCCCCAGGCCCAACGCTTCATCTTGGACCGCCCGCTCCACGATGACCCGGATGTGCTCTGGGGCCAGCGGATTAAGGGTGAAGACCCGGCAACGGGACAAAAGGGCGGAGATCACCTCGAAAGAGGGGTTCTCGGTGGTCGCACCAATCAGGACGACCGTGCCCTTCTCCACGTGTGGCAGGAAGGCGTCCTGCTGGGCCTTGTTGAAACGGTGGATCTCGTCGATGAACAGGATCGTGCGCTTCCCGTAGAGCGCCTTCTCCTTCCCGGCCTGAGCGATGATCTCCCGGATCTCCTTGATGCCCGAGGTCACGGCCGAGAACTCTACGAAAGCCGCTCCGGTGTGACTGGCGATGATGCGGGCCAGGGTCGTCTTCCCGCTCCCGGGCGGCCCCCAGAAGATGAGGGAGCCGATCTCGTCCCGCTCGATCGTCTCCTTCAAGACCTTGCCCGGGCCCAGGATGTGATCCTGCCCGACCAGCTCCTCCAGAGTCCGGGGCCTTATGCGGTCCGCAAGAGGTTGGCGGGCGGGGCGCAAGTCTTTGCGTTCCTCGTTATTTTTACCGAAGAGATCCATGCTCTCTTTGTGAGAGGAGGAAAGACTTAAGGCCCTCGAACATCGCCTTCGCGCAGCGCTGCTGGAAGCGTGAAGTCCGGAGCAAGGCTTCCTCGCGGGGGTTAATGATATAGGCCGACTCCATGAGCACGGCCGGATACTGGGACGGGCGGCAGACCGCGAGGTTCTGCTGGATCACCCCGTCATCCGGGACCCTGACAAACTTGCGGTAGGCCTGATGAATGCACCTGGCCAGGCTCTCGCTCTGGGACGTATAGTAATAGACCCCGAACCCCCGGGCCTTGCTCGGGTCCGTCCCGTCCGGCACCGCATTGTTGTGGATGCCCAGGAAAAGGTCGGCGCCTAATGCAAAGGCCCGCTTGGGGCGCTCGTAAAGCGGAACATCCTCGTCCTTCGTTCTTGTCAGCACGACCTTCGCCCCGGCCTCCCTGAGTAGGGCCAAAAGCCTCTGAGCAATCTGCCAGTTGACGTCCTTCTCCAAGGTCCCCAGACACCCGATGGCTCCGGGGTCGGCGGAATGCCCCGGGTCCAGGCAGATGGTGATTCCCCTGAAAGGGGAACCCTTTTCGGAGATGCGGGGCGGCTTCCGGAGGGAGAAGACCAACCCCGAATCGTTGTAGGCCGCATCATAACCCCACAACTGCCCTGGCGCAAGCTGGGCCTCTATCTCGCAGATATCAGCCTCCTTCTGTCTCCACGAGAGACGCCTCACCACGCTGGTATCGGGAGGCTGTCTTATGGCATAAGTATCCACCCTGGCCCCGTAAAGCGTAAGCCTCAGGAGCGAGGCCTCGGGCAGATGCTCGGTCTGATAAGGCAGGCCGAAGATCCCTGGCATGACGCACCGGACCCAGCGCTCTTCCTCCTTCACCAGGACGCTTGCTATCTTTCCCTTTGGAACCGGTGTCCCCTGAGGAAGCATCTTGATCTGCCGGCTTAGGAGCCATACGCTTTGGCTCCCGGAGAGCTTGGCTTTATACTCCTCCCCCACTCGGCCCGTGACCTGGAACCGAATGCCCGGCGGCATGGTGGTCTGGAACACCCCGTTCGGCGCGTACCTGAGCTTCACATTATCCTCCACCGTCTCGGCCACCCGAACCCTGCGGGGGTCCAGGACGAAGACCTGGCCTGGGGCCTTGGCCGAGACCGATTTCCCAGAGGAATCCGTCAAAGTGAACGTCGCCGGAGTCTGCTTTAGGGAATCTTTTGGCTGGATGAAGTATCCCGCCCGGTAGATTCCACCCACCTCCCCAGGGACTTCGACCAGCGTTACGGTCTGTTTCAAACTGTCCAACCTGACCACCGCTTTACATCCCGGAGTGCCCTTGCAGGAGAGGTCCAACAGGTCGCCCGGGAGCACTTCCACCGTGTCCGCAGGCTTACAGTCCCGGGCCTCGATAAGCAAGGAGTCCTTCGCTGTCGTTTTCAGGACCTCGCCCACATGGACTTTCCGCTTGGCCGTGCTCCTTCCCCTTTTCCTGACGGCCGTGCAGGTGATCTCAAAGTCCCCGGAGTTGTACGGGATCATGGACACGAAGGCCCCGTTGGGCTGGACCCTGACCCGCTGACCGTTTACATAGAGCCTGGCCCGGGGAATGACCGAGCCCAGGACGAAGGAGCGCGAGACCGGCGGGATCTCTTGTCCTTCCCGGGGGTAGACGATGGTGATTTTGGGGCCAACCGGTTTCTTCCTGGCTTCAGCTTTCATCGGCACCAATCCCGCTATCAAGAGGAATAACAGCCATGACTTCATGTCCCGGTTTTCTTCTTGGGGATGAAATAGACCCCCTTGGCCCCTCCCGCGATCTCCACCCGTTTGATCTTTCCCTCCCCGAAGTAGATGTTGATCGAGTCCCCCCGGGACACGTTTTTCCCCTCTTTGCCCTTGTCCTTCTCCTTGGGATAATACACGCTGTAGGCCCGGCCCCGAACCTCGGTGTGCTCCAAGGTGTCGTTCACGACGAACATCGTCAGGGTGTCCCCCCGTACCTCGCTGCCGCCCCGGGCCGCGGCCGTATCCTTGGGCGTCTCCTTGGCCAGGGCATTCCCTTTCATGACTACTTTGGATATCTTATTGTCCTTGAGGAAAATCTCCATTTCCTTTCCGGAGAGCGTGTTCTCACCCTCCTCGGCCACAGGCTTCCCGGTGAGCAGAGCCCGCTCCTCTTTGCGGAAGTACTCCAGCCGGTCGCAACGGGCCTTGTTCCCCTTGCGGGTCATCACGACATGGCCCTGGGCAAGGGCCCGATCCTCCTTGTTGAAGACCTCCATCTTCTCGCTGTCGATGATGAGAGTCGTATCCCGCTTGTCGTCCCTGAGGAGGAGCCGGGGCATCCCGACTATTAAGCCGTATTTCGTCTTCTCCTCGTAGACCCCATGCGACCCGGTCACGACCGTCTTCCCGTCCTTGCTCTCCAGCCTCACCCGGCCATCGGCCTCGGCCCGCTCGTCTTCCCGGAAATAGACCAGCCGGTCCGCGTTCAGGGCCTGGCCGCTGTCCACGAGGACCACGTTCCCCATCATCTCCGCCCGCTTGTCCTTCTTGAAATAGGTCGCCATGTCCGAGGTCAGGGTGCGGCCCTTGTCCACCATCTTGACGCGCCCGGTGAGCACGGCTCGTTCGTCCATCTCATAGGCCTCGCCGTGGTCGCTCGTGATCGTGGCCGTGCCGTGGACGATTACCACACTGGAATCCAGAACCGTCATCCGCCCCTGGGTCGTGTTGATGAGCTCCACATGGTTGGCCGTGACCGTGTAGGGCTCATCGCCCAGGTCAGAGAACTCGTCTTTTTTCCCTTGTCCTTGTATCCCCGGAGAGAGAATAAGGAGCCCAAGAATCGTAAGGAGAAATCCTCCCCGCCTTGTGATTTTCGATTTTGGATTTTGGGTTTTGGATTTCAAACCTTCACCCCTTGCCCCTTTTTCACCTATTCCCCTTCTTCTCCGGCACGGCATGGGCCTTGAACTTCTCCTTGATCACCACGTGCTCCAGGCTGGGATCTGACTCCAGCCCGATACCGGTCATCACGGTCTTGCCCCGGGTGATACGCACAGAGTCATCGGACATGATCTTCTGCCGGGCGTTGTCCCAGCGCAGAAGGTTCGTCTCCAGCTTCGCCCCGTCCTTAGAGACCACCAGGACGTGTCCCTGGGCCACCATGTCGTTGGACGTCGTGTTCACCGTGCCCCGATCCGCAGTGAGCGTTGAGTAAAGCTCCTCGTTCACCCGGTAGAAGTCGATCTTCACCCCTTCGATCTGCACGGTCTTCTGCTTCTCGTAGTTGGATGCCTTGGGGGAGGTCAGGACCCACTGTTTCTTGCCGTTCTCGGTCTCCATAAGGGAGAAGCCCTCGATGATCTGGTCCGGAACCAGGCCCTGGGGCACATCGCCCGAGGGCGGAGGGGCCTTTTGCCCGCATCCCATAAAAAACAGACAAAGTGCGAGGGGTAAGACGTTAGACGTGAGAATTCTCATGATTCGATTTCGTTCTCCAGCGCTCGTGCATCCAGACCCACTGGTCGGGGTACTTTCGGATGAAGCCTTCTAATATCTCGGTGCATCTCTGGGTATGGAGGGTTAAATCCTGCTCTTCGTTGCCCGTGGACAGCAAGGGAAGGGGCTCCAGCACCTCAATGGTGTGCTTTCCGTCTCCGTTGCGGTGGATGGCCATGGGGACCAGGGCCGCGCCGGTCCGCAGGGCAAGTTCCACGGCCCCGGTCGGGGTGTAAGCCGGCTGGCCAAAAAAAGACACGAACACGCCCTTGACCCGAGTGTCCTGGTCGATCAGCACCCCT
>Ga0315277_10013654_pt1 | contig 10118 bp, 8 predicted proteins | sample YL17G05_15_MG_FD_203695 | JGI IMG/M metagenome (GOLD analysis project Ga0315277, IMG submission 203695) | Sediment microbial communities from Yellowstone Lake, YNP, Wyoming, USA - YL17G05_15 | ecosystem: Environmental > Aquatic > Freshwater > Lake > Sediment | place: USA: Wyoming | collected...
CGGACAAAACAAAGGACTAATCTGAAACGGCTGCTTGGAATCTAATTGAAAGAAGTGAGGATGGAGGTGAATTAGTTTGTTGATCAATATCGTTAGATGGCGTATCCCTAAGGAGAACAGCAGCAAGCAATTTGAGGTCTGGCGCGAGATGATGGACTACCAGAAGACTCACCCGGAGAGGGTCTACTACACTAGGTCTCGCTTCTACAGCTCGACTGAAGAAGGGTCGTCTGAGGAAAGCTGGATGTTCCTGGACGAGTATGAGCACCGTGAAGATTACGACAAATGGATGAAGGCTGTCCGTGAAGACCCAGAACTCATTAGACTCATGGATGAGTGGTTCCCCAAGTGGGACGCTCTGATTGTTCCTTGGTCTAGGAAAGGAGAGGTCTGGACTGAAGTTGAGAAACTCAGAGTCGAATTCAAGTAGCTATAGTGGCGTGCGGGTCTCGTAGTGCGCACACACACGAGTGAAAACGACGATGGCATACCTTGGTGCAAGACACGAGAGTCTACCAAAGGCCAAGTCCGCTCAGCGTGCCCCCCCGCAATCGTCGGTTGCATTCCGAAATATTAGTCAGCTCATTTAAGGGAAGGGTTGAGGCTAATGCGCGAGCTGTGAATGCGCATTGAAACTGTTGATTGCTGATAGGCTCCCCAAAGACCACGTGGAGAGATTACGTAAGATCGTTGACGAGGTTGAATACAATCCTGACCTCACAGCCGAAACTTTGGTGGAACATATCGCAGGCGTCAATATTCTCGTGGTGAGAAGCACCAAGGTCTCGCCGTCTGCTATCGAGAAAGCTGACTCATTGGAGCTTATAGTCCGATCAGGAGCTGGGACTGAGAATATTGATATGGGAACCGCATCAGTGCATGGAATCTTCGTCACCAATTGTCCCGACAAGAATTCAGCAGCAGTTGCGGAATTGACCCTAGGTCTCCTGTTGGCTGTTGACCGACGGATTCCAGATCAAGCGCAAGCGCTGAAGGAAGGAGAGTGGAACAAGAAGGAATTCGCGAAGGCAGACGGCCTGAAGGGGAAGACCTTCGGCGTTGTAGGTACGGGTCCCATAGGCAACGAGGTAATCAAACGGGCAAAGGCCTTCGACATGCTGGTGATAGCCTGGTCTCGCTCGCTCACAGAGGAGAAGGCTCAGAAATTGGGAGTGACGCGCGCAGCTACTATCGATGAATTGCTCGGTCGGTGTGACATAGTGTCTTTCCATGTAGCGTACAATCCTGAGACCAGGCACCTGCTCTCAGCGGAACGTATTGCCAAACTGAAAACGGGAACGATTGTTCTGAATACGTCGCGAGGTGCTGTCGTTGATAATGTTGCACTTGCCGAAGCGGTTCGACAAGGTCGCGTTCGCGCAGGACTCGACGTATATGAGAATGAACCCGCAGAGGGCGAAGAGCAGTTCCATAATGCTCTTTCGAATGTGCCGAATTGGGTGGGCACGCATCACATAGGTGGCTCCACTGACCAAGCACAACGAGCCACTGTTGACGAGACGGTCCGCATCATAGAAACCTATGTGGAAACAGGGAACGTCGAGAACTGCGTAGACTTCGCTAAGGATACGCCCGCCGCATACGAATTGATGGTACGTCACTACGACAAGATCGGCGTTCTGACTCGGATTCTGAATGATCTTAGGGAATCAAACATCAACGTTCACGAAGTACACAACGTCATCTTCGAAGGAGCCAAAGCAGCTGTAGCCACCATACAGCTTGACACATATCCTGCCGAGGAAGTGCTCAACAAGATTTCTGCACGCAAAGACGAAATTATCCAAGTGAGAATAGTGAGGCTGTAAGGCGGTAGGGTAGGACATGTTCCAGAAGCGGTGTCGGATGTCGGATTCGTCTTGGTGAATTTACAGTTATGCGGAAAGAGGGGGTGTTAGGAGAGGTTCCCCTAACGACAAGAACAGTTACAGGCTCAAATTTCGTGTGTGTGCGCACCATAAGACCCATGCACACTTAGGACTCTCCTCTTAGTGGACTTTGTCTTGAACTCGAGTGGGAGCCGGAGTGTTCGACGAGTTAGTTTTTGTCGTCGTTTTTCACAATCCGTGATGACAAAAACCCTCCAAGCCAACCTGTCGACTCACGAAGAGGGGGCTCTTCATTTTGTGAAGAGGGGGCTCTTCAATTCTGAAGAGGGAGCTCTTCGCGGCAAGCCTAGCCATGCATCGTGCCACGCTGTTTCGTTTGGTGAGAAAGTTGCTTCGAAATGTGTGATGGTGTGTGCGCACCACTAGCCCCACACATCTCATTGACTATGGTTCCGTGAGAAAAACCGTAATAATGTTTTTCGTGTGTGGGTCTAGTTCGTCTGTGAACGGGCGGCTCCGTCGGTCGGTCCTAGTGTAGGGCCGATTTCAATTGCGCGTGATCTATGCTTCGAGACGGAAACAAAGAAAGCAGGCACTTGGGTGCCTGCTGAATTAGGGCTTTAGTGTCAATAGATAGTTGTAGGCGCTTAGTGCAGCGTTGGCGCCTTCACCGACAGCGATGACGACCTGGTTTGCGTTTACGTCTGTTACATCCCCAGCGGCAAAGAGACCTGGAACATTTGTTTGGTTGTTTTCGTCTATGACGATTCTTCCCTCTCGGTTGGTCTTCACTAGTCGTGAGAACATTGCAGTGCCTGGAATATAGCCGAGTTCTACGAAAACGCCTCTGACGGGAATCTCGGTCTCGTCTTTCTTTGATTTTATGACGATCTTCTCAGGAGAGGAGTTGCCTCGAATCTCTTTAACCGTGTAGCCGCTGAAGAACTCAGCCTTACCTGAGTCCTTAACCTTCTTGCCCAAGGGTGTTGCGATGAGCTTGGCAGGAACGCCTACTATATTGACTTTTCGTGCGATCTGTGCAAGTTCCGCTGCTGCTTGGAGGGCTGGGACACCATCGCCCACAACGGCGACGTCCATGTCGATGAAGATCTGAGCGTGGCTCATAGCAGAGTAGCTCACGCCTCTTCCCAGAAATTCCTCTTCGCCGGGAACGTTGAGGCGTTTGGGCATGACGCCTGTTGCGATTATCGCGGCTTTTCCCTTGAAGGTTCGGTCGCCTGTTGACACGACAAACCTATTTCCAATGCGTTGGAACTTCGTGACCTTGCCTAGGTGTCGTGCGAAGTCGAGGTACTGTAACTGGCTCTTGAATTTGCTGACTAACTCCTCTCCGTCTATGATCAGATGTGTTTCAACATCTGGGAGTGTAAAGCGATAGTTGGTTTTTCCTCCGAGGTCTTCGCTGATCAACATTGTTTCAATTCGTTTTCTGATTGCGTAGGCGGCTGCTGTGAGACCTGCTGGTCCTCCGCCGACGATCAGAAGGTCGTATTCCTTTTGTGAAGTATCCATGCTCATTTTCATTCTCCTCCTAATCAGGCGCCTTCGGGATATACCCGAGCTTCATGGCGGTCTGCGTCATCTCACGTGAACGTTTTATGATAGCGGTCGCTTGCTCGTATAGTTGTGTTCTCGTTAGGTTCACGCCGGCAAGGCCCAGTTCCTGAGCTTTCAGGGCGACTGCCACAGCCTCTCTCGGATAGATTTCCCATTCATCCATCGTCGGTGCAATGTAGTTCTCAGTAAGTCCCTTTTCTCGAGCAAACTTCGCTAGCGCATCCGCTGCGGCTATGCACATTTCATCGGTGATCGTTCGCGCTCGAACATCGAGAGCTCCGCGGAATATTCCTGGAAATCCGAGTGAGTTGTTGACTTGGTTCGGAAAGTCTGACCTGCCAGTCGCTACCACGCGAGCTCCAGCCTCCTTCGCCTCCCAAGGCCATATTTCGGGAATTGGATTGGCGCACGCGAAAATGATAGAGTCCTTCGCCATTGTTGATACCCATTCCTTCTTGATAGTGTCAGGCCCAGGTTTGGACAGGGCAATGCACACGTCAGTGTCCTTCATGGCTTCGGGTATGCCGCCTGAACGCTGTTCCTTGTTGGTGGTTTGGCAGAGTCGCCATTTATCGACATATTCGGCCTTTCGCATTTCAATGTCCTTTCGATCTCTCTTCAGAATGCCTTTCGTGTCGACGACAATGGTGTTCTCTGGTTTTATGCCATAGGCGAACATCAATCTGCTGTTGGCGACATTCGAAGCACCAGCTCCGATCATGCTCACAGTAACGTCGCGCGCTTTCTTGCCGACCAATTCGAGTGCGTTGATCAAACCCGCTAGGACGATTGTGGCGGTGCCTTGTTGATCGTCGTGCCAGACGGGGATTTCCGCTGTTGCCTTGAGCGTGTCGAGTATGCGGAAGCATTTTGGTTGCGAGATGTCCTCTAGGTTGATGCCACCGAAGGATGGTTGCAACCATTTGACTGCGGTAATGATCTCGTCGGGGTCTTTGGTTCCCAACATGATTGGAACTGCATCGACACCCCCTAGATACTTGAAGAGAATCGATTTACCTTCCATAACCGGGAGTCCGGCTTTCGGCCCGATATCTCCCAAGCCGAGCACGCGTGTCCCATCGCTCACAATTGCGATCATGTTCCACTTGTTCGTGTAATCGTACACTAGCCTTTCGTCTTTGTTGATGGCTTTGCAGGGTTCCGCAACCCCTGGTGTGTACCAGATGGCGAAGTCGTTGAAGTCGCGGATACAGCATTTTGGAACGATTTCCATCTTGCCGTGGTAAAATGGGTGAAGCTTCATCGCATCGATTGCTGGTTTCTTCGCTTTCTCCAGTAACTGCTCTTTGGTGAGTGTTTGCAGACTTCTCCAACTCCTAACTTGATAATGATCGAACGTAGATTGCTCGTGATTTATTTATGACGCACGTTTAGCATATACCTCTACATAGGCCACCTTCTTCTAATGGAACACCAGCGAACTGATTGCTCACAGACATTCCAAGAGCCTTAACTGCTAGCAAGTAGAGCGGACGTTTGCTTTCAAGATTGCCTGAGGGGAAGGTCAAGGGACTAACGTTGACTTGATGAGCTGGCTCGTCAACACTTCCTAATGATTTGATAAGCTCCGCACAGGATATCTTCCTTAGTTCTTGGTTGTGTGAATGTGAATTATGAGAGGTCATAAATACGGAGCGTTTCGAAATTCTGGCAGGCGTTGGGAATATCCAAAGGACAGTACTTCTGAGGGTTTCGGTTGGCTTCACGTGAGAGTGTTAGCGTACCTCTACTAGCCGAGCTGATTCCTGGCGGAGTGAAGCCCGGTGCGATGCTGTTGGTGGAGTTTGATCCCGAGTCCCAATGGTTCGCCGTCGCCACAACGCTCGTGGCGCGTTACTTTCAACAAAATCGGCATGTCTGTTACTTGGCCATGGCTAGATCTCCAGAAGATGTCAAACGCTGCGTATCGGAGATCGGTGTCGATATTCCCGCAGCGGAGAAGAGCGGTCGCCTGGTCGTGGAGGATTGGTATTCTGCCACACTCACGGGGGGTCGTCTTGAAACTGCGAACGCTCAGGGTGGCATGTTTGAGCCAATTCAAGGAGGACTGAGAGTACGTTCTCTAAAGGTCGCAGATCTCAGCGTTGAATGGTTAAAGACTACGAAGGTCGGACCACAAGCCTATGACATCGTCGACCATTGGCCTGTTGGTTCGATGATTGTTGTGGAGTCGTTTTCTGGTATTCTGCGATTTAACGAGGAGAAGCCTTTCGTTGAGTGGATGGAAAGCCGAGTTAATCCCGAGGAGCGCAAACGGAAGAGCATCACCTTACAAGGTTTCGTCCGGGGAATCCATAGTGACTGGCTCTACAAGCGGATGGAAAGCGCGAGCGATGGCGTCATCGACATTAGGGTCATGGAACGCGGAGAAGAAACCAAAAACCTTCTCCGCGTCAGGAGCTTGAAAGGACAACCGCACGACAGCCGTTGGCACGAGATCGAAATCAAGTCAAACGGTGAAGCGAACCTGGTTGAAAGCAAAGCGGATGAGCGCGCGAAGCTACGATTTGATCAGAATTGATTTCATTGTGTAACTTGTCTATTTGATTGTCAGTTTGCTCGACTTCAGTCGCGGCACTAGGGTCAGACGATGGTCCACTGCTAGGAAAGCCGGGTCTACATTACCCGGCCAGTGTCAAGTCGTGTGTCTTAAAGCGCTTGCAACGATATGTGTGTCAGAAGTCATAGGCGAGCCTCCTCCAGGATTGATCCACGACGCAAGGAACTTATTGTACGTCTCGACATCTGGCGCATCCCAGATCACAACCATATCGTATCTGCCCCATGTCAGAAACGTCGCGATTTCATGTATGTCCATTCCGTGACGTCGTCTATTCATGTTCTTGTGAAAAGCCACCCAATCACTCGGGCCTTTTCCCGCCGCGAATTTTACAAGTTGCACAAAGAACTGACGGTCCGGAAGAACTAAACTATAGTCACGAGTTTGTTTCAGAACCTGACCTTTGAATTTCCTCGGTCTTCCTTTTCCTGGCAAATGAGTAAATGGCAAATTTGTCTTGGAATTCTTCTTCATAACATAATCACCTCAGAACCAAGTGCGACGCCTATCGATTTATGATTTGCCACATTCTACTAATCGCTTGCTCACTAGGTGCTTCTTTTCGAACTATTGAGGACGCCACAATCGCTTTGTATAGCCTCCTCTATACGCCCCAACGTGCTTGTTCGCATGCCGTCACCAAAATCACCTGTTGATAGAGAAGTCTTCGAGATCTGGCGTGACGCCAGTCCATCAGACGCTTTTGTTGCTGGTATTGCTGACTGCGCCGGGAAACTCCCCATGCCATCGCGCGCGAATATTGAAGCCATAAGAAAACGAATAGTCGTCGTCCAAACTAGATGTGAGAATGATTCGCAGGGTAAGCTTCTGGCATGCATTGACACCTATCTCGTAATCTTGGAGCCTGCGATTGTGCCCAACCTCATTCTCGACGCTTTCTTCGGGCATCTGATCAAGGAAGGCATCAAACCCGTCCACATGTCCAGTTTGGCCGAGTACGGAAGGAAGGCTCTCCAAGCATACATGGAAGATAACAAGGGTAGAGAGTGGCCGGTCGGCCAGAGAATGCTGGCTGTGATTAGGTGCGATGGGCTAATGGAAATCTTGAATGTGGTTGGCTCAAGGTCGAAGAGCAGAGCTCTGAAGACGCAGGTAAACGAGCTCATGGGCGCTGTGAGGGATTACGAGAAGCGAGTTCATGTTGAGGGTTTCTCGACTGGCACGTTCGACGAAGCTTGGAACGTTATGAAGGCGCAGGGTTGTCGGCTTGAGAGGGAGAGCATCTACGCCCAAGCGCTACACGACCTATACGATTACACAGAAACACCCTCCCAAGTAGAAGAGAAGGGCCTTCGATTCCTCGCGAATGAGCTGGGCGATTACAAGAAGCTCGTTCAGGAATTCGCGGACAATCTTGGTTGCGAGCCCAGCTCCGAAGTCGTGGCAAGGACCCTCAAAGAAAGTAAGTCCTTGAAACCCGCAAGGATCATCCCATACATCAATCAAGTGCGAAAGATCATCGTCAAGATCATAAACAAACGGATCGTTGGCGTCAACCCGAAATACTCCACGAAAGTAATCGAAACACCCAGATACCTATCGGGGGTGTTTCCAAGCGGAGGCGCCTACTTCTTCAATTATCTGACGAAGCGTCCGAAGCAGATCTTCATCGCTACAACTGATCCTCGACGTGATCCGCATACGGTGCCTGCTCTACTCATCAACCTGCTCGTGCATGAGGAGTATGGGCATTGTCTTCATGGCTCCAACTCCACGATGAAATATGGTGCAAAACCAAGCTTCGTGGAAATGCTTGGGTCCACATTGGGCTCGGCGGTTTCTGAAGGAATCTCGTTCCAACGTGAACTTCAATTCCAGGACTACCTCAACAACATGCCAGACGCAAAGCACCTGACGAGAGAAGAGAAAGCGTTTCTGAAATCTTGTGATCATCTCGGTGGTTTCGAGACTGTCCGGAAAGAGTATACATTTTACACGAAAACTTGGAGGATGACCCGCTTCCTACGAGTAATAGGAGACGCTCGAATCAATTCTGGAAAACAGGATCTACCAGATTTCATCGAATGGGCGAACAAGGAAACGGGGCTGAGCAGGAGTATGGTATACTTCCAAGTCTTCCCGGCCCACCAGGGCATTGGTCCCGGTTATGCGACGACTTACGCGATCATCGGAGAAGCGATTCGCGAAATCGAACACGCAGCAGAACAAGCAGGGAAGGATCTCGTGAAATTCAACACGTACGCTTCCTCACAAGGATTCACGCCGCGAACGGTCTTTGAATCTCGATTGTGGGAATACGTGAAAACTTAGAGAGACGAAGGAGACAGCCCCAAGATTCAACGGTACTTACTCTATAGGAAACTCTTTGGTTGTGTTGATTATCCTCGACGGTTTCATCACTTCGATAAAGCTTGGCGTCACAGCTCCGGTGGGCTTATCCCCCAATCGGTTTCGTCATGAACGTAGCGCTCGGTACAATTTACAGTTGGAGCGTTTTTCGTCTCCCTTTGGAGCGCCTTTTCCACTGGTCGTCCTTTGAATCAGGTCTTCCTTTCACAGTTTTCCTAGCTCTGTTCGGACTTACAATGCCAGTGGCTGGCAGAATCATGGGAGTCTTGGGACCGAAGAAGACTGCGCTAAGTGGAGCCGTGCTCGTAGGTTTAGGTTGGATTCTGGCCCGGTTTGTTGAATTCACGCCACAGCCTCTAGTGTTTATGCTTCTATTCTATGGTGTTCTGGCGGGTGTGGGCGTAGGCTTAGTGTACGGCGTACCAATCGCTGTATCGAGCAAATGGATCCCAGAAAGGAAAGGGCTGGCCACGGGAATCACCATACTGGGATTCGGCCTGTCGCCCGTCATAACAGCAATCGCCGCGTCGTATCTGATTGGGATTATTGGAGTGCTTCAGACCTTCCTGTATCTCGGTGTGGCTTTTGCAATACTCCTTCTCGCGCTCTCTCTACCACTCAAGTTTCCGCCTGCAGATTGGCGGCCTCTGATATCGGACCCGGTAAAGAAGGTGATCGCGCAAAACGAGTCTACTACTAGTGAGATGATAAGAACACGAACTTTCGCAGGCTTGTGGTTAACATATGTTTTCGGAACCGCCGGCGGGTTTATTGCAATTTCCCTTGCAGCCAAGTACGGTTATGATATCTGCGGCCTACCACCTGCAGTAGCTGCGACATTCACAGCCGTTTTTGCACTTTTCAACGGGATGGGAAGACCGGTCTTTGGATATCTATGCGATAGATTCGCGGCTCGGATGATCGCGATGCTTGCTTTCGTGATGATTTTTGTCGCCGCGGTGACAGCGATCGGAGCGACTAACTTGCCGCTTTACTTGGTGTCTTTCTCGCTTCTGTGGTTCACCTTTGGTGGTTGGTTGGCGATAGCTCCTGCGGCGACATCGACGTTCTTCGGACTTCGCAACATGGGATCGAACTATGGCATCGTCTTCACAGCGTATGGTATGGGCGCGATCGTTGGCCCCGTCGCAGCGTCTTACATATATGGCGTGACCAGTTCGTACGCTCTAGCCTTCATGACGACAGCCGTCCTCGCTCTCATCGGGATTGTCGTGGCTTACGTGACGTACAAAGCTCCGAGGGCAGTGCATACAGGTTCACTCCGGGTGGGAACTTGAGATCCTGCTTGAAATCGGCAGGGTGGAGTTGAACGATTTCCTTTACTTCGCAGGTTCAGCCTTACTGATTTCGGCTTGAAGTTCTCCGTAGGCGTTCTTCATTTCTTCAACGCTTGTCTCATCTTCGAGGGTTGTGATGTCCCCAATCGGCTTGCCTTCGACGACGGCTCGGACCACCCGTCTCATTATTTTCGCGCTGCGCGTCTTAGGAAGTCTGCTAACGAAGTAGATTGCCTCTGGTACAGCGATTGGACCTATCGTGGTTCTGACGTGGTTCATCAATTCCTTCCTAAGCTCAGGAGTTGGAGCGTATTCCGGTTTGAGGACAACAAAGGCCACGGGCACTTCCATTTTGACCGGGTCAGACTTGCCGATCACGGCTGATTCGGCTACTGCAGGATGCGAGATCAATGAATCTTCGAGTTCTATGGTTCCAATCCGGTGGCCTGCCACCTTCAGAACCTCATCCGCTCTGCCCAG
>Ga0315277_10013655_pt1 | contig 10118 bp, 11 predicted proteins | sample YL17G05_15_MG_FD_203695 | JGI IMG/M metagenome (GOLD analysis project Ga0315277, IMG submission 203695) | Sediment microbial communities from Yellowstone Lake, YNP, Wyoming, USA - YL17G05_15 | ecosystem: Environmental > Aquatic > Freshwater > Lake > Sediment | place: USA: Wyoming | collected...
GGGAGCCGAACAGAGTGTCCAACGGATAATGGACGCCAAGATAAATTCTGCTAATGGCAGTTAGAATCGATATTGCATAGAGGGCAGCCTTAAATCTCCAGTCATTGACAAAGGAACTCAATATAACGTTGCCTGAAAAAACATTCTCGGCGTGACCTGACGGGAAGCTGGGTCCGCTATCTTCTATGAACAATATATTTTTTTCGTTGCTTTCACTAGGCCTCGGTCTTAGAAAAGTCCACTTTAATGATAATGATAGAATAGTATTTATGATAATCGAATATAACAAATATACAGAGAGTTTTTTATGGCCTCTAATCCAGAACATCACCATCAAAATGATCCAGAAGAGCGTGGAACCAAGATAGGTTAGTGGAATGAAGATGGCGTCTAACAATGGGTTGGAAAGACCGTTTATAAAGTGTAGCAGGCTCACGTCAAAAGATATGGCTTGATTAAAGAACAGTATTATGATGATTGAGAAAACCAAAAGGATTGCGGAAAAGGTAATTATTTTTCCCAGATTCTTCATAAATTATAAAAGGCGAATACAGTATAAATAATTAGAGTGATTCGATGAAAAGGCTGATAATTTTATCATTATTCGCGCTCTTGATATTGTCAACGTCTGTGAAGGCAGATGTTACAACAGACAAAACAGGCTATATACCTGGCGAGACTGTAGGCATTATGCTGGGTTATTCTCAGCCATTGGCCGATGTCAAATTCAGTGTAATAGACCCTAAAGGAAACATGGAGATATCTGGAACTCCTATGAATAATATTGGCTCTAACAGATGGGGTTATAACTGCACTTTAAGCACAAGAGCCTTGAATGGAACGTATACCATAAGCATAACTGCCTTGCAAGGAGAGACTGTGGTTAATGCAAGCATGCCCAATCTAGCATTCAAAGGAAATTTTGATGTGCTGGTTTGGAATGTGAACACCTATTTGAGCAAGAGCCATTTCACTCCAGGAGAGACGATGAACCTGACAGTGCTTGTGTCAGACAGGTATTCTGATACCCTTGCATTCAATGTCTTTTACAGCATAATAGATCCTCAAGGGAACGAGATTGAAGCAAAGAACCTGACCCTTACACAAGTCAACAATGGTTTCACAGACGCTTATGAGATACCTGCTAATTATTCTTTTGGTGTGTCTACCATAAACATAATGCTGGTTGATTCTGAAGGAAGGACCTATAATACGAGCCTGAGTTTTTCTGTTTCGAAAGCCCTTATCGTAACGCCCGACGCAATCAACGAGACTGTTACAGACATTACTGAAAAGACATTCGAGTTTGAGAACACCAAGGACTCGGACATCAACATAAGAAATATAGAGGTTTCTGATGGTCTTAAGAATTTGGTATTGATAGTCCAAAGGCCCTATCTCATACCATCAAATAGCAAGGCTTCAATGAAAATAAGATTAGTCGCATCTAACCAGGCCGAAGGTTCTTACATTGGTACGATAAGCATTTATACTGACGAGGGAACCATACCCATATATGTCAATTTGAAAGTTATGCTGCCTGCAACTCCTGAAAACATAGATTACAGCTATATCATCTGGTACTTTGCTGCGGGCATAGCCGCAGTGATAATAATGCTAACCGTCCTAAGGTACAGGAAGATCAGCAAGAAAAAGAAAGAGGAAAAGAAGAAGCAGGAAGAGAAGAAAAAGAAGGAAGATAACTATTACAAGTCGCAGGAAGAGTACAGGACAGAATATTATTAATTAATTTGCTGTATATATTCTAAGTATGCCTACGAACGTCACAGTCGAATATGTAAAGGCTCAGCAGAGATATCTTAATGCCAAGACAAAGGAAGAGAAAATTGCTGCCCTAGAGGAGATGCTAAGCACTGTTCCAGGTCACAAGGGTACGGAGCAGCTGAGAAAGGAACTAAAGCAACGGTTAGCAAAGCTAAGGGAGCAGAAGAAATCCAAGTCTGCTAGAAGGAGTCTAATCACCAAAGAGGGGGACGCTCAGGTGTGCATTCTTGGTATGACACAATCAGGGAAATCAACCTTGTTATCAAAACTGACGAACGCGAAGCCTGAGATATCTGCTCATCCCTTCACGACAACGAAACCAGAGATAGGGACTTGCGAATTCGAGGGCGTAAAAATACAGATGGTAGAGATTCCTTCCAACTTCAAGCCGATGTTCATGAGCATCGTGCAGAGTTCTGACGGCATGGTCTTGCTCTATAGGAACGAGAACGAACTGAAAGAGTTGAAGAGGATACTGTCAGGTTTCAGGATAGACATACCGTCGATTGAAGTAAAACAAAATGATGGCATAGACAAGACAAAGAATGACATGTGGAGCATGCTCGGTTTGATAAGAATCTACTGCAAGGAACCTGGAAAGAAGCCTGAGAAAAAGGCGTTGGTTCTTAGGAAAGGTTCCACTGTTGAGGATGCTGCTAGGAATATTCACAAGGATTTCTTGAAATACTTTAGATTCGCAAGAGTGTGGAGCAAGTCGACATATCCGGGCCAGATGGTAGGATTGAATTATAAACTTTCTGATGGAGATATAGTTGAAATACATATATCTGCTTAGATGAAAGATTTAAGATAATCTGCAATCGATTCTTTAGTCTTAAAGTTCCTTAAATTATATTTTATTATTTTTGTAGCCAAGTTTAAAATTTCATTTTTAGTATATCCGTTCCAATAAATAGACTTCTTGCTTATTCTACATTTTTTACAAAATCCTATTTCATTTTTATATTTTAGAATTTCTTTCCTCTTAGCTAATTTTATTCCCCTCGAATCCTCATATGGATTAAATCCCAATGATTCTAACATTAGTCTTATTTGATTTCTTAATTTACTATGTTCGCATGCTATGGAAATAAATGGATATATTTCAAAGCATTTCTTATTCTTTTTATATGAAATTGATATGGATATGCAACCGTCGCATGAAGAATAATATTTAATGAATTCTCGTTTTAGCTCATCAGAACCCCCTATAACTTCTTTTGGTACATTAGAGTCGGGCAATATCTTTGTTTTTCTATCAGGCTCTCTATTAAACGTTTTAACAAAACCTTTCAAATAATTTGCTATATCGATTGAGTGAAATGAAATTTCGTATGTTCCGTCTTTCTTCTTTCTAGAGTGAAAATGTTTTATTCCGAATATCTTAGAGCTAATTTTTTTAAATTCCTTTACAAGATTTATATCTTTATTATAAAAATCTATTTGCCCTTTGTCGGATACAAAACCATCAGATAATAAAAATGCTATTAAGTTAGATAGGTCTAAGTCAAACCCTTCAGGTAATTTTATGATATTTTTTCTTCTATCAATCTTTTTGTCATTTTTTCTTAATGTAGATATCTTTGTATAAAGTGTACTATTTGAAATAGTAACATTATATTTTTTTCTAATAGATGATAATATTTCATTGTTCGTTAAACCTTTATTGGATAGTTTAACAATCTTTTTGTCTATGTCTTCTATGTTGCTATAGAGATTTACAAAATTCATACCTTTTTTATTTAAAGAATAAGTTGCTGTGGATAACCTCTGCAAGTATTTTGTTCTGTAATAAAAATCTCTAATATAATTATCATATAATTTTCTGCAAGGAATTTTTGTTAAGTATGAAACATCTCTCATGGAATGCGGATTTTTGAACATTTTTAAAATTCTAAATCCTCCCATTTTCATTCTCATAGTATCTTATTGCTAGAAATTCTTTATATTTTTAACTTCGACAAAATCGTAAGTTTATATACAGTCTGAATATGTATTGAAGGACAAGGACATTCTAGAGATTCACATTGGTTAAGCTTAAATCTTTTTCTATCGAATAATTAATATGATTGATAAAAATTCTGATGAAGAACCAAAAGTTTTGAGTAGTAATATGACTTATATAGAAGGTGAGGATATTGATGTCATATATCCAGTTTTAGCTGAAATTAATAACGAAGATATGGCTGGAGATATAGCAGTTTTAAGCCATAAGGCAGGAAGAGGATATCAAAGATATTTTGAATTTCCCAGCGGAACAAGAACAGAAAAGAATTATAGAATGCTAGACAAGCGTGATGGAATAATCATAGCTGGAACTGCCACTGCCGTTACAGTTTCTATACCATTTGCTATGGTTTTTGCTAATCCTTTATTTTCGATTCCTGCTGCAAGCGGTTTAATGTTGCCTCATATAATGAGAAAATATAGAAATGAAGAAAATCATTATAAAGATGTTAGAACATTTAAAGATGCTATTTGGCACGGGGCAATAAAAACAATAGAAGAAGAAACAAAAAATATCAAAATTTATCAAGTTGGTATGAATGAGTTGGAAAAAATAACAGGAAGAAATTTAGAAATAGTGCCTAGCGGAAAACAGAAAGAATTTATTGAGGCAGAAGAAGATTTTTGGTTATTGGCAGAAGCATCGGGCTTGGGTGCAGATGCAATAATAGAATATAAAGCAGGTTCTCCTGTTAGAGGGACGCCAGTAAGGTTCGTTGATAAGAAATAGTGTTATCTTTTTGATATTATAAAAAATAGAGTCCAACCCAACTTATCTTTTAATATAATCATTTTATATATTTTCAGGCATTATTATTATTATGCCTATATCTGAAGGCGAGATAAGTCTGCCAGATAACTGGCACTCGAACATAGAGAAGAGCAAGGAAAAAGCCAGAAAAATGCTGAAGAAAGTCGTGGCTGTAGACCTTAACACATCGATATTGATAGGAATTCTGGAAGACGTCACGATAGACAGGCTGTTCAGGCTAAAATATCCCTTCTGTAAGCTCACGATAAGCAGGGTAAAGAAGTATGACATCAACGAGAAGCTAGAAGGAAAGGAAGAAGAGCAGGTATGCTTTGTCAACAAGCCGCAGATGATACTCGACATGAATGAACTTGCAAAAAAGTTCCCAGAAATCTTTGAGGACGTCCACGTGGAAATGAAAAAAGGTGCGTACTGATGGCCCTAAAGCAAATAGATTCGAAAGGTAAGAGCGACATGGTTCCTTGCCCCAGGTGTGGAGAAGACGCCATAATAATAGATGGTAGGTTTGTGAAGTGGCTGACCTGTCCCAAGTGCAAGTTCAAGAAGCTCATGGAAAAAGAGGACGAAGGAGTAAAGATAACACCTCTAAAAAATTCTAATGTCTCAGACAAATATTAGAGAATAGACAATTGAAACTTATATCGACGAAGTAAATTCTTATTATGCTTTGAAGAATTGAACAACTCTGCCCTCCGTACAACTCATGTTCTTCATGGGAAATGAGGGCAACATAAACATTTAAAGATTACTATGTAAATTCTTTTTATGACAGTAAAAAAAGTGAAAGGAACATGGGAACCTCATATAGGAAAAATGGAAATGAAAGTAGAAGATAAAGTTAAAGAAGTTCCAGTTTTTGGATGGTCTTACAGAGTAGGATCTATCTATGGAGGAGAAGTTCATGCATATCCTCATCTTGGTTTATTACTCTTCCAAACAAGAAGAGGAGACTACCCGGATCCAGGTTTCAGTGGCGATCTTAAAAAAGTTGTTAAAGAAATAGATTCTTTTGGTTGGGGTAAACCTCCTCATTTAGAGGAAGTATATAATGACGTGGAGGCGGCATCAAAAATGGTCAAAAGTGACGTAAATGGGTTCATAGAGCATTGCAAAGAACTGGAAAAAAATTGGGAAAACTACTTGCAATAAACAAGAGATGCAATAATGGCTATCCTCAATGGTTAATATGTTCAAATTCTGTCCTTCCGCATCAATTTTGGTTCAGTTCCGACGAGATATATTTCTACGAGATTTAAATAAATTGAAATATACTTAAGATATATGAGTCATGAGAAAGTTCCAGCATACGTTGAAAAAGTTCATGAAAAGACTGGAATTTCTATAGAAGAAATTAAAAGAATGAGTTGGCCTGAGATAGAAAAAACTTTAGGTATAGAAATAACAGAACCACCATATGAAATTAAAAGAACTATTAGAGATTATTGGGCAAGAGCATATAGGTGGATAACTTCTAAAGAGATTGATAAACTTGCAAAAAAAGTAAATAGAATAATAGAAAAATATTCCATATGTTGATATATCTTATGTAGTTGTATTTGAACCTTAAGACAAGTATGCTCTCCGCACGTCTGATTTTCCTTAGATAAAGCTTAAGAATCTAAAGCACATAGATAAATCCTACTGATTTTATAAAATTAAGAGGTTGAGCTTAGTAAGTAACTATTAATAATAATTATTGTTTATATTAATATTATGCTCGAGAATTATTCTGACAAAATCAAGAAAGCCTTGAAAGGAATTAAGATAGGAGACAGGATTTCTATAATCAGGGGTAAACAGACCTATGAAGGTTTGCTGATGCCTAAGACAGAGCTAGGCGACGAGAACTGTATAGTCCTGAAGATGGATAACGGTTACAACGTCGGCATAAGGTTCGAGGGCAAGATTAAAATAGAGAAATCAAAGAAGGCAGAACCAAGGGAAATCAAGGAAGAGATGGAATTCGAGAACGGAAAGGAGAAAATAGAGAAGATTAAATTCGATAATAAAAAACCAAAAGTTTCTTTGGTGATGACAGGCGGAACCGTAATCTCTAGGGTCGACTACAGGACCGGTGGCGTGTCTGCTCTTGAAAGGCCAGAAGAATTGTTGGTTAACATTCCTGAGTTAAAGGATTTTGTTTGCATAAAAGACATCAAGACTCCGTTCAGAAAGATGTCAGAGGATTTTGACTATAAGGACTGGCAAAAACTAGCTACGCTGGTTGCAAGGGAACTGGATGAAAACCAAGGTGTTGTGATAACTCATGGAACAGACACCATGCATTTCACCTCTGCAGCTTTGTCGTTTATGTTGAAGAATTTGTCTAAGCCGGTTGTTCTAACGGGTTCCCAGAGGTCTTCTGACAGGGGAAGCAGCGATGCTTTCATGAACATCATCTGCTCTGCTCACACGGCTTTATCAAACATGGCTGAAGTGGGAATATGCATGCACGCTACTACAGACGACCATTATTGTTATTTTATTCGTGGGACAAAGGTTAGAAAAATGCATACCACAAGGAGAGACGCCTTTAGGAGCATTAACGAGATGCCTTTGGCAAAAGTCTGGCCGAATGGAAAGATTGATATTTTAAACAAAAATTATAAGAAAAGAAGCGACGGAAAAGTTATTGCTGATATCAAATTCGAGCCTAAGATTGCTTTGCTAAAGACTTATCCTGGAAGCGAGCCTGAAATTTTAGAATTCTTGGTTAAGAAAGGCTATAAGGGCTTTGTTATCGAAGGAACTGGTTTAGGTCATGTTCCTACGTTCGCAGAAAAATCATGGATTCCTTCAATAAAGAAAATCATAAAAGATGGCATACCAGTTGTTATAGCAACGCAGACGATTTATGGAAGAATTAATCCCAATGTTTATACCAATCTAAGAATTCTTTATCATGATGCAAAAGCGATTCCTGCAGAGGACATGCTACCTGAAACTGCGTACGTAAAGTTAGGTTGGGTTTTGGGGCATACTAAAGATTTGGATAAAATAAGGGAAATGATGCTTACAAATATGGCTGGAGAAATTACTGATAGAAGCGAGACAGAAACTTTCTTGGTGTGAAAATGATAATCAAAAAATCAGAAAGAAAAGAGTTCAAAAATAGTCCAGTTTGCATAGCTTACGAATATGGACATAATGACAAAGACATTAACCTTGCTGTTATAGAATTGTCTGGAAGATACCCTGCTAAAGGTAGAGTTACTAATAAAATTTGCAAAGAAGTTGCTTTTGTGTTCGAAGGAAAAGGAAAGGTTGGAATTGATGGTAAAGAATCTTTACTTAAAGAAGGAGATTCTGTTCTTATTCAACCTAACCAAAAATTCTTTTGGGAAGGTAAAATGAAATTAGCTATGGTATGTCATCCTGCTTTTAATCCAGAGCAACATGTAGAATGTGATTAAATGACTGATTATCAAAAAATAGGTTTCAAGTGCGGAATAGAAATTCATAACAGGCTGAGCACCAAGACAAAACTATTCTGCAACTGCAAACCAGAATTTTCTAATTCAAAAATGACATCGCTGATTAAAAGAAAGTTAAGAGCTGTGGCAGGTGAATTGGGGCAAGTGGACGTTGCTGCCTTGTACGAATATCTGAGAGACAGGACCTTCTTCTACCAATGTTATCCAGAAGAGACATGCATAATAGAGACAGACGAAGAACCGCCTCGTTCAATGAGCAAAGAGGCTTTGGAAGTCGTTCTACAAGTGGCTTTATTGCTTAAATCGGAAATACCAGACGAGATTCACATCATGAGGAAGACTGTCGTGGACGGGTCTAATACTTGTGGTTTTCAGAGAACAGCCATTGTAGGTATGAACGGCATTTTGGATACGTCTCAAGGCAAGGTAAGGATAACTAATATTTCTTTAGAGGAAGAGTCTGCTGGAATTGTCAAACAGGAGGATAATGAGATTACGTATCGTTTAGACAGGTTAGGAATACCATTGATAGAAATAGGAACTGCTCCTGACATCAAGAATCCTGAGCATGCAAAAGAAGTTGCTGAAAAACTAGGGATGCTGATACGATCTACTGGAAAAAGCCAAAGAGGATTAGGAGTGACAAGGCAGGACGTTAACATTTCTATTTCCAAGGGAGCGAGGGTCGAGATAAAAGGTGTTCAAGAACTTGATATGATACCTTCTATAATCGATAACGAGATAAAGAGACAGCAAGAACTGATAGCGAAGGGAGAGGAGCCAAAGGAGGAGACTCGCGTAGCCAATGAGGACGGAACAACGGAATTCACCAGGCCGTTACCAGGTGGAGAGAGGCTTTATCCAGAAACAGACTTGGAGACCATTGTCATTGATAAGAAGTTCTTGTCTAAGATAAAGATACCAGAGACTTGGGAAGAAAAATCAAAAAAACTTTCAAAGGTCTTGCCCAAGGAGATGATCAATCAGGTTCTAAGGAGCGAGTATCTGGACTTGTTTGAAAAGTTATCCAAGGACAATGATCCTGTTCTGGTTGCGAATACTTTGATATCAACTATAAAGGATTTGAGGCGCAGAGGTTTTGAGACAGAGACTTTAGGTGAAGAGCACTTTAATGAGTTATTCTCTTCTCTTGATAAGAAACTGATTTCAAAGGAGGCCATTCCAAACGTTTTAGAGATTATCTGCAAGGAAAAGACTTCTGTTAAAGAGGCTATAGGAAAAAGCGGTTTGAAAGCTCTTAGCGAAGAACAACTAAGAGAAATAATAAGAAAGATTTTCGTCAAATATCCAGACCTGGTTAAGGAAAAGAAAATTTCTGCCTTAATGGGAGAAGTCATGAAGATCGTTCGCGGTAGCGTCGATGGCAAGACTGTTTCTAAAGCTTTGAACGAAGAACTGAAATAGATTTTTTCATCTGGTTATATGAAAATAATCTAGTGAAACACCCGGGAGACCTTTTCTGTCACTATTCTGCAATATTTAGGCTGTTTATGGCAGGTTTCTGTGGGTGATTTTTCGGAGGTCAAAATTGGGAATAGCGATTTTGGAAGAGGTTCTGACAGCAGGGATTCTGGAGATAGAATATCTGGTGGCAGAGACTTTCACAGAAGACGCAGATGATTGGCATATTAAAGACGTTAAAGAATTCTAATACTTTGACAGACAGTATTCTTTTATGTCAATGGACAAGTTTTGGGACATTGTCGAGAATGTTATAAACAATTCAGACTTTGTCATAGAGGTCATTGACGCCAGGATGCCTGAAATGACAAGGAACAAGTATGCTGAGAACCTTGTCGAGAGCAAGGGCAAGAAGCTCATAATTGTTGCCAACAAGTCTGATTTCTTATCGAAAGAGGCTGTGGATATCTACAAAAAGAATTTTGGAAAGATACCATTCTTTTTTGTCTCAATAAGGAACAGAGAGGGTGTCACGCGTCTGAAGTGGGGCCTTTTCAAGATAATCAAGAAGATGTCTCTTGATAAAACAATAAATATAGGGGTCATAGGCTATCCGAACACCGGCAAGTCTTCTTTGATTAATGCTTTATGCGGCAGGAGGGCGATTGCTGTTGGCTCAAAACCAGGCACGACAAGGT
>Ga0315277_10013657_pt1 | contig 10117 bp, 12 predicted proteins | sample YL17G05_15_MG_FD_203695 | JGI IMG/M metagenome (GOLD analysis project Ga0315277, IMG submission 203695) | Sediment microbial communities from Yellowstone Lake, YNP, Wyoming, USA - YL17G05_15 | ecosystem: Environmental > Aquatic > Freshwater > Lake > Sediment | place: USA: Wyoming | collected...
AACGGTTAAAAGACCTTGAAGTGGAAAACTACTGTGCCGACCACTATGGATATGTGATCGGCGAGGAGGCCAGGAAGTTTATCCCATTAACGATCGAGATGGCCAAAAGGAAACGGGCCGAGATGGAAGAGGCCTACCGGTCCACTCGCGATATCGATGCGGCGGCAAAGAAGTTGATCTCTTCCTTTTATGACGAGAACCCTGACTACTTCCTCTCCCCTGACATCTTCCTTGATGTCCATCGCCAGATGGTCCGTCACATCGCCACCGTGATGGAGCAGAAGACTTGATGCTTGCAAAAGGTTTATAATTTCATTTTGAAGGAGACATTTTGAAGGAGATAATTGACTTTTTCCTTTTATATTTATATTTTGTAGTAAGATCGTTCTTGACGCAAGAGAGTATTTCTTATATATTTCATGTAGATTTTGTAAAGAATTAGGGAGTATAAAAAGAGGCTTTTATGGATCAACCTATCCTTAATTCATTTCCAACAGGGGCTCTCCCAAGTTATAAGAAGCCCCCTGTTAACGAAGTTGTTTGCGGGATGCGATTTCATATTCCTGATAAAATCCGTATCCCCCATATAGGTCTCCTTTGGGATAAATTTCGCCAAGATTATCCGAGTATCCAGCATGCCCCACCGATAGCAACAGGTAAAGGTGAAATACTAATAGATAGTGAAACAGGGCTGCCATTACAAAGGGTATGGTTTATAAATAGATTGGATGATCAATTAATACAGTTTCAGTTTGATCGATTTTATTTCAATTGGCGGCGCAGAAAAGATGTTTATCCACGATATCCCTATGTCATCAAAAATTTCGAAAATGTGTTGAATACTATCGTAAATTTCTTTATTGAATTTGAATTTGGTGAAATCAAGCCAATCGAGTATGAACTTACCTATATCAACCATATTCAAAAGGGTCAAGAATGGAATACGGCTGATGACCTTCCAAAAATATTCTCAGATTTTGCTTGGAGACAAACAACAGGGCGCTTTTTGCCGAGTCCTGAAAATGCTACATGGCAGGCAAATTTTACACTACCTGAAAAAAAGGGAAATCTTGTCGTTAATCTAAAACAAGCTATACGAACCGAGGACAAAGTTCCTTTACTTGTTCTAGAATTGACGGCAAGAGGACTCAGTGAATCAACAAATAAGATTGCTATTCGTGAATGGTTTGACTTAGCACATGAATGGATAGTCCGGGGGTTTACTGATCTAACAACCTCCGAAATTCACAGATTTTGGGAGCGAGAATGATATGCTTGGAGTCAGCACAGTATCCGGTGATAAATTTATTGATTACCACTCCCCCAATAGACAACTGCATTCCGGAGTGTGGAACCCACGGGATATTCAAAATTATTTCGAATCTTACTTCCCAGAGCATAAGTACGTAACTTCCGTAAACACAGAAAACAGCGAGATTTACACACGTAGTTGGCTTGACAGCGAAGAGGCTCAGGTACAAGAATTAATTTTCTGGATTAGGACGTCGATTTCTATTCCCTATTGGGAAGGTTTGACAAATAGACTTGTTACATTATTCAACGATGCAAAGGAAGAGGATTCTGCCAGTCCTGGAATATCTGTTGGCTCTCTTCGCAATTTTTATAATTTTTTTCAATCGCATACTGATCTAAAGTGCCCGACTATTTCTTTAACGCCTGATAACAATATCTATGCTTCATGGAGGGTCGATCAGAAAAAAGTATTCAGCGTGCTTTTTTTGCCAAATGGGGATACTCGCTTTGTAATCTTCAAGCCAAATGATCTGCATCCGGAACGGCAAACCCGGATTTCCGGAACAACGACAACCGACATGCTCAAGGCGGAGGTAGCCCCCCATGGGGTATGGGATTGGATTTCAGAATGAAAGGTGATCCGATACCTGATCAACACCACGTTGCCAGACTCTGCGATAATAAACATATAGACGGTGTGTTTATCCAGGCAACTGCTTTCATGCTGAAATCACGCGATGATAGCCTATCTGTCAATTGGTTGGAATTTCTTAACTGCTCCTGCAGGGAGAGCGAAATTGATGAACTTCGAAATACTTATTCCAGAAAACTAAAATTAGGAGCGAGGGCGAAAATAGCAGTCATGACTGTTGGTGAGGTCCGGGAGAAAGTGCTAAAGGAAAGTCCAGACAGACGAAATCTTAAAGCCCTCCATGATCCCGAATACGGAATAGTTAATGACCCATCTCATAGCGGAATATATAACTTGAAACACGATGACGAACTGATCGCTGAGTTGATTCTTGAAACAGTCCAAGAGACTTACCCTGCTCGTAAATAGCGCTAAGAATAAATACTGTATTTCAGCTCAGAATTTACACTCTTTGCCCTAAACCGGCAAAGAACCTCGGGGACGTTCGTGCAGAGCGTGCAACAAAAAGGTGCACTCCATAATAAAGCTGGAATTTCCTAAATATTAGACACCCATTGAAGTGGAATTGATCAAGCCACATAGCGAATCTGGTGGTTCGAAAAAGGATGCAAGTTATGTTCCTTTTTGTGCATGAGGGTTATGTAACGTGATGTAACTGGAGTTGTGTTTTGAGGTTGAAAAAGCATAAAAAAGGTAAACATTTCAAGGAATTGCTGACAAGCCTCCTATGTAACTGAGAAGTGTAATAGACTTTTATGGGAAATCTCTTGGGTCAGGCACCGGTAATTTAGTAATAATGGAAATTTATGGCTCGAAAAGATGAGTCAATACTGAATCTGCTTGTTGAATGCCCATGGTGGGTAAGTGTTGTAGTTTCTGGCATTGCCTTTTTATTCTTAAGATTCATATTGCCCTCGATTGATTTTCAAGGCATGACGGCGAACGCCTTTGCTAAAGGACTCTCCAGTGCGGCTCTATTTGTTGCTCTTGTTCTTTTGCTTCCTGCTCCCATTGCCGCTTTTAATTCATGGCTGAAGAAAAAACGTCCAAAGGGTAAATAAAGACTCTGTGTCATTCATAAAATGTTGCTCCATTCGAATGCACTTTGCTGAATTCGGATTATAATAGCACCCTAAGATAGGAATAACGAATGGATGGTAGGGAAGATAAAGAAATCTTCAGTCAGCTACAACAAGCACTACCGGGGGTACGAAAGTGGATCGATCGCTACGTGGAATCACACGCTCACTTGGCAGTTCCTGTTGCAGAGCTTGGCTTTGGCAGACTATCGCAGTACTTCGATCAAAGCCGTCTTAAAAATAGCAAAGCTGTAAAGGTAGATCGTGTGCAGGTTCCCCCGCTGAGCAAAATGGGATTGCCATACTTCACCGATTTCGAAAAGACTCTTTTCGTGGGCATTACTTACATGGACACCTTCTTCCTTGCACCTCCAGCGCACGATTGTGAATCCACCCACTTCCACGAGCTTATCCACGTTATTCAATGGGACATATTGAGCCCTGATTCGTTTCTTATAGTTTATGCTGTAGGCCTCTTGGCACATGGGTATGAGAACTCGCCTTTGGAGAGAATGGCTTACGAACTTCAGAGGGCGTTCGAGGCCGGCCGCTCGATCCCGCAACTGGAGTTGCAAGTCCGGGAAGAGACAATGCTCGTGGCAAAAGCCTTGTAAGAGGGATGAGGGTCAGGTCTCAACATTCAGCAAGTTAAGTTTCTAAACACTGATTTCTGGTGTCATCCATAAAGAAGTTAGCCCTGTCCTGAAGCATAGGGCAAAGGGCAAAGCGCAGAGCGTAAAGTTGAAAGCTAACAGCTGAAACATGATAGCCAAAAGCTGAAATTTCAAAGCAGAACAGTCACCTCTGACTTCATTTTGAAGTCAAGAACTCTATCCCCTCTGACGGGCCGGTGATGGGCGCTGTCGAGCGCACAGTATGAGATGACATTTAGCCCGTTAGAAATAATCCTCCGCTCGGTTTCGAGTCCCGCTATAGCGGGACTCGAATTTCTAACGGGGTGAACCTCTCCGGGAAGCACAATTTGAGGTGCTTCCATTTTTCAGTCAACCCCTTACATCTCTTAGATTCAGGGCATTGCTAATTCTATATTGAACTTTCAGGATGATTCATCAGAATATCAGTGGAATTATAGAATCTTTTAGTGTATGATGAGAAAAAATAGGGTGAGGTGATAAGGATGAAGCCAGCCAGGAAGTTAGTTGATCCCGAAGATTATATTCTTTCTGTCCTTTCTCCTGAGGATAGATTAGACGCAGCCCTTAAAATCGCCAAAGAAGCATTTAAAGGAACAAAGCTGACGATGGGGGATATTGATAATGCTGTTAAATCGGTAAGGAGAAAGGCTTACGAAGGGAAGAGATAAAATAGTCATTGATACAGGAGTGCTTGTCTCTGCTTTTGTCTTTGGAGGAGTCCCCGAAAAGGCGATAAAGAAGGCATTTGCAGAAGCAGATATATATATTTCCCCATCCATTCTGAAAGAATATCGTGAAGTTCCTTTAATCCTCGAAGATGAGAAAAAGCTTACCCAAGCTCAATTAGAGGCATTGATTTCTGGGTTAGCTGCCTTTGTGACAAGAACAACTATTGTTTATCCTCGAAAGAGGATACCCCTCTGTAGAGATCCGGGAGACGACATGCTCCTCGAATGCTGTTTTGAATCGAAAGCAGACATTTTGATTAGTAGCGATCGGGATCTCCTTGATATTGAAGTCCTTCCGTTTCCTCTTAAGATATTGAACCCGAGAAAATTCTTAGAGCAGAGATTAAAATAACTTCAAATAGAGGGATGGAAATGAGGGACATTCCCCAATTTTTCTAAGTGCTGACCAAATGCTTTGTCACGACAAACTTCATGATCTTACTCAAAACAAGGCAGTTACTTCTGACTAAATTTTATAGCCAAGAACTCCTGGACCGTTGATTGAAAAAAGAGCGTTGAGGGTCAGGTCCCAACATTCAACAAGTTAAGTTTTTAAATCAGCTCTGGTGTAGGGCCTACACTATTCACAGGTTTCATCCATAAAAAAGTTGGCCCGATCCTAATCGCATAGCGCATGGCGCATAGTGTTATTACTTGATCGTAAGCTGTAAGTCGTTAGGCGTCAGGTGTAAGGGATAACAACAAAAAACGTATTGAGTCTCTCGGGCAGGCCATTGAGATCAACGGAAGGAGGAAGGGTGAGGCGACAGATGAACCCGGAAGCCATGAAAGTTGAACGGTAGGTCTAACTCACAAATGCAGAACGCGGCTCGGACAAAATCTTAGCGAGACTCTTCCGTGATTCACCCAGAATCAACAATGAACGAACAAGCAAATCAAGCGAAACAGAAGGATCCCCTGCTTCCATCTTCGCTACCCTCGACTGGCTGGACTTCAGGAGACGAGCAAGTTGCTCTTGAGTTAGGATCTTGTCCTTCCGGCGTTCCTGAAGGTTCTTACTCAATGCAAGTTTCATCTCAATATAGGCGGATTCTTCAGGTGAGAGCTGCAGAAATTCTGCAACAGTGCCAACCTTCCACCCTTTTGTTTCAAGTTGTTTCTTCTTTGCGCTCCTCATACGCTTCCTCCTACGTTAGGTATCATAAAGTCGAATCCTGCGTTGGGGGTGTTGGATGGAATCATTATCGATTCGATACACAACACGCCACGTCTTGTTTTGATCATCGATACGGAGTTCGTGGCATCTCGAACCAATCGACGGCATCGGTCGTGAATGAGGCAGCGAGAGCAGTTCCCCCATTTGTAATTTGCGCAGCAAATAGCCTGTCTCGATCCTTGCTGGGCTTGACAGTGGTGGGGTCTTTATCTCGCCGTGCAGCCAGATTAACGGCTTCTCTTTCCTTTTCATTCAATCGTAATATATGTCATTTCTGACATAATGTCAATACAGGAAAAGGGACGGTTCCCTTTTCCCACACATTTATATTATGAAAAAACCAGAATCCTCTCAATTTCAGAAGGAAACGGTGATACAAAACCTTTATCAACATGTGGAGTATCTCTCTGTCAACATCGGAGAGCGGCATCTTTGGAAGGAGGGATCGCTTGAAAGGGCTGCGGACTATATTGAGTCCGCCTTTACCTCTTATGGATATTCCGTGTGGCGTCAGACCTACCCATGTTATGGAAAGAAGGTCTCAAACCTGATTGTTGAAAAGAAGGGAGAGGATAATCATCCTGTGGTCATCGGCGCCCACTATGATACTGTTCCCGGAACACCCGGGGCGGACGACAATGGTTCGGCCGTAGCGGGTTTGCTGGAACTGGCAAGATTACATCGAGAGGTCCCGAATAAGAAGACCTTTCTCTTTGTCACCTTTGCCAATGAGGAACCTCCCTGCTTCGGATTCCCCAATATGGGGAGCATGGTTTATGCAAGGTATCTGAAGGAAAGAAAGACTTCGGTTGAGGTAATGGTTTCTCTGGAGATGATTGGATTCTTCCGTCCGGAACGGATTCAAAACTACCCTCTTCCGGGGATGAGCCTTTTCTATCCAAGGACAGGGGACTTCATTGGGGTTGTTGGGAATTTTCGCTCATCGAAATATGTCTCCCTTTTCAAAAAGGGGATTAGAAAACACTCGGCCATCGATGCGAGGTCATTAACCGCTCCGGAATTTTTCGGAGGGATCAACCTTTCGGACAATTATTCATTCTGGCGTCATGGATATAAAGCCATCATGGTGACCGACACCTCGTTTTTCAGGAATCAGAATTACCATCAGGAGACGGATACAATCGATACGCTCGATTTTTGAGAAGATGGCAGAAGTGGTGAAGGGATTGCATTGCACTCTGTTGGAGCTATAGAAAGGAGTGGATATGTCAAAGGAGATCAGACTTTCAAAGCCGAACGAGAAAGGATCGGTCTCCATCGAAGAGGCACTTCTTAAAAGGAGATCGGTCAGGGATTATAAGAAGAACTCATTGAGTTTGGAGGAGGTTTCACAGTGTCTCTGGGCAGGCACAGGTAAGAATCTCTACAGGAGAACAGCTCCTTCTGCCGGAGCCACTTATCCCTTGGAGATCTATCTGGTCGTGGGAGAAGTGGAGGGGCTGGAGCCCGGAGTCTATCGTTATTCCATATCAAAACATCATTTAGAAAGGGTCACAGATGGAGATGTCCGAAGAGGTTTGTCTCGGGCAGCCCTGGAGCAGGGGATGATCGAACGGGCCCCTATCAGTGTTATCATTACAGCCGATTATCATAGGACCACCGGCCATTATGATCAGAGGGGCATTCGTTATGTCCATATGGAGGTAGGCCATGTGGGACAGAATATCTCCCTTCAGGCCCTGGCCTTAAATATGGGTACAGTCATGATCGGAGCTTTTGATGATCAACAGGTCAAAGAGATCCTCGGAATTGAAGAAGAGCCTCTTTACATCATCCCGGTGGGTAAGATTTGAAAAGGGGTGGCTAAAGCAGCCATCGGTTTAAAATTTCCCCCCTGTTTCAACAAGAAGAGAGTTTGTTTGATTCGTTGTTCGTATGGTATGATGGAATCCGGAGGATGGAGTATGCCGGACTATTCGATTCTTGATCAGCCACCCATATTGATGTTTATCTTCTATCCTCGAAGAGATTTCACCCCCTGCCCGGCCAATGCTTTCGATCTCTTGATACCCGTGGGCCATTCTGTTTCAATTTCGTGCCGGTTTTACATCGGCAACCCGCAGTGGCCATCGATTCTCTTCTTCCATGGAAACGGGGAAGTGGTGAGTGATTACGACGAGACAGCCCCCCTCTATCACCAGAAAAAGGCGAACCTGATCGTTGCCGATTACCGGGGATATGGGGTAAGCAGTGGCATCCCAACTTTAACGGACCTCATACAGGATGCTCATAAGATTCTTCAGACCGTAAAAGAAGAGCTTTTGAAGAGGAATGGTAATAAAGACCTGTGGGTCATGGGAAGATCACTGGGAAGCATCTCTGCAATCGAGCTTGCCTGTCGATACCAGGACGATCTTCGGGGCCTTATCATTGAGAGCGGTTTTTCCAGCGTGGTCAGGATCATCCGGCATTTCGGGATACCGGTCCATGGCACACCACTGGAAGGGATCGACCGAGAATGCGTGCAGATGATCGAGAAGATTCACATCCCTGCTCTCATCATCCACGGCAAAAACGATACGCTTGTCCCCCTCAAAGAAGCCGAAGACCTATATCGCCATCTGGGAACGGAGAGGAAAGAGCTTCTCATTATTCCAGAGGCAACGCATAATGACATCCTGTATATTGGGTTTAAGAAATATTTTGAAGCTCTCGGCCGGTTCGTAGAGGGTGCGGGACACTGACATAGGGGTGGATTGAAACAATATGGACACCCGCAAACCATGAAAATACTCCGGGTGTTTGGGTTACGGTTACGAAGCCCCTGCCTACCGGTAGGGCAGGCGTTTGAATTGATAATCAAACGGTTATGGGTGACGACGCTCGTATCGAAGCAAGAGACTTGAAATTAGAAGTTCGAGTATCCAGTATCTATATTCGAGATTCGATACGAGGTTCGACAACGACAAACGTCAATTTCAATTTAACGATACGGGTCCCGCGAAACGCGGGATTACCCTTACCGTTAGACTTTTTTTCTAATTAATTTTTTTCTGATAGAAGTGGCATTAAAAAATAAAAAGGAAGGAGGTATAAACTATGAAGGTTTTAATTGTTTACTATTCCATGTATGGCCATGTGCACCGTCTCGCAGAGGCTATCGCTGAAGGGGCCAGGGAAATAACAGGATCGGAAGTGGAAATGCGTCGTGTGCCGGAGACGCTACCAGAGGAGGTGCTAAAAAAAATGGGGGCGCTCGAACCCCAGAAAGCCTTTGCTCACATCCCGGTCTGTAAAGTGGATGAACTCGCTTCTGCCGATGCCATTATTTTCGGAACACCGACAAGATTTGGGAATATGTGCGGACAGATGCGGCAGTTCTTGGATGCAACAGGACAACTCTGGGCAAAAGGCGCTCTGGTTGGAAAAGTTGGAAGCGTATTTACGAGTTCCGCCACACAACATGGAGGGCAGGAATCCACCCTTCTCAGTTTCCACATCACGCTTCTTCATCAGGGGATGATCGTTGTCGGCTTGCCTTATAGCTTTCAGGGCCAGATGCGCATTGATGAAATCACAGGCGGGTCTCCCTATGGCGCATCAACCATTGCAGGCGGTCAGGGAGAGCGAATGCCGAGCGAAAATGAGTTGGCCGCAGCGCGGTTTCAGGGAAAACATGTCGCAACGATAGCCGTGAAATTAACGAAATAGGAGAGGGTTTACCTCCCTCGGTTATGGGATGTACTTGACCCGAAAGGGTCGGAAAGTTCTCCCTCCAAAACCTTGTAAAGCGGTCATAGAGGTCATGCTAATCGGCCGTCCTGCCTTTTGCATGGTGGTTTTTAGTAGCGAACCTACGCAGTCCAACGGATAGAGGTTTCGCTTCAAGGTTTTTCCAGAAGAACCTCCCGACCCTTTTCTATCTCTTTAACTGAGGGGGTGTGAAAAAATTGGTGCCCTGTGCCTCTGCCCACAGGGTTGGGGGTCTTGTCCAAGCTTTAGAAGGTGGGGCATTAGATGCTATGGGTAACCTTCGTTTTCAGTAAAATAGCGGTATGATCCGGGTTTAGACAACGTGGTTTAATATTAGAAGTTCCGCCCTAAAGCTTCTCCAATTCCTCCAACCCTGCGGGCCGGAACGAAGGCTATTTCGCAAATGTAATTTTTCCACACCTTCTGAGGAATTACGGAAAAGTTTATTTTAGCCTTGACTCTGCGGCTTTCCAGTGGATGTTTTTGAAAAAGGCCTCAATGTAATCGGCTCGCTTCAACCCGTAATCGATCATAAAGGCATGCTCAAAGACATCCAGTATCAGAATGGGTGTGCAGCCGGCAGGGTGGCCGACGTCGTGTTCATTGACCCAAAAATTGATGAGCCTTCCTGTGAGTGAGTCCTGGTATAGAATGGCCCAGCCGATTCCCCGTATCATCCCTGTGGCCTTAAAATCTTTTTCCCAGGTTTCGAAACTTCCAAAGTCTTCGGAGATTTTTTTGAACAACCCTCCTGTCTTTTCTATTCCTCCCTTGCCACCCAGGTTCTCGAAGTAATATTCATGAAGCCTCATGCCGTTGAATTCCCACCCCAATCTCCTCTTCAATTCAGCGTATTC
>Ga0315277_10013658_pt1 | contig 10117 bp, 9 predicted proteins | sample YL17G05_15_MG_FD_203695 | JGI IMG/M metagenome (GOLD analysis project Ga0315277, IMG submission 203695) | Sediment microbial communities from Yellowstone Lake, YNP, Wyoming, USA - YL17G05_15 | ecosystem: Environmental > Aquatic > Freshwater > Lake > Sediment | place: USA: Wyoming | collected...
TCATCCTGGACGGCGAGTCTCATGATGTCAGCATCCGTGATATCCAAACGACGCATGACGGCCTCCTTTCGGAGGTCATCATATCAAAAATCACTATAATGCGCAATTATTTATGACGCCATGTATAGATTGACCAAAAGTGAAAGATCAGGCGTCTTACTTTACTTTCTGGAATAGTGCAAAGAATCTAATCCAGCAAGTGGGGTCCACAACTTTTCCGTTCCGGAGGATATAAATAGTCAGCTCAAGGTCACCTAGGTTTTCCCTGATTCTATCTGCGAGATGAGGTATATCGTAGTAGCGGGCGTATCTCCACCAGCCTTTCTTGCAATAGAGAGTGGCGTCGCTTTCGAAGGCCATACAAGACCTAATCGCAGTTACGGGATTGGTTTGTATCGCATAGGATGTGAAGAGGTACAGAGGCACGATGCAGAGCTTTCCTCCTTTGGCGAGTACTCTATTGGCCTCTTTAATAAACCGAATATCCGAGTCCTGTTCGAACATCTCAAAAGCGCAATGCAATGCCATTTTTGTGGCAAACCCATCTTGGACGGGCATATGGCCTGCATCTCCGCCTATGGTGTCCCCATGGACGCCGTCAGGGAAAATCAAGTCTTGTCGGTAACTCCGACAACCATAGAGTCGATGGTAGATATCAGGCGCGGGAGAGATATCGCTAGCGATATCAATGAAGGTATCATCCGCAGATAAGTCAAGCAACTCCCCCGCTAGATAGTGTTGGAGAGTCTTATTGAATTGGTTTCTTTCGGGATAATTCGAATACATGGGATACCTTGCTCTACCCATGTATTCCCGGTAGCCGTCTGCACTCGTATGATAATCCAGAAGTTTGAAGCTACTCTCGGTCAACTGTTTTTCAATTTCTTCCCGTATTTGAGGATCATTATCAGACACACCATGCCAGATCTTCGGTTTCCTGCATTTCCGGTAGTAGTACCAGAACCGTACTGTCTCTATGGAAAAAAAATTTCTCACCTTAGGCAAGATAAACCTGATAGCCTTGCTAGGCTGCCTAAAGGCCTTTAATACTTTGTTCAAGTGAGCAAACGTCGCCATGTTTCTCCGTCATCCTATAAGGGGATCTAGAAAAACCTAAAACCCGAGTCTATTTCCTTCATGCTTTCTTAGCTCCCATGTATTGTACTTACTGTAAGGCTAAAGTTCAAGACAAGGAGTTAGTCATTAACTCGGTTTTCACTAACAGATTCAGCCCTTCGCAAATTACTGAGGCTATTCTGGTCTTTCGAACTAAAGAGACTCAGTGAAAACTGCGCACCCTTGACACGCACCTGCACGAAAATATATCATCTATCATGATGTTGAAGCGAGGCTAAATCGGTGCGACCGATGGTGGTTCAGCCTCCCTCGCCGAAAACTAGATCATTCGCCTTGCCTCATCAAGCGTATACGTAACTTGAAAAAAAAGAGCAATCGTCACTAGTGGTTACTTTTAATCCATCACTTGCGTTAGCGGACGCATTGGACTTGGCGGTGAGACCAGGCCGCTATTTATACGTCGGCGGCAGCGATATGTTCAACCCCTTTAACCAACCAGCGCAGCATCTGCCCATACACTGGGCGAAGCATATCGAGCAGCTTGATCTTGTCGGCTATGGCACGTTTTATGATGGGCCGCATGCGTCCCGATTGTACCGTCTAGGCAAGGGCATTAATAATGTTTTGTCAAAGCGGAGACGTATCATCATCACACAGGAGGGGTCGATTCGCCGGATTAAGGCAAGGCTTCTGCGCTTGCCAGGTTTAACCGACCCGCTAGTGCAGGACCTTTGGATTTACCTCATCCTGCACAGGTATCTGGCCTCCTATTATGATATCGGAATTGTGTACGATCCGGAGAGCGCACTCCTGGCTAAATGGCTAAAAAAATCAGGGCGTGTTGGGTTGTTGGTCTATCATGATATTGACTACTATCCCTACGTGCGAAGCCGCTGGAAAAAAGTCGTTGCCTGGCGCGAGCGAATGGTGGTCCGCGATGCCGATGCCGTCATCTCAGTTAGCCGTCCTTTGGTGAAACTGCGCAAGGGACAAGGGGCAAAACAGGTTTTGTATCTACCGAATGGGGTTAACTTCGAGCGGTTTAATGAAGCCAACCGGCAACGTGAGGCAGCCGGAGTACGCGCACCGACGCTTCTCTACTCCGGCACGCTGGACTTGCGCTGGGGAGTCGATTTGCCCTTGAGGGCCATGCCGATGCTGCGTCAACAACTGACGGGAGTGCGTTTGTTGATCGCAGGCACCGGTCCGGCGGAGGGAGAACTCAAAGCGCTGTCTCAATCGCTTGGCCTCGACGAAGCCGTAAGCTTCCTGGGCATGGTCCCCTACAAGGACTTACCACAAGTCATGGCCCTTGCTGATGTCGGTCTGGCCACCTCCAGGGAAGATATTTTCCGTCATTATGCATCGCCGCTAAAGATCGTCGAGTATATGGCTGCCGGCCTCCCGGTCATCTGCTCGGGGGGTGGCGAGGCGGAGTTGATGATCAATGAGTCGAGGGGCGGCATCAATATTGCGTTTTTGCCGGAGGCCTTCGCTCTGGCAGCTCAAGCCCTCCTGAATAAACCGGAGGAATTGGCCGCATACCGGCAGGCAGCCATCGCCTATGCAAGCTCCCGAACCTGGGAACGGCTCGGTAAGCAGCTGGCCCAATTCTTACTTCAGCTAACCGATCAGGTCGTCCACTCAAGCTGAGCCCTATTTTTTCTATCTAGGAAGAACGGAGAGAGCGTGCATGAACAAAAACAACCGAGCGCACTCCAAATCAGACGGGGATACACCCCGAATCGCTATCATCGGCTGCGGTGCGTTTACCGAGTTATTTTATCTCCCTGCTTTTGCCAAACGCCTTGATGCTTTACGAAAGCTGATCCTTGTAGACAGCAGTGCGGAGCGCCTCCAGAAGCTTGCCGCAGAAAACCAAGTTTCCACCTTCCGGACAAATTACCACGACGTTCTAGACGAAGTCGACGGAGCGATTATCGCTGTGCCGCACCAGTTCCACCACTCGATTTCGATGGATTTTCTCCGCAAGGGCGTGCACGTCCTCTGTGAAAAGCCGCTGGCAGAGTCCCCCGACGAAGCTAGAGAGATGATTGCCCAAGCTGAGAAATCGGGTGTAACCCTTTCCGTCAATCACACCCAGCGCCTATTCCCGGCCAACATCAAGATCAAAGAATTGCTCATTCAACGTAAATTCGGTCAGCCGCTGCAGATGAGTTACGCCTGGGGCGATGCGTTCGCCTGGCCGACAGCTTCCGGCTTTTACTTCAACCCCAAGACACGCAAAGGCGGGATTTTACTGGACCGGGGCCCGCATGCCCTCGACCTGATTTGCTGGTGGTTGGGCTGTAAGCCGGACCTGGTTTTATCGGAAAACGACTCGTTTGGGGGTGTTGAGGCCGTGGCCCACGTTAGACTCCAGTCCGGCGACTGCATGATCGAGGTCAAACTGAGCTGGTTGAACGAACTATCGAATAACTATTCCATCCGCTGTGAGCTTGCTGAGATCAACAATAATTTCCTGGGCTGGTGGCAACTTCCGATCAGACATAAGTCAGGGAAAGTCGAGATCGTTCCGCTGCACTCGTCTGAACGTGACTATAATGATTTCGGTCTGAAAATCGTATCGAATTTCATCGACGTAATCCGCAAAGACGATGCTCCACTTATCCCCGCCAGCGAGGTCATCCCCTCAATCGAATTGATTCAAGAGTGCTATCTAAAGGCTCAGCGCTTTAATCTACCTTGGTACCAAAACCTGGAGGTCCCGAATGTCAGCCCAGCACGATAAACAGACTGTTTTAGTCACAGGGGCGGCGGGATTTGTCGGGGCGCGTGTCGTGGAAATACTCCACCTGACAGGGGCCGCCGAGGTGCGCGCCGGAATCCGCCAGTGGTCCAGTGCTGGAGTAGCGCGACTGGCCCGCTTTCCGGTGGACATCCTCATTTGCGATGTGATGAACAAGACCCAGGTCGAGAAGGCAGTGGATGGCGTGACGACTATTGTTCACTGTGTCCTTGGCGATGGCAAGGTCAATGTCGAAGGTACTCATAATCTGTTAGAAGCCGCGAAGAAACATGGTTTGCGGCGTTTTGTCCATATCAGCACAGCAGAGGTGTATGGCGAGCCGAGCGGCGAGATCGCTGAGACGACTAGCTATGGGTATACTGGATCTGAATATGCGGACTCCAAGATCGAAGCCGAAAGGTTGTGCTTTGAATATCATACTCATGGAGTGCCCGTGACTATTCTTCGCCCATCCATTGTTTACGGGCCGTTCGACAAGATGTGGATCGCTTACTTTGCCAGACGCCTTCAGTCAGGGCGGTTGGGCATCTTTAAGGGGTATGGCGAAGGCTTCTGCAATCTCATTTATATCGATGATCTGGTGCAGGGTATCTGGCTGGCCTCTAACCATGACGCTGCCGTCGGTGAGGCGTTCAACATGAACGGGCCCGAAATCATCACCTGGAACGAATATTTCCGGCGTCTGAACGCCGCCTTGAACCTGCCGGACCTGCCGGAAATCAGCCCGTCGCGTGCTCGCTTCAAAGCAATGTCGAGGGACGTCATTGGCTCGACGCTAAAAGTTATTCAGAGCCACATAAGCGAGCGGATGAAAAAGCGCTTGATCGGTGGTATACGCCGCACTACGATGGGGCGAGTGGCTGATTCGGCCCGCTCCTCGATGAACTTGGCGGTAGAACTGCGCGAGTTAGATCACGTCTACCGCCGAAAGGCAATTTATACTGCAGCCAAAGCACAGAGGATACTCGGGTATCGTCCCAAATTTGACGTTAATGCCAGCCTGCAGCTCAGCGTTGCTTGGCTGGCGCATCACGGCTTTTTAGCGTAGGCGATCTCATACCGGTCGTGCGGTGTATTATTCATGAAAATCAACCGCTTATCGTCCAGATTATTAGCTCCATCCGGGCCGTTCTGGTTATATTCATCTGCCCCGATATCCCACCCGGCACCGATGGGCCGGGAATTGCCGTCGTAGTCACGGGTATTATCAGATATGGATGCTCCGGCGTTGATACAGGGTGAATTTGACTTGAGATGATAATCATTGCTCGCTGGATTGACAAACTGGGGATTTACTCCCCACAGGTCTGTCGTCTGATGTGCTCCAGACGATCCTGACGGAGTTCTCCCGTCGGAATTGTAGGTGCAATTATAACCGATATCCAAACCTGTGTAGGTCGTTCCATACAGATAGATGGCATAATTGATCTGATTATAGATGATATTGTTCTTGACCGTTGTGTTGGGACAATTTTCTAAGCTGATGCCAAGCGGCCAACGCGCGATGACATAATCCAGCCTGCCGATGAACGTATTGTTTTCGATCCTGAGATGATGACAGTTTCCCCCCCCAGTTTCCGTTCCTCCATGCGCAATAACAATATTGTTTCTGATTGTTAAATAACTGGCACCTTCCAACGTCCACGCATGGCAACAGCTGCTTAAATCCGCTTTATATTCAGGTAAATTAATGAAGTTTCTCTCGAACAATACATTCGACGCCGGCCCCGTTCCGCCCCAAAACGTTTGAAAGGCATCAATGTGGGGAGAATACCCCTGGTTTTCAGGATCATTAAATGAAATATCATGGATATAATTCCCCCGGAAGATATGCCCTGACCCTAAATACTGCACTCCATTCGTATCCCCCGTTGGGGTCCAATTTGTAGGAGTATGATGGGTAATCGATCCCCATATCTCATTGTTTGCAATAAGATGATTGACACCATCAATCTCCATACCGTTTTGAGCGTTCCGATTACATCGATTATTCCTGATGGTGCAATTGGCCGAATTAATCGACGCACATATTCCTCCAGTTGGACAATAGTAAGCATAATTGTCTTCAATTATACAATTGGTTCCGTCGACAAATATGCCATATGCATCCTCAACCCACCCAGGCTGAGTAGCGGTTACGGTAAATCCTTTGACCTTGATGTAGTGGTGATTATACGGAATCGTAAAGCCCTGGCATTGAACCCTCCCCTGGGCTGTGAAGCTGATCAAGGAACTACTGCTTCCGGAATTTTGGACAACAACTCTCTCGTTATAGGTCCCGGCATTGACGATGACGGTATCTCCCGCAATCAACGTGTTGGCTGCTTTTTGGATCGTCTTCCAGGGGAGCGCTTGCGTCCCGGGATTGGAGTCGTTTACACTCGCGCCGTCTACATAATAAACCGTGCCATTATTATTAGCGACATCATGATTGGATTGTTCAGCGTGACGTTGTGTTTCTTGACACGAATTGAAGCAAGCAAAGGGCATAAAAATGAGGATTGCACAATAGATCACATTCATAATCTTCAGACTATTTATTTTCGGGCAATTCATTCCTAGGTCTTCCGCTAAAGCTCTTGATTTAAGGAGGGGCATCCCGCTTCCCCTGCCGGATGAACCCGGCAGTTCTCATGCTATCTGCTTTAGGCGCCGGGGATTTGTTACTAAACGTTCCTGAGAAAGTCGGCCTTGCAACACTGGAAGACTAAATCCACTTCTCATTCCAAGCATAATATCGAAGCGCCCCGATGTCGCCTTTCACCGCGAGGGCTGCCTTGTAACCCCATCCTGCATTGATATCGACTAGATTCCAATCAGCCGCTTTCTGATCGCTGTTCCTGATATCTAATATTGTTACCGGCACGTTTTGCGCTACGCTTACATCGAAATCCTTTAAAGAAAAAGAAAGGCCTTCCCCAATCGCTTTCACGAACGCTTCCTTTCTGGCCCAGCAGCTAAAAAAAGCCTCGATCTTGAATTCATCAGGCAGCCGCAAAAACTCATTCCGCTCCCTCTCAGAGAAAAAATTTCTTGCGATTTCGACGTGCTCCCAATCACTAGAAATTTTCTCAATATCTATTCCTATTTCCTTCTCCAGAGCAATCGCTATGAGAGCGACGTTTTGAGAAGAAGATGCGTTAAAACTGATTTCTCTTGCGTTGATTGCTACGGGAACGAACGGTTTGCCGAATTGGTTATAACAGAATTCAATATCGGCGGGTCCAATTTCCAGATAGGAGCTCAGGATATTCCGTAAAATACTCCTCATGGTCATAAATCGCTTCTTGTCTTTTTCAAATCGGAACCTTTCGGCTTTCATGATTTCGTCTGTCGAAAGATATTTTAGCAATTGAGCGATACCACAAGTATATTGTTTAAGAGGCACAGTCCATACATGCACACTGTTTTTTTTCAGTTTTTTCGCCAAGGATATTTTTATTCCCAAAGGAGGGCGTTCCTATTTTACAGCTGTCCTCCCGAGAGGGCCACGACCTGCCCCGAAAGAAACGAGGCCTCCGGGGACAGCAGGTATCGGATCATCCCCACGATGTCGTTGACGCCGCACATGCGGCCCATGGGGATGACGGCCTCCTCTTTTTTCTTCTGCAATTCGCCAGCCTGTTTATTGAGGCCTACGAGAACGAAGGTCGGGCACAGCGCGTTGATCGTGATTTTCTTCCGCGCCAGTTCCGGCGCAAGAAGGCGGACGGCATGTTCCATAGTGGCCTTGGAGAGAGAATAGGCTCCAAGCGATATCACCGGATTGAACGATCCGACGATGGAACCAAGGGACACATATCGTCCGCCCCGGGGATCGGCACGGCGAAAGATCAGCTGCGCCAGCTGTATGGTCAGATTAAGACCAAAGGCCATCTGGTTTTCGATGACGCTCATGGGTGAATCTAGAAGGCCGCCTTTCGGCAGACCGGGCCAAGCGGCGTGAATGATTCCATAAAGGCTCGATCCCTCCAGCTTTTCTTCGATGTCACGCTCCCAACCGGGCTGAAATAAATCTGTCCGCAACTCATGAACATTCGGCAACGCCCTGATGGCCTTATCCAGAGGGTTCCGATGCACAAGGGCCAGTATCCGATAATCCGAGGCGAGGGCCGAGACGATCTCCCTGCCGATTCCTCCGGAGGCCCCCGCGACGAGAACCCAGGGACTGCCCCCGCTGGATGCCCGGCTTATTTCGCTGGCGGCTGCTTTGCATTCCTTTGCCGTTTCATCCTCTCTCCCACGATGCAGGCTGAAACCCATGACGATCTCCGCAGTTGTGATGGAAGTTTGAGAATCCGAGATCAGGACCTTCAACTGGCCGCTCTGTGTGGGAGGATTCCACGAGGTTATCTCGCCGCAAACCCTGATGGCGCATGGGAAGTAGAGGGGAACGGGAAAGCGACTGTTGATGGAATTCAGCAGGGCGAGTTTCCCCGGCAGATACATTCCCAGCATGGCGGAGGCCAATCCCACTTGAAAAGCCCCGTGGACGATACGCCCCTCATAATTGCTGCGACTGGCATAGTCGGGATCGACATGGAGCGGATTCCAGTCGCCGGAGAGACGCGCAAAGGTCAGAATGTCCTCTTCCGCGATCTCCCTTTCAAATTGAGCGCTCAAACCCGCGCGCAGGTCCTCCGCTTTATAATTGCGGGGTCCAGGAACCGACATTTTTATTCTCCAATACTTCCAGAATCAATCCGAAGGAAATCAATTGTCCCATTTCATCCGCCGTGAACTCCGCCTGAAATTCCTCCTGAATGACGGCAATCAGGATCGCGGTGGCCAATGAATCCCACACGGCGACGGAGGTCATGCTGGCATGCTCGATTTCCTCGCGGCTCAATTCGGGAAAGACAGTCGAGAAACAGGATATAAGACGTTCACTCGGACTCGCCATGTTCCATTTCCTTTATCGTTTGGTAGAGCGGCAGACACTTCTCAGAAAAGGCCTTTCGGGAAAGGAGGAATCCCTCATGGGGTTTTTCTCCGAGCAATGATTCAAAAAACTCCCGCGCTGGTTCGTTCCTTGGAGTCGGAAGGAAATCGAATGCAATCTCATCCGCGCCGGTTTTCTGAAACAAGAGATCAAGACATTTGTATTCGATGCGCCTCCCGAAGGCGCGGCAGCTCATCACCCATGTGTCAATGAACGCTTTGCCGGATTCCCGCCGTCCCTTGATCACGGCTATCTTTCCCAATGGCCCGTATTTATCAATGTAAGACACCGTCATTAAAAAACGATCGTTCTCCTCCAGAGCGGTCTTCCACTCCCCTAGAGTATATCGCCTACCGTTCAGATTGAACTGATTTGTCTTGTTCACTAATTCGAACGCCCTTGAATCGTTGGAGTTCGACGCGAAGCAAACCGTTAATTCCGCCTGCGCCGCCCTGAGAAGGTCTTCAGGCTGCCCGCCGGCCGATTGCTCCCGCCCACGATGAAGTGCTGCCGATCTCAGACTGTCCAGCCGCAGGACGTCCTCCTCCTGGATGGTCTCCTTCCCGAACAGGTCGCGCAGCTGATACAGCTGCTCCCACGCCTTCTTCTCATCCACCGTCGGAAACTGAAGGCACTCAATTTTGGGATATATGGATTTCACCTGATCCAGTTCCATGGCGCTGTCGTCCACAAAGACAACGCTCTCGGGGCCAATATTCCAGGCCTCGAGGATTCTCCCGATAGATTCGGACTTGAGCCCCCAATTCACCTCGAAGGGAAAAATCCGATCCTTTTTCAGGAGCAGTTCCCTGCTTTTAAAAATTTCCTCCACCAGTTCCGGATTATTCTTGCTGGCCACGCCGATCAACACTCCCATCTCCGCCAAGGAGTCAAGCATCTGCTGATAAAGCGCATGGATATGGCTCTTGCGATCCAGATCCCACGAAACGCCCCGGACGCCGTCTTCTCCTAAGATGCCCCGCCAGAGCGTATCGTCCAGATCCGTCACCAAACCCTTTTTAGGGACGGGATAGTGGATCAACCACGCTACTTGTTCCGCGATAACGGAGGCGTGGGGCAGGTGATAGGGAAAGCCAGATATCAATTCGCTTTTAACATCCAGCCTGTTGTTCATCGGAGACAATTTATCGATGCGCTGTGGATTAAGCAGTCTGAGATTTGGAATCGCCGACGCTTTCGTTGTATATTCCGGTTGAAAGCGGACAGTGATTCCGTTTCAATCCGGACACTCATTCCGGTTCAAAGCGGCCACCGATTCCGGTTGATTCCGGCCACTTTTTTAAGGGGTCCGGAATCTGAAGCGGCGC
>Ga0315277_10013659_pt1 | contig 10117 bp, 8 predicted proteins | sample YL17G05_15_MG_FD_203695 | JGI IMG/M metagenome (GOLD analysis project Ga0315277, IMG submission 203695) | Sediment microbial communities from Yellowstone Lake, YNP, Wyoming, USA - YL17G05_15 | ecosystem: Environmental > Aquatic > Freshwater > Lake > Sediment | place: USA: Wyoming | collected...
GTTGGGAAAAGGAGATTCCGGCCTTCAAGCCGTCGGACGGCCCGATGGCGACGCGGGTCGCAAGCAGCAAGGTCATCACCTCGTTCTGCAGCCGCATTCCGTGGCTGATGGGCGGCAGCGCCGATCTCGCGCCGTCAACTAAAACTCTAATAAAGGGGACCGGCTACTTTGAGAAGGGCGCATACACCAACCGCAACTTCGCCTGGGGCGTGCGCGAACACGCGATGTGCGCCGCGACCTCGGGGATCGTCCTGCATGGAAGCGTGCGCGCTTACGCATCAACCTTCTTTGTCTTTACGGACTACGCCCGCCCTGCGATCCGGCTTGCGTGCCTGATGGAGCTGCCGGTGATCTATATCATGACCCACGATTCGATCGGGCTCGGCGAGGACGGGCCAACCCATCAGCCGGTCGAACAGCTCGCTGCGCTGCGCACCATGCCCGGCATTTGCCTGATCCGGCCGGCGGATGCCAACGAAGTATCCTATGCGTGGCATGTCGCACTTGCCCGCAAGAAAGGTCCGGTGATGATGGTGCTGAGCCGTCAGAACCTGCCGGTTGCGGACCGCGACAAAGTCGCGGGCGCCGAAGGAATCCTGAAGGGAGCTTATGTCCTGTCTCCCGAAAAGGGAGGCTTGCCTCAAGTGATTCTCATTGGCAGCGGTTCCGAAGTGCAGTTGGTGCTGGCAGCCCAGGAAAAACTTGCGGAAGAGGGCATCCGCGCCCGCGTCGTCAGCATGCCGAGTTGGGAATTGTTCCGGGAACAGCCGCGGAGCTATCGTGACGAAGTGCTGCTGCCGGGCGTCAAGGCGAGGCTCGCAGTGGAAGCCGGCTCGCCGCAAGGCTGGCGCGAGTGGGTCGGGGATCAAGGAGACGTGATCGGCATCACCCGGTTCGGAGCCAGCGCCCCCGACAAGGTGCTGTTCACGCAATACGGCTTTACCGTGGAAAACGTGCTTGCGCGCGCCAAGAAACTGCTGGCCGCTGACAAAGGATAATTGCATTCGAAAAGATGAATCACACGGATCAGCACCCCGGCAGACAAAGGCTGTGTGGATGATTCGGAAAGTGGTTACATTCGTTAAAACAAATTGCCGCTGCGAATCGCCGGCCTTTGGAAGGGGCAGGCCCGTTCTGGAGTGCGGCGACTGGTCGCCGCTCTGGAGATCGTCCTGCTGGCACGGCCAGGCAGCTTGCTGCCGGGAATTCCACAAACCGACTTCCGGCCGTGTTCCCAGGCGTCTTGAGCACAAAGGGCGACAAGTCGCCGCACTCCAGAACGGGGCAGCGGCTTACGCAGTCTTTGCTTTAAAGTTCGATCAGCGGCTGAAAATGCATAAACTCCTGGGGCGGGCTGGAGCGCGCTGCCACGGTTCTGCCATTTTTTGATAATTGAGGGGGCAAGGATGGATAAGCCGGTGAGTCAAGGCAGAAGTGGACCGAGCAGCCGGATGAACGACGGCGGTCAGCCGCTGCAGGCCGCGGAACAGACCATGAGCCTGGGACCGATGGAACCGGCGGTCAGCGCGGCCTTCGCCGCGCTCGACGCCAGCCGGTTTGGCCGGCGCCTCTGCGAGCACGATCCTTCGCTTTGGAAATCCGATCCGCATCAGGTCCAGGCCATTTCGAAGCGGCTGGGCTGGCTTGACAGCGCGAAAGATTTCCTGGCGAAGGTGGATGAAATCAACGGCTTCGCCCGCGAAATCCGGGCTGCGCAGTTCAGCCACGTGGTCCTGCTCGGAATGGGCGGCAGCAGCCTGTGCCCCGAAGTGGCCCGCGAGACGTTTGGAGACCAGGCAGGATGGCCAAGGCTCCTGGTCCTCGATAACACCGCCCCGGCCGCCGTATCTGCAATTGAAGCGCAGATCGATCTCGAACATACGCTGTTCCTGGTTGCGAGCAAATCAGGCTCCACTACCGAGACCAACTGCTTTTACAGGTATTTCTTTGGGCTGATGAGCGAGAGAGAAGGGGTCGGCAAGGCAGGCAGCCATTTTGTGGCGATCACCGATCCGGCAACAATCCTGGTTGAGGAGGGCCGGAAGCGCGACTTCCGGCGCATTTTCGAGAATCCGGAAGATATCGGTGGGCGCTATTCCGCCCTATCCTACTTCGGATTGATCCCGATGGCGCTCATGGGAGTCGGCATCCGTCCGCTGATCGAGCGGGCTCTGCGGATGCGCGCGAGCTGCGGGCCGGATGTTCCGGCGGCCGCCAATCCCGGGCTCAGCCTGGGCGCTCTGCTTGGCGTCTGCGAACAGCAAGGCCGCGACAAAATCACTTTTGCCTTGTCCCCCTCTCTCCGGCGGTTCGGGACCTGGGTCGAACAATTAGTCGCCGAAAGCACGGGAAAGGAAGGGCGCGGGCTGGTTCCGGTGGACGGCGAAGCCCTCGGCAAGCCTGAGGTCTACGGCCGGGATCGTGTCATCGTATCGATCAGCTTGAAAGAAGAGGCGGACCCGGAGGCTGCGAAGAAACTCCAGGATCTCGAGGCGGCCGGCAACCCGGTTGTGCGCATCGTGCTCGAGGACAAGCTGGGACTGGGCGCGGAATTCCTGCGCTGGGAAATCGCCACCGCGGTGGCGGGCGCCGTTATTGGAGTGAATCCTTTTGATGAGCCAAACGTTTCGGAGAGCAAGCGGAATACTGCCGAGCTGCTCGAGGAATGGAAGCAAAAGGGAACCTTTTCGGAAGACACGCCCGTTCTTGAAGGAAACCGGCTCAGGATCTACTTCGATCCCAACGCTGACTGGTTGACGGAAACGGACCGGAGGTCAATCGACAGCTTTGCGGCTACTTTCCTGAAGTTAGCCCGGCCCTCGGATTATGCGGCTTTTCTTGCCTATTGTCTGCAAACGGAAGCGCGCGACCTGCAGCTGGATGCGCTGCGCATCGCGCTGCGGGATCGCGCACGAGTCGCCACCACAGTCGGATATGGCCCGCGCTACCTGCACTCGACCGGCCAGCTGCATAAAGGAGGCCCGGACCGCGGCGTATTTATCCTGCTGACCAGCGAAACCACGGCGGATTTGCACATTTCCGGCGTGGAGTACAGTTTTGGCGTTCTGCAGCGTGCCCAGGCGCTCGGAGATTTCCGCGCGCTCGCCTGCAAGGGCCGCCGCGTGATCCGCATCGACCTCGGCCCCGATCCGGACGAGGGCCTGGACTTCCTCAAAAACATGTTTGTTGATTAGTCTCGCAAGTGGTGCCGCCAGCCGTTTGGAGTGCTACGACTGGTCGCCGCTTTGGAGGTCGTCCGGCTGGCTAAATCAGGCAGCTTGCTGCCCGGAATTCCACCAGGCGAATCGAGGCCGCACTGCCATGCGAGCCGAGAGCAAATGGCGGCAAGCCGCCTGGTGCGGCAGCAGACCGGTTGCCAAAGCGGCGACCAGTCGCCGCACTCCAAACGATGCCCGTTTACGCCTGTTTTTTCCCCCGGCTGAATTCGCGGATCTTCCTGATTTCCGCCTCCTTGATGCCGAGGGATTCCAGAAACTCCTGGTGAGCCTCCGGCTCCATTTTTTCGAACTGCGTGTGCCAGTTGTGCATGTCCTCTTCGCTGAGTCCCGCGGCACGCATGATTTCCACCCACCGCTTCTTATTGATCACGTTGATCTCCTTGTCTTGTAGGGAATCCTGTTTGAGAATTTCGACGATGCAGCGCTGCTGGTTGCGCATCTCCTCGATGCTCCGGTCGAGCGTTCTGAGCCGCCGCCGCAGAATCTCGACGGCCGCGTTGGCTCCGGGCGCGCCGAGAATGGTGCCTATTTCCCTGAGAGAAATACCCATCTGGCGGTGAAGGCATATCTGCGCCAACCGGTCTGCATCCCCGGAGGAATACAACCGGTATCCGGAAATGCTCCTGGCAGCTGCGGGCAGCAGGCCGAGCCGATCGTAGTAGAGAAGCGTGCTTCGCGACAGGCCGGATGCCCTTGCCAAAGCGCCAATCGTCATTTTGCCCATGGTGTCACCTCGGGATCAGACCGGAAAGTCTTCGGGAACTGCCTGAAATCCCTAATTTATACATGCGGTCACAAGCAATTGCGAATGTATCCATCAAGGAACGATCAAAAACAAAAACGCCACGGATTTCACGGATTTCTGAGATCCTTTTTAAATCTGTGTAATCCGCGGCGTTTTTTTCTTTTGGGTGCGCATTCGCAGTCATTTGTGTCCGCACATATTGCGGCCTTACCCCCGCCAGCTCCAATGCTAAACTGTGAAGCTTTAGACAGGTCAATACGTTTTACTGGTTTTCTTCGGACGCAAGATCAGCTAACATTGCAAAGTTTTGCGGTCGCATTACCGGCAATTCGTTGAATTGCCTGCCTGGCAGGGAGGCCGGGCCTGAGCGTTGGCGAACAACAGAGGAGACATCCATGGCAAACCAAAACTACTATTTTACTTCGGAATCCGTAACAGAAGGGCACCCGGACAAGGTCTGCGATCAGATCTCGGATGCCGTGCTGGACGAAATAATGAAGGTCGATAAACGCGGACGGGTCGCCTGTGAGACCTTTATCACCGTGGGGCTGGTCGTCGTCGGCGGCGAAATTACGACCAACACCTATGTCGATGTTCCTGCCCTCGTCCGCAACCTGATCAAGGAGATCGGCTATACGGATGCCAAGTACGGATTCAACTATTCCACATGCGCCATTCTCAATGCGATCGGCACACAGTCGCCCGACATCGCCCAGGGCGTGGACGTGGGCGGCGCGGGGGACCAGGGCCTGATGATGGGTTACGCCGTCAGGGACACCAAGGAGCTGATGCCCCTGCCCATCATGCTTGCGCACGCGATCACTCAGCGCCTGGCGGAAGTGAGGCGGAAACAGATCCTGCCCTACCTCGGCCCGGACGGCAAGAGCCAGGTCACCGTTGAATTCGAAAACGGCAAGCCGAAACGCGTCGACACGGTCGTGGTCTCGAGCCAGCATACGGAGGACATCCTCGACTCCACGGGCTTGCGGATCACCAACCAGGCCAAGGAGGAAATCATTGAGCGCGTGGTGCTCCCTTCGATCCCCGCGATCTACCTCGATGCGAAGACGAAATACCTGGTGAATCCCACGGGAAAATTCGTCATCGGCGGCCCGCAGTCCGATACCGGCATGACCGGCCGCAAGATCATTGTCGACACCTACGGCGGTTCAGCGCCTCACGGCGGCGGCGCGTTCTCCGGCAAGGACCCGACGAAGGTCGACCGCTCCGCCTGCTACATGGCGCGCCATGTGGCAAAGAACATCGTTGCCGCCGGATTGGCGGACTCCTGCGACGTCCAGCTCGCCTATGCGATCGGCGTGGCTGAGCCGGTGAGCGTCTTCGTTCACACCAAGGGGAGCGGCAAGGTTCCCGACTGGCGCCTGACCGAAATCGTGCAGAAGCAGTTCGATCTCACCCCCAAGGGGATCATTGAATATCTTGACCTGCTTCGTCCCATATATTGCAAGACCGCATCCTACGGCCACTTCGGCCGCGAGCTGGATGAGTTCCTCTGGGAAAAGACCCACCGGGTGCAGGACATTCTGAAGGACGCTTAGTACACGATTCCATAAATACGATCACGTATTTTCAAGGACGCAGAAAAACACCGCCTTCGGACGCCGCTGGGATTTCCTTGCAAGCGGCGTGCAAACGCGTCCCGAAAATACGTCGCCGTATTTGTGAGCCACAGTACTTAGGAATCCAGATCCCGGGGGGGGCCGGGCTGGAGTCTCCGCCAGCGGGCTGATGAAAAGCAGTGGGGGCGGGCTTCAGCCCGCTTCACGGATTCCGCGGCCGGACTGAAGCCCGGCCGCACGCGTTTCATGGGAAGGCCTGTCAGGCGATTCCGAGAATCGAACCATTATCTCGAATGCGCTGGTCGAAGCTCAGCATTTCCAGGTCCGGAAAGACTCTCAGAAAGATCAGTGCGGTTGACAAGTGGATGGCATCGAGGGTTCTGACCGGTTCGGCAGGAAATCCCCGCATCGCCCGCGCCCGCACTTCCGCAGATATCTCCATCAGGATCCAGCTTGCTTTCGCACGGGCGAAGAGCCCGCGAAGTCTCTCAGCTTGACCGGAGGTCAGCATTTTCCAGGTTTCCGCCCGAATCAGCGCACGTTCTACTTCCACCAGAGTCAGGACCGAGGTCACGACCGCTTCTGTCCGGTTGATCTTGGATAGCACTCTCTCCGCGTCCGGTTCCCCGAGCAGCCATTTCAAGATCGCGGAGCTTTCCAGATAAATGGCTGTCATTCCCGGGATTCCTCCCGATCCCTGGTGAGGAGCTCCATGGCGGTTCCTGCAGGGGATTGGACGGGAGACGGAGGCAATTGGGGCTTTCCCGCGGATGGAAGCGAGACGAAGCCCGCATTGGCCCATTCGATGAGAAGCGGATGCAGGCCGCTCGCCTGGTCCCGTCCGTAGGCCATGTGCAGTTCCGCAACGATGTCGTTCCGGTCGGTAACCAAGACCGTGGCGCCGTTGCGGACGTCACGCAGATAGGCGCTCAGATTGTTCTTCAACTCCTTGACGCCCACTGTCTTCATCCGCTTCATGAGATATAGTAGCTACTAGTAGCTACTATTGTCAACACCTTCCTGCCCCACTCCTGTGTTTGCAGGAAAGCTCTTTTTGCCTTCATTCGACCGGCGCGGGCAGGCCCGTTGGTCTTGCACGCGGCCGATGGATAGCATATAAAAGTGCGGCAATTAATAGTGGGGAGAAATCATGACTGAAATAGTGCTGTTGGGTGATGAGGCGGCGGCGCTGGGCGCCGTGCATGCGGGCCTCTCAGCTGCCTACGCGTATCCTGGGACTCCCTCGACTGAGATTCTCGAGTTCCTGATCCGCTACCAGGAGCGGCATGGCCGTCCGCACGCGGCCTGGTGTGCCAACGAGAAGACCGCTTACGAAAGTGCATTGGGGGTCTCCTATGCGGGCCGGCGCACGATGGTGTCGATGAAACACGTGGGGCTGAACGTCGCGGCCGATCCGTTCATGAACTCCGCCCTGGTCGCAATTCATGGCGGCCTGGTGGTGGTGGCGGCGGACGATCCCGGCATGCACAGTTCCCAGAACGAGCAGGACAGCCGCTATTTTGCCGATTTCGCGCGCATCCTCTGCCTTGAGCCCGCCGACCAGCAGGAAACCTATGAAATGACACGCGCAGCGTTTGATCTTTCTGAGCGCTTCCAGATCCCGGTGTTGATAAGGCTCGTCACCCGCCTGGCTCACAGCCGGACGGTCGTGCGGACCGCGGAAGCGCTCGCGGAAAAGCCGCCGGGCAAATTCGACGACGGCCAGTCCTCGTGGCTTCTGATGCCGCACATCTCGCGGCGCCGGTGGCATGAGCTGCTGCTGCGCCAGAAGGACATATATGCGTTCACCGAATCTACTCGCTACAACACCCTGACGCTCAGCGAAAAACGCCGCGACCTGGGCGTGATCACCACCGGAATTGCGCGTAACTATTATTTTGAAAATATCGAGGACCTCGCCGCCCCACCCTCGCATCTGCATGTCGGAGCCTTTCCCGCCCCGGTGGAAAAGGTGCGCAGGCTCGCGGCTTTCGTGAAGCGGATTGTGGTGTTCGAAGACGGCTATCCGTTCCTCGAGCGCCAACTGCGCGGCATGCTGCCGTTGCCGGTAGAAATTCAAGGGCGCGAGTCGGGACATATTCCCGCGGACGGCGAACTCGATCCGGACATCGTGCGCCGGGCGCTCGGCCTGGCGGAGCGCAAGCGGATTGAGATTCCCGGAATCTCGCTTGCCGGGCGGCCGCCGCAATTCTGTGCCGGGTGTCCGCACGCCGACACCCTGAAATCGCTGCGCATGGCGCTTTCCGGATTTCCGGAAACCACGGTGACGTCGGACATCGGCTGCTACACGCTCGGCGCCCTGCCTCCGCATTCCGCGGTGGAAACCTGCGTCTGCATGGGCGCGTCGGTCGGCATGGCCAAGGGAGCGTCGGAGGCCGGCTTGCACCCGGTGGTCGCGGTCATCGGCGACAGCACTTTCCTCCATTCCGGCATTACCCCGCTGATGGATGCAGTGACCGCCAATGCCAACATGACCCTTGTGATCGCCGACAACGGCACCGTCGCGATGACCGGCACGCAACCTACGATCCTCCCTCAGGCTCAGATCGAGAAGGTGGTGCTGGGGGTCGGAGTCGATCCCGCGCACTTTCACGTGCTCAGCACCCACCCGAAACTAGTCGAGAAAAACGCGGAGATCATCAAAGCGGAAATCGATTATCGCGGGCTGTCGGTGATCATCGCCCGGCGTGAATGCCTGGAAGCTGTCCGTGACCGCAAGAAAGGAGGTGCGGCATGAAGTGCGACATTTTGCTGGCCGGCGTAGGCGGGCAGGGGGTGCTCGCACTGGCGGCGGCGATTGCCGCCGGTGCGATGGAGCAGAAGCTTCATGTCAAGCAGGCCGAGGTTCACGGCATGGCGCAGCGGGGCGGCGCCGTGATGGCGAGTCTCCGGCTGGCGGACCGCCAGATCGCCAGCGATCTGATCCCGCGCGGAACAGCGGAGATGATTCTCAGCATGGAACCGATGGAGAGCCTGCGCTATCTAGCTTACCTTGCGCCCGAGGGGACGCTGGTTACTTCGGCGAATCCGGTGAGGAATATCCCGGATTACCCGGACCTGGATGCCTTGCTCGGCAAGATACGCGGGCTGCCGCACGCCATTGTGGTCGACACGGAAAGACTGGCGCGCGGGGCGGGCTCCGTGCGGGCTGCCAACATGGTTATGGTCGGCGCCGCAATGCATCTGCTGCCGATCCGGCCGGAAATCCTGGAAAGCGCCGTGCGCGCGATTTTCGGCCGCAAGGGGGAGGATGTGGTCAACGTCAACCTGCGCGCCCTGCGTGCCGGCCGGGAAGCCGCTCGTCAGGTGAAAGGGCAACAGAGCTGAATCCGACCGATCGGTCGGATCCGCCTGATGCGGGATCATGGACATCTTATGAAGCATAAGGAAAACATAATGCCCGAAGACCTGTTGAAACAGCTGCGCCATTTGACCGATGAACTCGAGAACTTCGAGGAAATCGCCCTGCGGCTCAAGCCGCAACCGGGCGAAGTGCCGAAGATACCGGGCATTGATATGTCCGGCCTGGTCATACCGCTGGCGGGCGTCATCGGCGGGGACCATATCATCTACATCGATTTCAAGCAGCGGCACGACCTCGATTCGCGCATCCAGCGGGCGCTCAAAAAAGGGCTGGACCAGGTCGCCGCCAAGCTCGAGGAGATGAAATCGACCGCGGGCGTGCTGGTCGCCGACGTCTCCGGCCACAGAATCACCGATGCGGTGCTCGCCGCCATGCTGCACCAGTCGTTCCTGCTGGGCGCCTACTATGAGCTCGAGATTTCCGGGACCATCACCACAAGACTGTTCGAGTATATCAACAACCGGTTTTTCCGTTCCTCGAGCGTGCGCAAGTTCGTCACCATGATTTACGGCGAAATCCACAGGAGCGGCACGTTCCGCTTCATTTCGGCCGGGCACCATCCGCCGCTCGTGTTCTCGAGCGAGTTTGACCGGTTCGTGGACATTCACCCTGACCTGATGGTCACTTACCCACCGATCGGCACAATGCCTTCAAAAACCGATCCCGACCTGTCGCGGCAATCCTCCGTTCTGGGGTACAAGGATAAATACACGGTAAACGAGCTCAAGCTGATGTCGCCCGGCGACATTCTGTTGTTGTATACCGACGGGCTGATTGAGCATGAGGCGGACGGCAGGAGCTTTTTCCCCGAGCGGCTGGAGGCGAAGATCCGTGAATGCAAACGCGAGTCGGCCCGGCGCATCCTGGAAGAGATCAAGCGCGACCTGCTTGCGTTCGGCCCCCCCGCAGACGACGTGAGTTGCGTCGTGATCAAGAAGAACTAGCCAAGGGCTGCGCCCTTGATATCCCGCCAAAAAACGGCGGGATATGAGAAGCCGGAAGCCGGAAGCCAGAATGGATCCATGGATGTTTGTTCTCCTTTGAAGCCAGAAGCCAGAAGCCGGAATCCCTGCATCGAGCTGATTCCAATCGGGGAGTGAAAATTCCATGAATCCCTTCTGGCTCCCGGCTTCTGGCTTCTTGAAGCCCGTGTGGTGGAAAGAACTGG
>Ga0315277_10013660_pt1 | contig 10117 bp, 9 predicted proteins | sample YL17G05_15_MG_FD_203695 | JGI IMG/M metagenome (GOLD analysis project Ga0315277, IMG submission 203695) | Sediment microbial communities from Yellowstone Lake, YNP, Wyoming, USA - YL17G05_15 | ecosystem: Environmental > Aquatic > Freshwater > Lake > Sediment | place: USA: Wyoming | collected...
GATGGAGGCTTCTATCGTCAAGCGGTCCTTTTCCGTGTAAGCGCGCTGATTCTCGAATACTACGGATTTGTCAAAGTCATAGACCCCGGGTGCTATCTTGATTGTGCTCGGGCCCTTTTCTGTTTGGCCGTTAACCATTGCCGCCGCCTGCCGTATCGTCCTCACCGGTTTTCCACCTGTGCCGGGATTTTCATCACTGCCGATTCTGCTGTCAACGTACAGCGTCTCGGCAGTCACGGTTCCGGCCGGCAGCGCGAACACCAGGCCCACAAAGAAAAACCAAAGCTGTTTTTGCCAGCTTTTCATAGCTGTTACCCCTGATTCAATCTCAATATCGCCTGGCTCACCGGCGCTTTCTAAAGAGGCTGCATTGTAACAACTTGCCTCCACGCCGGCCAATCGCGTCTTGTAAATCCACCCATCTGCGGCTATCCTCATCACAATTTGAAAGGGCAATCGCTAATGCAGAAGAAAACGTGGGCGAAACTCATTATCACCATAGTTCTGATTGCCGCTGTCGCCGCGGGAATCTATCGCCAGTGGTTCTGGAAGGCGGGCGACGCCGGCCGCACGTGGGGCGCCGGCAGCCTGACAACCTCTGAGAGGGCCTATTACACAAATCGAATAAACGCCATCATTGAAACCTGGCAGCGTAGTCGCCGAAACACAGGACGCGCCGAAAAAGGCCGATCTGAGGATTCCTACGGAACTTATATGGTAATTGACTTGGATAAGAAGACGATGTGGATTGAGGATGATGGTCAAATCCAGCCGGACAACTACACCGAATTCCCCGCCAAAATGAAATGGGTCCTCCTCCACAAGACTCCACAAAGCGACAGCGAGGTCCCAGGCCAGACACGCCTGAGAATCCGCGGCGACAACTCGGGCCAGGACTATCGCGAGCAGTTCTATCTCGTCGGCGCAGGCCGGGGCACCGGCCATTTGTACTTTGAGTTCAGCACCACCAGCCGAGGCAGCGGCTCCGGCTCCGGCAAATTTCTCCCGCAGTCCCGCCAGTCTTCTGCCGGCGAGCCGAACGATTCCTATGGCTCCCTTATCGTCAGCGACTCTGAATACGAGCAATACCGCCGCTCGTCGCCCTCTCGTGACCCCAACGCACCCGCCGAGCCTGTGGACTCGTCGCCCTTTGCTCAAAATAAGGCAGCCTGGCGGAAAATCGAAATACCCCTCTACCAGCAGATCGAGAAAGAAGTCTCCTCCGCCGGCTTCAGCCTCAGAGAGCTCACAGTCGAACCAGGCCCCGATTTCTCCGCCGCACACGCAGGGGTGGGCATACGTACACAGGGCCTCGTTCGTGAGATATTTGGCGGCTACTACTGGGGTGACATATACCTGAAGATCGACTACCTCGGCGATGATATATGGTATGCAAAAATCGCCCCGCATCCACAGCGCGGCACGATGCCGCGCAGGGATAAAATCGACCTCGAATTCCTCATCCGCCCGACAGCCCCAATACCGGACTCGCAGCGCGCCGCCCTGCTCGAAAAAGGAAGAAAGATCCAACCCGATGCCGCCGTCATCGCACCCTCCAAATGGAAAGTCGCCCTGCCAAACGGCGCAACCGTCGAATTCATCGGCATCTGCGAAAATCCGAGCGTGGGCAAGCAATGGTGGGGACCCGATGGCTCACCCCTCGATTACGCGCCCTACCTCAACTCCGAGTCATACGGCAGCCCCGGAAACGACAGAAAGATATACGAGATGGCATGGAGAATAGAATTCCCGCAAATGCCCAACGGCAGCAGCGGCGGCGGAACGCTAATCGGCCCCGACGGCTGCGTCGGCTCTTACAGCCAGCCCGTCCGCGACAGATACGGAAACCAAATATACAATCTCAATGCTCAGGGCTACGCCTTTGAGCAAGCTCGTACAAAAACCACACTGCGCCTCGGCGTAAGCGTCGGCAGCGGCCAATATCAGAACGTCACTTTCGAGAACATCTCTCTCGTCCCCGGCCAGGATCAGGGCTTCAAGATACTACTTCCCGACCAGCAGCCTTAGCGGCCGAACCCTGCAAATACACGCCGGGCATACGCGCTGCTCTGTTTGAATGCCTCCACAGTCTCCATTGTCTTGGGCGTCCCCTGCTCGACCGCCTGCTCAATCACGATATGAGGCCGAACGCCAATTCCCAAAAGATACTTCGCCAGCCGGGGATAATCGATGTCGCCCTCGCCGAGAGTCTCGCTCCAGATATTCTGCGCCGATTGCCTAAGATGCAGCTCCGTTACCCGCGGGCCGTAAAGCTTCAGCACGTCGAACAGCGCAACCGCCGAATTCCCCGCGCCGCGATATACCCAGTGGGCATCCAAACACAAAGTCACGTATTTCGGATCCGTCCCCGCCATCATGTGGTGGAACTCCCTCGCCGCGTTGCGAAGCTCGATATCGTGATTGTGATACGCCAATATCAGCCCCATCTCCTTTAGCTCCCTGCCCAGAAGCTCAAGCATCTTCGCCTGAACCTCAAGCTGTTCGTCGATCTTATTTTCCGGCCCGCCCCATTGAATCGGGCTCGGATTCGTGACGATTATCCGCGTCCCGATGCCCTTGGCCTTCTTCGCAATCGCCAGCACTTCATCGACGCTCTTACTTGCCGTCTGGGCCTCGTGCAGCACGCTATTGACATAGAGCGACCGCATCTCCAGGCCGTGCTTCTTCAACAGACCCGCCAGCTCGTCAATCTGCTGCGGCGCCGTAACGAGCGGCTCATAGCCGTCCATCCCGCTCGCCGCAACCTCGCCAAGTCCCGTATCGAGCAGCTTGTTGAAGTCCTTGCCCTCTCTCTGGTAGAACACAAGCCACGGATACTGATTGCACGCCAAGTGGAGCTTGCCGCGCTTCTTCTCTTCTGCACCCGCAGCCGACCCAACCCCCGCCATCATCGCCCCGCCAACCACCGCCATTTCACCAAGAAACCCCCGCCGAGAAATCGTGTCATTAAGCATAACAACCACTCCCACACAAAAAACTCATTCGCCACTTGCGCTTTTCAAATCTCAACTGTTTCTCTGTCTTTGACCAGCTTAACATTACTTCCCAAAAGCTCAAAGTATTTCTCCGGGGAAAAGGTGTGGATGGGGATTATGCACTTGGGCCTTATCGCCGCGGCAAGCGCTCGCCCCCCCAATCGTAAACTGTCTTGCCTCCCGCCTCGTCCCTCGTCGTTGCAGGCAATCCTGGCCTGGGCGCAGTCGAATGGGTGGCAGGCTCTGGCGTGGCAAGCGGGGCAAACTGGGCATGCTGGGCAAGCGTGTTCTGCGTTTGAAATTGGCTTTGATTGGGTTTGTTTTGAGCAGCGTTCATTGTTCGTTGTTTGTTGTTCGTCGAGATAAGGTCTTCTTGTTGCTGGGCTTACGACCATTTTACCTATTTTGACATTGGCTTTGTTTTGCAGAAAACAGGCGGATTTGTAGAGGAGTCTCGACACATGTAGAGCAACAGCAGGGGGAAGCTGAAAACATAGAGAAGAAAGAATTCGAAATACGAGGCACGAAATCCGAAACAATGTCAAAACCCTAATGTTCAAATGGGCAAGACGAAAAGGGATCGCGGATTGCGCGGATTCGCACAGATCAAGACAGCCACAAAGAGACGAAGGAATAGGCTCAGAGTGGACGATTTCATTCTTTAGACACCGATTGACACGGATGAACACTGTCTTTGGCGATTGTGGATAATGACACATTGTGCTATGTTCTTATCGAAACAAGACTTATACGGGTCTTCGGCCTAAACGCGGCCACCTTGAGAATGCAAAGATTAATCCCAAGGGATCGGGATGCAAGCAAGTGCAAAATGCAAGATTGTGAAATCCCGATGTTGTCGGGATGGGCGTTTTAGTTGTAGCTTCGTTCTCCATATCAAGAACCCTCTATTTGTTAGATGTATATTATACATGATGGGAAGTTGGGTGTCAAGTTAATTTTTAATCGCGGATTTCGCAGATTTCGCAGATTTAACGCAGATTTGGGCGGAGGGCAAAGAAAAGATTGAAAAGACTCAAAAGAATTTACCGCTGAGATCGCGGAGAACGCAGAGAGGAGAAGAGTGCAAAGGATTAACCACGAATTCACACGAATTGACACAAAGGGAACCACAGATTGCGCAGATTTTACGAATTTGGGCTACGAAGGCGTGAATGACGAGGGACGAGAGACGAGGGATGAGGGACGAGGGATGAGGGATGAGGGACGAAGGGGGAGAGGGGGCAATGGGGAATTTAGAATATCGAATTTTGAATGATGAAGGGGACCTGCGGTGAAACCGCAGGCTAACTATTTGGATTCGTGCATAGCCGGCAGCCAGGTGTTCTTGGAAATCTTGCTATAGTGTCAAACTCCTTTCAAAAAAAATAACTCTTCTGTAAAATTTCTTATTATCCACCCACCCATATCTTTTGGTGGTTACACTCATTTACTTTGCCATAGAGTTAACTTACTTTGCCACAGGTCACGTTTACTTTGCCACAGGTCACGCTGACTCTGCCTCGGGTCACGCTGACTTTACCTCGGAGTAAGCCGACTTTGCCTTAGGTCACGCCGAATTTGTCACAGAGTTAACCGACTCTGCCTCGGGTCACGCTTACTTTGCCTCAGAGTAAGCTGACTTTGCCTCAGGTCACGCCGACTTTGTCATGGAGCAACCGTGCCAATGCCCGTTTTTAACCAAAACACACGCTTTTCGGCCTTTTTCCGCTATTTCTCCTTTTTCCCCGGTATGGTGTCATCGGATTAGGCAGTATCATATTAAGTACTGGCTACTATACTTTGATTTTTATCTTATTCAAGGATTGTTGAGCTCCTTCATACATGCCACGGAAAAGTCCTGCCAAACGAAACCCTGCTCCTTTATTTAGCTCGTTTGGATTAAGACCAAGCCGATCGTAGAATATAAGCACGAGATACTCAAGAATAATTCTCTGCTTCCAAGCCATTTCTGACCAAACTCTCTCATTTACTCTCTCAATACTATCATCTATGTTAATTCCCAGTTCTTTGGCATCTTTGATATTTTTAGCAGTCAAATCTTTTCTCATATTGTAGTTAAAAACTAGATTTATCTTACCGAGATTAGAAAGCCAATTAAGGGTAGCATCGCCAATAGATTCATTATAGTGCTTCATACCATTCCAAATATCATTTCTTCCTTTTTCTTGTAGATAACTTTTTGTGAAGGCGCTTTGGGCGACAACGATTTTGCCACTAATAAATTTATGTGTCCACGGAAGTGCAAATAATTCAAATCTCAAAAACACAATCTCTGTATCAAACTTTTTGTAGTCAATTGTAGAAAAATCATCCTCCGCTTCAATAACCGAATTTCTAAAGGTTTCAGAGGCATCAATAAACTTTTCATAAAAATCGCGACAAAAATCTTCGAGACCGACTTCTTGTTTTCTTGAAAAAAATGACATAATGATCCTTTTGTAAATTTTCGATCAACTCCTCGATTGAAACGTCATGGGCTTTGGCGATTTTCGCTATAGTTTGAAGGCTTGGCTATGCAACCAAGCCTCCCGATTCTGCAATAATATCAAAATCTTTTTCGAATTACCCTTTATTTTTTCAATATTTCCTATCTGCCGCCTTAAACAGCGGTCAAGTACAGCGATTTGTTAGGCGGTTACTTCCATTTTCTAAACTTCAAATATGGAGCAAAAACATCTTTCAATCTAGGCAACTCATCCAGGAGTTCCATTAAAAGCCTCGATTCCTCTTTACATAGATTGGATCTTTCTTCTCCGACAGGCAGGTCTTTGTATTGCTCTGCTTTAGTCCCCATATCCAACGCTTTTCGGTCAATGCTACCCAAGTATTTGGGCATATCCTCGCTAAAGAGGAAGACTGCGTCCTGTGTATCTCTTCTGAATTCGAAAAGCTTGTTTAAATCAAGTTTACCTTCCGTAAGAATATGCGTAAGGAAACGCTGCACTCCTTTATATACTGCAAATCTTTTTTCGAATAGGTCTAGTTTAAACTTTTCTTTCGTTAATAGATGCTGTTGATAATTAGTCCACGCCACAATTGCAGCTACCAAGACCATTATAGTTGAAATGTAGATTTCCATTTATCCTCCCTTGTTTCGTAGGACCTCTGGTTTTATAATTCCGAATCTTCTCTCACAACACCGCCATCACCGTATTACTCGGCGAACCTTCGCCGGATTTATGTATTGCTATAACACGATATTCGAGTTCTTTGCCCTTGGGCTGGTCAACCAAAGTTGATTCTGTCTCGATTGCCGTTGCGACATCCTGCCACGCACGATCGGTACGATTCCTACGCTGAATCTTATACGCGATAACCCTTCCGCCGTCAACGGGCTGTTTCCAATCGAGAAATACCCAGCCTTCGCCCTGCTTGATCGGTTCAAGTTGTCTCGTCTGGCCGGGCTGCGCTCCGCCGGCACCACCATTTTCGACTTCTATATTCTGATGTTGCAGTGTGTTTTGAATTTCGAGTTTCGGTGATTCGGATCTGTCCTTCGACGGTGCTCAGGATGGTGAACTTGTCGAACCACTTCGGATTTCGGATTTAGTGTTGCGGATTTAGAGTTTGGCCATCCGGCCTGTTCGCCTGGCTTTGGAAAAATTCCAGCCAGGCCAATATGAGCATATCACCCATCCGGCCACGCTGTCTATATTCCTCGGGCGTCTCGCCCCAGTAAAACCCTATCCATCCGCACGCATACTCGCGCGACTCCGTAAAAAACCGCTCCAGTTCGCCCATCGAGCATTTCAACGGAAATATCTCCTCTATCACCACCGGCTTTCCCACGCAAAAGCCCCTCAGTGTCTCTATCGCCTCGGCCGCCTTATCACTCTCCGGATATATATGCACGCTGACAAAGTCCAACTCGCCTGCGATTCTCAGCGGCTCAAAGCCGGATGTCAGACCCTTGCCCGGCAGGCTCCACGGCACCAGCCCCACCGTAATCAGATGCCGCTTATCGCACTTGCGAATCGCCGCCGAGAGCTTGGCGATCCACTGCGCCGCAACCGCCCAACGCTCCCTTTCGCCCTGCTCCAGCGCAATAAACTGCACGAAGTGCTTGCCCGCAAACGCCGGCCCTAACCAGTCCGTGCGCTTGTCCAGGCCGCCCACGACCGGCTCATTCATAAGGTCGTAGCAGAAGACCGCAGGACTCCCGGCGCACCGTTGGGCCACCGCCTCCCAGAACCGCCCCTGAACATCCCAGCGCTGCTGCTCGGTCAGACCATCGTACCATTGGGGGACGTCTTTTTTGTGATAACACCCCAGCCCGGTCACGTCCAGATACAGCCCCGCCCGCTCGGCCAACTCAACCACCCGCCCAAGCCGCTCCAGCGACACCTCATTCGGCTCGTTCGGCTCCCGCATGAACCTGCCCACCTGAAGATGAATGCGAACCACATTCGCGCCGAGCCGCTTCATTTCAAGAAAATCTTCCTCGACGGTGCTCCACTGCAAGTGCCAGTAGTCTTCAATCAGCCGGCCTTCATCGTCGTGATCATAATTGAAGCCCAAAGGCACAAACATCTGCCCCGACCCATCGCACACAAATCCCTTCTTATCCTGCGAGACCTTCACCCGCTCCAGCTTCCCCCCGGACGCCGACGCGCAGGCCATCACCGCAAACAAGGAAGCTGCCCCCGCAACCACGCAGCGCCGCCAGTGTCGTTTTGAACATTCGAGTATTTGCATTTTGAATTTGTTTCGAATTTCGTGCTTAGGATTTCGGATTTGTTCACCTTCCCGCCAGTGCCCAAGCCCAAAGTCAATATCGGCCTCCGACCAGCTTCCTGTAAACTTCTTCTATCCTGTCAACCATTGTCTCCGGCGAGAATTTCTCCTTCACGGACTCTCTGCCATTCTCGCCTAATTTCTTTCGCAACTCCTCGCCTTCTATCAGCTCCGCGCACGCCTCAATCAATTGCTCGACGCTCTTAGGCTCAATCAAGCGCCCCGTATTCTCATTCACCACTTCTCTTGCCCCATCAACGTCGAAGCTAACCGCCGGCCTCCCGCACAGCATCGCCTGCGGAAGCGCCCGCGCAAGCCCTTCACGCAGCGAGCAGTGCACAAGAATATCGCAAGCCTGTATCGCAAGCGGAATCTCGCCCGGCGGCAATAGCCCCGTGAACCTGATGCGCTCGGCCAGGCCCAATTCCCGAACCTGCCGCTTGTAACGGCCGGACAAATTCCCATCACCCACAAACAGCCATACGCAATCGGCGAACCGCTTCGACAGTTCCCTTGCCGATTCGATTATGTAGTCATGCCCCTTAAGCTCGAACAGCCGGGCGATTGTCACAAGCACGACTGCATCCTCCGCGATCCCGTATTTCCTGCGGAACTCCATCCTCCGCTCCCGCGAAATCGCCTCCAAGAAATCCCCTTCCTCAATCGCCGAATACGCCGTCACATACTGCTGCGGCCTGCCGATACCCACCGCCAGCGCCTGCTGCGTCATTGCATCGGCCACGCTGATAAAACAGTCGGTTCTCCTGGCCGTCGCCTTTTCGATTGCGATATAGAACTTATTGAGCAGGTTACTCTGATACGGATGAAAAGCCAGCCCGTGTATCGTATGCACCACCGCCGGCCGATGCTCTCTCCACTTGCCCTTCACGGCATACCCCGCGAACCTGCCCAATATCCCCGCCTTCGCAGAGTGGGTATGAACAACGTCCGGCTGCAATTCGCGCAGCAGCTTCTTTATCGCAAAATAGCTCGGAACGTCATAAAGAGGGTTAATCGCCCGCCGAAGCCTATCGACCACAATAACGTCATACCCCGCCCCTTTGGTCTGCTCGAACAGCTCCCCCTCAGGCCCCAGCGCAGGCCCGGTGATGAGGGTGACATCGTGCCCCCGCTCCGCAAGGAGCTTGCACGTAATCAGTGTATTCTCCTGCGCCCCGCCTAATATCAGCCGCGTTATTATGTGCACAACCTTCATCTCTGCGCCTTTTCCCGGCCAACCGCCCCTATGTCATTCCCGCGCAAGGCCTACCCTGAGCGAAGCCGAATGGGCGGCAATCCAAAATAAGACAACAGTGTGAACCCGTGTTAATCCGTATCTCAAATGCTGTTAGTAGTCCATCACAGTTTATTTGAGGGATTGTCATGCTGAACGGAGTGAAGCACCTGGCCAGCGAACGCCAGATTCTTCGCTTGCGCTCAGAATGACACCATTCATCATTTAACCTATGACACAGCATCAGTCTTTCTTTGCGGTTTTGTGTCTTCGTGGCCGACCCTTGTCTGTGGTCTTTGGTCTTGCGTCTTTAGTCGTATTTTATCCACATCAGGCATAATCCTTGTGGCGGGGCCAGCCGGCCCGCTGCCGTGCGGTCCTTCGCATCGAGAATCGCAGTCACCTTCTCCGGCTCCCACCGCCCTAAGCCCACCTCCACCAACGTCCCAACGATATTGCGAACCATATTATACAAGAACCCGTCCCCCTCGACATCCACGTATATCCACTTATCTTCCGCCGTCACCTCGCACCGGAAGATCGTCCGCACCGTCTCTTCCCGCTTGTCTTTGCCGGAGGCGAAGGATTTGAAATCTCTGGTCCCGACCAACAGCTTCGCCGCCTCGTTCATCGCAGTCGCGTCTAACTTCCTGGGTACGTGCCAGCACCGGTTAAGCTCCATCACCGGCCGCCTCCGCCCCGTGTAAATCGAATACCGGTAGAGCTTACTCGTCGGCCCGCTTATCAAATCGAAGCTGCGCGAGGCCTCGGCCGCCTCCGTCACGACTATCTCACGAGGCAGCCGATCATTTATCGCATCCGCGAAGTTCTCCGTGGGAATCGGGCAGTCAACCTCAAACAACGCCACCTGCCCCATCGCGCTCACCCCCGCATCCGTCCTGCTGGCGCCGTGAACAAAAGTCCGCTCCCCCACAAGACTCGATACCGCCTCCACCAGCTCGCCCTGAATGGTCCGTTTGCCCGGCTGAATCTGCCAGCCGCTGTACCTGCTGCCGTCATACTGGACGGTGAGTTTTATCTTGCGAACAGCCATCCCGGCTATTAAAGCAGCTTTTCCGCAATTTGAACAGCGTTAAGAGCCGCGCCTTTGCGAAGCTGGTCGCCCGCCACC
>Ga0315277_10013661_pt1 | contig 10117 bp, 6 predicted proteins | sample YL17G05_15_MG_FD_203695 | JGI IMG/M metagenome (GOLD analysis project Ga0315277, IMG submission 203695) | Sediment microbial communities from Yellowstone Lake, YNP, Wyoming, USA - YL17G05_15 | ecosystem: Environmental > Aquatic > Freshwater > Lake > Sediment | place: USA: Wyoming | collected...
TGAAGAGACTCCGAAATCCCCTAAGGATATTCTGATGGAATTCGTCGATTTCACCAAACTCTTGAAGCGCGGCCGGATCGACCTCGTCTTTCCGGGCTGGAAAAAAGGCGAGCCCGTCGCCTTCTTCTCTCCTCATGACGACGACGCCGTTCTGGGCGCGGGCTATCTGATCCTGGCTACAGTGAGGTCGGGAGGAGTTCCGGCTGTCATCGTCTTCTGCCGGGGGGACGCCGGTTATTCGACTCCGGCCGAGAAAAAAAGTATCGTCCAGAGGAGAAAGAAGGAAGCCATCCGTGCCTATGGGGCACTCGGTGTCCGCGAAAAGGATATCCACTTTTTCAGCATTCCTGATTTTTCTCTGAGGTCCCATCTCGACCGCCTCCCGCCGTGGGGGAAAGGTGTCTTCGACAAGATCGTCTCAATCCTTCGTGAAGAGCGCATCTCGCGCGTCATCTTCTCGAGCGGCTACCTCGAGCATTGGGACCACACGGCGGTCTTTGAGGCCGGGGTCTACACCTCTTCCCAGGCGCAGGACCCTATTCTCGCCGACCTCGGCCGGCCCCATCCGATGAGGACCTACCTCGCCTACTCTGTCTGGGGGGATTTCGAGCCCGCCCCGTCCGGACAGGCAACCCGGGCCGACCTGGGGATCTTGGCCGCAGAAAAGGACGAGCAGCGAGTCATCAGGGCAATTAAAGAATTCTCTTCCCAGGCCCGGATAATCAAAAACATTGTCGCGCATCGCCAAAAGCGCAAAACGCAGGGCGGATATCTGGAGCTCTACAAGATGATCAAGCTCCGCCGGCCCATCGACTATTCACCGTATTTCAGCATCCTCGGGAAACTGGATCGGAGGCCATGATGTATGCTATCGGGATAGACTCGGGGACGCAGGGAACGAAGGCTCTCATTGTCGATTTCAAGGGCAAGGTGCGCGGCCGCGGCTATGCGCCGCATCGTTCGATCCCAAACCTGAAGCCGGGCGAAAGCGAACAGGATCCCCAAGTCTGGGTGGAAGCGACGCAGAAAGCTTTGGCTGCTGCCCTTGCCGAATCGAAGGTCAACCCCAAGAAAATCGTATCCCTCGGCGTCTCGGGGCAGCAGCATGGGTTTGTCCCCTTGGACAAAAGCGGACGGCCGGTCAGACCTGCCAAGCTCTGGAACGACACCTCGACGATCAGCGAGACCGAATTCCTCATCGCGAAGCTAGGGGGCAGGAAAAGCTATATCAGGAAGCTCGGCATCGGCCTGGCCGTCGGTTTTACGGCCTCCAAAATCCTGCGGCTCAAACGGAAAGAACCAAAAAATTATGACCGGACAAAGACCGTCCTCCTTCCCCATAACTATCTCAACTTCTGGCTCACGGGAAAAACCGCCATGGAGTTCGGAGACGCGTCGGGAACCGGGCTGATGGACATCCGTCGTCAGGCCTGGCACGGGGAAGCGCTGGCCGCTATAGACCCCGCTCTAGAGGACAAGCTCCCGCCGCTCCGTCATCCCGCGGAGCTGCTCGGCCAGGTTAAAAAGCAGCTCGCCTCGCGCTACGGGATGGGACACGTTCTTGTCTCGAGCGGCGGAGGCGACAACATGATGGGGGCGATCGGCACGGGAAACGTCACCCCCGGCGTCTGCACCGCCAGCCTGGGGACCTCGGGGACGATCTATTCCTATTTCGCCGAGCCGTTCGTCGACCCGGAAGGCGAGATCGCCGCCTTCTGCGACTCCACGGGCGGTTGGCTTCCCTTGCTCTGCACCATGAACGTAACCAACACAACGGAATATATAAAATCGATGCACGGCCTTTCCAATCAGGAACTGGAAACGCTGGCCTCCCGGGCTCCGGCCGGCGCCGACGGTCTGGTCTTCCTGCCGTTCATCGACGGCGAAAGAGTCCCCGTCCTTCCCTTCTCATCCGGAGTCTTTTTCGGCCTGGACAAGCGGACTTTCAACGCCGCTCACATCGCCAGGGCCGTCATGGAGGGGACTATCCTCAACCTGGGTTACGGCTTTTCCCGGATGCGGTCCCTCGGGCTCCGGCCGTCGGAGATCCGGGCTACCGGAGGCGGCGCCAAAAGCAGGTTATGGCTCCAAATCGTCGCCGACATCTTCGGGACCCCGGTCGTGACACTCGCCGAGCAAGAGGCCGCGGCCTACGGAGCGGCCCTCCAATCCATCTGGACCTACGAGAGGGAGAAAGGCTGGAATGTATCCATCGGCGACGTCGTCGGGGAAAGGGTCAAGACGGCGAGGACGACATTCGAGCCGGAAAAGAAACATTCCGCGCGTTATGAATCACTCCAGGAGAGGTTCAACTCCCTTTGGAGGACGCTGCGGGAAGAGTTCAAAGCCCATCGGAAGGCAGACAGGCAGGCCTGAAAAACCGGCCGAATAGCTCTTGGGCTCAACTCCAGCCCATTTCATACCCGGCTTCGTACATGGCGACTATGTTCTCGACCGGGGTTATGGACTGGATGTTGTGGCAGGGCGCCAGGATATAACCTCCCCCCCGGCCGAGGATATCCAGGTTCTCCCGGACTTCGCGGCGGACGTCCGCGGGAGTTCCGAAGGGAAGCGTGTTCTGGTTATCCATCGCCCCGTGGAATACCAGGCTGTCTCCGAACTCCCGCTTGAGCTCGGCCCGGTCAAGCCCGGTGTTCCACCATTGGATGGGGTTGAGGAGGTCGATGCCGGCCGCCACCATGTCCGGGATGATCCGCCGGACATTGCCGTCGTTGTGGTGGAAAACATAGACTCCGGCTCCGTGGGCCAGGTCGATGATCCTTTTCATGCCCGGCAGGAGAAATTCGCGGACGTGGGCCGGGGAAATCATCAGGTCGTTCTGCCCGCCCATGTCCTCGGCCACATAGCTCAGCAGGACTTTCCCGGGGACCTGCTCATAGATGCGGACCGTGTTTTCATAGGCCAGGTCGAAGAGCTTCCTCAGGCCGTACTGGACGATGTCCGGGTGCTCGATCAGATCGATGAACGCCTGCTCCTGGCCGCGGAGGTACTTGTAGGTCAGGAAGGGCTCGGAGCCGCCGCCCCGGATGGGATACGTCTCTTTTCCCCTGATCTGGCCGCGGATCCCGCTGTAGTCCCACCAATCCGGGTTGGGCCACTGATAATGGCGTTCGATCTCCTCGACCGAATCAAACCCGGCCAGGGGAGAATAGACGCATTCATCATAGGACCCGCTTCCGTAGTTCATCGCCCTGAACCTGCAGCCGAAGACATCGGTGCGCCTGGGAAGCCGCGGGCCTCTGTATTCGGGTTTCAGCTTGACCACATAGTCAACGTGGAGCCCGGCCAAGGCCTGGTCGATCGTCCGGCAGCCGAGGTGTTTTCGCAGGATCGCCGAAGCCTCGTCTGTCCCCCAATAGTCCATGGGCATCCGATCGGGCTTTCGCCGCTCGAGCACCGCGAGCCAGCGCTCCCGGGGGGTCATGGTTTCTTTCGGCACGAGTCCTTATCCCTAGCTAATCCATCGTTTCAATAAAATCACTCGGAAACCGTTCCGGCTTCAATGCCGGTGCAGGTCCTTGTGCATGATCTTCCGCGTCTCGAGGAGCCGGTCGTCGGCCGGAAGGTCGACCAGTCTCTGGTTCATACCCTCGTCGTTCTCGGTCTGCAGCATCTTGGCCACGTAATCGATCACGCTGGGAGGGAAGACTCCGTCCCTCTCGTAGAGTTCCCTCTTCTCGAGAAGGATCCGGCTGGACTCGACGCAGCTTCGGGGCAGCGTGGGCAGTTTCCGGAGCAGGGTCTGGTCGGTGAAGATATTGCCCTGGACATAGAGTTTGTCGGCTAATTCGAGAGGCAGGTTTTTCTTGAACAAGGAATCGTCCTCGCGAAAAGCCCAATCGGCGGCCATGACGATCCCCGCCAGGAGGAGATGGATTATGGCGCTGCCGTCGGGGCTGCGGATCTCGACGGTCTGCCGGCTCTGGGCCTCGGAGAAGGCGGCCGTCTCCTGGGGGTTGAGCCGTTTGGCCAGATGTCTCAGGTTGGCCCAGCCGAGGGGAACGCGGATCATCGAGCTCCGGTTGAGGTCGCTCCAGCAGATGCGCGTCGGCGCCTCCTGGTTGGGGACAAGCCGCAGATAGGCGGAAGAGACCGTATTCCCGAAGGCCGTCAGCGAATCGGCATAAGTGCACAGCCCTCCGATCAACCGCCGCGCCGGAACCGAGAGCTTCCCATCCTCATCGACCATGATATTCCGGCCGTTTTTGAGGAGCTCCATGTGGAAATGGAGGCCGTTCCCGGCGATACCCTCCTCTATCTTGGGGGTGAAGGTGGCGACACAGCCGTACTTGTAGGCGATGTTCCGGATGAGCCACCGGCCCAGGAGGAGGGCGTCGGCCATCTCCTCGGCCGGGCGGGGCAGGTACTCGATTTCGAGCTGCTCGGCCTGCTTGCCCCGGATCTCCTCGAGGTCGGAGCGGACGCTCTCGACGAACCCGACTTCACTATGGGCATATTTTACCGCGCCGGTGATCTGAGTGATCGAACGGATCATCTCGTTCAAGATCTGGCCGCTTTTTATGTAGGGGGCCGCCGAATGGTACCCGTGCTGCTTCTGGGCGGGATAGAGGTTGGGGTTGCGGTCGGTGAGCAGGAAGAACTCGAGCTCGCCGAGGGTTTGGAACTCCAGCCCGGAATTCCGGCGGAAGACCTGGCAGGCCTTGGCCAGGATGCTGTCCAGCGCGAACGGCGCGAGCTCGCCGTCCTTGGTCAGGTACCGGCAGATGAAGTCCAGGCTGCCCTCGTCGAAGGGATTGAGGAAAGCCGACCTGTAGACGGGGACGACATAAAGGTCGGAAAGCGAGGTATCCACCATCCCCTTGAAAAGGGAGGAACCGTCCACCCTCTCCCCCTCAGCCAGGATCATCTCGACCTGCGAAGGGTTGGAAACGGGCAGCTTCAGCTCCTTGAGTTTTCCGTCCAGGGCGGTGTAATGGAAGGTGATGCGTTCGAGATGCTTCTCGTCGATCACCCGGAGGAAATCGGAACGGGTGAAGTCCTGGGGGCTCTTGTCGAGAAGGACGCAAAGAGGGTTGGCCAAGGCATAGCTTAAAACATTCTTGGACACAGGAGTATCTCCTTGGATCGAGGGCTTCGGCTTTTTGGGCATTCAGGCCGGATGCTCTTATTGAGTTCCTATTCTACGGAATAAGCACCGAGTTTGCAATACGCCCGGCCCGAAGACCAGAAAGGACTTGACAAAGGGAAGCATACGGGCCTATATTTTGAAGCGCGGCAATACGCAGGGAAAAGGAGCGAAGATAAGAATCTTCAAAGAGATGTTCTGCCGTTTTTTCGCCGCCTGGCGGATCGGCAATTTATAAGGGAGGGGGTGATGGATTTGATTGAAGAGAAATCGGCTTTGGGATGAGCGTTTCGGCATTTTTTTGAAGGAGGGAACCATGAAAAAGAACGTTATTTCAGGGTTGGTTGCCGCGTTGGCTCTGTTATTCATCACCTCTACCGCCTATCCCTGGAACTTTGCCACCCACGCCTATATCGCCGGCAAGATCGGGAAAGTGCTTCCCTTGGCCAATTTCAACGAGATGTACGGCGCCATGGCGCCGGATGTTTTCAACTTCGAGTTTAGCCTGATGGACGATTATATGTTGCGCGGCTATACGCACGGAATGCCGCCGGATGCAGTCTATTATCCGCCCTATCTGGGAGCCGACCATAACTTCATGAATGTCTGGTATTCGGCAAACTGGGGGTTGAAGAAGTCGGCCGCCCTAGGATTTATCTCCCACAACGATGCCTGGGCAGCCGATTTTGTCGCCCATTGGAGGGCCTTCCCGACGGCCGATCCCACTCCGATTCCATTTCCTATCTACGCGCCTCCCGATTGCATCCTTCAGCCTCCGGGATACGTAATCTATCTCGCAGCTGCGTTGGACGCGGGGCTGGCCTTAGAAGGCGTCTGGACGACGATGGGACTTGACACCGACTATGCCACCCGCCTTATGTTCTGCCACAACATCATCGAGTACGCGGGTGACCTGGTGCTCAAGAGGGTGGATCCCTTGATCGGTCAAAAGATCATCCTCGCCTGCGTTCTAAGAACACCCGCATTCGCCAACCTTCTTAAGGACGGGTTTGGTCATCTTTATGACCCGCTGGTTGTAGCCGGCGAGCCCGCCTACCGGAAATTTCTCATCCAGTACGGTCTCATCCTGCTGATGCCGGAAAAGACGGCCATAGAGATGCTCGCCAATCAGCTCGCCGACCTGGCCATCGATTATTTCGAGTTCCTCAATCCTGGATACCCCCCCGGATCTTTTGATGGCCTGAAACCCCAGCTTGTTGAGTTCGGCAAAGGCTCCCTGGCGGCCGCTATTGAAATCTGTGAGGCTCCGCCTTTTGGGCTGCCATCCTATATGCAGGAACTGAATATGGTCGCTGTTCCCTGGGTCAAGGCGCAGTTGCTCGCCCATGGGGTAACTTACTAACAGGCGAATTGAGAAAAGGAGAGAAAAGGGAGCGAGAAGAGACCCGATTCCTATTCGTATAAAAGATACGGCTTACGCGCCTCGGCAAAAGCCTTGAGGCCGGGCTCATAGGCTTTTACTATCTCTGCAACTTCCAGTCCCTTTTCTAGAGCTTCTCTCACCTTCGACGTTCCCATCACTTTATCAAAATAGTCGGCGTGGAACTCGAATCTGTCCGGATACATCTCCCGGATCGTCTTGACGATCTGCAAAGCCGTTTCAAAAGGACGGTAGGAATTCCGGTCGGTCACATGGACCTGGGCTCCTCCGCATTGCTCGCCGGTGAATTTTGAGAAACTCGGCGTGAACCAGGCTTCCCGGAAGGAAACTCCCGGCAGCAGGAGCCCGTTGAGCCTCCGGGCCAGCTCGAAACCGTCGATCCAGGGCGCGCCGAACATTTCAAAAGGCCTGGTCGTCCCCCTGCCCTCAGAGACGTTCGTACCCTCCAAACACACTTGTCCCGGATAGACCGTCGCCGTGTCGAGTGTGGGCATGTTCGGCGAGGGAATAACCCAGGGCAAACCCGTTTCATCAAACCACATCTCCCGGCGCCAGCCCTCGATAGGCACGACCGTGAGGTCAGCCTTCCTCTCGAGGAACCGGTCATTGATCATCAGGGCGAGCTCTCCCACCGTCAGACCATGCCTCTCCGGGATCGGATAAAGACCGATGAACGAGCTGAACTCCGGATACTCGAGCACCGGCCCCTCCATGATCAGGCCGTTGATGGGATTCGGCCGGTCAAGCACGATAAAGGGAATCCCAATGTGGGCCGCCGCTTGCATCGCATAGGCCATTGTCGCGGCATAGGTGTAAACTCGCGTCCCCACATCCTGGATGTCAAAAACCAGGACATCGATGTCCTTAATCATCGTCCCCTCGGGAATCTTCCCCTGACCCTTCGCGTCGCCGTCAAATGAACGCATATATTCGTCCATATCCTTGAGCATTCCGGGTTCGGGTTTCAGGGACTGCCCGTAGAGGCTGAAAACCGGGATCCCGTATTTGTCATCGAAATAGAAGGGGATGTAAATTCCACCCTGGACATTTCCCCGGACGCCGTGCTCAGGACCGTAGAGAGCAACCAGCTCGAACTCGCCCGATCGCTTCATCAAGTCAACAGCGCTCCGGAGCCGGCTGTCCATCCCCGTCGGGTTGGTGATGAGACCGATTTTTTTGCCCTTGACCAGATCGAGACGACTCCCCAGGAAGACCTCGATGCCGAGCTTGACCTCATCGCTTGGCAGAGGCTTCTGGGGAGAGGCTTCCTTTTTCGGCCCACAGAACAACTGAAGAGTCACTCCCGCCGCAAGAAACAGAACCGCCGGAAGTCCAGGTCGGAAGCGTCTTCGGCCATAGGCTGTCTTCATTTTACCCTCACGCATTCCCAAACTCCCTCAGATCTTAATAAAGATCTTGCTCCGGTAAAGCGGAGTCATCAGGGCCAGCCAGAGAAGCACATAACAGACGGCAAAGGCCAGAGACCCATTAAGGCCGCCTGCCCAGGGAACAAAGAGGTGCTTATAGACCCAAATCAACAGGGGGATTTGTTCCCCGCCTGAGGAGACCTTCACCAGGGCGAGAAGCTTAACCATCAGTCCGGACCCGACATAGGCGGCTAGGGCGTTCGTCCCGAAGATCAAAAAGGGGGTCGCCCACCTTTTCCATCCCCGGCCGTCGATAAGATAATAGAACACGGCCAGAAGAAGGAGCGCCGCCCCGGCACTGAAGATGACAAAGGTGCTCGTCCAGAGCTTTTTGTTGATCGGGAAATAGGGGTGGAGAGCGAGACCGAGGGCGGTCAGCGCGGCCCCCGCCGCGAGGAGTCCGGTCGTCTTAATCCCCGGCCGCCTTTTAGTCCGAAGCCAGTCGCCGGTCAGCGTTCCAAGCAAGGCCGTCCCAATCGCCGGCAATGTACTCAGGATGCCCTCCGGGTCGAACGCCGGCTCATAGAGATGGCCGGCCAATAGCTTCAGGTCAATATAGCTGGCCAGGTTGCCCGTATAGTCAAGCACGCCGGCCCCATATCCGGGCACGGGGACGAACTTCAGGACGGCCCAATAGCCTGCCAGGAGTACGATCGAGACGCCCAGGCGGCCCTTGCTCCCTAAATGGAGAAAGAGCAGAGCGGCGAACAAATAGCATATGGCGATGCGCTGCAGCACCCCCGGGATACGGACGGCGGCCAGATCAAAGTGCGGGATCAGCCGGAGCAACATGCCGAGGGCGAAGATGAGGACGCTCCGCTTGAAAATCTTGACATACAGTCCCGCCTTCCCCGCCCCCTCCTCTTTCTTGGGCGAAAGGGACAGGGGAATGGCCACACCGACGATGAACACGAAGAAGGGAAAGACCAGATCGGTGGGGGTCCAGCCGTGCCACTCGGCATGGCGCAGCGGGGGATACACATATTCCCAGCTCCCCGGGTCATTGACCAGGATCATGCCGGCGATGGTCAGACCTCGAAAGGCGTCCAGAGAGGAGAGTCTTGGACCGGCCACCAGAGCTTATCCGGTCCTCTTGAGGACGATCAGCGTCATATCATCGAAGGGATCGACCCCGGCCGTGAACGAAGTCACTTCGGCACAGATCTTTTCCACGATCTCCGCGGCCGGCTTCTTTATGTTCTTCTTCAGCAGACCGATCAGGGTCTCCTCGCCGAAATCGCCGTTTTCCTTGTCCCGGGCATCCGTGATCCCGTCCGTAAACAATCCGATCAGGTCACCCTTTTCCAGGGTTACCTGGCCGACTTCATAAGCAACTGAAGGAAACATCCCGAGGCAGAAACCAGTCGGATCCAGCCGGCTGACCGTGCCGTCCTTGGCGACGATGATCGGCGGGTTGTGGCCGGCGTTGATATAGCGGAGCGATCCGGTCTTCCTATCCAGCTCGCAGAAAAAGAAGGTGATGAACCGGTTGGAGGCCGAGCTGCTGTGGACAAAATCATTGAGCTTGGCCGCCATGTGCTCGAGCCGCAGTTGTGGGCCGACCTCGGAAATGAGCGCCGCCCGGAGGGAGGCCATGAGCAGGGCTGCACTCATGCCCTTGCCGGAGACATCGGCGACGATAACGCCCAGCCGGCAGGGGTCGATGGAGATGAAGTCATAATAATCCCCTCCCACCTGGTTGCAGGGGATGTTCGTCCCGGCGATGTCAAAATTCTCGCAGGGCGGGTTCTTCCTGGGGAGGAAGTCCTTTTGGATCTGGGCGGCCAGGGCCAGCTCCTTCTGGTACTTTTCGACCTCGATCGCCTGCTCGATGGCCTTGGCGTTCTCGTACTTGACCGCAGCCAGGTTAGAGAGCAAAGTCATCAGCCGGAGATCTTCCTCGCCGAACTGCTCGAGCAGCGAGATGCGGTCGGCATAGATCACGCCGATGATCTCCCGGTTGTTCCAGAGAGGCACGCACATGGCGCTGTGGATGTTGGACTTGATAATGCTGTCCTTTAACTTCAGCCGGTCGTCGGTCTGGGCATCGGCCGTCAGCACCGAGGAATGGTTGTCCAAAACGAGATTGATGATGCTCTGACTGACCAAAATCTTCTGACGGATCAGGTTCTTGTTGTTGATGCGCGTCACTTTGGCGATCATCAGGGGAGGGTTCCCCTC
>Ga0315277_10013662_pt1 | contig 10116 bp, 18 predicted proteins | sample YL17G05_15_MG_FD_203695 | JGI IMG/M metagenome (GOLD analysis project Ga0315277, IMG submission 203695) | Sediment microbial communities from Yellowstone Lake, YNP, Wyoming, USA - YL17G05_15 | ecosystem: Environmental > Aquatic > Freshwater > Lake > Sediment | place: USA: Wyoming | collected...
TGTGACTCACTCCAGCCCAGAAGCCACAGTTCCAGTTCCTTTGCCGGTATGACGCTCATAGCAAATCCTTATTTGACATTTCGTATGCAATCAGTTCTGCATCCGCCATCGCCGCCAACTTACCCCCGTCTGCCGGACCAAATAGTTTGATGAATGTCTTTCCGCGCCACAGAGCGTAAATGTTTTCATCGCATACCGTGACCCTGCAAATGGTTATTTTCTCTCCGCAATGATGTGCCTCTTGATAGTAAATTTGACCATTGCTGGGTTTGCCTGCGCACCATTGCAGTATCATTTCCCGCTCCTGGGCGGCACATACATCCACATCGTAGTACGGTGTCCTGCTCGTGTCAAGCGACTGGCGCACGCATGTTGCTTCTTAATCAACCCTTCTCTCTTTGCGCTTTGCATAACCGCTCCCCACCAACGCTTGTCGAGACAACGCACCCCAAAAATCTCCAGCTGAATGGCTACGTCTTCGGCCGTGAAGAGCCTTAAGTCTTTCCCGCGCACGCGAATAAACTGCAAGGCAATTCTGCTGAAACTTTCCCTGCGAGCATCGATTTTCTGGTCGGGCGAACCATGCGGCCGATCCCACTGGTAATACATGAATTCTGTGTTGTCTTTTGTGAGCATACTGCCTCCCGTGAATGGTACATTATACTACAAGTCAGCCCAGTCTTTTCCTGTCTCCTCAGGAATTAAAACAGAAACCCATAGTTTGCTGTCTCTCCTCAATCGTTGGGCTAGGCGGTAGGCGGCAAGCTGTCCGGTAAAGCTCAGGTCGTTGTCTGCCCATATCTCCAAATTGGTAACGCCCTGTGGTAGACGAAAGTTCTGCATTCCCCCGGCGGACACAACAGACCACACTGGAAGCCCTGTGCGTTTACGCACTGCTAGAGCCGTTTCTATTCCCTCGGCAATACACAAAATTCCGGTGTCGTCTAGTGGATACAAACGAATGATGGGGCTGTTCCCGGATTTGGAGAGTACCTTTTTTGGTGCCGGAACAGATGCCTTCACGTACGCCTTAGATATATTGCTGGGAACCAGCGACAAGTACGTGACGTGCAGCGTAATTGGTTTGTTGTTGGCGTCACGCACGCGAGCAACCATTGCTGGATATGAGTCAGTGATCTTGCCATTGTGATAATATGGTAACGCACGATGATATCGAATCTCCGATTCTAAGTATGGCAACAACCCTCTGCCTCGCAAGTACGTCACGACCGGATCACCCTCTTCGGTCGCCACAGACTGCGTCCAAATGGCGTTCATTTTATCGCTACTGGTCACTCTGTGTACCTCCGGTGTTCTGTGTGCCTTCGGCAGCATCTCTTCTATGATCTTGCACGCTCCCTTGAAGTCGGTGTTCTCCCACTTCTCTACGAAGTGAAAGCCGTTACCGCTGCCGCATTGATTGCATATCCATACGCCGGCTTCATCTTGATCGGTGAAGCGAAAGCGATCCTTTCCTCCGCACCAGGGGCAAGGACAGTTGCTTTTGCTCAGGGTTTTTTTGTCCACCCCTAGAGACAGCAATATCGACGGCCAACGTCCGATTGTTTGTTTTGTATCAAACATTAAGAGGCTCCTGGCGCGCTAACGCAGCAAAGTCTTTTCGTTTCTTCGCTTCACGTTCCTGTACCTTGCGATACGCAATAGCCGACGACAGCAACTTGTTGTGCAGTTCATTGCTCATGGGGGCTACTGTGTTGTGCAAGTTTTTCGGCCACACTCCGAACTGCTCTTTGTACTTGTTCGCAATCCATCCATCTTTGTATCCTTTCTTGCGAGCGTACCCAACAAGCTGAGAATACCACGACTGCTTTTCCTCTTGCGTAGCGCGCTTTAGTTTTACCAACTCCCCCTTGATATGCACAACATCGCTCTTGCGTTTGTGCTCGTGCCCACAGGCGGGGCACTTGTAGACCCCTACAGGAATCATGAATTTGCATTGTGGGCATGGTTTAGGCAAGCGCTCTGCCTGCGTTTTTTCCTCTTCTGCCGATGGCTTAGGACGATTACCGTCATCCAATTCCAACGGTAAATCATCTGTTGGGAACCCTAGGCGGGCACACGATCCAGAATGATCCAGCATCAGCGCCTTCGTCTTCCCTGTGGCTGGACGCAGCACCCTGCCCGCCATCTGGATGTAGCGAATCAAGCTACGAGTCGGTCGTGCTAGTATCATGCACTCAACCGCAGGACAGTCCCACCCCTCTGCCAGCACTGACACATTCGACACGACATCTATATCGTGCGCATCTAGTGCCCACAGGATTCTCTGTCTTTCTTCTTCTGGGGTAAAGCAGTCTATGTGTTCGGCACGAACTCCGGCCGCCACAAACTGCGATACGATGTGCTTGCTGTGCGCGATGTTGGTGGCAAAGCAAACGGTGCGTACTCTGTTCGCCAGCTTGAGCCATTGCTCGACAATATCGCCTACCAATTCCTTTCGGTCAACGCGATCACCCAGCATGGCCTCGTTGTAGTCTCCGGCCGTGATCTTCACTCCCTTGAGGTCGGGTTCGCTCGGTGCGTAAATGTCAACATCAACCAGGAACTTCATGCGTATCAACTCACGAATCGTGGCGGCCGGCACTATGGTCTGAAACAGAGCGCCTCCAATCTCTGGATAGTGTTTTCCTAATCCCTTCGAAAACGGGGTGGCCGACAGCCCAACAACGGGCACCTTTGCTGATTCGATAAGACGTCTGTAGGCGGGAGCAACAGCGCCATGTGCCTCGTCAATTATCAAGAGGTCGATGTTGTCGGGGAAGCCGCGTGACGCGAGTGTCTGGATTGATGCCACTACCACCGGCTCCCAGGCTCGTGTCGTGTTCTGTCCCTGAATGATGCCATGCGATATGCCGGCTCGCTGAAAGCGTCTGCTAGTTTGCGACACGAGGTTGATGCGATTGCAGGCGAACATGACCCGCTTACCCTTGTCCACCGCAGCGCGTACAATCGACATACCCATTTCCGTCTTGCCGCTGCCGGTGGGCGAATACAGGATGATCCTCTCCAGGCGACCGCCACTAGCCGACATCGCCGCCCGTATACCATTCAAGCCCTCAATCTGATATGGCCTCAACTCCATGTGCCCTCCGGTGTGTTGGCTGGATGCCGCATTGTACGCCGCTGGGGGCGTCCTGTCCACCCCTCGCGCCCACGCACGCATTGCTACTCTACTTCGTTAAAGGGTGTTGGTAGTTCGAAGTGCTTAGACCTAGCCCTAAAGAACTAAGGTCTAAAGCAGGTCCAAACCCGTCTACCAAACACCTTAGAAAGAATGAATGAGCATGGAGCGTGCCAATCACAAAATAATCAACAACTTAGTGCGACGAACTGGTTGGACAAAAGGGTGGCACGGTTCTTGCTGGTAGTTGTGCGAATTTTGGACAATTATGCACCATGCATATTTTTGTCCTAGACAAAGTCTGTAAGTGATTGATTATAGGGTTGGACAATGCCTATCAGAACCCATACAAACGCTGTTTGGCATGATTCTTGCTTTCGATGTCTGGCACTGTTCTTGCTTATGATCGCACGCCCTCGACCTCGCTGTCGACCAGCACAAAGGTTGTGTCTGGGTGCGCACACGAATTTCTAGCCTTCATGATCGTCTGGTATACGCGAGTGCATGATGTACAATACCCGTTGCTGGGGTAAGGGATCACAGAGTTGCGCTCAGCTGCCACCCAGTTGGCCCATTGCTGGGCCGTGAAGCACCTGGGGCGAGGCCCCAGTAGTTCCGGGTTGATAAATGGCTCCCGGCTGACGGCAGCATAGCGCGACCTAGAGACGTCCTTGAGGCATGGCTTACATTTAGACTTCAGGCCATTGGCGCTCCACTGGTCGCCATAGAAGTCACTGCGTTCTTTGGCGACCCGGCATCTAGTACATACCACTTTGTTGGCATTCATTTGACCCTCCTGTTTTTGCGTTTCCAGGCCACTATTTCCAGGGCCTCGCCCACGTTGAAGACAAGGTGGATAGGGGCCCCTTTCCATGTTTCGTGATACGTCTTTTGTAAGGAGTTCATTTTTTCTCCTGGCATCTTGACTTCCATTTTCGTGTCCATACCGTCGTGCCCAACGAGTAAATCAGGTCTACCCGACCCCCCCGGTAAACGATCTACGGTACAGCCAACGGCCTCTAGGGCATCCACAATTTCGGGTTCGTTGGCGTCTCTCTTTTGATCGCGGCGTACTGAAGACATGATAGAATCCCTCGGGCAACACAGAAGTTGACAAGATGAATTGTATCATGCTATGATGCGTGTATCGGACCCAGGAGATCACAATGCAGCAGACGTTGCACCAGGAGATACTAGGAAAACTGGAATCGGCATACATTGCCGCCATGCCGGCGGACGCGCGCCCAGCCATCGAGCAGACGCTATGCGTTTGTCCCGCTTTTTCTTTCATGCACCTGCGCTTCGCGGGTGATTGTAACGGAGGGCAGTAATGAACGCTATAGTCAATCCAAAACTGAATGTGTATCAACGGGTCCATGCCGTCGCCTTGCTTGTCGAATATGTCAAGCGACAGAATGTGCCGATGTCCGGTACCGGCGTGTATCGGGACGTTGTGGTCAGCGAAATCAGGCAGCACTTGCTGGCTAATGGCGTGCTAGTGACTACCACTCAGATTCCTGGGTCTGGTCGCTTCATCGAGCCCAGCGCGAAAGCACTGGAGAAAAACCACAATCTCGTGATCTATCTGGGGACGTACACCACGCGCTTCACGAACATCGACGACCCGAAGAACGACTACTTCGAGTTGCATCATGAGGCGCAAGGTAACGACTTTGGAGACAAGGCTCCGGGCAAGGCGTCTACCTACGCTGAGAAGCTTAACCTAGTGCAAGGGCTGTTGCTGGAAACAGGCATTAAAGACGAGTCGCGTAATCCGGGCGAAGGCGGAGATTCTGGTGACGCTACAACCACCGACACAACGACCAGCCAGATTAAGCCGCCGGCCTCGAAGTCGTCCAGCACACAGGCCGAGTCTAGCCCAGAAGACACGAAGCTCGCCTCGAAGGGGTTGGTCAACCAAATCTGTAGCGCCGCCAAAGCCAAAGGCTTGTTCGACCGAGTCGAGCGCAACCTGGAGAAAAAAGAACAGGCGTGGGAAACTATGACCACGAGCGCCGCCAAAACTCTGTGGAAGTGGCTACAAGAGCAGCCCGATGCTACCGATGAAGTCAGCGGGCAAGAGTAACTTATGGTTGGCACCTGGACGGGCTGCATCTACACGGACGGCGACTTCGAGTATGATGATGATAAGCACCAGTATCGTCTAGCCGGGGTCGTCCTTCCTGGGGTGTCTACCATTCTAACCCCTATAGTGGACTTTGGGGACGCTCCAATGGATAAGGTACGGGCCGCCGCCGTGCGCGGAAAACACGTTCACAAAGCTTGTGAGTTGTGGGATGCCGGCGACCTAGACGAAGATGCGCTAGACCCGGTACTGGTCCCATACCTAGCGGGATGGAAGGCATTTAGGCGCGACTTCGGGTGCCAGTGGGATGCGTGCGAGATTCCAGAATACCACCCAGTACACCACTATGGCGGCACCCCAGACAGACGAGGGCACTGGAAGAAGAAGCGTATCCTGGTGGACTTGAAGGCAACCTACAAACTGAACGACTCGGTCGAAGTGCAGTTGGCCGGGTATGACCTGCTTGATACGCTGGGTCCGGCTGACGAACTATGGAGCGTGCGCGTCACAAAAAACGCAACGTATGAGCGCCACGTCCACAGGAAATGTCATGCCACTTTTTTGTCTTTGCTGAACATCTACAAGTGGAGAACAGTGAAAGGCTTGACTTATCCAAAATGGTAGTGTATGATTCGTGCTTGTCGTAGTGTGACTACGATAACCCAGGAGACTTCAAATATGAGCAACGAAATAGTCAAGTACGAAAAGCCGGCCATGCCGCCGGTTGGGTCGGCCGAAAGAATGGCCGCCATCCTCGTTGTAGAGGATCAAGAGACATACGATGTGGCAATGAGCACTGCCGCAGAGTGGAAGGCGGAGAGGGAAGCGTGGGAAGCGAAACGCAAGTCCTACGCCGACCCAGTGAATTTTCTAAAGGATATGATTCAGGCAGACTTCATGCCCATCATTCGTGGTTACGATACGGCAATTGCGATGGCTAAGGCTAAAGGGGTGACGTTCCTTAAGGCCGAAGAACAGAAGCGTCTGGATGCGCAAGCTGCCGCCGACAAGGCATATCGCGATGCGCAGGTTGCCGCAGAAGCGGCTGCAAAAAAACTGGAAAAGAAGAACCCAGAGGCCGCAGAAGCGGTGCGTGAGGCGGCGCAGTTGATGGCCGCTACGATTGTGGCCCCGACCGTTGCGCAGAGCAGCGGTAACTCGGCCCCTAAAAAATGGAAGGGTCGCGTCACCGACGCTCAGAGGTTCATTGCCTTTGTGGCGGCAAACCCGGCATACTCGGCCCTGCTCGAAATAAAACAAGGAGACCTAGATCGCATGATTAACGCCTCGAAGGGTGGCCTCAAGTTTGACGGAGTCGAGAACTATCAGGACGTGAGTATCACGCTACGTAAATGAACGGCTCTTCCGCAGATGTGCGGCCGCACTCAATTCGCGCCATAGAATACGATGCGGAGACTCGCGCTCTGGTTGTCCGGTTTCTGTGTGGCACCTATCAATACGAATCTGTGCCGGGCTCTAAAGGCGCGGCGATATGTTTACTGGCTGGAGATGAACAGAGGTATGCGTTCGACTCCGGCATAGAAGGTAAGTACAAGTCCACCAGGATCGGCACATGAAACGCAAGAACTCCATCACGAAGCTGTCTCCGAACAGGACCGAGTGCAAGACGCGCGAGGAATACGACCGCGCAATCCACGTGCTCAAGATGTATTGCACGATGCGTATGATGGTTACGATGCCGGCGATAGACGGTGCCGGACACCTTGTGGGGTATCGCCCACTGGAAGTGGATGATAGCTCTATGTATCTAGCGCCAGCCAACAAACCGCACGCCAGCACTCGCGAAAAAGCACGCAGACTCAGGCAGAGGAAATCATGACAAACATCAGCTCTCACCCAAACAAGGTGTTTGACGTTTTAACCGATGCATTTCAGTCAACAGTACACATTTCAGAGTTGGCTGGCAGGTCGTACGGTCATACTACAGCAAAGCTTGCTTTTCTGCTCGACACCGGCAAAATCGAGCGGTGCATAGTGTCGCCTCCACGCGGTGGGCACCAGTGTCTATGGCGCAAACTCCCGGAGGGCTCCATTGCTCCGTTGTACGACGCTCAGTTGGGCGTTGATGCCAGAGCGCTTGCCGAGTGTTTCGGCGGGTATACATACCTCAAAACTAAGGAAGCATAATGTCCAGTGTCAATCTTGCAATTGTTCTCGGTCACGTCGGCAAAGACCCCGAGATTCGGTACACCCAAGGCGGAGACGCTGTTGCGAACCTCTCCATCGCCACCACTGAAAAGTGGAAAGACAAGCAAGGCGAGAAGCAAGAAAAGACGGAGTGGCACCGGCTCGTGGTCTTCGGTCGCACGGCGGAGGTAGTCGAGAAGTACGTCAGGAAAGGATCGTTAATCCACGTCACCGGACGCCTACAGACCCGAGAATGGGAAAAGGATGGTGTGAAACGCTACTCGACCGAGATTGTTGTGGACCGCCTCCAGTTGTGCGGTGAGGCTCGCGGCGCGCGCCAGAACGACGATAGCGCAACGAGCGACGATCAACACGAAACCCAGACGGCTAAAGCTCAGCCGGCGCAACGTCAGCCTGCACGGCAGGCCGACATAGACGACGACATACCCTTTTAAGCGACAGGAATCATGATGAACTGGTTAGCGCAACGAATGATAACTAAGGTCCGGTCATTTATGGCCCCGGAGAAGGCGTTGTGCGGCGTCTGTGGGCGGACTCTACACTCCCCCGACAGCATCAAGCGAGGCATGGGGTCGGTATGCTTTGGCCGGCACGCAAAAAAAGACACACACAGCCTTGATATGTTTGAGGCCGGAACACCTGGGAGCGAACATGGGTGCGGCTGACAGTCTGATAGGTGACGGCTTAGCACAATCCCCGTACGCCGAGGCTGTGGCAGACTGCAACAACGTGGCGCGGATCGCGCATATATTAAGCGAGCAACTAATCGTTGCCGACAAGCGCTCCGAGAAATACAAGTCCGAGCGTGACAGGCTCGATGTGCTGCTAAAAGAGTGCATCGCTTCAGACGAGTATCATGTTGCCGAGCGTGAAAAGTGGAAAGCCGAGGCCGAGTTGCGTCGGGAACGTAAGATTCGCTGCGAGGAATTGGAGCGTGAGAATGACGCTCTCCGCGCCGAGCGTTTACAGGGAGGCCACCGTTCCCCTCGGACAGAGGAAACGATGCCACTGGAGAAGATTTGGAGACACCATGACCTTTGCTGACCAACTCCGAGCCATGGGCGCCTGCGCCGACGCTGTCGCGTGGGTTGGCAGCCGCACGGCAGAACAAGCGTGGGCCAAATGCGAACGCGGGGATTGGATGGCGTGGTTAACGCAACGCTTGGACCTTGATTCGCGCAGGGTAGCAGCCGATATAGCAGAGCGCGTTTGGCATCTAGTCAGGCCCAAATCACGACTCGCGTGCGCGTGGGCGATTGACTGCGCCCGGCGCGGAGCAGACAAAGACGAGCGGAATGCCGCAGGGGCCGCCGCAGGGGACGCCGCAGGGGACGCCGCAGGGGGCGCCGCAGGGGACGCCGCATGGGCTGCCGCAAGGGCCGCCGCATGGGCTGCCGCAAGGGACGCCGCAGGGGACCCCGCAAGGGCCGCCGCATGGGCTGCCGCATGGGGCGCCGCAGGGGACGCCGCAGGGGACGCCGCAGGGCGGGACGCCGAGCGTCGCGCCCAAGCCGACATCATGCGCGAGTACTTTAGCTGGCAAAAGATTGCAAAGGCGATGGTATCGTGCAGGGGGAAGGGGCAGACATGACCTTCGCTGACCAACTACGCAATATGGGAGCCTGCCCCGAGGCTGTAGAGTGGGTAGGCACGCGCACGCTGGAGCAAGCATGGGCAACCTGCCAGCGCGGGGAGTGGATGGCGTGGCTTACGCATAGACTACAACTTGACTCGCGCAAAGCGGCAGCGGACATAGCCGAGCGCGTGTGGTATCAAGTCAAGCCGGAATCACGGCTGGCGTGTGCGTGGGCAATTGACGCTGCCCGGCGTGGCGCAGACGCGAAGGAAATGGCCGCCGCAGGGGACGCCTGCGCCGACGCCGCATGGGCCGACGCACGAGCCGCCACATGGGCCGCCGCAGTGGCAGCCTCACGTGGAGACGTATGGGCCGCCGCATGGGCCGCCGCCTCATGGGCCGCCGCAGGGGTCGCCGCATGGGCCGCCACACAGGCCCCCCCATGCAGCGCACGGGACGCTGAATTAGCAGCGCAGGCCGACATCATGCGCCAGCACTTTAGCGCAACGCAGATTGCCGAGGCTGTCCAGTTCGTTACAGCACCCCGGACGCCGTAATCTTCGCTCCGCGTTCAGCGATCTTGTTGCGCTTCACATCGAGCAAATTCAACTTAGTGCGCTTTGTGTCTGACTCCATATTCGGGTCGGCCTCTATGCGACGGGACTGCGCGTTGATGTCTGCAAGCTCGCGCTGAACGGCGGCCACACGAGACTCTGCGGCTAGCTTGTTGCGGTCGTCTATCTTCATTTCCTGGGCCGCATCCTTTTCTCCGATGGCGACCTTATGCATGTATGAAGCGTACGCCTCGTTGATGATCTTTGCTTGATCGTAGAACTGGGTTACATATCGGCTACGCGCAGAGGGAAGCTCCTCGGCAAAATTCCCAACCAGGAACATATCTCTCAGTAAACGATCCGGGCGTTCTGGCCTATCAAGAATAGGGCGAGCAACGAAGTCAGAGACTTGCAATGCGGTGGCCCCTATCCATGACAGGTAGCCGCGCACCAGATGATCTATCTGGTCAGGAGATACACTGAATGCAGGGCCGGTGGCCTTGCCCAGCGCTTTGGCGAGCTCTGACGTGCGTGGGCCATAACGCTCGCTCTTTGGCAGATTCTCTGCTCCTTTTGATTCGATGGGCCG
>Ga0315277_10013664_pt1 | contig 10115 bp, 5 predicted proteins | sample YL17G05_15_MG_FD_203695 | JGI IMG/M metagenome (GOLD analysis project Ga0315277, IMG submission 203695) | Sediment microbial communities from Yellowstone Lake, YNP, Wyoming, USA - YL17G05_15 | ecosystem: Environmental > Aquatic > Freshwater > Lake > Sediment | place: USA: Wyoming | collected...
GTATCGATGATTCAATAGGTACGGGAGTGATTATCCAGCAGATGGTGTTCGGCAATCGCGATGATCGAAGCGCGAGCGGTGTAGCTTTCACGCGCGATCCCGCGAAGGGCACGAGGAAAGTGTTCGGCGAATATCTCGTAAAAGCTCAGGGCGAGGATGTAGTAGCCGGCACACGCAATCCCAAGAAACTCGATAAGATGAGCGGGGAATTTCCGAAAATATACAAGCAGTTTATTGACATATGCGAAAAGCTCGAGAAGAGCTACAAAGAGATGGAGGATATTGAATTTACCATTGAAACCGGGAAATTGTATATTCTTCAGACTCGAACGGGACAGCGTACAGCCCAGGCGGCGGTAAAGATAGCCGTGGATATGGTCAATGAAAAATTGATCGATCGCAAAACCGCGGTACTAAGGGTTAATCCCGATTCACTTGATCAGCTTTTACATCCGGTTATAGACCCATCCAAACCATACGCGGACAGGATCATCGCTCATGGCATACCGGCATCACCGGGAGCTGCGGTCGGGGTAATAGCATTCGGTGCGGATAAAGCGGCTGAAATGGTAAAGGAAAATCCGGCAGCGCAAGTAATCCTTGTAAGTGATGAAACAACGCCTGAGGATATTCATGGCATGGCGGCGGCTCAAGGCATTGCAACATCGCGCGGAGGAAAAACAGCTCACGCCGCGGTTGTCGCTCGCGGCATGGGAAAAGCATGTATTGTTGGATGCTCGGCTTTTGCGATTAATTTCAAAGAAAACACAATGACCATAAATGGCAAGGTTTATAAAGAGGGCGATTGGATTACTATTGAAGGCACCCGTGGTGAGGTTATCAGCGGGGAATTGCCGCTTATTCTCCCCGAACTCTCTGCGGATTTAAAGACGCTTCTAAGCTGGGCTGATGACATATCCAGAGATAATGAAGGATTGCTGGTGCGAGCGAATTCCGACACACCCAAGGATTCCCGTCACGCTCGCAATTGGGGTGCAAAAGGAATCGGACTGTGCCGCACCGAGCATATGTTCATGGGTGAGAGAGCCGACCTTGTGGCGGAACTAATCCTTCTTATAACCAAACACGAGAAGCTGAATGAAGAAGAACAGAAAAGAAAAGAAGAGATACTCAAAGAGCTTTTGAGTCTCCAATTCAAAGATTTCGTCGGTATATTCAGGGCGATGGATGGATATCCTGTGACAATACGGCTTATCGATCCGCCGCTTCATGAGTTCCTTCCTGAGGAGGAGGTGCTTCAGGAACGGCTGAAGCTGGTACATCATGAGCCCGGAGGCGCCAAGGAGAGAAAGCGTCTTCATATGATGCTTTTGCGGCGAAGAGAATTTCACGAGGTTAATCCGATGCTTGGATTGCGCGGATGCCGTCTCGGAATAAGATATCCCGAGATAACCCGGATGCAGGTCGAGGCGATTTTTAAAGCTGCAGCAAAAGTACTGAAAGAAGGCAAGAAAGTATATCCGGAAATCATGATACCGTTGGTATCGACAATTGCGGAACTTGAGATTTTGCACAAGGTCGTTGATGAAATAGCCGAGGAAACGATGAAAAAAACCGGAATCAAAATCGATTATCTTTATGGAACGATGATCGAGGTGCCGCGTGCCGCTTTGGTCGCAGGTGAAATCGCGAAGGAGGCGGAGTTCTTCAGCTTCGGGACAAACGATCTCACGCAGATGACATACGGGATAAGCCGGGATGATGCCGAGGAGAAATTTCTCAGGTTCTATGTGCAGAATAAAATCATAGCATTCAATCCATTTGAAAAGCTCGATCAGGTTGGGGTAGGAGAATTAATGAAAGTCGCGATAGAAAGAGGGAAAGCGACTCGTCCGAAACTCAAGCTCGGGATTTGCGGAGAACACGGCGGGGAGCCATCAAGCGTGGACTTCTGTCATCGGATTGGATTAGCCTATGTATCATGCAGTACTTACAGGGTTCCGATAGCTCGTCTGGCAGCCGCCCACGCCGCTGTTAACACGAAGCGTACGATGAAATAATTCGTACCGTGCACGACTTTTGCTTGAAATATTTCACAGAAAATCTATATTGACTCTATGATATTTATATGTTAAATTTTATACAGATCCCCCCGGAGCTTCGGCGAAGGGGAGCGGAACCGCCGAAAGGCGGCTCCTGCGTTTTTAGAGCCGGCTATGAAAACCTTTGTTTATATTGATGGGTTCAATCTCTATTATGGCGCTCTAAGGAACACTCCTTATAAATGGCTTGATTTGCATACTCTATGTCGGAAACTATTGCCACATGACAATATATGTCTAATTCGTTATTTCACCGCTTACGTAAAACCCCGATTTAATGATCCTGATCAGCTTAATAGACAATTGGTATATCTGCGAGCTTTGAAAACTATTCCTCTGATAGAAATCCATTTAGGGAGTTTTCTTTCGAATACAGTATCAAGACCTATGGCTGATGGTTCAGGTTATGTTAATGTTATAGAAGTCAACGAAAAAGGTTCTGATGTAAACCTGGCCACTTATTTAATGCACGATGGGCATAAAGGATTGTATGATACAGCTGTTTTAATTACTAATGACTCCGATCTTGTTGAACCAGTCAGGATTGTGCGTTATGAGCTTGAGAAAATGACAGGGGTTATAATTCCCCACCCTCACGCAAGTCGCAAATTGCTTGAAACCGCAAATTTTATCAAACGTATCAGAACTGGCGTTCTTCGCGACAGCCAGTTCCCGAATGAAATGCGAGACTCAGAAGGGCTTTTCCACAAACCATTGGTCTGGTGATGGTTCCAAAATTCCCTGCAAGGAAAGGTCGAGTTAGAGTTTCGATGAGAGTCCAGATTGCTTCTTAAACACCTACTACTCATGGGAGAGGTAAATATGAAAATAGGATTTCAAACTGCGGTTATTATAATAATCACATTGGTTTTTGTATGTTTCGGCTATGCTCAACCCGGGAACGATATACCCCAAAACATATTACCTATCTCAGTAAACTACCTTTACGGATTCATCGATATGGAGGGGAAAATCGTCGTCGAACCACGGTACGAGTGGATTGGAATGTTCTCCGAGGGCATGTTTGATGTGGAGGTTGACGGTAAAATCGGGTTTGTCGATAACAACGGGAAAATTGTCATCAAACCTCAATATTCGGAAGTCGGTATTTTTTCCGAGGGTCTTGTTTATTTTACATCGGATGAGGGGACAAGCAAAAAATACGGGTATATAGACAAAAGCGGTGCAGCGGTAATAAAACCGCAATTTGAGAAAGCGGGGAATTTTTCCGATGGTCTGGCATCTGTGCGAATCGGCGATGATAAAACCGGCAAATGGGGCTTCATCAATAATACAGGTGAATTGGTTATCAAACCTCAATTTGATGATGCCGGTGTTTTCAGTGAGGGCATGTGTGTAATTCGTCAAGGCGACATACAAACCGGAAAATACGGATATATAGACAAAACCGGTAAAGTGGTAATCGAGCCTCGATTCGACATCGCGGGGAATTTCTCCGAAGGCTTGGCTTTTGTTAAAACCGGAGGCAAGTATGGGTTCATCGATAAGAGCGGAAAAATGGCCATCGAGCCAAAATACATTAACGCATATGATTTTTCGGATGGTCTCGCGCCTGTCTCGATCAGCCCGGATATGATCTCAACAAAATGGGGATATATCGACAAATCCGGCAAGATGATTATCGATGCGAAATTCGATTATTGCGATAGATTCAGCGAGGGTCTCGCATGTGTTAAGATTTCCGATCTCTACGGCTTCATCGATAAACAAGGGAATATTGTCATTCAGCCAATTTTCGATGACGCGATTAATTTTTGTAACGGTGTGGCTGAGGTATATACGGAGGGCGATTTCCTTTCAGGCAAACGGGGCTACATAAACAAAGCTGGCAAATACATCTGGGAACCGACGATTTAGTAATATTGATGCTCTGCGTAAAACTTCCTTGCTTGCGCGGGGCATTGTTAAAACTGGTGTACTGAATCAATAAAAAAGCCCTGCTGGTTACCACAACAGGGCTTTTTTCACTCTCAGTTTAAATGCGTTATAAGCTAATAATAATCAAGCCTAACTCATCGTTTGCAACATAAGCGTACCCGTCGCGAACCTCGACACTTATCGACAACCCGGTATCGATCTCAACAGAGCCTGTAATATACGCAATCTGCGGATATTGGACATCCAATATCTGCAATCCTGATTGAGAATCCGCCACATAGCAATTTGAGCCGGTTACATACACGTCATAAGCCGCGCCGGGAGTATCAACAGTTCTGACAACATTCGCTTCCAATGGGTGAATCACGTCAACAATTCGCACGCCCGGGATGCCATCAGCCACATACACATATCCGTTGTTGAAATAAACTCCGGTAGCCCAGCCATCCGGCATGTCGACGGTCTTGACAATAGATGCTTCAAGCGGAGGTTCGGCATCGATTATATGCAATCCCCCATTGCAATCAGCACAATATATATAACCGATCGCGTAGGCAACGTTATTCGCGTTACCGGGCGTGTCTATCTGCCTGACAATGTAAGAGGAATCCACAGGTGATACGTCAACAATGAAGCATCCCGCGTATTCGTTCGCGGTATACGCGTATCCATTATAAACATCAACTCCGTAGCAGTACTGAGGCATTGGAACGGTTTTAACGATATGCGCATCCGGGATGGGAGAAATATCAACAATTGCCAAACCACCTTCGGAATCAGCAACATATGCGTAATCACTATCAACATCGCATCGGGTTGAATGTCCCGGAGTATCAACGGTTTTCTCAAGATGGGGCGATAATGGATTGGATATATCCACGATATGCAAACCGGCATCCCATGATGTCACGAACGCGTAATCGCCCGATAGTTTTACGCCATGAGGTTCACCAGCTAAAGCGATTCTCGTCATGTTTCCACAGTTTCGAACAACTTTCAATCCTCCGTTTGAAGCGGCTATGTATGAATAATCGCCTTTCTTCGCCACTCCGCGGGTGTGAGTACCAAACGTAATTTCGCTTTTCTGGACAGGAGAATATGGATTGGCAATATCGATAACCTTCATACCCATTTGATATCCAGTTGTTATATACGCGAAACCGCATGAAACAACAATTTTGATCGCGTCGAAAGTTGTCAAGCTGCTGACAACCGCTGGGAGGTATGGGTCACTTATGTCAACCACAACCAATCCACCATGAAAAGAGGCGACGTACGCGAAACCATCACTTACTGCGATATCATAGGCTTGTCCTGAAATATTCACCATACCAATTTGAACAGTGTCCATCGGATTACTGATGTCGAATATTTTCATTCCCCAATAATCATCAGCGACATAGAGGTAATTCGATGCAATCGTTAGTCCAACAGCATTGTTAGTTGGTCGCGTTAATATCTCTTTGGGTAAGGAAGGAACGGTGCAATCGATAACCTTCAAACCCCCGGTACCATCAGCAATGTATGAATAATTGCCTTTGACCACCACATCAACAGCCTGTCCTGCTGTATTCATCAACGCCACTTGAAACGGATTATCAGCATCGTGAATGTCGATGATTCTGAGTCCGGAATAATAATCGGCAACATTCGCGTAATTGCCGGAAATTGCCAATCCATGAGGCTGATCAAGAACATTTATGCTTCCCCTCTCTACGGGACCTCCGGGCAGGCTGATATCAAAAATTCTAAAATATCCGGTTGAATCAGCGACATATAAATATGAACCGCTAATCTCAACTTCCTGTGTCGATCCGCCAGTATCGATTGAATCAATAATCTTTGGAAAATCAGGTTCGCATCCACAATTCGCGCTCTCTGAAATTATGATATTCACTTTTTCATATAAATATAATGAACTTGAATTTGAGGAAACCGCGTGAATTATCGCAGGATATTCACCTAACTGAGCTCCGGTTTGGTTTGTCATAATCAGAGACCATGTGTTACCTGTTGCATGATTCAAGCCAATATTTTGAACACCGGTTACCTCAGGACAGCTGATTTTCACGAAACTGACATCATTCTGCCAGTCAAGGACATCAACAGAAATTTCCGCTGAAGAGCTTGGAGTATCAAATAATCGGTCCTGCGAAAAATTTTCAATTGAGTACGGTTCTTTGCAGTTAGAAGGCCATGACGCGTCTATGGCAAAATAAACTGATGGTTCAAGATTTGGCAGGTAGATGAGTAGATTCTCCATTTCGATTGTCCCGCGAGCGAATTTTCTGCCTGTTTTATCCTTCGCGTATGCTTTGAACGGATTAATACTTTCTCCTCCCGCGGCATCAAACAACGATGTCCAATCGTCCGCGTTCAAAAGCAGATGCCCTTTGTTATCGGTGTAAATAATGAGCCTGACATCATAACCGTCCAACTGATAAACATTGTTAAATGTCACGTTAACATCCACTATTTGCGTCACGGGATTGAAGGAATTGATATGAATCGATGGAACAAGCAGCGAGCGGATTTGATAATGAGTGACCTCTCTTATCGGTTCCACGGCAACTGACCCCGCTTCAAAATCAAACTTCATTCGCCAGACACCCCATAATTCCCTTCCGGACTCCTCCTTCGTAATTTCGTTTTGATTGATGTTTAATATATCCGAATCTCCTCCCGGCAACACGGCATTTGAACTGGACGATGAACATCCAATCACGACCGCTACTGCCAAAACAATAAAAAGTTGTAAAAACGTTCTGGTACTCATGACTACCTCCAAATGGAAGATTGTTTAAAGTAATTCAACCTTTAAACAAAATTAAGGAGACGCGATGTGACATTTATTTTCGAAATTCTGATTTTATTTGCGAGGAGTTATAAAATAGGCGAAATCGGAGAGGATTATTATGTCCATATTCCCGTCATTATTCACGGCGTCAAACCTTGCTTCTTTTGCCGTGCCCTCGACTATGAAGGTACTCCATCCGCGCTCGGGATGAAATTCCTTCAGGTCGTCAGTTAGAATTTTAATAACGCTTCGTTTCTGGGTGCGATAAGGAGGCTTTAATTCTCCAAACGCGACCAGAAACTCCATTGTTCCATTCCCGTCAAGGTCACCCATATCCATCACCACAACATCCTGAATGTCAGGTCTATCTGACCATTTGTATTCATCCGGGAATTCGATTTCTTGCGGATCCTTTGGGTCCCATGTGTATGATTTAAGAACACGGTAACTATCGTCAGTCATTACAACCTTGTTAAATGGACAGAGACCAAAAACCCGTCTCGTTTCGGATCCAACTTTAAATGAGAATAGTCCTGTGTCAGGATAATTGTAAAGATTGGGAAAACCATCCTCTTCTCCCAAAGACTTGAAATCATGATCCGACTGTACCCGCGGTTCATATTCCCATTCTGATGTAGTTTCGGATATTTTGTCATAATTCATTTGATACTGAATCATATCGACTGTATCTTTTGAACCTGATTGCAAACATCGTGAACAGATAAATTGATATCCTGACGGATTGGGATAAGAGAGGAAATATTCAATTCTGCCTTTGTTATTCTCCATTCCAAGGATTAGAGAAGCTACAGAATTGTCTTGTAATTCAGGTGGAAAATTCCGCCTGTCATCCTGAAATCCGTTGGGAAGGCTGTTCCAGTCAAAATTTTTCCCGACATAATTTCGATATTCATTAGTATATCTCACGACATAACCGTTCCTCGGCGTGTGAGTGTCAATAATTATTTCATTCTTCCCATCGTTGTCCCAATCGCATATGCCCGTATGTTTATTATGCCAGGGAAGGTTCAGATGCCAGATTTCACGTCCGACTGAATCCGCGACATAAATTCCCCGAGCATTGAAAATGTCGTTTTCTTTGTATACATATACTAATTCATTTTCATTACTTATACTTTTATCAGTTGCCAGGTTCTCGCCTGTTCTCTGATTTATTGCGAACCCCGGAACTTTATAAACAATGATTTCCGGCGCGCCATCACCATTGATGTCTCCTATTGCCGTAGGTATATCAAAGTGAGTTCCATCAAGAATAGTAATATGCTTCCGGATTCCGCCATCAATATTTATATCCTGACGCTTGCCATCATGACTTATCACAAACATGGCGCCTTCAGCTGTTACAAGAACTTCCTTGAATCCATCATTATCATAATCAATTATTTTGTTAATTGAGACATACAGAGTACCTATTTTCCAGGCATCTTCAAGAGATAACTTTTCAAAAACCAATGGTCTTATAATTTTCCTTGTTTCTAGTGAAGTGCCCTCACTTTCAAGCGTTATATCTCTGGAGTAAATTTCCGATGCTTTCTCCACTCCCATATTGTCATAAATCAACTTCCGGAAAATCTCCCTAAAGTTCGCATCGATATCCTTGTGGTTGAGCGTGTCAGCTACTCTATCGCGGAGTGATTCCAGAAGTCTTGTTTTGTAAACATCATCAAAATCATCCAATGTAATTTTATAATGCCATTTCGTATTACCGTTTAAATCAAAGCAAACTACATCTCCCTTCTTTGAAAAGATGATATCCATCACTCCATCGTTATCAATGTCATCATATTTGAAATTGCCAATATCAAACTGAGCCCGCCAACGAGTGATGGGTTCAAGAGCCTCATTCATTCCCGCGCAATTATCTTCTATCCCGAATTCTTGACTTGCCTCGCACGCCATCCCGATAAGAGATTCCCAGCCCGCAATAATTTCAAAGCCTTTTTGAGATTGTTGTTGTCTGAGATATGTCACGCAAATAAACGCAATCAACAATATTGCCGCGCATGCGGCGATAGATAATGCGCGTCCATATAAAACAGTTAAACGAATTTTGCGTCCTTCTCGGATCTGTTTGACGGGAATTTGTGATTCATACTCGGTATCCAATTCCAATAGACCATGAAGTTCATAAGCAATCTTGAGTTCGGTGATAGTTTCCGGGCTTAGAGTTTCTTTTTTATCGGCAAGGAAGATCTGCAGGTCAAAATCAGGATTTTCACGGAGTTTTTTGACTTCATCCCATGCTTTCGAAAATTCATCTTTATGTTCGTTGTTTTCAGTCATCGCGCTAATTGATGCTTTTCTGCGTCTCAAGGCATTTACGTAATTCCGCTATTATCCTGTTATGGCGCTTTCTTGCCGTGTCGTGTTCGATTCCCAATTCTGTCGCAACATCCTCCAGCTTGAAATCGCTAAAATGATGCAGTTTTACAAGTTCCAGCTCCTTGCGTGGTAATTTTTCAAGACAGATGTACAAATCGGCGTATTTAATAAATCTCTTCTGGTCCGGTGGTGAATTTCTACTTTGAAAAAAAAGTTCTGAGTTCTTTTCCATATCAATGCTAACGAATCTTCTTCTACGGTTGTTTACGTACTGAATTGCGGTTTTAGCGATATAACTCACATATGTTTTACTTAGATATTTTATGGAACCTTTTTCCAGTCTTCGTCTCAATTCCTTTAAAGCGATGAATTCAGCGTCATCCAATGAAATCTCATCCTTCAGGCGAATTTTCAGATTTTTATGAATTTCAGATCTCAGCAATAACCAGAGTTTTTCAAACATTAAATCCTTCACCGACAATTCGGAATAATAATTCTCAAGAGCTTTATCAAGGGATTCCTGATTCCATTCGGGTGTCTTCAGGATTGAGCCATACTCTACTTCTTCATCCTTGTAACTTCCTAAATTCTCAACCATTTAGATAACAGACTCCGGAGATAAAAAAGTGACAATTTTATTGATTAATTTTCAAAGATATCTAAATTCGCTATGACCTAAGCATTATACATCATTTGTACGGTGAAATGTCTAAGATGCTGCGTCTCGTATAAAATTTTCATCCCTTTCATTTTGGGGGCGCGGGAGACTAATTTGGATGCTGCTCGCACAACCTCATCCATGTGAGCCTGAGTATAAACGCGTCTCGGAATCGCGAGCCTTACAAGTTCGAGATACGCTTTGCGGTTTTTGCCGGTGACGGGATCGCGTCCTGCCATAAGAGTTCCGATTTCAACACCTCGTACCCCACCTTCTTTATAAAGCTCGATCGTGATTGTCTGACCGGGGAACTCCTCGACATCGAGATGCGGAAGCATACGCTTGGCATCGATAT
>Ga0315277_10013665_pt1 | contig 10115 bp, 9 predicted proteins | sample YL17G05_15_MG_FD_203695 | JGI IMG/M metagenome (GOLD analysis project Ga0315277, IMG submission 203695) | Sediment microbial communities from Yellowstone Lake, YNP, Wyoming, USA - YL17G05_15 | ecosystem: Environmental > Aquatic > Freshwater > Lake > Sediment | place: USA: Wyoming | collected...
CTATTTCGAATCTGGCTACGGCTTTTCTGCACGCTACGACATAAAGCCGCGGGTTCACGTGAAATATCAGCCAAACGTAGACGACCTAGGAAGCGCAGACTCTGCAAGAATAAGCATGGATTACTACGATGTTGAAGACCCAGTTTTTGCCGTTCAAGGTGACAACATTTTTGACGTAAATGTAAAAGAAATCGTTGACTTTCACGAAAAGAAAGGAGCAGTGATGACTATTGCTCTGAGGGAGGTTGACAACGTTGAGGGCTACGGCATCGCGGACATAAGTCAGGAGAAGCGCATCGCACGATTCGTCGAGAAACCTTCACCGAAAGAAGCCCCATCAAACCTTGCCAACACAGGCTTGTACATGGTTTCACCTGAAATAAGGAAGATATTCAAGGAGAAGGGAGTCAAAGACATGATCAAAGAAACCCATCGACTGGACTTCGGCTTCGATTTTATTCCGTACCTCATCAGGACAGGAAGACCCGTGTATGGATATACGCTTAGGGGAAGCTGGTACGATGTGGGCACGCCGAAGCATTATCTAGAAGCCATGCGGGATATGCTTAACGGACGTTTCACTTCGCTCACTGACTTCGGCGGAAGACTTAGTGAGGATCAGAAAGTCTGGGTTCAGGGTGAAAGCTCAGAGTCCATGAAAAGCCGAAAAGAGATTATCAGAAAAATTAAGCAGGGAAAGATACAGGTTGAGGGCGCTGTCCTCATAGGAAGACACTGCAAGATAGGCAATGGAGTTAGAATTGTCAACTCGTGCATCGACAATTACACGCAGATAGGCAAAGATGCGGTAGTAGAGAACTCGGCCATTATGGACAGAGTAATCGTAGGAGAGAAAGCGAGGATAAATGAAAGCATAATCGGCAGACACGTCACAATGCTGTCAAACCCGAAGAAACAAACAAGGATCAGCGGCGTTTCAGTTATTGCAGACGACGTGGTCTTGTCCGAAGGCTGCAGACTCAAAGCAACAAAGGTATACCCGCATCAATATGTAAGAGGGGAATTTGAGAACCAAACAGTAATGCTCGGCTCAGAATAAACCACAACAACACATCAGAGATCAGAAGAAAACAGAAAAGTTAAGCTTTGAACCACTTGAATATCACATACTTTATTTTTTCCTTCTCCAAATCTGGCACAGCTATTATGAACCTCTTCCTCACGGTTGTCGCCAGTCTTCCAGCTTTCACTATTTCTGTGGCAGTCACCACGGATTTGGCTTTCTTAACTGAGACCATATACGGCGCATGTTCAACACCTGGACCGTGCTTATAGACAGCAAAATCGCAGCCAAATTTTATGCCAGGCGTAACAACTAACCCTCTGCCGCGTAGATCGTGGTATACAGCGTATTTCTCGTCAAATTCTTCGTAGAGCTGTTTCGCCATCTGTTTTAGCTTTTTGAGAGTTACCTTCTTCTTGTCCGGGCCTTCATGAACTGTTATTGTGCCCTTTTCCGTCAGGTACAGTCCTTCCATTAAGTCCAAGATCAACGGAACATTGAATTCGGGAGTTTTTGGTTTAGCTATTCCAAGAGGCTTGCCGTAGTAACCTTGCTTGTACAGTTCTGAGCCTTCTTGCGGATTCCAGACTACCAAAAAGTTTTCAACGAATTCAACTGCGACCTTCTTGGGCATCGGCTTTTTTCGCCTTTTACATTATGAGAGAAAGTATCCGCGCAGCGTCAGCCGCGTCTTCAGCCTTGTCAGCCGAATCCTCCAGCAATTGCAGTACATCTCTGAGCAGGATCATGGCTGGGAAGTCGAGCTTGCTACTGAGAAGCTTTATTTCAAGGTCTCTGTAGATTTCATCTACCACGCGTTCGGCGATTTCAACGTCTTTGGCTTTCTCCATTGCTTTTCCTGGGCCGTAGGCGAGAACCATCATCGTTTCCCTGAGCCTGAGCACTGTGTCAAACACGGCTTCTGACAGTTTGAGCAAGTCTTTTTTGATGTCGCTTGACACGTTCCAATTGTGTTCCATTATCTCGACAATACGGAAGGCTATGCCTTCAGAAAAGTCTGCAATCTCGCTAGTTAGATTCGTAAACCTGAGAAAGTCTTCTCGACTGATTAGTATGGCGCCTATTTCGGCCAGCTCCTGTGATACAAGTCTGCGGGCTTTGTCAACTTCTTCTTCACCAGCTTTGATTTCGCTGAAGAACTGCCTGGCTTTTTCTTTGTCGCCTCGGCTGAAGTAATCCATGATCTGTGGAACTTTTCTCGTCAAATCTAGCACTTTTCGTAGATGTTCCTGACAGACGCTTAGTGCTCTTCGCTTCACTCGTTCTTCGGTTTCTGCTGGTAAGACCAATATATTTCCCGCCCGCAAAAATGGGCTACTATTTGCAGCATATCATAGGCTTTTGTGTTAAAAAAGCTAACGTCAGGTTTTTAGCCTTCAACGAGTTTGCCAAGTTCTTCGAGACCGATTTTGCGCTTCAAATACTTGTGCATGAGTTCAGGCAGGTCTTTGATCTTGGTTCTGACTTGTCTCCATGAGTCGCGGTCTCGGATAGTGACAGTGTCAGTTTTGAATGTATCATAGTCCACGGTTATGCCCAATGGTACACCGATTTCATCTGCTCGCGCATATCGCCTACCGATGGAGCCTGCCTCATCGTACTCCGCTACAAAACCTTCATTCACCAGCATTCTTTGCAGCTCCAATGCTTTTTCAGACAAGCCATCCTTGCTTACAAGAGGATAGACACCTATCTGTATTGGAGCAATATCCGGTGGAAAACCTAGCAGTGTGCGATCCTCTTTGGTTTGATAAGCATACTCCAGAGCCACATGGAAGAGTCGGTCTATGCCGAAACTGGGTTCGATAACATGCGGAATGAAGCGCCTGCCACGTTCCACTGTCTTCTGACGAGAAATATCCACATGCTCAGCCAGAATCCTGTATTTACCGAGCATATAGTGACCGTTCTTTTTGACGGAAGCTTCGACTTCCACAGGATCTGTTTTAGAGAGCAACTCAGCGATTTTTCCAGCTTCACCTTTGAAGACAGGACCTAGTTTCGCCATTATGGGCTTTACTGTTATCTGCTCTTTTTTGATTGGCTGCTCATATTCCTTGAAAACGGTCATGTCTGTTCCGCTTGAATCCATGTGTCCTTTGAGGTCATAATCTGTCCTATAGGCGTGTCCAGAAGCTTCAGTCCAACCCCATCGTTCAAGCACGACTTCCTGGTCGAATGTCTGCTGCGAGTAGTGAGCTCTTTCCCACGGAAGTTTCTCAATGAAGCGTTGTTTCTCGGCGGGGACGCCCAAATCCATGAGTAGCTTCTTAGCCATGACCATAAAGAAGGCTAGCCATTGTTTCTTGACTACTCCTTTTTCTAAGGCTTCTTTGATGGTTAATTCAGTTAGTTCTTCTGAATCTCTTTGTCTCGTTTCGGCCAAGAGAAATTGTAGTTTTTCGTTTTCTATCTCTTTCAACCGGTAGCAGTTCTCTTCTTCAGGGTCAAAGAAAAATTCCAGATCGGCTATGGTGAATTCTCTCAACCTCATTAATCCTTGTCTGGGCGAGATTTCGTTCCTTTGGGCATGGCCTATCTGAAGGACGCCGAATGGAAGTTTCTCGCGCGCCATTCCATATAGACGGTTGAATTCCACGAATATGCCCTGCGCTGCTTCAGGCCTGCCATAACCTATGGCTTCCGAATATGGCCCGATTGTGGTTTTGAACATCGTGAGAAATTGCTTAGGTTCCCCAAATATGCCGCCGCAGTCGGGACAATGAATTTCGTTTTTGTCAATCTGTTCCTTCAGTTCTGTCAGGGACAGTTTTTCTGCTTCTGCTTCGCTCATCTGGGTGCATTCCCGGAGCAAGTGGTCGGCGCGGAAGTTCTTCTTGCATTTTTGGCATTCAACCATTGGTTCTTTGAAGTGGTCGATGTGGCCTGAAGCTGCAAAAACTGTAGCAGGCGTGATAATTGGAGACTCGATTTCTAGAATGCCAAGTCTGTTCACGAACAAGTCGCGGAGTTTGTTTTCGATATTTTGTTTAAGTTTTGCACCCAACAAGCCATAGGTGACGAAACCGCTTGCTCCACCATATATTTCATATGACTGCCAGAAGAAGCCTCGGCGACGGGCTAACTCGTTTATGAGTGTGAGTTTATCGAAAGTTTTTGGGTTACTGGACATTCTGCTCTCAACCTACTGTTTTGAATGGATTATCATAGACTTTAATCTTACTAAGAAAGGGAACATGCCGATGACAAATGAGAAAGCCAACCTTTCTATTTTGAGTGACTCACGCTCCAAGAGAAAAGGGTAAGAGGCATAAGATGATGTAGCCATTGGAAACAATCATTATGAGCGTAGTATTTTATTAAGAACTCTGTAGAAATAGAGGAAAGTCTATAGGGTGCAGCATTTGTCAAAGATCAAAACGGCTCTTATAGGGGTTGGAAACTGTGCCTCGGCACTGGTCCAAGGGCTAAGATACTATAGCAACTGTAAAAGAGTAGAAGAGAGTGTTGGACTCCGCCACCTGATCTTAGGCGGTTTTCATCCAAAGGACATTGAGATTGTGGCAGCCTTTGATGTTGGCGTCAGAAAAATTGGAAAAGACGTGTCTGAAGCAATTTTTGCCCATCCCAATAATACGCCAAAGTTGGCTGACGTTCCATCTCTTGGTGTGACAGTTCGCAAGGGTCCGGTTCTTGACGGCATAGGCGAATACACACGGCACATAATCGAAGTAAGCAACAAACCAGAGGAAAGTGTTGAAAAGATATTGAAGGAAAGTGACGCGGAAATAGTCGTGAACCTGCTTCCGAGCGGAGCCACTAAAGCCTCACAACATTATGCAGAGCAAACCTTGACAGCAGGTTGTGCTTTCATAAATGCGACGCCCACATTCATTGCCAGCAACGAATCATGGGCTGGACGATTTGAGAAAGCTGGACTTCCACTTGTCGGCGACGATTTGATTGACCAAGTAGGTGCGACAACCTTGCATAAAACACTGTTGCAACTGCTGTCCATGAATGGCGTCCGCATAACCCAGACTTACCAATTGGATGTAGGCGGTGGAGCAGAATCACTCGACACTCTGGATCGTACGAAAGACATCAAACGCACCGTGAAAACAGAATCCGTCGAATCCGCGCTTCCTTACAAGGCTGAAGTTGTGGCTGGCTCAACAGACTACGTGGATTTCCTCCAGAACAGACGAGACAGCTACTTCTGGATCAAAGGAATACACTTCTGCAACGTGCCCATGCAGATAGACCTCAAACTCTCAACCATCGACGCGCCAAACGCTGGCTCCGTGCTCCTTGACGTGATAAGAGCCGCAAAAATCGCCAAGGACCGAAAACAGAAAGGCACAATACAGCAAATATGTGCATACGCTTTCAAACATCCACCAAGGCAGGTTCCGCTTGAAATGGCAGAAAAAATGTTCACTGACTTCATAAGCCAATAAGACCATTATTTTCCAGCAATCTTTTCCAATTCTTTGACTATTCGGTCTTTAGTTCCGCTCTTTGCCAATCTTTCTTTGAGCACATTTATTGTTCTCACAGGCGTAGGATCAACGCCGCGCAGAACTGCAAGATAGACGCTTGTAAAATCGCCAAGACAGATAACTGAGCACATTCTTGCAAGCATACTCTTGCCTTTGCCGTAGACCTCAAAGATCCTTAAAGACTCTTTATGCATCAGCTCTTTCGTTGTTTCAATTCTTGTATGTAGCTCAACAGGCTCATCAGCATCTCGTATCAAGATTATCGAAAATAGCTTCGCATGATCGCTGATGCCTTCCCAGCCTACTATCTCGTTATGGTTCAGTTCTGGGAAAAACTCCCATTTTGCTGGAACCTTGCTGTTCTCGTTAAACTGCGTCTTGAAACGTTGAGCCACGGCACGATAAAAGCCGAAGCCATAGACAACGGGAACTGAGCAGCATATTGCAGAAGCCAATGTCTTGGAGAAATTGCTGTTCACTGGCTTTGCAGGCGAGTTTTCAACGCTAACCTGTTTCAGAACCTTTATCGTCTCAGAGATCTCTAAATCAACATTTGAAACTAGACCGATACTCTCCAGAATTGACGGAAATGGCATAAACAGATATGGCAATGTAGCACGGGGAGCCATGCCCTTCGGAACAGGGATATGTGACACGTCTAGTTTCTCAGCAAATTCCTGCAGTTTTCCGCCGGAGCTTAGAGAAATGATCTCGCAGCCTCTTTTGACAGCGTCTAGAAAAACGCTCAGTGATTCCTCAGTCTCGCCTGAGTAACTCACCGCAAAAACGAGTGTTCTCTCGTCTGCGTAAGCTGGCAAAGAATAGTCTCGGCACACTTCAATGGGCACGGCTATCTTGTCTCTAGCCCAATCTTTCAGCAGCTCGCCGCCAATAGCCGAACCGCCCATGCCAGCAACGATAATCTCCTTCGGCTTAGGAAAGCTCAGCTTCAGCTTCCTCGAAGCCTTACAGGCTACCTCATAATGCTTCGGCGCATCTGTGCAGAAAGAAAGCATATCGCTCTTGTCAACGCTCTTAATCTTGGCAAGGTCGTCAAGAACCGATTTTGTCGGCAATTCTATTTCGCCTCAAAGCCTTATTGTAAGTCTTATATTCTGCTTTTAGCTTTTAAACAGAAAGACTCAACGAACATGAACAGGTTCTAAGGCGAAAAGCAATTGCGTGAAAAAAGAATCTCCATCGCAATACCGGCTTCAGTTGTTTCAGATACACCGCACCTGCGCGAAAAAACCTCAAAAATAGGTTTGATCGGACGGGCAGCAGCCATCTTCAGGGTAGACGAAATCATCATATACCAAGACAACCTCAAGATCGATCAGACTGTGGAAATGAACCTGGTTGCCCTGCTACTTTCTTACATGGAGGCACCACAATATTTGCGCAAGAGACTCTTCAAAATCCAGCCGGAACTGCAGTTTGCAGGAATCCTCCCGCCATTGCGGACACCACATCATCCATTAGACAAGCAGATGAAACAGCTAAAAGTCGGAGAATACCGCGAAGGCATAACGTTGTCCAAAACAGGCGAAAGCATGCTTGTAGACATTGGCGTTGAACAGCCTGCCTTGATCAGAGACAGACAAATACCAGTGAACAAACGCGTCACGGTTAAGATTACAAAAATTGAGCGACAGGTTGAAGCTGAACTGGCAAACCAGGAAGATATAACCACATACTGGGGATATTCAGTCGCAGAAGAAAAAAGCTCTCTTGGAAAATTGGTGAAGGGCAAACACTTCGACTTGACAATCGCCACATCCAAGTATGGTCATCCATTCGCTAAAGTTGCTGAAGAAATAGCTGACAGGTGGAGAGACTCAAGAAGCATTCTCATAGTTTTTGGAGCACCAACGCGAGGATTGAACGAGATAGCCAGGTATGAAGGACTCGGTTTGAACGATATCTTTGATTATGTTGTGAATACTATTCCCCTGCAAGGAACCGAAACGGTGAGGACGGAAGAGGCCCTCATTGCCACGTTGGCAATTCTAAACACGTGTTTCTCTGCGTAAAGGATTAAATGTTTGTTCAACCATTCTGAGAGTATGATATTCGACATCATTATGCCTTTGGCACTTGCTGCTGTAACTTTGGTTTCATGGTGGCTGAATCAGAAAACTGAGAGCAAGCTGAAGACTACTCTGGAAGAAAAAGAATTCAAGACACGGGACGCGGTTTTGCTTGTGACTGCAATGGCCGTTATGGTGTCGGCTATAGTTCTTCTCAGAGACATGATGGCACCTCTGATGATACTGTTTCTGTTTTCCTACTCGACCCTTCTTTTCATATTCACCTACATATTCTCCAACAAACGAGAGTACTTGGCAGTGATTCCTCCAGCGACTTTCGTTCTGATATATGCCTTCTTCAGTACGACGGACATATGGCGGTACTATCTCTCAAATGTCTATGGCGTCATCTTCGCAATACTCATCACTCTGTACATCGGAACCCTGTTCACATGGAAAACTACAGTAATCTTCACAGGCTTATTGACAGTAATGGACATAATTCTGGTTCTAGTAACAGGAACAATGATCGAAGCAGCAAAAACCGTGGCAAGCCTTAATCTTCCAGTGATGGTTCAGTTACCAATTGTGCCTCTGATCATGAATGAGGCGGGAGAACTGGGATTGACCGGTCTTGGACTCGGCGACTTTTTCTTCGCAGGATTGTTGGCAATCCAAACCCATAAGAGGTATGATAGAAAAACTACAATTGCATCAGTTGCAGCAATGGCAATATCATTTGGCATCTTCGAATTTGCCATGCTCACTTATTGGAGACGCCCTCTTCCAGGCACTTTTATGATCATTCTTGGGTGGGCAGTAGTTGCTGTCTCAAAAATGCTTTGGAATAGACAACATAAGAACAAAGAAAACATCCTGCCTAAATGAGGAAACGCACTCCTTCTTTCAAGGAAAGCAGAACTAGATCATTGACTATTACAAGATGACAAAATGAAAACTAGAGAAAACAATTAATCGGAAAGGAGGGAAATTTTAACCGAATAGTGCTCCTAGTCCTTCGAGCGCTGCTTCTTCTTTCTTCTTGTCTTCCTCTTCTTTCTTCTTCTTGTCCTCTTCCTTCGGCTTTGCTTCAGCCTGTGGTGCAGCTGCTGCTGGAGCTGCTGCCGGTGCAGCCATCATCGTCGGCGCGGATTTTATTGCCTCGTCGATCTTGACCTCAGCCAGTGAAGCTATCAGTGCCTTGACCCGCACTGCGTCAGCGTTTATGCCCGCTGATGTCAGAACTTGGGTCAGGTTTTGCTCGTTGATTTCTTTTCCAGCTTTGTGAAGGAGCATCGCAGCGTAAACGTATTCCATACCTTTTTCACCTCTCAAATCAACTATTTTAACTTTTTTCAGACTTCTCTGCTGGCGTAGTCTTTTCCTCTATGGTGGGCAATCTACTACTTAAACTTAGCATTTCTATGTGTGCCTTTCTAATCAAATCCTCAATAGTGTCTTTCGTCGGAACAGCCGCGTTAATCGAAAGCACATAGGCTTCTCTGTGGGCAACCTGTAGAAGGGCAATGATGCTCTCGCTTGTTGGATAGGCTATGCTTAAGGACAGGGCAAACGCCTCTGCCTGCGCCGCTCCTATCGTCTGCCTAGTTGCGTCCACGTCGACCTTGAGCTGATCCTGCATTATTACTAAACCATCATCATACACGACGTCCATCGCAAGCCCGCTTTCAACAGGTTTTATTCCGAGCTTTGACAAGACGCTTGCAAGTTTTTCATCAATGAACTCGCCTTTTCTGACGACAAGCGTATCTTTTCTTACCCACACGCTTCCTGATTCGATTCTTGTGGGCAAACCGACGGCGTTTAGCTGGCTTATTATTGGTCCCGGCGGTTGTGCAGTGTTTCCAGCTGGAACTACTACGTCGAAAGCTGCTATGTCGCCTGATTTGGCGGATGTCTTCACTTTTCCTCTCTCTAGTGCGAGAGCTAGTTTGAATGGGTTTAGATCTGTGAATAAGTAAACGTTTGATCCGGTGATATGTTCTTCAAGTTTTTTCAGGTCAGGCTTGTCTTTGCAGTTCTCAATCGCTAGCTTCATCAGCGTGTTTTTGATGACTCGCATGTAGACTTGGCCGACTAGGTTTTTCTTGAAGGCTTGCAGTTGAGCTGCTCTGACTTTCTGCAGGTTGGCAATTCCAACGATCTTATGTTGACTTATCAGTTTGGTTATCTCTTCGACCGCATCCATTTTTTGCTGCAAAACTTGCTCAGATGGCATTGCTTATTCCCTCTTACGGCCTGACCCTCACGGGTGCTCCCATGGATGTTTTGATGCTGATGAATCTGATGTTTTTCATGCCTTTCTTGAGCTTGCCTTCTAGCACTCTCAGAACTGCCTGTATGTTCTCGGTAAGTTCTTCTTCTTTCATGTCTTCTGTGCCAATGCGGCACTGAATGATCGGCTGACTACGCATTCTGACTATGACGGTTTTGCGATGCTTCGTCATCAAAGGAGCAATGTCTATTGATGGAGGAACAGGAATAGGCATTTTTCCGCGTGGACCCAGAATCGGGCCCAAGATCTTGCCCACAAGCTGCATGGAAGGTGCTTCAGCT
>Ga0315277_10013666_pt1 | contig 10115 bp, 12 predicted proteins | sample YL17G05_15_MG_FD_203695 | JGI IMG/M metagenome (GOLD analysis project Ga0315277, IMG submission 203695) | Sediment microbial communities from Yellowstone Lake, YNP, Wyoming, USA - YL17G05_15 | ecosystem: Environmental > Aquatic > Freshwater > Lake > Sediment | place: USA: Wyoming | collected...
ATCAACGGCTCGTGCAGGTAGCCGTACTTCTCCTCGTAGTTCACCTTCTTGTTCTTCCAGTAGTACCACGTGCTTCTCGGCAGCTCGATCGCGTCCGGGGTTACGTTCAGTCCGTAGCTCTCAGCATTCTGCTTCACGATCTCGACCTTCTCCGCTGTCACGAGCTGCCGTCCATAAAACTCTGGAGAAGGTCGAGCTCGACCTCCTTGCGGCCCAACAGCCGCTCCATCTCCTTGATCTTCTTCTCGTAGGAAGCCAAGGTCGTATCCTTGCCAAATACCGCCGGCCCGTTCTCCGGGAACTCGCGCTTCCAGCGAGACACGGTCATCGGATGCAGATCGTGAGCCCGTGCGATTTCCACCGCGTCCCGGTCGCCCTTGAGCACCTCGAGCACGACCTGGAACTGCAACCGCGGTGAGTAGCGCTTCCCCTTCTTGCCCAACATAATCACCTCTTCTTCTCCCGAGGTGATTCTACCAGCTCCGCCTCTCCAACCTAACAACTCGGGTGGTGCAGCTTTTCAACCGCACCCCCCCCAGGCTTGACTCTGGTGCCGGCAACAGTCTATAGTGTGTTGAGACGATCAAGAAGGTTCGCGATAGCTGGGGGTGATAGACCCGAATCGATCTGAGAACTGCGAGATGCAGCACTGGTTTACCGAACTGCGTAGCGATGGAGTTCCACAACAAAGGATGGCTTCCCATGAGACTACTAGGTGGAAGAGCAGTCACAGGCGACGGTACCACCGTTCTGGAAAACGTACTGATCACGATCACGGGGTCCACTATCACAAGCATGACGAGGGTCGACCGTGCGGGGATTCAGGCAGCAAAGCGTGAATCTGACGTAGTTGATCTCGGCGACTCCACGCTCCTGCCCGGTCTATTCGATCTGCATGCGCATTTCGCTCCAACGAGATCTGAGAATGAGACTTCCCGCCAACTGGAGCCGCCGGAATTACGCCTGCTACGAGGCGCGGCGGACTGCATGCCATTCTTGAAAGCTGGGTTCACTACGGCTCGTTGCCCTGGGGGCACTGAGGCGACTTTCCTCCGCGATGCAATTCGAGAAGGGACACTTAAAGGCCCCGATATCTACTCGGCAGGTCGGTCAATCTCTGCAACTGCTGGGCATGGTGACCGACACCACTTGCCCAGAGAATGGCTGGACGCGCCTCTGCTGCGAAGCGGAGAGATACTTGCGGACGGCGTTAGCCAGTGCCGAGCCGCTGTGAGACAGCAGATCCGTGAAGGAGCAGATTTCATCAAGGTCTACACCGCCGGAGGAGCCGCCTCGAGATTGGACGATCCAAGACGCGCTCAGTACAGCACGGAGGAACTCCTGGCCATCGTTGAAGAAGCGAAGCGGAACGAGATGAAGGTCGCCGCCCATGCAGGTGGGGCAGGTATCACCACGGCCGTCGAGGCGGGAGTCGACACGATAGAACACGCGTACTACTGCACGAGAGAACAGGCTCAGCTGATGGCGAAACACGAGGTCACCTATGTGCCGACAGCCTTGCGCGTCTACGTCGGAGTCACGGAGGGGCCGAAAGTCGGAGCCACTGACTGGGTGATACAAAGGTTCAATGACGCCTGGCCCTTTACGCAGAAGGCTCTTCGTTTCGCACATGAAGAAGGAGTGAAGATCGCCCTCGGCAGCGACTTCGGACATAGAGCGCACACTCGTCACGGAAGTCACAATGCGAAAGAACTGCAGTTGCTGGTTGAGTATGGAGGGTTGTCTGAGATCGAGGCCATTGCCTCCGCTACCAGCATAGCGGCCGATGCAATGGGATTAGGGAGCCGGCGCGGCCTTCTCGGACCCGGCAAGGACGCAGACATCATCGCCGTAAAGGGGAACCCATTGAAGGACATATCATTGCTCGAGTCAAGCGTGTGTTTTGTGATGAAGGGAGGTGAGATTGTAAGGAACGATATGGTCGTGCAATGAAGAGCATCACGAACACGCCGTTGACGTCAGAGGAGGAGAACCGTGAAGAGAAGTGTAGGTCGCGAGCGTGGTTTCCGCTTGTCCCTCGTCTTCCTGTGTTTCGCAGCGCTCATCTTGACAACAACTGGCCTCGGCGTCGCACAGACACCCCTCAAAGTGCTCACAGTCTCCCTGTCAGTGGACGCGCGATCGTTGGACCCATATACAGATATCACCTCGTCTTCGGAGAGCATCTACTCACAGATCTTTAGCCAACTGTGGGTCCGGGACGACAACATGGACCTGTCGCCCTCAGTCGCCACTGCCTACAGACTGATCAATGACACGACTTGGGAATTCGACATACGCAAGGGCGTGCTCTTCCACAATGGAGACGAATTGACGGCGCAGGACGTCGTATTCTCGACAAACCGGGTGCTGGACCCATCCAAAGGGTTCGCCAAGACCCCCAAGATCTCGCCGGCCGTCGAGAGTGTGGAAGCAGTGGATAGGTACACGGTGCGTTTCCACACGAAAGGCATATACGTCACCTTTCTTGACATATTGGAGTACATCTACATTCTGCCGGAGGCCGTCGTCCGAGGCTTAGGGGACACTGAATTCTCCCTGCATCCGGTCGGCAGCGGCCCTTTCAAGTTCGTCTCCTGGGAGCGGGACAGGCAGTTGGTGCTGGACGCCTTTGACAAGTACTGGGCTGGGCGCCCGCTTATTGACAGACTCATTTTCAAACCCATCGCGGAGACGTCTACGCGGATTGCCGCTCTGCTTACCGGGGAGACGGATCTCATTGTCAATGTCCCGCCGGAGATGGTGGCCCAGATCGAACAGAATAAGGATCTACGGGTCGTCGAGTGCTACGGCGGTCGGGACATGTTCGTCGGGATCACGAACACGAATCCTCCGCTTGATGATGTACGGGTTCGAAAGGCGCTCAACTACGCTATTGACAAAGAGGGGGTAATAGCTCAGGTACTGGGGGGGCACGCAAGCATGCATGGCAAGCTCTTCGCTCCCCAGATCTTCGGAGACGATCCCAGTCTGCCTCAGCCGTACCCGTACGACCCAGCCAAAGCGAAGGCACTTCTGGCTGAGGCTGGATTCACCGCGGCCAAGCCACTCAAGCTGGAATTCGAGGCTCCAAGAGGTCGATACATGAAGGATGCTGAGATTGCTGAGGCGATTGCATATCAGCTACAGAATGTCGGGATCGACGTTCGCCTCACTACCGAGGGGTGGGCCACGTTCTGGTCGCGAGTGTCTGGACACCAGATGACAGGCCTCTGGTTCATGGGGAATGGGGGGTTCTTCGATGCCGCGTATCTCTATGAGCTGTATCTGTCATCTCAGGGGCGGAAGCTGTTCATCCCGACGCCGGAAGTGGACCAACTAGTCGTTGAGCAAAGAACGATCCTCGACAGAGCGCAACGGGAAAAGGCACTACAGAAGCTGATGGCGATGTACCACGATCTGGCGCCGTGGATCCTCCTGTGGAATCAGAATGACTTCTACGCTGTCAACAAGCGAGTACTGAACTGGTCGCCTCGCTATGATGAGTACATGCGTCTCCTGAAAGTGGATGTTGCGCCGTAGTGCCATTTGCTGTCGGAAAGCGCAGCGGCATGTCGAAGATGAGTCTGGGCGGATCGTTCTTCACGATCCAGCCCGGGTGTGCAACTTCGATCGCAGGTCCTGGGCGCGATGGGAGAGACACGCAGTGATTCCGTTCCTGGAGGATACTGCCAAGGTGAGGCCAAGTGCCGAGCCGACTTCAGGCCCTCCAAGAAGCGGGAGCCTGCTCTCCCAAGCGGGCAGTATCCCGGACTCCCGGAGGAATCGTATGAGGGAGACGGACTAGTCTGGCAACAGGCCAAGACAGCGGTGCTCTGAAACGAGATGTCGTTGTCTTGGCCTGGTTTGGAGGAACGCGATCGGAGCAACCGTTGGCACGGCGGGCCTTACCCTCCAGGCTCTTCGGCGGAGACCAGGTCCTCTCGCAAGCTGGCCAAGCTGGCAGGCAATGCAGTGTATACGACCTACATTTTGAAGAGAGTCCTACATAGCGTCATAGTGATCTTGTGTGTTTCAGTTGTTGTCTTCCTATTGACTCACATTAGCGGGGACCCGGCCGCTGTTCTGTTGCCACCTGATGCGAGCGATGAGCAAATCCAGCACTTCAAAGAACTCATGGGCCTCGATCAGCCCATCCACATCCAATACTACAGGTTCATAGGCAAGGCAATTCATGGTGATCTTGGCACGTCGTTGATGTTCAGGCGACCGGCCATGGAGCTCGTGCTGGAGAGACTTCCGGCTAGTCTGAAACTGACACTTGCAGCGCTGGCGCTCGCTGTGATCTTTGGTGTGCCACTAGGAGCTATTGCCGCCTTGAATCGGGGCAAGTTCGCCGATCTCATTGCCAGCACCGCGTCAATGATCTGCCTGTGCTTCCCATCGTTCTTCCTGGGCATTGTTCTGATTCTCGTCTTCTGTGTTCGGCTCCGGTTGTTCCCCGCGGCAGGGGGAACTGACTTGAGAAACATGGTTCTTCCAGCTGTAGTACTGTCAGCTTACACGGTCGCGATGCTAACCAGGTTGCTGCGTTCAAGTTTAATTGAAGTGCTCAGCCAGCCCTACATATCCACGGCCCGAAGCAAGGGACTGCGAGAATGGGTTGTGGTCTTCAAACATGCGGGTCGCAACGCGGCAATACCTGTTGTTACTCTCCTCGGCCTTCGACTGGGCGAGATCCTTGGGCAAGCTGTCGTGACTGAAACAGTGTTCAACTACCCCGGGTTGAGTAGATTGGCAATCCAGGGTATCGAGAACGGAGACTACATCCTCGTCCAGTCGTTCATAGTCGTGACTGCTCTAGCAGTCACCGGGGGGAATCTTCTGGCGGACTTGGCGTACGTTGTCCTGGATCCGAGAATCAAGTATGACTGACGTGTGTACATGGATGGCACCGCCGTGTGCGTCTTGACCGCATTGTGCCGCGGAACTGAACATGCCCGATTCGCGGGACCGCCCACTGCTGCGAGGCGCGCGGTTGCTGGGAGGCCCATTGTCCCAGAGCGGGAGATGGGCAAAGAAGCAAGGGAATTGACCAAGGATTAGATGGCAACACACGGCGGGAGGAAGATACTGAGGAAAACCCTTCGGAGGCCAGCCGGTATAGTTGGATTAAGCGTACTGGCCGTTCTCATATTTGTAGCAGTGTTTGCACCCTACCTCTCTCCATATGGGCCAAATCAGCAAAGCCGCGAGTCACTAATGCCCCCGTTCGGGTTCCCTGGGGGCAGCAGCCGGCACCTGCTAGGGACAGATAACCTTGGCCGCGATCTTCTGACGAGGGTCCTTTGGGGCAGCCGTGTTTCCCTGATAGTAGGGGCATGTTCGGTGCTGGTTCAGGGAGTCCTGGGCACGGCACTCGGTCTTGTGTCCGGATTCTATGGACGATGGGGAGATACCCTAATCACTCGTTTCTTGGACGTCCAGGCTAGCATCCCGTTCTTGGTGCTGGCAATGGGGGTCTTGACAGTCGTCGGGCAGGGGTTCAGCAAGGTGATTCTAGTGCTCGGAATCACGGGCTGGATCCTCTACGCGCGAGTTGTCCGTGGGCAGGTGTTGTCCATTAGAGAGAAGGAGTATGTTGAGGCTGCCCGCAGCATAGGTGCGACGAATTGGGAGATCATCGCGCGGCATATCATCCCGAATATCTTTACACAGGTGATCATAGTTGCGACCATTCAGATGCCTCAGATGATCCTGGCGGAGGCGTCGCTAAGCTTCTTGGGATTAGGAATACAACCGCCCACGCCAGCATGGGGGAACATGGTGGCGGCGGGGAGAGACTACCTGTTTGGCCATTGGTGGATAGCCACTATGCCTGGCATAGCCGTCTTCGTGACAGTCCTCGGCGTTAACTTGCTGGGCGACGTATTGAGAGACATCTATGACCCGATGACAAGGTAAGCGTTACGACTGCAATCTGACCTGGTATTCGTGGCCGGCTCTCCACCGTTCGGTCCACTTGTTGAGTGAGTCTAGCGCGCCTCTGCCGACGGCAACCGCTGCCTCCGGTGTAAGCGGCCAGTCGCCGACGCCGGCGTTGGGACGCATCGTGCTGTCCACAGCCAAGCATAGAGAAGCAAGCCGAACACCGGCGGGGTCTGGCAAGAGGCAGTCCGGAGCCGACGGGACTGGAACTACCGATTTAGCCATCAGGGCCGCGCTTCGTAGCTCTTGAGCTATCCGGGAGAGCTGCGAGGGAGTTCCAGACCATCACAGAGGTCGCTTCTGACAAGGCTTTCAGCAGGGCATCCCGGGTAATCCGCGCTTGGCGGGACTTGAAACCTCTGAGTCCGGTCCCTACGCCCGACGTTCGGTGTCAGGCGCCCCCTGCGGAATGCGGCTCAGGGAGTTCGAAAGTAGTCCACTAGGGGGTACGGTTTCCCCGTTCTCCTGTTCGCGTTCGGTAAGGAGGGCCTGGCGCTCGGCGTGGTGTACCTCGTCGCGCACAGCGCGCTGCAGGCGACGCTCGCTGTGGGCGTGGCCTCGTGGCGGGGCAGCTCAGTCCGCGCTCTCCTCGGGAACGTCCTCCGGGCTCCTTGGATCTACGCCCTGGCCCTCGCCCTGGCCTGCCGGGTCGCGGGCCTCACGCTCCCGGTGGGGGTGGCGCGGTCGGTCGAGCTTCTCTCCGACGGGGCGATTCCGCTGCAGCTGATTCTCTTGGGGCTACAGCTCTCGGAGGCTCGCATCGGGAAGGTCCTGCGGGAGGCGGCCCCGCTCGCTGGCCTGAAGCTGGTCCTTCCTACCCTCATGGCCTTCGGGGTTACGGCGGCTTTCGGGTTCGTTGGATTGTCGCGGAACGTCGTCCCGGTCCAGGCGAGCGCGCCCGCGGCAATGAACTCGCTCGTCCTCGCGCTCCACTACGATCGTCGACCGGAGCTGGTCGCGGCGGTCATTCTCTTGACCACGATCGGCAGTTGTCTTACTGTAGGTTTGCTGTTGGCCTACCTAATGTAGCCGGCCGGGGACCGAGGCGAAGCGTGGTTTCCCGAGCCGACGTCCCGGCTGAAGGGGGAGAAACCTCTTTGTCTACGTCCGGACACCTAGGCCGGGAAGAGCTTCCGGCGGAGGCTCCTGGCGCGGCCGGTGGCGAGCGAGGATCGAGGAGAGGGGGCAGACGCCAGCGTTCAGGCAGTTGTCCCTGAGGGAACGATTCACATACTGTACAAGGCATAGGAGGCAGGCACGTGGCGGTCAAGCAACTCTCACGACAGACCCTCAGAGACAGGGCATACGAGACGATCAAGGAAGCCATCCTCAAGAACGAGTTGGCGCCTGGGCAGGCCCTCTCGATCGAGGAACTCGCCTCGAGCCTGAACACAAGCCCGACCCCCGTCCGGGAGGCCCTAGCGGGCCTCGCCGCCGACGGACTGGTCCACTTCGAGCCGCACCGTCGGGTTCGGGTCGCGCCGCTGGCGGAGCAGGCGGTGCGAGACGCGTTCGAGGCGCGGCGGCTGCTGGAGCCGTGGCTCGCTCGCGAGGCCGCCCGCAAAGTGAAGGACTCCGCGCCGCTCCGGCGGTCGCTCGAGCTCCTGCGCCGGACGGCGCTGCGGCTGCTTGAGAAGGCGCCGGGGGAAGTGAACCTCGGGCTGTTCGTGAGCGTGGATCTGAGACTCCACGACGCCCTGCGGCGCGCGGTGGATAACAAGTTGGTCGCTGAGATCCTGGACTTCGTCGGCAACCGGTCGCTACGGATCCGGACGTTCGTGGCGGCGGAGCGAGCGGAGCTCGAGATGACTCGGGAGCACCTGGCGATCATCGAACACGTCATGGCAGGGAGCGTGCGGCAGGCCGGCGAGGCGACGCTCGTCCATCTGCGCCGGGCTGAGGAGCGAACCCTGCGGGCGGTCACCGCTCGGTTGGAGTCCGAGGGGCGCTCGGCCGCCGCCGAGGCGGAGCGGCCCCAAGGCCGGGGCGCCCGCCGGGCGCGCGCCGCGACGAAGGCGAGGTCACGCCGGGACTGACCTCGGAAGAGGGCAGGCTTTCACCGCGTGGGGGCTTGCTCGGGAACAGCGCACGTCGACGTGTCCAAGCGACGGACGGGCCCCGCGGCCGTGCCTCCCAGGGCGCTGCGGCTCGCGGCGTTGGCGCGACGGCACGCTCCGTCGTGGGGAGGAGCGAGTGAGTCGATCGGAGAGAAGGGGACGGGTCCAGACCGTGCTTGGGCTGATCGAGGCGGCGGAGTTGGGGCCGACCCTGACTCACGAGCACCTGCTTCTCGACATGCGTTGCTGGTACGTGGAGCCTCGCCTGCCTGAGGACAGGGCCCTCGCGCGCGAGCCGGTCTCCCTAGAGAACCTGGGATGGGTCCGCTACCACTACTCGAGCAGCCTCGACAACCTGCAGCTCCTGGACGAGACCGTCGCGACGGAGGAGATGCGCCGCTACAAGCGGGCGGGCGGGAGCGCTCTCGTCGAGCTGACGAGCCTCGGCATCGGCCGGTCTCCTCTCGGCCTCGCTCGGATCTCGCGCGCAAGCGGCGTCCACGTGGTCATGGGGAGCGGCTACTACGTCACCGACCTCGCGGAAACCCGTGGAGGAGCGACGCTCGCCGAGGACGACATCGTCGATCGCATCGTGCGGGAGGTCGAGGTGGGGCCGAGGACACGGGGATCCGCGCCGGCATCATCGGAGAGATTGGCACGGAGTGGCCACTCCGTCCCGCGGACCGAGTGTCCCTGCGCGCGGCGGCGCGCGCCCAGCGAGAGACCGGAGCCGCTCTTAGCATTCATCCGGGGCGAAGTCCCGACGCGCCGTTTGAGATCCTCGACCTTCTTGCGGCGGCGGGAGCCGACCCCGCGAGGGTCGTGATGGGGCACGTCGACCGCACTCTCTTCGACCATGCCCTGCGGGTCGAGTTGGCCCGGGGCGGCGTCTACCTCAGCTACGACCAGTTCTCGATCGAAGGCTGGTCACCGTTCCGCATGGTTCGATCGGAGGCCGGCCAAGAGCCGATGCGCCTGCCGACCGACGCGGCGCGAGTCGAGGAGATCGCGGCGCTCGTCGAGGAGGGGTTCATCGGGCAGCTGCTTCTTTCCCACGACCACTGCCACAAGCACCGACTCTGGCACTACGGAGGGCCGGGGTACGGGCACATCCTGAGGAACGTGATCCCGCCTCTCAAGGCCCGCGGGCTCGACGAACGAGAGCTCTCCACCCTCCTTGTGGAGAACCCGCGGCGCCTTCTGCGATTCGACTAGCGGGCCACCTTCCGCTCGGGGCGGGATCCTGGAGACGGAGCGGGTCGGCTAGCGGGGTTTCCTCTGGGGCGTCCAGGCGCATGCCACGAAGAGGCGAAGAGGTTCCGCCCCCGTGTTGCGGAGTGCGTGGCGGCTCCCGGATCGCGTGAGGATGGCCGATCCGGCCTCGACGCGGCGTTCCTCCCCATCGACCGTCGCGATCCCCGCCCCCGAGATGATGAAGTAGACCTCGTCGTCTCCCTGGTGGGGATGGTCGCCGATCGAGGCGCCGGGCTCGAGGGTCAAGTCGCGCACGTACCGGAAGGAACTCCCCGGCACGGCGTCGAGCAGGGTGCGGACGAAGTAGGCACCGACCCCGCCGTGGCTTCCCGTCCTCGTTTCACCTTGGATCTCCTGGGGGGTGCCGACGATCATGTCTCCTCCCTTGGACGCGGGGCTAGACCTTGACGCTGCCCACGCCTCGGCGCGGCGGCAGGTCTCCCGGCGAGCCGGCGCATGGTACCGGCCGTCGCGCGAAGCGTCCAGCCGCGGGCACGGTGGGGCGCGCGGCTTCTCCTCGGACAAGACGGGCCGGGCGCGGGTTGCGGGCGGGGGGTGCGCGGGAGAGAATGGCCGCCATGAGCGGAGCGCGCGCTCCATCCGAAGAGAGGGAAGCGGTCGTCGGCATCTTGGGTGGCATGGGACCGGAAGCCACCGTGCGGCTGTTTGAGCTTCTCACCCGGGCGACGCCGGCCCAGCGCGACCAGGAGCATCTCCGGGTGCTTGTCCTGAGCAACCCCAAGATTCCCGATCGGACCGCCGCAATCCTGGGGCAGGGAGAGGATCCGCTTCCCGCCCTCCTGGAAGGGGCGTCGCTTCTCGAGCGGGCTGGGGCTGACTTCCTGATCGTCCCCT
>Ga0315277_10013667_pt1 | contig 10115 bp, 7 predicted proteins | sample YL17G05_15_MG_FD_203695 | JGI IMG/M metagenome (GOLD analysis project Ga0315277, IMG submission 203695) | Sediment microbial communities from Yellowstone Lake, YNP, Wyoming, USA - YL17G05_15 | ecosystem: Environmental > Aquatic > Freshwater > Lake > Sediment | place: USA: Wyoming | collected...
AGGGACGGGCAGGGACGGGCATCCCGATGGGTCCAGAATCCACCAAGCACTATGAGTGCTTGGCAGAGAATGAGCCGCACAGTCTGAACTACGAGTACTTGAGCAACCTACCTTGAGAGATTCCGGGGACGCGACAAGGGACCTCTGGTCCCGTACGTACGGCCGCGCATCAGGCCAGCCCGCCCACTGTGCCGAACTCCTTAGACCCGCCCCCCGCCTTGACATCAAGGCCCGTAGGATTAGTATGTCCGCGATGAAGTCCGGACCGTTCGCCTCGACAGGGATGGATTAGGCTAGATTCCCGAAACACGACCGGGAGCGTGCCCTGATCATCGAGAACGTCACACACAATCCATGGGAGGTAGTATGAAGTGTATCGTGTCCACAACCGCAATCCTTCTTATGCTGCTCGCGGGTAGTGCTTGGTCGACCGAAGCGTATCAGCTGGGAGTGACGGGCGATGAGTATATGAAGGCCGAGCAATACGACAAGGCAGCTGACGAGTTTACCGAGGTGCTTGCGCAGCACGACTCCTACTACACTGTGCTTGCGTATCTCCACAGAGGCTGCTGCTACTACCAGCTCGGCAAACTCGGAAAGGCGACGAACGACGCCGACGAGGCACTTGCCGCAATGACGGGAGCAAACGGTCCGATGGATACTGACCTCTTAGCGATGGGCTGCCTTCTGAAATCGTCGTCGCTACTCGCCCAGGGCGACTACGACAAGGCCAAGCTGGCCCTGACGGACGCCAGCCTGATGCCGGGTGTGAGTGCGTTCTTCTTCCCCATCTACGCGGACTGGGTCGACAAGGTCATCCTCGCGGCGTCCGGCGACAAGCCCATTCAACTCGTCGCCCTCTACAAGACCTTGGGGAAGAGCACCTACGAGTTGCTGACCCAATTACTGTCGAATAAGGGGTGGAGCCAAGGTTGAGTCACTTCGTCATTGTGGAGTGACCAGAAACGAGGGGACCGGCGAGGGACCGGCAAGGGACACTTCCTCTATTCCCGACCCGCACATTAGCCAGGCCCGCCCGGCCGCTGTGACGAACTCCTGAGCCTCTCCCGCCGCCTTGACATCCCGGTCTGCAGGCCTAGTATGTGCTCGTGAAATCCAACCCCTCGGCCTTGACGGAGGCCCAGAGCTGATTAAGAATCCCTGGAATCCACGGTGAACAATACCTACAGAGACTTGGTGCTGTCCCGAATCAAGACTGCCGTCTCTGAAGCCCAGGCGCTGGGTGGCATCGAGAATGCAGGACTGAAGGGGCAACTTCGAGAGATCGTGATACACAAGCTGCTTCGGCCTCTTTTTCCGTCGGATGTCGGGGTCGGCACCGGTGTCATAATCACAGCCAGTGGTAGCCAATCTAGACAACAGGACGTTGTGATATTCGACAAGCGGATACTGCCGCCGATTCTGCTTGAGCAATCTGAGGGTCTCTTTCCGATAGAGTCGGTGCTCTATGCCATAGAGGTGAAGAGCACCTTGAACGCGTCGGAACTTAAGAAATCCCATGCGAGCGCAGAGAAACTGAGGACCTTCCTGTATACGACTGGCAAGTACGAAGGTGACGTCGGCGTCAGCCACTCCATTCGATACGTGCTCTCAACCGTGCTGGCCTTCAATACCGACTTGACAGGAACGGGGAAGACCGAATATGCGAGATACCAGGAGATCGCTGGGTCGGACTCAGGTATCCCGCCGATAGTCGCGATCTGTGTCGCTGGAGCCTCTTACTGCTACTGGCATGGCACCTCCTGGTTAGACATGCCGATCACCTATCAATACGAAGCACTAGTTGGCTTCATCGCGGGCATCCAGAACACCTACAAGGACATCGCTGCCTCGCGAGGGTCACCTAGGCTAGGACAGTATCTGCTGTAGTCGTCGATTGGCAAGCCCTCGTAGAAAGACCCCAGTGACGCGATAAGCGATTCCTGACGCGCGGCGTCTCCCCTGCCATCAGCCGTAGCCGTAGGCCGCATGCTGTAGCCCGTCCTCTCTGCATCTTGACTGGGCATCGTCCCGCGCTATCGTTCTAGCGGAGGTGCATATGTCCAGACGCATATTACTCGCTGTTGTTCTTCTTGCCTCGGCCGCACTCGCTACCCGGATGTGGACCAAGAACGAGTTCGACTCTTTCTATCGCTCGTACCGGCCCCAGTGGCTGCCCCGGCCCGAGAGCCTGACCTACGGCCCGCGCCGGTACAACTACCTGCGCCAGGTGAAGCTGACGTGCGATTTCGTCGCAAGGTACCAGGTCTCGGATTCGCTCTCCTCTAACTTCGGCGGCATCATCGAGGCCGAGCACATGCCGACCACGATTGAAACCGACAACACCCAGGAGGCAATCTGGATTTGGTCACGCTGGCATGAACTGACCGGCCGTGACGACTACCACGAGAATATCAGCCACGCCTGGATATACGTCAAGAACAACCCGGCCTATCGCGAGCATGGCGGAGTACCGAGCCAGATCTGGTACGCGATATGGAACTGCGGGCTGGGCTTCATGGCCGAAGCCGAGTATCGCAAGGCGTATGCGGACTCGTCTTTCCTTGCTTACGCCGACACCTGCCGCAGCTTCTACCTCGCGAATCCGCTCGCGAACCTCACGTTTCAGGACTACTTCGTCACCAGCCAGTCCTCAGGCATGGCGATCGAGTACGCCCGAGCGATGAACGACGCAGTCCTGCACGATACCGCGCTCGCCCGGGGCCAACGGGTCAAGACGTGGATTGAGGCCGGCGCAGCGTCGCGGCTCGGGTCTCAGGCCTGGGCCATGTGCGGCGGAACCGCGTTCTGGGGCGTGGTCCACACGGTCTGCAAGGAAGACACGAACGCGGGTAAGCTCTGGATTCAGACTTACGGCGATTCGCTGCCCGGGTTCTACCCCACCGGCTCGTGGAACTGCTCGCACAACATCTGGCTCGCGAATGCCTATCGCGCCTCAGCCGAACTCGGCCACGATACGCTCAACTGGATGATGCACCACTACCTTGTGGACACGCTGCTGACGCGCGACACTGATGACGACGGCGGCATACCGGCGACGTGGACCGACCCGGACACGATGGACCAGACCTGGGTTTCCACCTACCTCGACTTCATGGGCATGGACGTCTTCGTGACGCCGACCTATGACCATGACCTGTCTCTGCTTGAGTTCATCAGCCCGGACCAGCACGAGGTTCATGTGGTCGGCGTTCCCCTGGACATCAGGGTCCCTGCCGCCAACGTTGGCCGCGACGCGACGAACGCGGTCTGGGCCATCTTGCGGTTCGAGGGAGTGCCGGTGGACACCTTCGCCATCGGCAGTCTGGCGTTCCTGGAGACTGACACGATAGAGTTCTATGGCGACGCTCCCCAAGTCAGCGGCATGTTCCACTTCAGCGTCAACGTCAGCTTGGACGACAACCCGCTGAACGACACGGCCAAGCTCACGCTGCGTATCTACGATACCGTTCGTGTAACCGGCACGCTGAAGGACTCGGCGTCCGGGACAGGAATCCTCAGCTGGGTCAAGGCAAGGCTCGGCACGAGGACGGAGGTCTGGGACTCGGCCCATACCGACGGCAACGGCGACTTCAGTCTGAAGCTCATCGACAGCATCTTCTCGTTGTCGATCGAGCCGCCAATCCCCTACTATGCGCGTTCCTGGGAACTCACGATTCACGGCGACACGACCATCAACCTCGTGACCCAACCCGCGCACGTGATGGTCGTGAACAACGACACGCTGGAGCGCTATGCGAGCTACTACACGAGCACCCTTGATACGCTGGGCGTTACTTGGTGTCAGTGGAACCGGCCATCAGGCGGGCTGCTTCCCTATGCCCAACTGAACCAGCTAAGGTCGAACACAGTCATCTGGTACTCGGGCAATTCCAGTGTCGGCACGATTCCGACCCAAGACCGCGACAGTCTTGCCCGCTACGCGCAAACTGGCACCAACCTGTTCATCACCGGCCAGAACATCGCCGAAGAGCTGCACGACTCTCCGTTCCTTGAGAGCATCTGCGGCTGCGAATTCGATTCCTCGGGTTGGGCAGGCTTCTTCGCATTCGGCAGCCGGCAGGACTCGCTGGGCGCTCCTGTCACCGGCACCGCGACTACCGGCGGGAGCGGCGCGAGCAACCAGACCTCCCGAGACGTGATATCGCCTCTGGGCAACTCATCCGGGTTCCTAGTATACGACTCCGTCTCGGTAAGGTACGCGGCGACCCGGCGCCAGATTCCGGCCGCCGGCAAGGTCGTGTTCATGGGTGTCGGTTTCGAAGCCGTGAACCGGCCCGGGGCCAAGCCGACCTTCTTCAGCCGCGTGCAGTTGATGGACCTGATTCTGACTTGGTTCGGCGTGCCGACAGGGATCGCTGAACAGCCCCAGGCCTCAAGCCACAAGCCGCATGCCCTCCCAACTCTCGTCCGTGGCCGCCTCAATCTGCCTCCTGCATTCTGCACTCTGACTACTGACTACGTCCTGTTCGACCACACCGGCCGGCGCGTGTTGCAGCTTCGACCCGGCGCAAACGACCTGAGCCGCCTGCCGGCAGGTGTTTACTTCGTGAAGACCGATAGGACCACTGGGACGTATGGGACCTATCGACTGGTGATCGTGAGGTGAATTATGCCCGAGTACGACTCCTATGCCCCGTTCTACGACACGTCGCACGGCGGCACCCCCGACGATATCCCATTCTTCACCGAGCTGACGCGTGAGGCGAACGGGCCGGTCTGCGAGCTGGCCTGCGGAACCGGTCGCATACTCATTCCGCTGGCCCGGGCCGGCATCGATGTCACCGGCCTAGACATCTCCCAGGGGATGCTCGACGTGCTCCAGGGCAAGCTCGACAAGGAACCGCGCGACGTACAGTCGCACGTCGCGCTCAAGTGCGCGGACATGCGCGACTACCATTTCTCGCAGAAGTTCAAGCTGGTCTTCTGCGCCTTCAACTCATTCTTGCACCTTCTGACCACCGATGACCAGCTTGCCTGCCTCGCGTGCGTCCGCGAATACCTGGCCGACGACGGGGTGCTCTGCATCGGCGTTTTTGCCCCGTTCCACGACCTGCTCGCCCGCAGGGCCGACACCGACGAACAGCTCTGCCCCGACAACGCCATCGCCCGCTACTTCACGACCCGCAATCAGGCCGAGCAGACGATGGAGCTCGCAATCGCACACGAGACGACCGATGCCGACGGCACCGTTCACCGTCACACCACGAGGTTCACGCTCTGCTGGATTCACCACCGTGAGATGCACCTGCTCCTCCGCCTTGCCGGCTACAAGGTCGAGAAGGTCTACGGCGGCTACGACAAGCGCCCCTACGACTACGTGTCCGGACGCCAGGTCTTCGTCGCCCGCCCGTTGCCTGCAACTCACTGAATCATGCCTGAATACGACGCCTATTCGGTCTACTACGACGTGCTGTATGGCCAATGGCAGATCGACGTGCCGTTCTACCTCGCTATGGCGAAGGAAACCGGCGGGCCCGTGCTTGAACTCGCTTGTGGCACCGGCCGAGTCCTGCTGCCGCTGGCCCGGGCCGGGTTTGACGTAACCGGAATCGAGTTGAGCCAGGCGATGCTCGACAAGCTGCAGGCGAAGCTGGACAAAGAGCCCCGCGAAGTTCAGGCTCGTGTCGCGCTCAAGTGCGGGGACATGCGCGACTACCGCTTCACGCAGAAGTTCAGGCTGGTCTTCTGCGCCTTCAACTCATTCCTGCACCTGATGACGACCGAAGACCAACTTGCCTGCCTACACTCGGTCCGTGAGTACCTGGCTGACGACGGTCGGCTGGTAATCCACATCTTTGCGCCCGACCACAGCCGGCTGACCAGCCGCGACGAGACAGAAATAGCCGTAGAACGTGACCCGGAAACCGGACGAGACATGGTCGTCACCGACATCTCGAAGAGAGACTTGGCAAGTCAGACTATTTCGGTCTGGGAATGCGTTGACCGCATCGAAGACGACGGTTCGGTCAAGCGCTACCCGGCGAGCTTCACCCTTTGCTGGATTCACCACCGCGAGATGCACCTGCTCTTGAGATGTGCCGGGTACGAGGTGGCGAACGTCTACGGCGGCTACGACAAGCGACCGTACGACTATGTCTCCGGCATCGAGCTCTTTGTGGCCAGGAAGGTGTGAACGCACTGTGAGTGACGACCTGCCCGTGCTTGAGACCGAACGGCTGGTGCTCAGGCCATACCTGATGGCTGACGCGCCCAGCGTTCAGCAGGTGTGTGGTGACCGGGCGATTGCTGACACCACGCTTGCCATCCCTCATCCGTATCCGGACGGTGCCGCTGAGCAGTGGATCTCCACACACGCCGAGAGCTTCCGGCAAGGTACCGAGGTGACGCTCGCCATCACGCTGAAGCCGGACCGACCTGTCATCGGCTCCGTGGCCCTGTCGGTCAACAAGAAGCACCAGCGCGGAGAACTCGGGTATATGGTCGCGAGAGAACACTGGAACCGGGGCTACTGCACTGAGGCGGCCCGGGCACTGATGAGCTTTGGCTTCAGCACTCTCGGCCTTGACCGCATCCAGGCGGTGCACTTCCTGCGCAACCCTGCATCCGGCCGCGTGATGCAGAAGCTGGGCATGACGAGAGAAGGACTGCTTCGGCAGTATGTCAGCAATCGAGGGACCCGCGAAGACGTCATCATGTACTCGATACTCCGCCCCGAGTTCAAAACGACCGGATGTACCAGGTAGGCTAGCATGGCATCAAGTCGAACGGCACCAGTAATCATCCAGCTCATAATCACATACTTCATCATCGCGTTCGTCGTCCGGGCAATCCGCCGGGCACGCAAGGGAGCTCCGCCCCGGCACAGACCGGGTGCGGACGCCGCACGCGGGACCCTGCACTCCGCACCCCGTTCTTCATCCCCGTCGCCGCTCTCCGGTGAGCCGTCGCCTCGGGACGGCGCCGTCCGGCGCGAAGAGGTGATGTTCAACGGCGTGCGTTGGCAGGCAACCTTCCGGCCACGTCGCGACCTTGCCTCCGGAACAAGGTCGCTCCGCCGCGACGTCTATGTCGAAGAGCCGCCGCGCTGCCCGAAGTGCGGGCTGGGAGTAGTCGAGACACGGTCGTGGCTCGGCTATACTTGGTCCTGCCCCGAGTGCGGCCTGCGCAAGCGCAGCAGCAGGAGCATAACTGATGTGGCCCAGGCGCTAGCGCGAGTGCTTCACTGATTCAACTCGGATAATGGAAGGGGCGGGCCAAGGCCCGCCCCTCGATCGTTATTCGCGACTCGCTACTCGGTAACGACGAGCTTCTGCTGCCGGGTTCCGGCGGGCGTCGCGAGCTTGCAGAAGTAGACGCCCTCAGCAACCCGCTTGCCGTTCGCAGCCCGGCCATCCCACGTGACTGAGTAACGGCCGGCAGCCTTGTTCTGGCTTACGAGGTCGCGGACGACTCTGCCCGTGGCGTCATACACCTCGACGCTCACGCGTCCTGCGACCGACACTGCGTACTCGACTACGGTCCGCGAACGCAACGGGTTCGGGTAGACACCGAGCGCAAGCCTGACCGGCACTCCGGCCGAGCCGACCTCATCCGCCACCCCGGTCGGGAATGGCGGGTCGGTCGTGTACAGAATGGCTCTGCCCGGGGCAATCGGTGCACAGGCCCGGTGGTAGTCCCCGTTGTAGAATCCCTGGATGGCGATGACCTCGCCTGGGTCCTCGATTCCGAGCGTCGCGCCGGAGTAGTTGTTCGCAGTCATGTATTGAACCAGGATGGCGTTGTCACCCGAATTGGTGGCGACCGTAGTGTCATAGATAATGACCTCGAACTTGTCGCGGTCGTTGGACCAGTAGTAGCGAACGCTGTCATACTCGACGACGAACCGGTGGTCCGCCGCGTCGTGATAGTAATAGACATAGCCGGACCCGCCGCCGCTCGAAACCGGGTACAGGTCTACCCAGTTAGCGCAGATCATGCCCGGCGGGTCACTCGGGTTGGGCAGTGCAGTGTTCTCGTAGCTCGGCGTCGTGTGGCTGCCCGGGCTGATCCAGCCGTCCGCGGAGATCGAGACCTGGGTGAAACGCTGGCCGTAGAACTTGAGCGGCCCGAACTCAGCCGGCAGCGGCACCGCGACGACGGAGTTGTTCGACGAGAACGACATCTGTGTACCGAGCGAGTTCACCTCGACCCAGTTGTAGGTCGGGTGCGGCGGGTAGGTCACGTCCACGTCGTCGTAGGCGTAGTAGAGCGCGGGCGTGCGCAGCCCGTCCGGAATCGGGTCGGTTCCCTGCAACCGGCCGACCACTATGGTGAACGGCTCGGACTTGACGTAGCCGCCGTCGGCATAGTAGTGGAGCGTGCACGGTATCGGGGTCTCGGGGAAGATCGTAGCGCCGGCATGGACGGTGAACAGGTCCGCGGCATTGCTGGCGCTGTCGCCTCTGCGAATCAACCCATAGCTCGCCGTGGAATCGGTAACCGTGAACCGCGCATCACCCGACCTGAGCACAGCATGGCAGTTGTACCCGTGGCCCACGCCGGTGTTGCCGATGCGAATCATGAGGTCGGCCGTCTCGTTCCGGTCGATCCATCCGTTGTTGTTTCCGCCGTGGGCCGAGTCAACCACGGTCACGGTCTGCTTAGCCAGCACTGGCGCAGCAACAAGGAAGGTAATGGATGAAACCCAGGTCGAGTCGAGCGCGTCCGTGCAATAGAGCGAGCAGACGACCGAATACCCGCTCGGTAGCCCGGAATTGACGTGCATGCCAAAGCCGTTGTCGCCGGTAAAGGCCGAGTCTCCGGCGTTGATGCTGCCGAACGTCCTGGCCGAGTCGGTTATCTGGGCGTTTGGGTCAAAGGTCCTGAGCCTGGCTGTGACCGAGTCCGCCCGTTGCTGACCCCAGTTCTTGACCCAGGTCGGCAACTTCACGGTCTCGCCCGGGTTCAGGGTGGAATCACTGTTGCCGCCCGGCCCCGAGTCGAGGACGCTGGAACGGAGATACGACACATAGCGCGCGGACGCGACCACCTGCACCGTATCCTGCAGGACGTAGTGATTGCGCGCGCTCACGGCCATCAACATCTGCCCCGGGGTCGACGGCGAGACGTAAAGCGTGACCTCGCCGCTGGAGTTGGTCCAGCCTCTCACGTCCACCTCGGCGCCCTTGTTGAGCACGACCATGGCCGATTCCACCGGTGCATCAAGCGCGGTCGTCACCGTAACTGAGTATGGGATGTTGTTGCCAAGGTTTATGAAGCCAGCGTGTGATGCACTGAGGGTCTTAGGCTCTTCGGTCCAGACGGAAAGCTCCGGGTCACCGTGGTAGTTAAGCTCGTATATGCAGAACCGCATCATGCCTGAATTCGCGTAGGCTGCCCACCACGCTCGCGAGAAGGCCAGCGCCTGGCCGGCGTGGTACTCGGTGTGGTTCAGGATCCGGGACATGAAGACCGTGTCCAGGAGCTCTGACGGACCCGGATTGGGCGGTGCTCCGTACCCGTAGCGCGAGTTCATCGCGATGCCGACGCAGCCGCCACCAACCCGATTCATCAGGTGTTCGGAGAAGCAGTCGCCGCCCGAAACCTCGTCCCAGGCGCCGGTGAAGCAGGCGATCGAGCTATATACGCCCTGTTTGGAACCGTTGGTCAGCGCATCAGCGTCGCTTGAGTTCAGGTAGGCGTTCGAACCCATGTAGATGCCATTCTCGTCGCCATGACCGATCCAGTTGCCAAGCCCGTAGCCTAAGTTCATCGAGTCGCGCATCCGCTGCCGCGACAGGGTGCTCGTCCGCTCGTAGAGCTTCGCGTCAGTCCAGTCGCTCGGCGTCATCCGGGCAATCGACTCCTGCATCGGCCGCTCTTCGTAGCTCGACCAGAGAATCGCGGTCGGCAGCAGCATCTTGGTCAGGTACCCGCTCGGCGGGTTCTGCTCGTAGGCGAGTGTCTTGTTCACGAAGTTCTGGGCCTTGGCCACGTTGTACACCGGTGCTCGGCCGACGAACACCTCGCTCACCATGTCGGCTTGGTCGTTCGTCTCGCCGTAGACGTGGTCGCCGTCCGCGTCCCATGTGCCGTCCAGCCCGCCGTAGTACAGGTCGCAGGGAATCGTGTCTTCGTCGCGGTAGCCCCCG
>Ga0315277_10013668_pt1 | contig 10115 bp, 10 predicted proteins | sample YL17G05_15_MG_FD_203695 | JGI IMG/M metagenome (GOLD analysis project Ga0315277, IMG submission 203695) | Sediment microbial communities from Yellowstone Lake, YNP, Wyoming, USA - YL17G05_15 | ecosystem: Environmental > Aquatic > Freshwater > Lake > Sediment | place: USA: Wyoming | collected...
GTAGGTTCGCTCAATATGTCATCAACATCCTTACTTGCAGTTTTAACTCCAAATAGGTTTTTTACTTTCCCGCCTATTACCTTGCCTAAGTCTTTTACTGTTCCGCCTATTGCCTTGCCTAATGGACTAATGTATTTCATTGCCCATCCACCAATAGCTTTAAATGGCTTTGAAACAGCTTCAGTTATCTTCGTCCACCTACTAGAAACAGCTTCAGTTATCTTCGTCCACCTACTAGAAACAGCTTCAGTTATCTTCGTCCACCTACTAGAAACAGCTTCAGTAAATCCACTCCACCTACTAGAAACAGCTTTAGTAAAATCATGCCACTTACCAGAAACAGCTTCAGTTATCTTCGTCCATCTACCAGAAACAGCTTCAGTTATCTTCGTCCATCTACCAGAAACAGCTCCAGTAAAATCATGCCAAGTCTCCTTTAACTCCTTAGTAAGACTAATACTCATGTCATAAAACGACTTTAATGGATCAATTTTACTAAGTTTGTTTTTAATTATGTTGGCAAGGCCACCTGTAACAGCACTAAAATCTGATTTAAATTGTTTTCCTATTAATTGAAATGCACTACTAAACCTTGTTTGGCTTCTTTCTAAAACTTGACCAAAAGTTAATGCTTTATCAGCGACTGTATCTAAAGCTTTTGCAGCTTCTTTAAGTTTTGCCTCAATGTCACCCTTAATATCTTTGGCAGCACTTTTTGCTTCAGGTTTTGCTTCAGGTTTTCTTTTACTTTTTTCTTTTGATACTGACTCACAACATTCAGACACTTTCTTAACAAGTTTGCCAAGCGCCTTTAGTTCATTTATTAAATCTGTACCAATAATTCTATGCAAATTGTCATTTAATTTCTTTATTTCATCTGTGTTTTCAGACTTTTTTTCCGTATTTGCCTTTTGTTGATTTAAATCATTTACTAAAGCATCTCTTAAGTCAGTGAAACTTACGTTAATAGTACGGCCTAATTCATCAATGGTCATATATTGCTATTTATCTTTCTATTATTAAGAATTGCAGGTAATGTATTTATACAGGTCTTTGTATTTCTCCTGGCTGCGCCACAGGTTGATTCATTTGATACTTCAACATCTCTTCAACTTGCATTCTTATTTGATCCAACTCATTTGGTGCCAACGACCTAGAGACAGCCGCCACACCCCTCAAAAATTCACTATCCATAATCCTTAACTGACCAATCCCATTTCTTTTATAAGTTCTAAAAGCTTCAGTTAAATAATTATCTCCCTTTATAAGAGCGTAAGCAAAAGGTTTATCTAGAAATTTATTAATCATATTTTTAACATATGGAACAGTTAAATAATTTAAATTTACCCCTCTAATTGCATCACTATAAATATCTGAAACCAACAACAATGGATAAGGATCATGAATCATCTTGCCAATTCTCTGCCCAATATAATGAAAACTAATAATACTACCCTTACTGGCTATTGTCGATTGCTTAGAATCCAAACTTTTCCACAAAGTCCCTAATTGTTGAGGATTAACTGGCATACTCTATTTATAACCCTACATCCTCTAAATTTTCCTTATTCCAGTTATTATAATAAGATTTCTTTAACGAATCCCTTGCTTCTAATAATCTTTCCTTTTTAACTATCTGAATATTACAATATGGATCACGTCTCGTATAAAGACCATTAATATTGAAATCATCCAATGGATGACCACCAAACACAAAGCAATCCTCTAATTCAACCGAAATGCTTTTGACCAATAGACTTAAATCATTTATTTCTATATTTTTAATAATGATTATTAACATTTCCTTGTCATTGTTCTTATGATGGTCAAGGATTCCAGTCTTTGTAATGGTGTCAAAAACTAAAAAATTGATTTTTGCAGAATGTGCAAATGGACAAACAGGTAAACCATCAAAAGCCTCATGAGGCTTTTCTATAAAATCTCTTATATATTGTTTGAAAATTTCAATTTCATCCATAGACACTCCTTTGTCTACAGATATTTATTCTTATTATTAGGACTTCATGTAAATCAAGTTTGAATAATCAAGCTTTTTGATATGTGAGGTTATCATATGACATACCATAATCTGACGATCTTACGACTACTTTGCCCCAAGGATTTTTGTCGAATTCCCTATTCTGCAAGCTCTTTTCTGCCTCTGAACTCTTTTCAAAGAACTTTGTCACTTCATTTGTGACAGCCTTCATAATTCGCTTTGCCGCTTCTTCGGGCTTATAATCTGTTATTAAATCGGTAAACATTTCTTCAATATCCATCGGATATGCTGTGCCAAACGGTTCAGTCTCTTCTTCCTTTTGGACACGAAAAGCAATCTGATCTCCAATTTTGTAAATTCTGATACCTTCAAAGAATGTGTTCTTTTTTGGATTGTAGACAAAAAGAAATGGATCATCATTGCCTAAATGGTCTTTTACTTTCAGCCCATTAGACAATAATATCTTCTCAATGATCTTGAGTTGCTTCTTCGCTTCTCTTTCTTTCTTCTCAATAAACTCAACAAATTTTATCATGATATAACTATTTATGACCTTGACACGAATTTCAATCCAGAATATCATTAGCCATGAGACAAGAATGGATAATTAAAAATCAGAAGATCGTTTTAAACGATTGTATCGCAGAAATGGATAGCATGAATGAGAAATCCATTGATGTAGTAGTTACTAGTCCACCATATAATTTAAATATAGATTATAATTTATATAATGATAAATTAAAATATGAAGATTACTGGACATGGATGACAACAGTAGTTAAGAGTATTCAAAGGGTTCTCAAAGACAATGGATCATTCTTCTTGAATGTCGGTGGCACCTGTCTCAACCCTTACATCCCTTTTGAAATGCTGAACTTATGCAAAAGTTCTGGTTTGACATTGCAAAATAATATCATTTGGGTTAAATCTATAGCTATCAGAGATGACAGTTATGGTCATTTCAAACCCGTACCTGGAAAACGATTCGTCAATAATCAGCACGAATCTATTTTTCATTTAACAAAACAGGGAAATGTCACGATAGATCGGTTAGCGATTGGCTGTCCATATGCCGATAAATGTTTATCGGCAGAAACATTGATGTTGGCTAAAGTAAATGATAAAATTAGATGCACAAATATAAGAAGTTTATATAAATCTTATGGTCGTGGGGCACAAATATTTATACCCTCATACGATTTTGATAATAAAGTTCCAATGTGGTCTAAACTAATTAATTTTTCTGAATCATTTCAGGAAACCAAACTTTTGAAATTAAAAGGCGGCATTAACGTTTATGCTTCTGCAAACCATCGTTTCCCTGTTAATAAAAAAAATACAAGAAAAAACATTAACGTATTAAGTTGTTTATCTATTGGGGAAATTAATGACAGGTGTAAGCGGTGGAAATCGAAATCACTAGACTTATATTACACTCAAGATTTATCGGGCCTTGTCCCAGAAAAAAAATCGACTTTTTATAATTATGAAACTGGAAAGGTGATAGGGTTATATTTAGCAGAAGGGTTTACATTTGGACAAAATGCCTTCAGATTTGCCGCCAATAAAAAAGAATGGAATGATGAAAGCTTTGGATTGTTGTTGAGAAATTATTTTGCTAATTTAGGCAAAAAAGTGAAATTGTATAAAAGCAAAGTCACAAATGGCATCCAAATGCAAATTGATTGTAGTGTTTTTAAAGAAATAATAAATAAATTCATTAGTGGAAATTCTGCTTTAACAAAAAGAATTAAAATTGAGGAATGTGCTAAATTTGGTAAAGATTTTATTAAGGGAATATTAGATGGTTTTTTGGTTGGTGATGGACATTATAGAAATAACTTTGATTATTATGCCGTTGGCATTTGTAATAATCAGAAACTGACAAATGACATTAGAACCTGCTGCTTACTTGTTGGGTATGAATTTAAACAAAACAAAACAACCATTAGCACAGCGCCAGACGGCAAAACACATAAAAGAATAAATTTTTGGATAAGAAAATATTGTAATGGTGGCAAAAGAACAAGTAGAGATAATGGTCTATATTTAGAAAGACTTGAAGCAATAAAAGATGGCAAAAGACCATTGGCAAAAACTAAAACCTATGATATTGAAATAGACAATAAAAATAGTTTGTTTTTTTTAGCCAATGGATTAATGACACATAATTCTAATGTGGGAAGATATTCAGAGAATGACTTGCGGTGTCGTGGCAATACATGGTTTATTCCTTATAAAACTACTCAAACTAAAAAACAACATCCAGCGGGATTTCCTGTTGATCTACCATGTAATTGTGTCAAATTACATGGTATAAAACCCAATATGGTTGTATTTGATCCATTTTTGGGAGCAGGAACAACTCTGTCTGCCTGCCAGCAACTAGGCGTTACTGGAATAGGCGTAGATTTAGATATAGCTTATTGCGAAATGGCAATAGAAATTTTAAAGGTGTAATATGGGTAAATTTAATAAAGATAAAGCATTGAAATTAATACCTAAAGAGTTCATCACTGGATTCGTTCATAAACTTGATAAACGTTATGCTTGGGTTGAAGGTGCATTTGCAGTTTGGTTGGCTTTTCAAACTCGTAATTTAAAACTTGGAACTAAAAATGAAGACCTTGCTGGAATTGACGTTTGGGACGATGATGATGGCGTGGATATAAAAGGAAGAAAAGATTGCCCTCCAAACACAATGTACATAGAAACAGCCAAAGCTGGACAACCTAATACAGAAACAGGTTGGGTACATGCAGATAAATTCATTTACTCTTTAATGGTCTATTCAGAAAATAATATTATAACTAATATAAAATTTGGCAAAGTTCACTGCAATGATTTAGTGGCAATTATAAAAGAAAAAGTAGACTTTAATTCTAATAGTTGGAAGGATACTGTTTATAAAATTTATCATCGTATGTGGGAAGGACAACATCGTGGAGATACAACATTGATAACCTACAATGATGTTGAATCTTGTCCTTCTTTTGAAAGTGTACAATTGCCAAAACAATTCTGGGAACATGTTAGAGATGTTTATGCTTATGATGGCGTCAAATAAAACTCCAACTTCTTCCTGAAACAATTGCATATATCGTATTGACGTGAACATTAAACATATCCGCTATCTGTCTGGCGGATATGTTTTTTCTTAATTCCTTTATTTCTGATATCTGTTCTAATGTAAATTTTCCACTGTATTCCCATTGTTCTTTTGCCTTTCGCCATTCAGTTTTATACTTAAAACAATCCCATAAACAATATGGCTTAACCAAATTAATTAAATTATCATAAGATGAACTGTAGAATTTTAATATTGGCATTTCTCTACCAGTTTTTGATGAAATGATTTTAGCTATTGTTGGAGTTAAATTAAAAAGTTTTAACTTTTCACAAAGAAAAGCCGCCTCTTCTAATGTAAAAGATTGAGTGCAAATCACCGCAGTCCTGCTTTCAAAACAATTTGAACCATCATCAAAATACCAAATAGCAATTCGCTGAGGATTTAACTCAAGATTATTTGGAACAATTTTCTTATCAATAGGATACCATTGTTTGTATAAATCTGTAAATACTGGATGCTGATGAGTGTAAAAATTATATCCAGATAAAAATTTATTAACTTTTATACGTTCAATAATATTGCCGTCACTATCCCCTACAAGTTTTTCATCAGAAAATATTGTCAATATTTTCGAACTATATGGTTTCAATAAATTTAAATGCCAGTTAAGATATTCAATTCTGTCTTTGTGTTGTGTTTTTGAAAATTTACCGTTAATATTTTGCTTTCCAAGACTTCCATCTCCTAATAAAGACCCCACTAAAATATCCATTTGTAATTCAGTTAATGGAGGAGCATCTATATGACAAACTCTACCTTTTTCAAATAATCCCTTATCATGTCTCGATTTTATTAATTCTTTAATATTATCGGGTCTAATACATTGCTTCCAAGTACGACCACTAATTAGATTGCAAATAGATGTTTGCCAAAGTCCATGCTTATCTGCAAGGTCAAAACTTGATCGACCTTCACAAAATTCATCAATAATTTGCTGTGCTACAATTTGATTGATTTTACTCATAAATATATTATAGCACAGCCGTAATAAAACTGCTAATTAAATATGGTTAACATTGACGAAGAAGCAATTCAGGCGCACTTGGCACACACCTTTGCAACACTCTCAAATCACTAGGGTTTCCAGCATAAGGCTGTTCCTTAATGACAATTCCTGGGAATGACGAAGCCGCTTCCTTAAGAACAGCCATTGTTGCCGTCAAGAACAACTGACCCTGACGCCTTGTAATAAACTCCAATTCTTTCTTAATCGGCTTGTTATCCTCATCCATCTCACCAGTATCCTTAACATACATAATCTTAAGGTCCACAAAACTAATAATCTGACCATCATCATCAATCATCGCCTCAGAACCGTCATCCTGGTTAGTCCTTACAACTAATCTCCCTTCTGTATAAGCTGCCTTCAATGACGTTGCAATATCCCAACCAACTGTATGAACTGTTCCATCATGACCAGTTACATTAATAAGAAAAGCCCTAGTCTTATAAGTTTCAGCAATTGATTCTAAAACTATTCTTTTTCTCAACACATCCTTCTCTTCTGGACTACCATCCTCTAACCTCTGTAATTCTGGTGCTTTAAGATATCTTTCTGGATCATCTGTTCTTAAACTCCAATTACCAATGTAAACATCACCAAACCTAGAATTAAATCTGGTAGACATACGAATAGAAAAGTCTTTTTCATTGTAGATAATATCTTCAGTCGAACCGCCACTGCCAACTTGAATAGAACCAGTTAAAGAAGCTATAAACTTACGATGCATGTCCGCTTTCATACTATATAAACCAGTTAACTTAATATAAGTTGTATTTAATAACGGAGCAGTTTGTAATATTGAATAAATATGATTGGCTACAGAAACACCTGGATTGTTATGATCTAAATCATCCTTAATCAATTTCTTGATTTCTTTCCCAGCTTTCTCAATGTTGGACTGTTCTCTTAGAAAAATAATTTGAAGATTGTCTTCTACAAATTTACGTTGATAATCATCCAAATTTCTATCACGCACTTCCATAATCATTTCTTTCATTTCTTGAACATCACCCTTAATAGATGCTATAAAGAATTGCTTTTTCCACTGTTCAAAATCTAAATGTTCCTTTTCTTCAGGCATATCTGGATGCTGAGGATCAGAATGAAAATCTTGATCCTCTTCCCCATCTGGTGCTGGATTCGCTATATTCGGATCATTAACTGGTGGCGCATTTGAAGGACTCATACCGCCTGGACCCGCCGCATTACCCATAGGGGCACCCGCCGACGTATCACCAGCATCCGTACCAGTAGCATAATTGCCAGCTTCAATTAATTTCTTTTTATCAGAATAATTTAACCAATCTTCAAGATTTATTCTATCACCCATTTTCTTCCTTTTTCTTTTGAATCTTCTGTATCTGTTTAATTAGTTCACGTTTACTAGAACTGTCACCTAAGTTAATCGTATTGTTTTGATGTGCAGCCAAGTATTTAGGAAAAGTATCCTTTTCTTTTAATTTAACCCTAGTAGCTAAATCTAAAACTCGTGTCATTTTTTCAGATATACTAGCTTTGATTTCAAACATTTTTGTCATAGCCTCTTTACTAGCACTAGTAGAATCACCTTCATTAATAACCATTTCAACAAGACTTCGTTTCACTTCATCTACTTCCTGCCTCTCCTGCCGCAGATTATTCAAAATTTCACCACACCAATCAAGCCAAACTTCATCAGGAATTAAAGCCTTTTCTTCCTGCGGTTGACTTACTGGAACATTTAAATTCATTTGAGGAATCAAATGTTCGAATTCCTTATTATCATCCATAACAATTATTTAGAGTAAATACTTATATTTTAACTTATATCCCATGTTAAATTTAATATATAATATAAACCATTTGCAATTTGGAAGTGCTTTTTTATATAAAATAGGAAATAAACATGCCAAATAATGATTTTAAAGAAGTTTATGAATTTTTAATGACTATTTCCGAAACTTCTAATCGTATTGACGAAAGAATTAAAATACTAATAGAAAATAACAATGAATCAAAAGAAAGAATTGAAAAACTTTTTGACCAACAAAACTTATTGTTAAATAGAATCACTATTTTAGAGAATAGAAATAACACACAATTAATTTCTGACCTTAAAAATGAAATTACTATTTTAGAAAATAAAATCGACCATCTTTCAGAAAGATGCCTCCACGTTGAAAAAGAAGTAAATCAAAATAGCAGCAAATGGTCTGCCCTCATTGATTTCACGTTTAAAATTGGCGTAGTAGTAATTGGTTCTATAATTTTATGGAAAATGGGACTTCAACCGTAAATATAAATATTAATAGGTGAAAGGGTTATGAGAAAAACATTTTTAGAATATTTAAGTCTGTCAGAAAACACTGAGGCAAAAAAAGCTTCCTCAGAAGTTAAACTATCAGATGGCACCGATTTTAAACCATTCGTGATTGATAATGAAAATCACCCAAACTTAAGAACCATTGTTAAAGCCTTCCTAGATAGTGGCAAAGTCTCCCTCCCTGGACCAGATGGCTACCCACAAAAGTTAACCACTATCGAACCAGGAAAAGGTTCAACCTCCCCACATCTAAAAAAGAAAACCTTATACCTTGTGGGCGGGGCCGTAAGAGATCACCTTTTAAACAAAACACCTAAAGATTATAACTTAGTTACAGACGCATCACCAGATGAAATACGTCTTATCCTAAGAAGCGCTGGCTTTACAGAAACAAAACCAGAAGGTGCCAAAGATAAAAAATACGACAGACACCCAGAAGCTGGAGACAAAAGCAAAGTCTTCTCTGCTAAGAGTTGGGACCGTGGAGGCAAAGAATATGTCCTAAAAGCTAGAGCAAATGGCGAAGATTTCGAAATTGCTACCTTCAGAAAAGATTCCAAAGGCTCAAACCGAACACCAGATAATATGGAATTCGGCACTCTAGATGATGACGCTGGTAAACGAGACTTCACAGTTAATAGCATGTATATCCCACTCACTACCGCCGATGGCGCTAATAGTAAATTAATCGACCCACACGGCGGTGCCCACGCACTCCGAAAAGGCGAAGTTCACTTCATCGGCAATCCTAAAGAAAGATTAGAAGAAGACCCAACACGCATAATTCGATATATTAAACAAATCGCCAGCCACGGCAAAAATACCAAAATTGGAGATGACGTTAAAACCGCTATCGAAGATATCAAAGACATGTCTTCCGTTAGCCGTGAAAAAATTAAAGAAGAATTCCTCAAAGGACTACAACACGCAGAAGTCGATCCAGTTGCCTACGTCAAAAACTTCAAAGACTTAGGCATCCTTAATACCATATTCCCAAATATGATATTCAAACTCGATGCACCCGAAGACTTCTCCGACAAAAAAGAAAAACGACTCGCCATCGCTTGGCTACTAAGAAATAACCCAACAAACAAAATTACCGACATGCTACACCAAGGCACTTGGTCCGAAGAAGAAATTAAAGATATCATAACACTCGTCGAACTGTCTAAATGGATCAGCGACCACGACAAAAATCCACAAATTTTCTTGGACAAATTCTTCGATATGAAGAAAAACTTCCACAACACTGGCATGGTCCCTAGCTTGGCTAAACAATGGGGCAAAATGAATAAACACCCAGATAACATCCTACACCACTTCCTCAACCACGAGATTTCTACCAAAAGTTACGTCAATGGAGATAATGATAGAAAAGTTGTTAACCCCGATATCACTAAACTTCTAGGCGGCAAAACCCCACAAGGTGCCGAATTCAATAATGCCATCAAATGGATCGAAACCGATAAATTCCATAAGAAAATTACACAAGAACCACAAGAATAAAAAAGATTTCTACCAAACTACACACAGTTTGGTAGAAATTTCGTGTAAGGTCTAATATAGATAGTTACAACCTTTAGATTCGAGGTAACTATGACACAAGATTACTTCCGAGAAGTAGTTAGGTTTTTTAAAAATTGTAATTTAGTCGCAGAACCTATTAACATAAGACGACTAA
>Ga0315277_10013672_pt1 | contig 10112 bp, 6 predicted proteins | sample YL17G05_15_MG_FD_203695 | JGI IMG/M metagenome (GOLD analysis project Ga0315277, IMG submission 203695) | Sediment microbial communities from Yellowstone Lake, YNP, Wyoming, USA - YL17G05_15 | ecosystem: Environmental > Aquatic > Freshwater > Lake > Sediment | place: USA: Wyoming | collected...
TGATTGGAATCTGGCCGTAACGCGAGTAGAACCCGTGATGCGAGCTGCCGACATGGGTGTCGAATGGACCTTTAAGGACGGGAAGTTACACCTCATGCTCCACCCGCTTTCGATGTTGGATCGTATACCGGGGTTAGGGATCATAGAGCCTGGCGAGGGCCCCATCGCACACATAGGGATTCAGCTCCAGGGCGACACTCTTACCCCGACCTTACCGATACCGGAATATGCCATCGGAGTCATGCTGAACTCCGTGGCATTCTCGGACGAGCAGGGGCGTTCAGTGCCCCAGTGTCCGACGTTCGCGCCAATAATGGGAACAATCTGCATCACGAATACCGAGAAGTGTGATATTAACGCGGACGGTCGCTCCGACGTCGTGGACATAGTAAACATGATCAGGTGCATCATGTGCACAATCCCGGAGGGCTGCTGTACCCCGGAGCAAATCTCAAGGGCCGACTGTAATGGCGACGGCGTGCTGAACGTGAGCGACGTCGTATGTTGCATCAGGTATGTACTCGACTCGTTCTGCTCATGGTGCGACATGGAACAGCACCGAGATCGGGTAAGCGTAAGCCCGGCTTCGATCGGGCTCTCCAGCAGTGTGTCCTGGGATGGAGACACACGTTTCACGCTTCCCATCACCTTCTCCTCTCCAGTTGGGACGGGAGGAGTCGAGGCGAGAATTGAGTACGATCCCCAGGTACTTTCCGTTGAAGAAATAACCGTCCCCACGGAGCTGGACGGGGCAGAGCTTTATTACACGGTCTCTGATGGAAAGCTCTCACTCATCGTTGTTGCCATGGGGAACAGTCCGCTGCCGCTGGGCGAAGAGGGGATCCTGGCGCGCGTCTCTTTCGCCTTTGCGCCAGGCTCAAACGGCCGGACGACCGAGATTCTTATGAAAGGCGCGGCGGTTGCCGACAACGAGGGTTACAGGCTGGGTCTGGAGCGTACAAATGACAAGGTTACGGTACAGCCTCAGGTTGCCCCTCCTGTCCACCTTGCAAGTAGGCCGAATCCATTCTTGAGCTCAACCGACGTTCGCCTCTCGATCCCGGCGGAGCAAAACGGTCGGCTTGCTGTCTATGATGTGGCCGGCAGACTCGTGAAGACTCTGTACAGAGGATACCTGCCCGGAGGGGTTCACGTGTTTAGATGGGATGGAAAGGGGAGCACAGGGCTTCAGGTCCGAAGTGGAGTCTACTTCGTGAGGTTCGAAGGCAAGAGCAGTAACCTGACGAGTAAACTCGTGTTGCTCAAGGGTCAGTAGTCAACCCAGGTTAGGGTGGTGGCGAAGTGGTTCGATATCACGGGTGGGTAACCTGATCTAGTTTAGAATGGTGTTTACAGGTGCAGGCTCTTTGCAGTGGAAGAGTCAGTACTCGACCCCGCTGGCCCTGAGCTGAGCTTGACCTGACCTGGGATTGGACAAAAACAGATGAGGCAGAAGCGGCTTTCCGCTCCTGCCTCTTAAGCTTGGGGGAGCATATCTGTCTCAAACCAAACCCGTCTATCGTTTACCTCAGAAAAAGGCTCTTTATCCTTCCCCAGGTGTCCTCAGCCACAGGTGTCTGCTCGGGTGGCAGCTCATGTGTCACGTCAGCCTCAGATCCAGTGGAAGACTTTAAATCAGTGTTCTGCGTCCCAGGAAGCGTGTCGGGACGAACCCACGTGAACTGGACACTATACCCAGGAAGAGTATTGTTCGGCATTACCATGTACCCCGAGGTAGTCGGCGTCCTGAATCTCACCTTCCAGTTCTTGTTTGGCGCAATCGGTGGAGAATAGGCCACGGCCCAAGTCGTCGGCCCCAGGGCAGATGTATACGTGGCCCAAAGAAGGTTGTCAGAGTTAAAGAAAATCATGAATTCATAAACACCATTAGTGAACAGGTAGTTCGTCACCTCATACTCATACTTCCACACGTTCGTGGGAGGAGTAGCCCCTCCCGGAGGAAACGCATCGGACTGCATATACCTAATCCACTTTGAGCCTTCCTGATGGTAGACCTTGTAGCCGACGTCCCCCTTGGGCAAGGCATCGGCAGTCAGAGGCACCAGAAGAAACCCTACAAGTAGCAAGATCAAAAAAGGCGGTAGCACTTTGGTCATACTATCAACCCCCTCCTGCTGGGATCCTGAACCAAGAACGAACCAACATTGAACGCTAGCAAGGTCGGAGGGGGCAGAAGCACGTCTGCCCCCTCAACCAGATTTACCTCCTGTACACCAGTTTTCCCGTCGCAACAGATGTGGGTGTTCTGAGCTCGTAGAAGTAAATGCCCGAGCTCACCTTTGCGCCTTCGTCACTCATTCCGTTCCACGATACTGAGTGCTGGCCAGGCTCGAGGGCATCGCTGACGAGAGTCTTAACCACTCTACCGGCCACGTCGAACACCTTGAGGCCGACAGGAACCAAGCCGTTGCCCTTGAGAGCAAAGGCAATGCTCGCAGTGCTTGAGAATGGGTTCGGGTAACCCTTGCCCAGATAAACGATGGCTCCCTGACGATCACGCTCGTAGTAAATGATGGGCGTGCCTGTCGGGATCCAACCGGACGGAACCGTCTTACCATTGTTGATGTAGTCGGCAATGTCCTTGGCTCTCTCATCGTTTGACGTAACCTTGTCCATGATGAGCTGATTAGTGTAGGTGATTGCCTGGCTAACATTCGCACCGTCGGGACTGATGACCTGAGCCTGAGAAAGCTTGAGCGAGACGACGTTTAGCAACAGAGCAACCGCCTGCTGCCTGGCCCTGTCGAGCATCGTACCGTCTTTGTTCACCGTAAGCAGCTTGTTCAGAGCTATGAGCTGATCAGCTTCGGCGTCGATCTCGATCATCCTGACTGGATTTAGCAGGTTCCCGTTAAAGTGAGCGCTGATTTCATTGATGTAGTAGAGCAGGTCGGCAAGAGTCTCCTGCGCCTTGCCCTTACCGGACAAGTAGGAGTTGACCTGATGCTTCCAGTAACCGATGGTTCTCGCGTCTGGCGTGATCTGCAGACAACTAAGCTGAAAGTCAACGACGGTAGCCTGCCCCATGGAAACAGAAGTCGTCTTAGTCTCTTGGTCAGCCACAAAGCCGGCCGGAGTAACGATCGTTATCTTGTAATCGCCGACTGCCAATCCCGGGAAGGAATAGTAACCGTTCACGTCTGTCGCGATAGTCTCAAGCATCACGTTGTCTATAGTGAACAGGTCAACTGTGATACCAGCCGCTGGCGTCGTGCTGCTCCCGCACACCGTTACGATCGTGCCCGCAATGCTACCCTGGAGGCCCGACCCCGGGACAACAACAGTGTAGGCTTCATGAGCTTCTCCGTTCCATGCCTCAAAGAACTGGGAGTTTGGCTGCGAATTGGGGTCGTTCCACGTGAAAGTAACCGAGAAACCCTCCAGGATCTCCCCCGGAAGGATTCTGTTCGTTCCGTAGAGCTCGTCCCACTCTATGTTCCACGAGCCATCCGGTCCCTCGGGAACGACGAAGACATCCTCCCAGCCCGCAGGCGCCTCGTATGAAACGAAGTCTGATCGGTTCCCACCATCATTATCGAAGAAGACTATGAAACCGGCCAGGGCAGGTTGTACATCAATATTCTCAAGAGCGTAGTCAAATCGGTATGTCTGGTTGCCGGGAGACCCACCCAGATAGTTGAGCGTCCCCGTCGCATTGACCGCCGATGGGCCGGCCGCGACTAACGCCGGCAAGAGAAGAAGCCCAAGAAAAACGGGAACCACAACACGCATAGCACTAACACACTTCCTCATATGCACGCTCCTTTCAGCGCTGGAGGTGGAAACACCTCGCAGTGAACTGTCACCAAGCCAAGAGGGGAAGAACTCACGGCTGGGCACATGTTGGATGGAATACAACATTATTATACTACTCTGATGCCCTAATGTCAAGCCAATTGAAACGGAAGTGTTGAGCCAAAGCGATAATGTCAGGGTGTAACGCCAAAGGGAAAATGTCAGTGTTTAGCGCCAAACGGAAGGGGTTGGTCGAAGTCGTCCTCGTAACTACTTTATCTATAACTTGGTACTGGCTCACCCAATGATGTTTTAAGAACGCTTGTTCCGGGAGCCCGTGAGGCAGACCGCCTCATGGCGGAGGCAATTCACCCGACGATGTTTGAAGAACGCCTGTTCCGGGAGCCCGTGAGGCAGACCGCCTCATGGCGGAGGCAATTCACCCGACGATGTTTGAAGAACGCCTGTTCCGGGGGCGGTCTTGTTCCGGGAGCGGTTCTGAAGAAAAGTGCCGGAGCGGGCAATCCAGACGCACGAGCCACATAGTCAAAACGCGTACAGCTTACAGTCGTTATAAGTGCAGTTCTACCACGTCCTTGTCCTTTACGACGTGATCTTTCTCGACGAACTGGCCATCAAAGACCCCTGTTCCCCATATTTTTGCGAATCTCAGCTTGGCAGCAAAATCCTTATGAACAAGGCTTGCCACTGCGAGTATGGTGCTGCCGACGGGCAATACGAATGGCCTCTCGAGATCGGGCTTCCTGCCGGGTACCTTTGTGTACACTCTTACAAGGCTTAACATGTCAAAAATTCGGAGCTTAAGAGCATCCATGCCTTCTCCTGTGAGGGCGGAAAAGGCGGCCACATTCAGGCCTCCCGCCAGATACTCCTGGAGAAGCACCAGGTTTTCAGGCTCGCTCCCGACATCGACCTTGTTGGCGACGACAAGAGCCTTTCTGGCCACCTTGGCCTCACCCACCTTGGCTTCTCCCGGTATGCTCTGGGGAGGGTTTTGCCGAGCTCCCGACGGTGTGGCTGCGGTTGAGTCAGACATCGCTGCATTCTTTGCCGGCATGCCGCGCGACAAGTCCTCGGCCACCTTGTTGACCAAAGAAATGCCCGATCGTCCCATTTCTCTGTGGATCAGTTCGATGTCGTCCAGTAGCGTCGGGGAAGCAACGTCAACAACGATGAGGGCCGCATTCGCACCTCGTACCAGTTGTGGAAACCAGTGCTCGACTCCCTCCTCAACAATGGGTGGCATGTCAACGAGCTGTATCTGGATGTCTTCGAACGGCATCATCCCGGGCATTGGCTTTCTTGTAGTGAACGGGTACGCAGCAACCTCGGGCTCAGCATGCGTTAATGCCCTCAAAATGCTAGACTTACCAGAGTTTGCCGCACCGAGAAGCACCACCTGTCCGGCTCCCTCTTTTTCGACCGAGAAAGCATAGGGTCTTCTTCCCACTTTGTGAGATTTCTGCAGACTGTCCTGGAGCTTGGAGATTCTTCGCTTGAGATCGGCCTGAAGTTTGTCAGTGCCCTTATGTTTCGGCAAGACGGCAAACATCTCGCGCAGGAAGCTCAGCTTTTCGGCCGGTTCCCTGGCCTCTCTGAACTTTCTCTCGACTTCGTGATATTGCGGAGGCAGATTGGCTGGCATAATGTCCGCTCGAAACACGCGCTCCAGAAAATAGGTTGCCGGGCTTCTTGGTCTTGCCGAGCCTTATCAGAAGTTAAACGGCAAGACAGACGAGATCTCCGCCGGAATGAATCGAAAGCATCTCGTTTGCATCTATCCGCTACTGTATCTATTCCATAATATTATCCGTCAGACGTCAAGATATTTGCCGCCTAATTTTTTGTGCGTGGGATGCCTCGATTTTTGCTTCTTGAGACAAGCGAGGCGCGAGTCTGTTGCCCTTTGGGCGTTGCCGGCAGCAAGTCGAAGCTTACGGTTCCATGCCGTCCCTTTATGTGTTGTCTGTAACAAGTCAGGATGACCCGTGTCCCTTTATGTGTTTGACAGTGCGTGACCACGATGCTAGAATCCGGTCCGTTGGCTTACTTCCGCGCATCTGGCTTGTTGTTAGTAGCGAAGCCCTCTTCTGAGGGCAAGCGTTCCCACGGGCGTTTGGGTCGGGGAGAAATGATTATGAGACGGTCTTCAATCTTCTTTTCTGCAATCTTGATGTTTTGGCTGCTGTCGCCCTGCGTTACGCTAAACGTGGCCCCGACACTTCCGTTGTTTCATGAGATTGAGGGTATTCCCGCTCCCCGCTATTGTGAAGCCGCCGAAGAATCCGAATATGTGATTGGTCCGAGTGACGTTCTTTCAGTGGTTACGCGAGAGCGACCTGACCTGTCGGGTGCTTTTATCGTGGGTCCCGAGGGAACTATCGCTCTTCCATTATTGGGAGAAGTGAAAGCGGCACGCCTCACTCCTTCTCAGCTGTCCAAGGAGCTGAGTAGAAAGCTGTTGGTCTTCCGCGTGAGCGAGGCAGTAGTGACCGTCTTACAGTACAATAGCCGCAAGATATTCGTCGTGGGCGAGGTTGCCAAACCGGGCAAGTACACATTTTCGGTCATTCCATCCATCTGGGATGTTCTGAGTGAGGCAGGCGGGCCGACAGCGAGCGCACTTCTCAGCGCGGTCCAGATTATTCGTGCTGGTACAGGTGAGATTATAATGGTTGACGTCGGGAAACTGCTGAGTGGTGATGTGGGAGAGCAGGTGAGGTTGCAGCCAGGCGATACGATCAGAATTCCAAGCAGAACTGCGACTTCTCCCGAAGGTTACATAGTTTATATTCTGGGCGAAGTGAAGGCTTCTGGCAGCTACGAGGTCGCTACGGTCAGGAATCTTGTCGGGGCCGTTGTGGCGGCAGGTGGACCTACGGAGCTAGCCGATCTCAAGAAAGTAACAATCGTGCGCAAGGCAGCCACAACCAGCATAGTGCTCAAGGTAAACCTGGAGAAGTTTCTAAGGGAGGGCGCGGTTTCGGCGAACCCGGAACTCAGACCGGGCGACACCATAATGGTTCCGAGAAAAAGAACCGCCCTCGACACCATGTTCAGTCTGACTGGCTTGGCCACCCTTTTGTCGGCTGCAGCGAGTGTAGTGATAATAGCGGGCCGGTAGCTCCGGCATGCCGTGTTCTGCTCGAAGAAGTTTTGAAACAGGCAAGGTGTCAAAAGGCAAGGCGTCTGGGAATCCCAACCCCGCGGCTCGGGCGTTGAGTGCCAACTAACACAGGCGAGGTGCAAAAAACAAGGCGCCCGGGAATCGCCCCATCAACCGGGAGCACCAGCCCTCATGGGGTCATTTGATATTATCTCAACACAGCGATTTTCATTGTGCTGGTTAGATCTCTCGAGCTAAGCACGCAGAAATATATGCCCGCCGCCACTCTCTCTCCGTTGTCTGCCTTTAAGTCCCAGATAACGGCATATTGCCCAGGCTCCATATTGCCCTCATTGAGGTCACGGACAAGTCTGCCGTTTATGTCAAAAATCTTGATTGTGCCCCGCATTCCGTCATCGGATATTTCGTACCTTAACACGGCCTCATTCAGACACGGGTCTGGGAATGGTGCCAGCAGTCTGGTCGCGACCGGCGGCGGGGTCGGAGCAATTGCCGAGGCGGCCTGCGCAAGGGGACTCTCGTTACCCGAATTGTCAACAGCCGTCACGCTGTAGCTATAGCTCACACCGGCCAGGACGTCTCTGTCAAGGTAAGTTGTCCCATACACCAGTCCCTGGGTTATCTGTTCGTACTCATCCTGTGTATGACTGCGATACACCACGTACCCTGCCACGTCAGGCGCTGAAGACGGGCTCCAAGCCAGGCTGATACCTTCTCTCACCGTTGTTGCGATTAGCCCCGCAACCGGTGGCGGGGGAGTCTCGTCACCCCGCCTGTTTGTGTCAGGCAAGGACGGGGTTGTAACAACCGCCACATTCGAGAAGAAGGACCAATTGGGCACTTCATCGGCAGTTCTCAACACAAAGTAGTAAGTGCTGCTGGGCGTCAGACCGCCTACGACGAAACTGTCCGTGATTCCGGGTTCGCCAGGCCTCGGGAGTCCTGCGCACACTATCGTGCTGGGCGATATCCACCAGCCCAGCGAATCAGTCCCCTGAATCCGATTCATCGAAAACCGCAGATCGTATTGCGCGGCTCTGCCCAGGGTCCCGTCATCACCCGGAGTAGTCCACTTGAGCGTGACACTAGTGGCAGTGACGGAACCAATGGTGGGTTCGGTCGCGGCACAAAGCCGTGCGCTCGCGGCCAATGAAATCGGCAGCAATGCCAGTGCAAACGCTATGAAAAGGCGTTGACCCCTCAAGGCGCGCATCAAACGACTCCGTCGAAGCTTTGAAACTTTCTCGTAGGCTCTTCTAACACAATGGGCCAGCCTCTCCAGACGTTGACAACGTCACGGATCAAACTGACCCTCCCTTGCGTCTCGGGCGACACGATACCACACGGGCCCCCGAGCACAAGCAAAAAATTTGCATTTTGTTCAAAATTCTGTTCCAGACTAGCGAGGTTCCTCACGGCCGCCGGAGGAATCGTGTCCGGCGCTGCTGCGGTGGCGCGCACCGCCACGTTCGAGAACCTGGACCAGTTCGGCACTTCGTCTGCAGTCTTGATCAAGAGATAGTACGTTCTAGACTGTTGTAGTCCTGTGACCGTAAAGCTCTCCTGTGCACCTGCAGTCTGGGGAACGGGTTCACCAGTACATTGTGTCGCCTGGTTCCACCAGGTTGTGGTGTCGGTACCGCTTATATTTGACGTGGAGTACCGTATGTCGTATTGCGAAGCTCTGCCTGTCGCTCCGTCGTCACCGGGAGCAGTCCAGGTGAGTGCGATGGCATTCCAGTCCGCTGCTTCGCTAACCACGCACATTACTGTTGAAGCTGCAAACACCAAGAAAGTTGTCAATCCCAGTAGTGCTTTAGTGGAAATCTTCATCGCTTTAACCCCCTCCCGGCGAGCCAAAGAAAAGCCGCCAGAAGAACTTGGTGAAGTTCCCTTGGCGGCTCGGCGAACAGAAGGAGCTTTATCACGCTCCTTCACAGCCCCGTTGCTCTGCGTCCCAGCCTTTCGGTTGGTTTGCTCTTTTCAAGGAAACACCAGACATCAAAGAGCCGATAACCAACCCGCGTAGAAGCAGGAAATATGCCACGAATTATACTCCGTCGGCCCGCGTAAGTTCCTAAATACCAAAGTATTCCCATGACGCTTCTAAGGCCGGGTGTGCATGCTGTTTCCACTGCCGCTTTTCCCATGCGATATGCGAGTCCGGGGAACCGGTTTTGCAACACAGGCTGACAGAGGTCTCCCGGGATCCCGGGGTCGCGGATGCGTCAGATTCGGGGAAGGTTCGGGACGCGCCTCGTGGGGTTCAAAGATGCCCCGGGCTACTGTTGCCCTCTCAAACGTCTCAGCCTGTTGGCCACCCTGGAGTAAACTGAGGCTCTTTCCTGCTTCTCCAGACATATCCACCATGCTGGAATAAAGTATCCGGCCAGCAAGAACAATCCTGCTTGCACTAACCTGGGGAAATCGGAGACTTCGACAAGGCTTCGTGCCAATAGGCCGCTCAACGCACATGGGACAACGCAAACGAGCGGCCCGACCCATGTCTGTCTTAAGTATGAGAGCCGAGGAGTTCCCAGTTCCTTAGGCGCAAAGTAGCATGAGATAAACCCGAATTCTATTACAGCGGCAGGAATCAAACTTCCAATCGCGACCCCCATTGCTCCCACCCTCTGAACAAGGAAAACGCCTAGTAGAACGTTACCAATGGAAGAAGCTACCATCGCGAAAGCAGGGAGCTTTGCTTTGCCTCGGCCAAAAAGCATTGCATACGAGAACTGCTGTGCTGAGAGGAATACGAGTGAGAGGAGCAACACAAGACAGGTGGGCCACGTGTTGGCAGCGAATCGTTCTCCCAACCAGATCATGAGAAAATCGCGCCCCAGGAAAAAGAAACTGACAAAGCCACACAATGCGAAGCCTACTGCAAATCTTGTCCCCAAGACTGTGACTCGCCTCGTTCCTGCCATGTCTTTTAGTGCAGCCATTCCACTGGTGAGTGGGATGGCCACGATTGCGGCGGAAGAGGTGAAGGATCTCAGATACCCGGTGAGGCTCAAGCCAATAGCGTAGTAGGCGGTAGCTGCCGTGGAGACTCCAACCCCCACTATGATGTTGCCCGTCTCTTGCGAGATTCTTGCAGCTATTTGGGCCAGGAACGCGAAGAGACCATAACGAACAACTTCTAACCAGCTTTCCAGACTGAAAGAAGCGCTTGAGAACCTGAGAAAGGGGATGAGGGTTCGAA